>CEUY01122741.1_pt1 | contig 43248 bp, 44 predicted proteins | sample 361481 | NCBI WGS metagenome assembly CEUY01 (sample SAMEA2622737, study PRJEB7988) | marine metagenome | isolation source: saline water (ENVO:00002010), including | reverse complement strand
TATGACTAGTGGGGCGTGGTTCGGGAGCATGACACCTCCCGAACCAACCTTGATCCATTGGGTAGACGCAGCCACATGAGCCATAAGGACCGCCGGGGAAGTACTTGCGACCGTATTCATATTGTGATGTTCAGCAACCCAAAATCTTGAATATCCGAGCTCTTCCGCTTTACGTGCTACCTGTGTGGCCTCGGTTAGTGCCTGTGCACTGGTCGCATTACTCGAAACGGTCGCAAGATCCAAAACAGAAAGGGGTAAAAGTTCCACAGTAAAAATCTACGCCCTAATGGCCCGAAGTGTTAGTTCCAACGCTGCTATCGCGAACTCGTACATATTCGATTGGCGATCATTGTTTCCTGTCTGCAACTCGAATGTGAGTTCCGTTAACCCGCTACACGCCACCCAGCCGACACCTGCAGCATCACCGTAAGGATTGTCTGATGGACCAGTCGCGCCGGTCTCCCCTATGCCCCAATCTGCGCGATATAGCTGTCGTGCTCTTCTGGCTTGAATCAACGCGAAGGCTTCAGTAGCTCCGCGTAGACCTTCAGGCAGAGGCTCGTCGCCTGCCAACACGTCACGGGCTGAGCTCGTGTAGACGATCATTCCGCCCTTATAAAAGGCACTAGCACCCGGGACCGCTACCAGAGCTGCGTTGATGAGTCCCCCTGCTGCCGATTCAGACACAGCTATAGAACGTTCTGTCTGTTCCAGAGCAGCAGCTACTTGTTTCCCTACCTCGATCAGATCGTTGAATGTCAAAGCCATCACCCAAGTGCGCCACTTATGGCGATTTCGGCGATCTCCTCGGCATCTAAACCCAGGAGTTCCGCTAGGACGTCAAAGGTGTGTTCACCAAGCAATGGCGCAGCTGACCGAGGGCCATGGTCGTAATCATCTATTGAATATTGATGACCTGCGTAAGGAACTCGACCCATAGCTCCATGGTCATGCCATTTGTAGAAGCCGAGGTGGTCATATTGAGCATCTGTTAGAAGATCGCTGCTCCGAGCGACAATCCCTGCTGGAATGCCGGCGTCGAGAAGCATGTTCTCGAGTTCCTTTCCTTCTTGATTTGTCGTCCATTCGGAAATGTGCGCGTCGATTAGGTCTGCCGCTTCGATCCGACCGCTACTTGTTTCATACGCATCCCCCCAAGCCCATTTCGGGTTACCCATAAGATCGAGGAGACTGACCCAATTCAGGTCATCAATGATGGTGATGGCTATCCAGCGATCAATTCCCTGAATCGGGTATACCCCTTGAGGGCCGAGCTCATTGTCACGGTTGCCAACCCGTGTCGCCTTTCTTTGGTTGATTTGAAAATCAAGTAATTCGGGCGCCATGAGTTGCAGCCCGCACTCCAGCTGCGCTGCTTCCAAAATTCGACCTAGCCCGGTTCGCTTCCGATGGTTGATCGCGGCCAAGAGGGCTGACGTAATGAACCTCGGGGAAATGGTGTCTGTGTAGGCGAGATATGGGCCATCTGGCGGAAGGTCTGGCCAGCCAACTACTTCGTAGTAGCCGGCTATAGCAGCTGCGTGGTAGCCGTAGCCAGCGAGGGGCGATAAAGGTCCGCCGCCTGCAAGCAGCGACGTGTGGACGATAATCGCGGAAGGGTTTAGTGAGCGTATGACATCATCGCTGAATCCGCTTCGGGCAAAGGCGCCGGGGCTCCATGCCTCAATTACGATATCTGCCCAGGCAATCATTTTTTTTGCGATATCGATTCCGGTGTCGTTCTTTAGGTCGACATCGATACTCAATTTGGATGTGTTAAAGGTTGCGAAGAACTGAGACATATTCTCGCCAAAGATCTGATCTTTGAACGGACCGTTAACCCTCAAGGGATCCAGTCGTCCACCAGATTCGATACGAACTACCGTCGCTCCATGATCGGCTAAAGCCTTAGCTGTGATAGGTCCGACTCCAACCCAGGAGAAGTCCGCGACTTTCAACCCTTCCAAGGGAAGTTCGGAGTGGTTGATTTCTTGAATGCTTCTTGTGAATAACCCTCCTGCGAGATCATCTCGTATTTCGCGTCCGTGTTCGTTAATGCGCGGAGGTCGCCTTGGTGCTTCAAGCCGTTTACCGTCGAAAGATAGAAATCCTCCGGGGATTCGCTCATCTGCGAAGCCTCTTTCATTCGCTGCTTTGCGCCAAAAGTCCCTTATCTCGAGGTGGTCGAAGGCCAGAAGGTCCTCTACGTCATTGATAGGCGCCAAAGTGGCTCCAAGCTCTAGCCCACGTCTCATCATGGTCTCGCGTGGGTATCGGAGGCATAGGGCGCTGACCGCTTCGTAAATGTCGGCGAAGGTATAGATGGTCTTTTCTCCGCTGATCGAGCGATGATCAAAGGTGTCCCAGTCTTCTTCAAGCCACCTCGAGTCCACTATTCCTTCTTGGATAAGCCAAGGGCCTAATGCCTTAGCTAGGTCACCCCTGCTGACAGCTATCAACCAGCCGTCTGATGCCTCCACTCGAATTTGCAATGGCGGATCGGTAAGGATTTCTGTTCCAGTCCGGTGAATATCACTCCCCTGAATCGCGTGAGCTTCCATCGCGTTTAAGAGTGTCCATGTGACACACGATTGCGCGGATACGACTGCGTGTTGTCCTTCTCCGGTTGTCAACATGCGGGCGTGGGCGACTAGTCCCGCAACTGCTGACTCAGCTCCAGCGTGGCGCCAAACTTGAGGTATGGAGGCCTTCACTGGTGGTCGCTCCGGAGTGCCTTGCAAATTAGGTGAACCGCCAAGCGATGCAATCGACATCTCGCTATGGGGATCATTGGCTCTTGGTCCGTGTTCCCCGAACGGTGTGATAACGACGTGTACGAGCTGCGGATTAGTTTCTTGAATGTCACTTCGGTCGATACCTGCCTCCGCTGTAAAGGTTGGCAATCCAGACTCATAAAGGAAGTCCGCGCCCCCAACCAACTTGAGGAAAAGCTCTCGATCATCGATTGCGTCTAGGTCCAAAACAATCGATCGTTTATTGGAGGCGTACGCTCCGAAGTGCAAGCTACGCAGGTCGGAACTGTCATTTTTCCTCAAGGGGCTCGAATGGCGAGTAACGCACCCTTCAGGGGGTTCTACTTTGATGACGTCGGCCCCTAATTCCCCCAAAATCCAAGGTCCAACGTCACCGCGGTGATCAGTTAGATCAAGCACCCGCAAGCCCTCCAAAGGGCGCGCAGAATTCTCCGAGACGTCGTTGTCTAGGGTTTGGTCAGTCGATTTCAACGTCGCCCTTCTCCTCTCTTGGTTTGAGACGATAGTTTGCGTTTATGACGTCGACCTCTTTAGAACTTACAGAGTTGGTTTCTGGCGTTAAAAAACTCATTGTTGGCCGAGCAAAAGAATCCGACCGGCTTAGACACCCTGACCCGGAGGTGATTGCTTCTTTGGGGCATTTGGGGCTCATGAAGCTCCTCGTGCCGAAGGAATACGGTGGGCATGAACTACATCCCGCTGAATTGATCGAATTCACTAAAGCTCTTGCTGAGGTACACGGATCGACGGCTTGGGTTGCAATGACTTGTAATGAGGAAGCTGAATTAGTTTCGGCTTATCTGCCGCCTGATACCTGTCGCAGTTTATGGAGGGACGATCCTTCACTCGTGATAGCTGGTTCTGGTGTACCCAAGGGAAAGGCGTCACGAGTTAGTGGGGGCTGGCGAATTAGTGGGCGGTGGAATTTCGTTAGTGGGTGTACCACTGCCAACAAGTGGGTGTTGAACAGCATCGTGGAGGCAAGTTCTCCAATCGAGTTGTGTTTCGCGGTCATTGACGCAAACCCAGACTTCGTTGAGGACACCTGGCACACGGTTGGTTTACGTGGCACAGGTTCTCATGATGTGGTCTTAGACAGTGTTTTTGTAGAAGATGACTTTTGCGGTGTGGTGCCAAATAATTCGTTACCGCTTCCAGACTTACCGTTCTATCGGTTACCTTCGGCGTTGAGATTTCCGTTTCCTAAGACCGGAGTCGCAGCGGGTTTAGCGAGCAGGGCCATCGCAGATTTTAGATCGTTAGCTCTGGAGAAAACACCGCTGAATTCTAAGCGGTCACTAGGGGAACGCCCAGATGCCGCCTTATCAATGGCCAAGGCCGAAGCGCTTGTCGGCGCTGGGCAGGCTTGGGTTCATGAGCAGTTGGATGCTGTCTGGAGAGCCGCCAACGAGAACGCTGTTGTGAGTGACGACTTGCACGCTCGGGTGCGTTTAGCTTGCTCGTGGTCGGTACAAAATTCCATCAGCGCTATTCAGCATCTTGTTGATGCTGCAGGCAGCTCGGCGAACTTCGAGAAATCTGGGCTCATGGCTCTTTTGGATGATGCTCGTGCCGTGGCAGGTCATTTCATGGTCGGCTCTTATCAGATTGACACTGCGGGGCGAGTGCTTTTGGGATTAGACGCGGGCGATCCTGCTTTTTGATGCTTTGTTTTCTAGCTGCGTGTCCGAGTCAATCGAGCCGAATTGCTATGCCCTTTAGGTCCGGTGACGAAGATGGGAAGCGGTCAAAAACAAGCGGGTCGTGACCTGGGATGATGACGCCCTCGGGACCTGCCAACTGTCGGAGAGTTTCCCATCCTTCGACCATCTTGGATAAGTCGTCAATTATGGGGAAAGGTCGTCCTTCATCCATATTCGCCCAGTAGTGACTTGCGTCGGATGCCAGGACCACCACCCCATGGCCGGTATCGACTCGAACTACTTGTAAGCCTCGGGTATGTCCGCCGATTAGATGCAGAGTCAGCCCAGGAGCTAGTTCAGCATCGCCGTTATGGAAAGCGACCCGCTGATCGAAGACTCGACCGACGAGTTCTTGTACGTGGCGAACATTAAAAGCGTGACTGTATGCCTTGCGTGTCATATCACGGCCCGTAGCAAATGACATCTCTTGGTCTTGTGCGTGGAAGGTTGCGTTGGGGAATTGGCTTACTCCCCCCGCATGGTCATAGTGGAAGTGAGTCATGATCACGTCAGTGACCTTCTCTGGGTTGACTCCTAAGAGGGCAACACCTTCTGCTGCGGTTCTAAGCAATGTTCGCTGCCTGCTTTGTGCATCGTCTTGCTCGAACCCGGTGTCAACAACCCACTCTTTGCCGGCGTCGTCCTTAATTAACCAGACGAAATAATCCATGGGCATGGGGGTGGTGTCGTGCGGGTCTCCTCCAACAAAGTGTTCAGCGCGCACCGCATCGCGTTCTGCGTATTTGATGGCGTGAACCTCGTAGCTCGGCACCGGGCCTCATCTTCCTAGAGATATAAGTGTCAACACGCTAGTGCCACGGGCGGGTCTTTTCGGCTCTACGATGCCGGTACACAAAGTTTGGAGGCACCCGTTGAGTTTTGAGATCGGCAACTTGTACCGACAACACCTTCCATCTCCCGAAAAGCCGTGGAGTGGCATCCCAGAATTTAGTTTCGTTGGCGGAAACAACGACGAATCAAACGTTCCCGTCGCTGGCCTGACCGAAGCCGCTGCACGAGTGTTGCAGCGAGAAGGTAGAAGGCTCGCGATATACAACTTAGGTGGGAGTCCTCTAGGTCACGAAGATCTTCGTGTCTTCGTGTGCGACAAGCTTGGAATCCGAGCTGCGACAAACGTTGAACCTGATCAAGTGCTTATTACTTCTGGGTCTCTTCAGGCGCTTGATTTAGTTAATGATCTGCTTCTGTCACCTGGTGACAATGTGATTGTCGAAGAAGCGACTTACGGCGGGATGCTCAGTCGTCTTCAGCGTCTAGGGGTTGAGGTTCATGGGGTGCGCCTGGATAGTGACGGGGTGTGCCCCGAACATCTCCGCGAACTCCTTGATCGTTGTGTTAGCGACGGGCGACCCGCAAAGTACTTGTACACCATCCCCACGGTGCAAAACCCAACTGGTTCTTGCATGCCACTAGAGCGGCGCCTCGAAATCCTAGAAGTGATGGGCGAATACGAAACTGCAATTTTCGAGGACGACTGTTATGCCGATTTACTTTGGGGCTGCACCCGACCTCCGACGTTATGGGAGCTAGATCAAGCTAATACCCGAGTGATTTACTGTGGGTCTTTCTCGAAATCGATTGCCCCAGCGCTGAGAGTTGGGTATTTGATTGCCGATTCATCAATTCTTCAGCAGATTCTCTCTCTCAAGATTGATGCTGGCTCCGGTGCTCTTGAGCAAATGGTTGTCGCGGAGTACGCGGCATCTCATTTTGATGATCACGCTGAACAGCTGACATCAGCACTTCGCCACAAGGCCGAAGTAATGGCCGATGCAGTGGAGAAACATTTTGGAGACTCGGTGGAGTTCATGATGCCCAAGGGCGGCATTTTCATGTGGCTCGTTTTCGCCGAAGACGTCGACACCGCTGAGTTCTCTGCGGAAGCTGCCCGCAGCGGAATTGAGTTCAACGCAGGAGCCGGCTGGTCAGTTGATTCTCACTGGGGCTCCAACAAGATGAGGCTCTGCTTCGGAAACCCAACCGAAGATGTCATTCAGGAAGGCGTGCGTCGATTGTCAGAAATCATGGATCTCTCCTAGATAAGACGCAGCAAAACCTGACATATCTCGACTTCTGCAATCAAGGTTGCTTTCCGGCTGCTAGAACCGAGGCCTAAGGGGACGTTGGAGGACGTGATGCAGGATAACCATCGACCGAAACTTAGGTCTACGGCATGGTTCGACATTCCAGGCGATCCGTTAATGACCGCTTTGTACTTAGAGCGATACGTCAATTTTGGTTTAACGCGCGAGGAACTTCAATCCGGCAAGCCCATTATCGGAATCGCACAAACTGGATCTGATCTCTCGCCGTGTAACAGGCACCATCTGGAACTAGCAAAGAGAGTTCGGGAGGGTATCCGCGAAGCAGGGGGTATTTGTTTTGAGTTCCCTGTACATCCCATCCAAGAGACCGGTAAACGACCCACTGCGGCTCTGGACCGCAATTTGGCCTATCTGGGTTTAGTCGAGATACTTCAGGGCTACCCACTTGACGGAGTGGTTCTGACAATCGGGTGCGATAAGACAACACCGGCCTGCCTGATGGCGGCAGCGACGGTGAACATTCCTGCCATCGCTCTGTCTGTCGGGCCGATGCTGAACGGGTGGCATGAAGGAGAGCGGACTGGTTCGGGAACGATTGTCTGGAAGGCACGCGAGTTGCATGCTGCAGGCGAGATTGACGATGGTGAGTTCGCGGATCTCGTCGCCTCATCGGCCACCTCAACTGGCTATTGCTCAACGATGGGTACCGCTACCACAATGAATTCCCTCACTGAAGCACTCGGGATGCAACTGCCAGGCTCTGCAGCAATTCCAGCTCCGTATCGAGAAAGATCTCAGATCGCCTACAAAACAGGGCTGCGGATTGTGGATCTAGTGAACCAAGATGTCCGACCCTCTGACATTATGACCCGAGAGGCTTTCGAGAACGCGATTGTGGTGAATTCGGCTATAGGAGGCTCAACCAATGCCCCCATTCATCTCAACGCTATAGCCCGCCATCTTTCGGTTCCTTTAGACAACAACGACTGGCAAAAATTTGGTTTGTCTATACCTCTCATCGTGAACATGCAACCCGCGGGGGAATACCTGGGCGAAGACTACTTTCACGCCGGAGGGGTGCCAGCTGTCGTTAACCAGTTGATCGAAGCCAGACTGCTACCTCATCCGGATGCTGTAACTGTCAACGGCTCAACTATCGGCGTTAACTGTTCTGGTGCCAAGGTGCTAGACGAGCGTGTGATTTGGCCCGTAGACGCGCCGATGGTCACCGATGCCGGTTTCGTTCATTTGTCTGGAAACTTGTTTGACAGTGCCATTATGAAGACAAGTGTGATCAGCGACGAATTCCGAAATCGTTATCTGTCCAATCCAGAAGATCCTGACGCTTTCGAAGGGAAAGCAATTGTCTTTGAGGGGCCCGAGGACTACCACAGTCGGATAGATGACCCATCATTAGAAATCGATGAACATTCAATGCTGATTATTCGAGGAGCCGGCCCTATTGGCTATCCAGGCGGCGCAGAAGTTGTGAACATGCAACCTCCCTCCGCCTTGCTGGTGCGGGGCATTCATTCTCTGCCCTGCATCGGTGATGGCCGCCAGTCCGGCACTTCGGGCTCGCCCTCAATCCTTAACGCGTCGCCGGAAGCGGCGGCTGGGGGTAATTTAGCGATCCTCAAAACCGGTGATCATATCCGCATCGATTTGCGGCGCGGGACTGCCAACATGTTGATTTCAGATGAGGAATTGCAAACGAGACGGCGCGAACTTGAAGAATCAGGGGGCTTTCAATTTCCTGAAAGCCATACTCCCTGGCAGGAGATCCAAAGAAGTATGGTCGGGCAATTCGATGAAGGAATGGTGTTGGAGCCTGCCGTGAAATATCAGGACACTGCCCGTACGTTCGGTCCCCCGCGAAACAACCATTAGAGGTCACGTGCTAATCGCAATAGTCTCGCTGATACTCGGCCTTTTCATTCTCGTAAAAGCCGGCGATGTTTTTGTCGACGGAGCTGTCTCTTTAGCGAAGTCGCTCAAGATGAGCTCGGTGGTTGTCGGAGCGATCGTGTTGGGCTTCGGAACTTCTGCACCGGAGCTAGTTGTATCGACGATTGCAGCTTCACAAGGAAATCCATCTTTAGGTGTCGGCAACATCGTCGGTTCCAACGTCGCCAATCTGTCTCTGGTCTTAGGAGTAGCGGCGCTAATAACCCCGATAGCTCTTTCGTCTTCGGTCATTCGTCGCCAAGCACCACTGTCCATCGCCGCAGTGGTTATTTTCGCTGCAACGGTGGCCGATGGTGAACTAACGAGACTCGATGGAGGGGTTCTATTAACTCTTCTAGTAGTGGCCATGGTAATTCTGATTAAGACACCTGCTGAGGCTTCGCCGTCCGAACCAGAAACTGGCTACACCCTTACTCGCAGCTTCTTTTTCTCGCTCTTGGGGTTAGGGGGCGTCCTTGCAGGCGCGCAGCTAGCGGTTTCAGGAGCTACCTCGCTTGCTGATGAATGGGGCCTGAGTGGAGGCTTCGTAGGCTTTTCAATTGTTGCTTTAGGGACTTCACTGCCCGAATTAGTAACTGCGGTTGCCGCAGCTCGAAGGAAAGAAGCTGGGCTCATCGTCGGGAACCTCTTCGGTTCCAATCTTTTCAATGGTTTAGCTGGCGGAGCGGCTATTGGGCTGGTCAACGCTGGGCCGATAAACGATGCCAAGCTCACTGGAGGCGGTCTGCTCGCAATGCTTGGAGCTGTATTTGTGGCGTATTTGCAGGGAGCGAGGAAGCGAAGGATCGGCAAGATAGACGCTTTGTTATTACTCGCTATATACCTCGCTGCCATGCTGTGGTTAGGAGTTACGTAGCCGCTCACTGCTCACCTAGGCTTCGATCGGATTGGTTAGGTTGTTCACACGAAACTAACCAGATAGGAACAGAAATGTCGACGACAGTCATCACCGGCGCCAACCGAGGTATCGGACTTGAGTTGGCGCGCCAATGCATCCAAAGAGGCGACAACGTAGTGGCTGGGTGCCGCAAACCCGATGAGGCTCAAGAGCTAAAAGAACTTAAGCCGAACCTCATTTTGCCAATCGATGTCGGAGACGAGAACTCGGTTCTCTCCTTTAGCGAAGCAATAGATGGGCACGTAAACCTTCTGATTAACAACGCCGGAACAAGTATCACAAACTTAGGTTTCGCTCGCGACGAAGTAGGCGTGATGAACGCTCCTGTCGCTTTGACACTTGACTTGATCAGAATCAACGGACTGAGCGCAGCAACCGTCACGAGAAGCCTCTCGGATCGGCTGGGGTCTGGAAGCAAAGTAGCCAACATCACCAGTCAAATCGGTTCCATGGTTGTCGGCTCCAATTTCAACGATCTGCCTTACGCTGCATCAAAGGCGGTGATGAACATGGTCACTGTGCAACTAGCAGCTCAGCTCGAAGCTAGTGGCGTTGCAGTAGTCGCCTTTCACCCCGGCTGGGTACGGACTGACATGGGTGGTTCGTCTGCCGACATAAGCGTTGAAGAATCAGCTCAAGGTATTCTCTCAACCCTAGAGACTTTTCAGCTTGAACAGAGCGGCGCATTCTTAAGGTGGGACGGCTCAATTCATCCCTGGTAAACAGACACATCTGACCTGAACGTCCTAGGATCCCTCGCCGTGCGCACAGTTAAAATTGACGGAGCAGATGGCCTCAAACTTGTGGCTGATCAATGGGGAGACCCCTCTGGACCTCCTGTTCTGATGTGTCATGGCGCAGGACAAAATCGATACGCCTGGAAATCTTCAGCCGAAATTTTGGCGCAACGCGGATGGTTCGTAACCACGGTCGACGCGCGAGGACATGGCGATAGTGATTGGTCCCATGAACACAAATACGATTCAGAGGACATTGGGAGAGATCTCGCTGCGGTGCTTGAAACGTTCGATTCTCCACCGGCCGTTGTTGGAGCATCGATGGGCGGAATGGGAAGTCTCGCCGCTCAACGCTCCTCGAAAAGTCAGCTATACGCGGCCGTAGTCCTAGTCGACATCACTCCTCACTTCGATATGGACGGCGCCCGAAAGATTATTGAATTTATGTCAGGTAATCCCGATGGGTTTGCGACCCTCGAGGAGGCAGCAAACGCTATTTCTGCTTACAACCCTCATCGCAGCCGACCTTCAAATCCAGCTGGCTTAACTCGCGTCCTACACCAACGACCCGACGGGCGCTGGATATGGAAATGGGACCCCGCTTATGTGACATCCAAACCTGGTTTCGATGCGGACGATCATTCGGCCTTAGCCGCCCACATGACCAGAGTCAGCGAAATCATGACTCAGGGAATGTTGGCTACTGATGTCCCCATGCTTCTCGTAAGAGGCGGGCAATCCGAACTTGTTACAGCAGAAGCAGTGAAGAGTTTTCTTGATCTGGTGCCCGAAGCAGAGTTTGTCGACGTAGCGGGTACAGGCCATATGGTCGCTGGAGATGACAACGACGCATTTACTGAAGCAGTTGCGGAGTTCTTGACGCGCCACCACCCAACTCACACTTGAACCACTCTGAGCAAAATTGTCGACGTGAGTTTATTAAGTGATTTCAGGATTCTTGATTTTCCAGGTATACAAAACCGGAAGTCCGATCGCGGCAAGGACCGCTGCTCCGTAAAACGCGGCGACGGTAGTGCCGCTCATCCATGCGACGATTCCTAGAACTGGGCCACCGATCCCACCTGATAGTTCGAAAAACATTGTGAACGTACTCATTGCTTGGGCGCGCTCGTTCTCCGGGACACCGTCAACAGCTGCGACCATGAGGGCCGGGTAGAGCAGCGATCCTCCGATAGCCAGAATTGCCGCTCCGACGAACATCCCTGGCCGCGTCACAAAGCTACCCATGACGATCATCCCAACCGACGAACCTACAAGCGCCAAAGCAGCTGTTCGAGTTGTGCCAAGTGAGTCAGGTAAGCGACTACACATAAGACGTAACGCCAGCACAAGTAACCCGTATAACGCGTAGATGGGTCCTGCGTCACCTAACGCACGTTCGTCCATTACCTTCGGCATAAAGCCATGTAAAGCAGGAAAGATCATGATTCCCAGGGCCATGACAATTCCCGGCCAGATGGCTGAGCGATACAGCAAGGAACTTCTAGCTGACTGGTTTCTCGTCACAATATTAGGGTCCTGAGGCCCAACGAAATCAGGTAGCCAGCAGGCAACAATTGCCGCCAACGCCATACACATGCCTCCAAGGAGGAAACCACCATCAAAGCCCCACCTGCCCACAGCCCACTCGCCAAGCCAGGGCCCAAACGCCATCCCCCCGTATATCGCTACTGAGAAATAACTTGCTGCTTCACCTCGCCTATGCTCCGGGGCTAAATCAGTAGTAAGGGTCACTGTTCCCACAAAAAAGGCGCCTTGCACCGCTCCCATCAGTAAACGAGCGATCAGCAGCGTGGAGTAGCTATCAGCAAAGGCGTGCGCTGCTAGTACCCCCGCTGTAATGAAAGAGCCTCCAGCGATCAACAAGCGGCGTCCTCTTCGGTCACCTAGCCGTCCGATCCAAGGGCGCGCAAGAACAGCAGAGAGCGAAAACACTCCCAGAGCGACGCCGACCTCAACGTCGCCGCCGTTGAGATCGGTGACTACAAAACGAGCAACTGTGGGAATCACCGATGAGAACCCAAGCGCGGAAAACAATGCAGAGAGGCACAAAATGCCGAACTGCGGGGTCAAAAGACGCTGGTCAGGCTCGCTGCTTTCAAGTGAACCTTGGTTCTGACCCACCGCGAAAACAGTGGGCCGACGCTCCTTGCTGATCACTGCGAACGTCGTTGGTCAGTCAACTCGCACCGGAGGGGTGGTCTCACTGAATTTTTCCCATACAACCTCGTCCGCTACCGCCATGACTTTCTCCAACACCCCTGACGGATAGTTCATATGAGGCTTTGTTGGGTCAAAGGGCGGATTCGGAAGTGGCTGTTCGGGCTGGGAATACTGGCTGGGATTCTTAAGCTCTTCAATTTCTTGGGCGTCAATGCCGCAAAGCTCGCGCACCTCAGGATCTATCCAGGACTCAGCGTCAATGTTGCTACCTACACAAATTTCTAAGCTGAGGCCTTCCGGACCCGCGAAGTACATCGACTGGATAAAGCCGTGGTCCAGAGGACCCAATACCTGAATCCCGTGGGATCGGATTCTGTCACGGAGTTGCAGCAACTCGTCGAGGTCATCGACATTAAAGGCAACATGCTGCATGACTCCTCTGGTGACTGGTTCTCCCCCATTGCCAGCGTGAGTAACTCCCCATTGGATCTCCTCAGCATTGTCTGGGTGTTGAACAAACGCTATGTATGAGCTTTCGGAGAGTTCGGCAAAGCCGTGGTAACAACCATTAACTCCATGCATCCAGTAGAGGGCTTTAGTTGGGCATCCGAGTACTTCAGCGAAAAACTTGAGCTGCGCTTTCATGTCCTTGGTGGAAATAGCTAGATGGTTGACGCCGTTGGGGTGAAGAGCCATATGTGTATGGTACGCCCCGCGAGGATCTTCTACCTAGCACAAGCGTCAGCCGAGAAGGCAATAGCGCGATCGAACGCAGGCCATCCCACATAAGCCATAGGCTGGCTCCATGTGGATTCGCCTACGTCAAATCGCAGTGGTTACGTCAGATCTCTTGAAGACAGCCCTTGATGTCCAGACCGTTCTGGGCGTCGAAGCCTGTCACACTGATCCTGGAGTGGGCGTCTTCGGACTGAAGAACACTCTTTGGCCCATCGGCAATCAGTTCTTGGAGTGTGTCACACCGACAACCGCAAACACCGCGGGGGGTCGCTACATCGAAAGACGAGGCGGCGATACCGGCTATATGGTTATCAACCAGGTTGATGATGTCGCTTCTCGCATCACCCACGTGGAAGATCTAGGGGTTCGGATTGCCAACCATATGAACTACGACAAAGGCGGATTCGAGGGTATACAGCTGCATCCGGCCGACACTGGCGGAAGCTTCTTCGAAATGGATCAAATGAAAGTCGATGGCGGAGAAGACAGCGCTGGTCCTTGGTGGCCAGCGGGGTCTAGCTGGGCGGATTTTTCGCGCACAGAACGAGTGCGTTCAATCTCCGCCGCTGAGCTACAGGCAGTAGATCCTGAACGACTGTCCGCAAGGTGGGCGCAGATAGCTCAGCTCGAACTACAAAGTGACTCTGCAGGAAACCCAACTATGGAGTTCGATAATGCATCGATCCGCTTTGTGGAGGCCAAAGACGGGCGTGGCGATGGACTTGGGGGCATCGACGTTGAATGCGTAGACCGAGATGCCGTTCTCGCCGGAGCTGAACAGCGAGGTTGCGCTGTTAATGAAGAACAGGTGCTACTCGGAGGGTTACGGGTTTACCTGCGAGGATAATTACGTCTCTTAACTTTTTTATAGGATTAAACCCAAGGGGAAAGGGCCTTTCATGAGCGTCAATCTAAGAAACTTCACTCGATCCGTATTTGTGTTCGATGCGGTTGTGCAACGCGTCGCATCCGAAGATTGGGACAACCAATCTCCATGCGAAGATTGGTCCGCTAGAGACGTACTTCGACATCACTGTGGAGTGCTAGCTGCTATGACAGCCACATTGGACAGTGGTGAGACAGTTCCGCCTGAATCCGTTGATTCAGCTCCAGATCCAGTAGCGCTCTGGAACTCGACCCGCGATGCCGCTTTAGAGGCACTCGACCGGACCGGGATTCTTGAACGGGAAGGAAAGTTCTGGTTTGGTCCGATGTCTGTTGATGAGTGGATCGGCATCGTGCAGTGGGATCCGATGACCCACGCATGGGATATTGGCAAAGCCACCGGAATCGACGCTCACCTGCCTGACGACCTGGCGGCCAACAGTCATGAAGTTATTGAACCGATGATAGAGACTCTCTCTAAATGGGGTCTTGTAGCGGACCAGGTTGACGTGGCCGAGAGCGCAAGCGCAGCAGAACGTTTTTTGGGTCTAACTGGTCGAGATCCCAGTTAGACAAACTGAGTCACTTTGACTTCGATGATGAAGTTTGTTGAGCCGACGCTAGTAGACACCGACAGCTCAACTCTCACCGACATTCAGGTAGAAAGCTGGCGCGAGCAGGGCTTTGTTCTTGTGGACGGCCTTCTGCCAATAGACATCATCTGCAAACTCTTTGATGCAGCGATATCCCGATTCCCTGCAGCTGATTCTGATGAAGCCGCTGAGTTAAATGATTTTGGCGGTGGAATGACCTTCCCTGATCGAAATGCAAATTTCAACTTGATGTCCTTGCACCCCCACCTACTCGGCGTCGCATCTCAACTACTGGGGGTGCCAGTTAGCGAACTCAGACTTAGCCAGTCAGACCTCTGGCCCAAATATGGTCGTACGTCTGGCGACCGCGGCAATTTAGATAACCAGGACCAACGAATGCATCTTGATTACCCAAATCACACTTTGACTCATCCACCCACTTGGGATCAGCCTGAAGCTGTAGAAATCATCGTCTACCTGTGCGACGAAGCTGATGTTGGAGGCGCCACCGCTGTAGTTCCACGCGAGGGCCAAGATGACCTCGCGTATGCGCCACCAATGGTAAATACTCCGGGTGTCAGCGACGTTCCCTGGATCAATGATCGCTCCCGCGCAGAGGCCTGGTTTCGGGAGAATCATCCCGATGTCGCAGAGTTTCGAAGACGACTCTACGAACGCGAGGTATATGCCAAATATCGTCAAGGGTCAGTGCTGCTATACAGGCACGATACGTGGCACCGAGGAACTCCTTTACACCCTGGGTCTATTCGCCTAGCTCAGAATTTGACGTTCAGGAAGGCAGAAGCCACTTGGATTAGCACACTTCATCCTGGTTGGGCTTGGGCTATGTATAAACCGGATCGGCGAATGGAACGACTGATAGCGGAGGCGACCCCTGAGCAGCGTTCAGTTCTTGGGTTTCCTGCACCTGGTGACGTCTATTGGGATTCAGACAAGATCGATGCGGTGGAGGCACGCTACGGAGCATTGGGCTTTGACGCTGCGCCTTATCGCCGACAACTCTCATGGACGGGACTCGACTAGGTCGGCTCTGAGACTGCATTAGAGCGGAAGAGGTAACGCTGTCGGAGTCCATTGGTTCGTGGCACTTCGGCAAGTGATTATGACTGGGACTATCGTCGCCTTATGCACGACGACATTTTGAAGTGGCAGGTTGGTGATGTCACTGTTACCTCGGTTCCGGAATCTTCGGACCCAACCTCGCCGAAGTTCATGTTCTCTTCGATCGATAAAGATGGGGTGCTAGCGCTCCGCGACGAATCTCCCTGGTTAGAACCGTTCGTAGGAGAAAAGGGACATCTGCTCCAAAAAATTCATTGTTGCATAATCGATACCGGCACTGAGCGGATCGCTGTCGATACGTGTGTTGGTAACGACAAAGAACGTGGGAATCCGCTCTGGCACGAACAGCAGGGCCCTTTTCTTGATCGTTTGTCCGCTAGCGGATATGCGCCTGAGTCGATCACTCACGTTGTATGCACCCACCTGCACGTCGATCACGTCGGTTGGAACACACGTTTAGTGAATGGCGAATGGGTGCCGACGTTCCCCAATGCGGAGTACCTCTTCGTGGAGGTTGAGTTCGATCATTGGTCTAACACTGAGGACTTGTTTGGTGATCCTGTGTTTGAGGATTCGGTAGCACCTATTAAGGATGCCGGGCTCGCGAATCTCGTCGGATCTGATTATGGGATAGGAGATTCCGTTTCGTTTGAGTCAACTCCAGGTCATACACCGGGGCACATAAGTATCCGGGTCGATTCCGGGGGTCAACGAGCCATCATTACGGGTGACATGGCACATAGCCCCATACAAATTGCCAATCCAGACCTAAGTTCGAGTTTTGACACCGATCCAGATATGGCTCGGTCTACTCGCTTTGAAGCATTCGCCAGATGGGCGGACGGACGTACTTTGGTAATTGGAACCCATTTCGGTACTCCGACGGCGGGCACTATGCATGTTGATGGAGATGCGTACCGACTTGATACTGATCTCTAATCGTTTGCAGTTTGGCTAGCTGAACCTTGGCGGGTGCGGGTAGTCATCGTTATTGGCAAGCATGTATGCGGGTCCATCTAGCTTGTTAATGGCGGCGTCAGGTCCCCAGATATGTTCTTTCATCCATCCAAACACATTTCGGTTGCCACCAAATCTGGCAAGTTCCTCCCCACGTTCGATGGCCTTATCTGTAACTTCGTCTTCTTCTGCTAGTTCTTGAACAAAGCCCGCGGAGAAAGCGTCCTGCCCTGTCCAACGTTTCGCGAATTGCACAGTTTCATAAAAGGCGTGACGGGGAAGTTTGTGGTGGAAAAGCGCCAATTCTGGCTCCGGTATGGCCATACCGATCTCCACTTCATTGGCACACATCATGCCCCTGTCTCGTCGCATCACTCTTTGGTCGTGACACAAAGCCCACATGAATCCTGCCCCAAATGCATGCCCATTAACAGCGGCGATTGTCGGAATAGGGAATGTGATGAGGCGCGAGAACAGCTTCATTGCCTCGTCACCGAAAACTTTGCGGTCGCCTCCTTCGTGTTCGCCTTTGCTAGTGATCCAGTCGAGATCAAGGCCGTTAGAAAAGAACTTAGAGTCAGACGATGCGGTCACGAGAGCCTGAGGTCCGCTTGTTTGCTCGACCTCATCTAAAGCAGCATTTAGTTCTCTAACCATGCTGGTGGTCCACCGGTTTTCACCATTATCCAAGGTAATGACGCTGACGTGACCATGTTGTTCAAGGGTGACATATTCATTCATTCCTTCACGGTAGACCGACGATGGGCATCGCGTCGCATACGGTGAAGGTATGCGTGTTGTCTTCACCGTGCTTGATGCGTTCCCCCACTCAGTCATTGGTTCCGACATGACTCCGAATTTGTCAGAACAGGCGGCTGTCGGCGCAATGCCGGAGGCTGGTGGTGAATCGTTGATGCTTTCCGTTACCTACTCCAATCATGCTGCGTTCATGACTGGTTTACCTCCATTACAAACAGGACACTGGGGCAATTGGGCTTGGATTAACAACGAGTTTGGGAAGACCTACGACAGTGGACCTCAGGGCCGAACCATATTTGATTATTGCAACGACGCGAATCTGGAATCTGTTGCCGTGGTCGGCGATCACAAGTTATTGGCGACGATGGGTGCGTTAGAGGCAAATGTGTCATGGCCACCGGCGGGTTCTCCCCCGGAGGGGACCCCGCTCGATGCCTATGGATACCCCAAAGATGAGGCCGTGATAGAAGCTGCAGCGAACACAGATTTAGATGTGGATTTCGTTCTTTTCCACCTCAATGAGCCCGATACCTCAATGCATATGCACGGACCAGAGTCCGATGAGGCAAGGGACCAGTACCGACGGAGTGACCGCTCTTACGGTTTACTCGTGGATTTGTTGAAACCTCTCTGGGACGACACGATTCTCATTACAGTCAGCGATCACTGTCAAGAACCAACCGATCACCCTGAATGCGTCAATCTTAGAGATCACGCCAAGGCTGCGGGTTGGCCAGTTCAGATAAGGAACGATGGAACTGGCGCGATCGTCGTTGCCTCTGAAGAGATGCCCGAAGAGGAATTTGCGCAACTTCATTTAGAAATGCTGCAATTCGAAGGGATAGAGGGAGGAGTGTTGGCGGCCCCAAACGTTTACTTGGTATGGACTGAACCTCATCGAATGTTTGGTCGAGGGGAGCCTCTAACCCGAGGTAATCACGGCAGCCCTCGCTGTACGCAACAGGTGGCTATTGTCTCCGGGGGGCATCCCGCAGCTCAGAATCTAGGAACATCTGTCTTGCGTGAAAGGCCTGGGACTCTTAGCTGGGCTCCCAGTATTAGGGATCTATTAAAGATCGGTTCTGCCTGCTAGGAGTGGAGGGGCTCAGCTCCGAGGGACCTCGATCCATGGGACGTCCTTATCGATCCGTGGTTCTCCTGGGAGTCCTAAGACTTGTTCACCCAGGATGTTTCGCATGATTTCAGACGTTCCGCCTTCGATGGAGTTAGCACGCACTCTTAGAAAGCCGTGCTGCACACCGCTTTCCGACCCATCGACTGATAAATCCTCGGGCCGACGAAAGGTGTAGTCGTAATCGACTTGTCCTGCCATACCCATCATGTCAACCGCTGCGGTGAGGAGATCTTGGTTTAGTTCCGCAAACGCGAGTTTGGCGATGGACATTTCTGGGCCTGGGTTTCCTTTTCTCCGGTTTTCGCCCGCGCGCATGTTTGTCAGACGTTGTGTTTCGGAACGCACATACAACTGCATCATTCGGTCGCGGGTAACACTGCTACGAAGACTTTCGGGTGTGTCTTTCCACATCTTGGTCAAGATGGAGACGGGTCCAGATCCTGCCTTGGGTGGGCCGCCGCCACTGCCAGCACCGATCGCGTTACGTTCGTTCATCAAGGTCGTCAACGACACCCGCCAGCCGTCACCGACGTCCCCAATCCGGTTCGAATCGGGTATTTGGACGTCTGTGAGGAATACTTCGTTGAATTCCGCTTCGCCAGTTATTTGACGCAAGGGTTGAACATCGACCCCGGGGCTCTTCATGTCTACCGCAAAGTAAGTCATGCCCCTGTGTTTGGGCATATCGGGGTCAGTTCTGGTTACCAGCATTCCCCAATCTCCTAGATGCGCCATCGTGTTCCAAACTTTTTGACCGTTGACAATCCAGGAGTCGCCATCTTCTATGGCCCGAGTAGCTAATCCTGCAAAATCGCTTCCAGCACCGGGTTCGCTGAAGAGTTGGCACCAACGTTCTTCCCCAGTGAACATCGGTCGAAGGAATCTTTTCTTTGAATCGTCATCGCCGTGGGTATGAATAGTGGGACCGGCCAGATGCATGAAAAACATGGCGGGTTTCATCGGCGAGGCACCGGCTTCTCGGAGTCGAATTTCCACCTGCTTTTGCAGGGTGGGGCTCACACCAAGTCCACCGTGACCCTGGTCGAAGTAGACCCATGCCAGGCCGTGATCGAACTGGGCGCCACGAAAGTCTTCGTAGCTCATTTCTTTTGGGTCGTTGTCGGCAAGCAACGCTTCGACGGCGTCGGTAACAAGAACTTCTTCGGATAGGTCTGCGGAGGTAGCGGTATCAGCCATAGTTGCAGTCTTGTCAATCAAGCAGGGTTAGCACAAGCTGACTGTCGTCTAAATGATCCCAAAGAGTCAGGTTTCGCCGCGACGCCCGTCGAATTGTGGGTCGCGTTTTTCCAAAAAGGCTTGTGCCCCTTCCGCCATGTTGCGGGGAATTAGGACCGACTGATGCTCCATTTCGACGGCTAACTGATCAACAAAACTCGACGTCGACGCTCCATCTATCGATCGCCGAATTCGAACCATTGCGTCAGGGCTGGTGCGTTTCAAGATGTCTGTTGCAGCCGCTACTTCGGCGTCTAATTGATCATCGTCAACGCATTTCCAGATCAATCCCCACTCAGCAGCTTGTTCAGCTGAAATTCGGTCTCCGAGCATCGCCATACCCATGGCCCGTGATCTACCAGCACGTCTGGGGAGACTCCAGGTTGAACCTAAATCAGGAACTATTCCAAGGCGAGGTCCGAACGTCGCTACGAAAAATGATGACTTCACTGCGATGGTGACGTCGCATGCCAACGCGAGTCCCATTCCTCCACCGGCCGCAACCCCATTCACTCTGGCAACAGTTGGCACTGGGCAATTGTGAAGAGCGGCCAACGCTGGGTTGAAGAAATCTCCCATCGACTCGGTGGCTTCATTCGAGTCGGCCTGCTCGGGTTGTTCTGCGGCGTTGTTGAGATCAGCTCCCGAACAAAAGCCTCGCCCTTCGCCTGTAATGACTGCGACCCGGACTGTCTCGTCTTCTTGCACTGTTTCGAGAGCGCTACTCAGATCTTGCATTAGTTCGTCGCTCATTGAATTGAGTGACTCGGGGCGATTTAAGGTGATGGTGGCTACACCTTCATCCTGGTTGTACTGGACAACGCCATTGGGCATATTTGTGGTCATGGTGAAAAGCTAGGTCAATCTCGGGGCGGTCGTCTATACAGAACTCCATCCTGTTCCATAGCTGCCACCGCTTCAGCGCTCATGCCCAGCAAATCACTGAGAACTGAACTGTTGTGTTCTCCGACTTCGGCGGCGGTCAGATCGGGCAGATCCGGAGCATCCGAGAAGCGAAGCGGGAAGCCCGGTATGAGCATTGATCCGGCAAGCGGGTCGCTTACCTCGCGCACAGTGCCTCTCTCCAGAAAGTGAGGGTGAGTTTCTGCGAGTTTTACGGGTTCAACTACCGGTCCGCAAGGCACACGGTGCTGTTCTAGAAGCGCGACGATCTCCTCGTCGGTTTCAAAGGTTGACATCCACTGCTCGATGATTTCTGTTAGGTCGTCACGGTACTCAAGCCGGGTTCGATTGTTCTGAAAACGTAGGTCGTCGGCTAGCTCTGGGGTGCCCAGAGCCGCCCAGAGGTTAGCTATCTGGTTTTCAAGAGCGAACACAACAATCCAGCCTTGGGGACCTTTGAATATTCCAGCTGGACTGGCTGGTGCGTAGTGACGGCCGGTGCGCATCGCGACAACCTCGCCTTCAGACAGCGACGGGCCAGAGACCGCTGTCTCCTGCATATGGTAGACAGAATCGACCATTGCGATATCGAGGTGCGATCCCTCCCCCGTGCGATCGCGACGGTATAGCGCGTATCCCAAGGCGGCAAAGGCGTGCACACCGGTCGCAGTGTCGCATATGCCTGCGCCAATCAACGTCGGAGGACCGTCGGGGTCTCCTGTCATATGCATTAATCCGGAGTACGCCTGAGCAATGAAATCAAACGCTGTCTTTTCGGAAAGAGGGCCAGATTGCCCGAAACCTGAAATCGAGGCCATGATGATTCTGGGATTCAGCTGTCGCAATCTGGCATAGCCAAGTCCTCGTCGCTCCATTACGCCTGGGCTGTAATTCTCTACGACGATGTCGACTTTAGGGATCAAATCTTCGATTAGCGATACGCCCTCACTGCTAGTCAGGTCAACCGAGAGGCTGCGCTTCCCCCGATTTTGTTGCACGTGATAGGCAGACCTCCCATTTCGTCTCGGTGGACTCGGTCGAACAGGGTCTCCATACGGTGGATATTCAACTTTGATGACATCGGCTCCCATCTCCACTAAGAGCCTCGTGCAAGAGGGACCCGCTAGATATTGGGTAAAGTCCAAGACAGTTACACCTTCGAGATAAGGAGTAACGCCCGGTTGATGGCTTGGTTGAGGTTCAGTCACTCTTTGAGAGTAGGTCCTCGCCCAGGATCGATGTTATAGAAAACCGCTTTAAACGGCTCAGCATTCCCATATGTCGGGCAAGTTATCTTTACTCTGGAGGGAGTGGTACCGAACCAATCCAGGCTGCTTGTTCTAACGATCGCTTTACTATTAGGAGTCGCAGCCCTGGTGCAGCTGATCAACGGCGACTCAGGTGACAATTCTTCTTCTACAGCATCGTCTCCCGTTGAAGAAGAAGTCGAACCCATAGCGAAAGACTCACCTTCCGAGTCAGTACCACAGAGCAGTTCGGCTAGCGCTCCAACCTCTTCGCCGATAGCACCAACGAGCACCACGAGTGCCCCGAGTTCTCTTTCCTTCACCACTAGTGAGGAGGGTTCGGTGACCATCAGTGGGTACGGCAACAACGTCGTCGCGATGGGTGAGAACTGGCCAAATTTCCGCACTGCTATCTACAGAAGCAAAGCGCCGAATTCAGATCTCGTTATTGAACTCCGCGACGATCAGGTGACAGTTGCCTCGTTTGGGTACTCAGAAAGCAATTGGCCAGTTCAGGGCATACGGTGGCTTGATGATGTGACACAGGGCGTCAAAGAAATCTCTGTTTCGGCTTCGGGCGGTTGGGAAATTGACCTACTTCCAGATGCTTTCCTATGGAACCAGCAGATAGACGCTGGCACAATCCCTCAGCCGGAGGACTTGTTGTTGTTCTCATCACAGGGCCTGACGTTCGTTGGCTCCCAGCAAAACCCAAGCACTGAAGGTATCGGCGATTTAATGATCTACAACGCTTGCGAAGGGCCCTGCAAAGAGGGAAACACTATTTGGGTCTTTCAACTGGATTCTGATTGCAGTTCCATCCCTGCCGTTTTCGTTAGGGAAGTAGGAAATCCGTTCTTTGAACGAATCTCTCCCTCCAGTTCCGGCTTAGGAGAGAGCCCACTAGAGGTGACATTGCGTCCCTATGAATGGCTTCAAGTCCTGACGCACTGCCGATGGTCTGCTGCACCCACGACGGGCTAGCTCACCTGACGCTGACCAGATAACTACTTATAGCGATAGGTGATTCTTCCTCGAGTCAGGTCGTAAGCGGAAACCTCTACCTGAACCCGATCTCCGGGAAGGATGCGGATATGGTGTTTTCGCATCTTGCCGCTCAGGTGACCAAGAACTTCGTGTCCGTTATCCAACTCGATACGAAAGTGACCGCCCTTAAGCGCTTCAACAGTCTTTCCTTCGAGCAAGATGGCGTCGTCCTTCTGTTTCGGCAAACCAGTTTCCCTTCAATAGCTGTCTCTATATCCTACCGGACTAGGTCGACTAGCCGAGATATGAGCATGTTCGACGGAATCGAACTATTTTTGTGGTAATTCCACACAGGGGGATCCAAATGTCCTATGACTTAAAGATTACGGGCGGCACCATTGTTGACGGGACGGGCTCACCACGTTTCTCAGGCGATCTAGGCATTAAGGACAAACGAATTGTCGCGATGGGTAACGCTCCAGCTGAGGCCGATAAAACCATCGACGCGACAGGTCGGATTGTTGCTCCCGGTTTTGTTGACATTCACACCCATTACGACGCTCAAGTGCTCTGGGATCCGTTAGTCAGTTGTTCTCCTTGGCACGGAGTCACCACCATTGTTATGGGTAACTGCGGCTTCTCCGTGGCACCAACTCGTCCAGAACATCGAGACCTGATCATGCGCACACTTGAGAATGTGGAGGGTATGAGTGTCGAGGCCCTTCGCGCTGGTCTGGGTGACTGGGGTTTCGAAACCTTCCCCGAGTACCTTGATGCTCTTGACTCAAATGGTTGCGCCGTAAACATGGCAGCCATGATCGGCCATACGGCTTTGCGAATGTACGTTATGGGCGAAGAGGCCACAGAGCGGGAGGCCACCGAAGCCGAAATTGCGGTCCAACGTGAACTGGTAACCGAAGCTCTCGAAGCAGGCGCCTTAGGCTTTGCTACTAGTCGGGCTAACACTCACGTCGGCTACGAGGGTCGCCCAGTCCCCAGCCGTTTAGCGACCCCAGAAGAGATAATTGAGATCGCTCAAGCACTCGGCGACGTGGGCGGCATTATGCAGGCGACTCAAGGTCGTGGTCTGAGCCACCAGCAATTTGCGCAGGTAGCCGAAACCACTGGCGCCAACGTAAGTTGGACAGCTTTACTTGCAAGTGCTGTCGGACCTGGAAGTCATTTAAAAGATGTAGAACAAGCCCATGAACTGGCTGCACGCGGTATCGCGGTCTACCCTCAGGTCGCAGTCCAGCCGGTGCAGTTTGAAATGAGTTGGAAGGCTCCCTTCATTTACGAGGGTATGCGGTTATTTGAACCTGTGGCCAAAAGCGACCACGACGGCAGGAAGGCCTATTACGCCGATCCTGAGTGGCGAGAAAAGTTCAAAGAAAAGGCCGGCAATGGCGGCAAGGTAGGCGATCGTTGGTCTCGGACGGAAATAACTTGGTTTCCTCCAGATCCATCGTTTGAAGGACTTAATGTTCAGGAACTTGCCGATGAACGCGGGGAAGATCCTATAGATCTCATGTTGGACATGGCCTTGGACGCTGATCTGGATATGCGAATACTTCAAGATGTCCTTAATCATGACCGTGATGAGATAGACGAGTTGCTACACGACCCCACCACAGTTATCGGACTTTCAGATGCGGGGGCTCACGCCAGTCAGCTATGCGACGCCAAATACTCGACCGAGTTTCTGTCAACCTTCGTGCGAGAACGGCAAAGTTTCGAGGTTGAACAAGCAGTTCATATGCTCACCCAGCGGCCAGCCCAGATTTTTGGGATCGAAGACCGTGGCACCCTCAGCGAGGGTGGCTGGGCTGATGTCGTCGTGTTTGACATGGATCACGTTGGACACGATGGAAAACGCCGCGTGTACGACCTTCCATCTGGGGCCGATCGCTTGATTTCAGATGCTAAAGGGATTGACGCAGTAGTCGTGAACGGAACTGTCATTAGACATGATGGAGAAGACACGGTCTCTGCGGAATCTGGATTGCCTGGAAAGCTACTCCGTCAGGGCAAAGGCTAACGAGTGCCTGTAGACCCCGATCGCGACTTCTGGAAGCCCGGCATGGATTGGGCTAAAGCTATTGAGGACATCGAATACGTCAAAGGCTTAGCCGACGAGATGGGAGGAGCGGAGCGGGTTAAGCGACAGCACGACGGTGGTAGATACACCGTCCGAGAACGGATGGAGAAGTTCTGCGACCCCGGCTCGTTTCTAGAGATGGGCCATCTCATCGGCGCCGCGGAATACGACTCCGAGGGCAACTTGGCGGAGTTTTCGCCAGGCGGCTACGTCATGGGGTTAGGAGAAATTGATGGTCGAGCGGTCTCGGTTGGCGGTGACGACTTCACGCTGTCTGGCGGCAGCCCGCACGATGTGCACAAGCTCCCCCATCATTTTGCACAACCGTTAGCGCTCAAGTACGGAATTCCTTATGTCCAACTGCGTGAAGGCGTCGGGCACTCCTCAAAACAAGACGAGCAAGACGGTCACATGGGTCTCCCACAAGGCGATTTGTGGCATCAAGGAGTCGAACTGCTCGGCAATGTCCCTGTGGCTTCGGCAATTTTGGGCTCTGTGGCTGGCTGGCCCGCAGCAGCGGCACTGCTTTCCCATTTCAGCGTAATGGTTAAAGAAAAATCTCAAATCTTTCCATCTGGACCTCCGGTTGTTGAGCGGGCCATAGGAGAAAAGCTTTCCAAAGAGGAACTGGGTGGCTGGCGAATGCACGTCGTTGAAAGCGGTCAGGTCGACAACGTCGCTGAAGACGAAGACGACGCTTTTCAGCAAATACGCGATTTTCTGTCCTTCCTTCCGAACACTGTTAGGGAGGTGGCTCGACGAGTCGATACCGGTGACGATCCCGAACGACGACCTCAGGAACTTCTCGATTTCATTCCTACTAATAGACGACAGGGCTACGATGCGCGGGCCCTGATCCGCCACGTGGTTGACAACGGAAACTTTTTCGAGATGAGAGAGCTATACGCGAGCGGACTTATTACTGGTTTCGCCCGGTTAGACGGCTGGTCAGTAGGAGTTATTGGCAGCGATCCGATGAGTAAAGCTGGCGCTATGGACGGCAATGCTGCCGATAAGTACACCCATTTCGTTGATCTCTGTGACACTTTTAACTTGCCCCTCCTCATTTTCTTGGACATGCCGGGCTTTATGTTGGGGTCTCACGCGGAGCGGATTGCGACTATGCGACGAGGAGTTCGAGCACTCATAGCCTCAGCCGAGTGCGAGGTGCCAAAGATTGAATTTATGGTGCGAAAGAGTTACGGCGTAGCTGCAGATGCTCCTAACTCCATCGGATTGCCTGACAGCATCAATCTTCGATTTGGATGGCCCTCGGGTGAATGGGGAGGAATCCCAATTGAGGGTGGAGTCGCTGCGGCATATCGAAGAGAAATTGAAGCTGCAGAAGACCCTGATGCTCACCGTGAAGCTATCGAAGAGCGGTTGCTGCGACTTCGCTCTCCTTTCAGGGCAGCTCACCGGGGTGACGTGGTTGATCTGATCGATCCCAGAGAAACAAGATCATTAGCGTGTCGGTTTATAAATCTTGCCCAACCAAAATTACGCGAATTGGCTCAACGCCCTAAACGCGCTGTCCGGCCTTAGCTTGAAGGGGTGCCCGTCAACGTCACCCTGTAACCACGGCGGGTAGCGGGAAAATAATCCCATGTTGCGTAGTGTTGAACGCAGCGGTTGTCCCACATAGCTATCGAATTCTTGGACCAGTGGAAGCGCACATGAAAGTTGGGGTTCTCGATGTGTCGATAGAGGTGCTGCAACACCGATCGGCTCTCTTCTCGAGTCAAGCCCTCCACGTGTTTAGTGAAACCCTGGTTGACATAGAGAACTTTTCTTCCGGTCTCAGGGTGCGTGGATACAACAGGATGCAGCGCCGAAGGAGGTGTTACTTCTTGGCGGTGACCAGGCAGCTTGCCTAATTGATGTAGGGCAACTCTCTTTTCAAGGAACTCCTGAAAAGTTGGCGACAACGCTTCATACGCCGCATACATGGAGCTGAAAAGGGTGGCTCCTCCACCGTTGGGAGGTACTTCGGTCATTCGCAAAATACTGGCGGAGGGAGGCGACTCCTCAAAACTGACATCGGTGTGCCAGCCATCACCAGCTACATTCTTAGAATTTTCGTCAGCGTGAATCACCAAGATTTCAGGATGATTCGGATGGTGGGAGACAGTGGGGTGAATGTGTGGTTCTCCGAAGCGACCGGCAAACGCTATGTGTTGTTCGTGTGTTAGATCCTGATCCCTGAAAAACAGCACTTGGTGGTCCAGCCAAGCTGTGCGAATCTGTTGAACTACGGTTTCGCTGAGTTCCTCACGCAGATCGATACCAGTGATCTCAGCACCAATCCGTGGAGTAATCGGGCTGACAGTAATGGCATTCATTCTCTAAGGCTATGTGTCTGACCTCTGAACGTGGCAGATTAATAGGGTGATAGACCTAAGATCTGACACCGTTTCCAGACCAACAGATGCAATGCGCGAGGCTATGTCTAGTGCCGAGGTGGGAGATGATGTCTTCGGAGACGATCCAACAGTTCGTGACCTCGAAACTCATGTTGCTGAACTGCTAGACAAAGAAGCTTCCGTTTTTGTCTCTTCCGGAACCCAATCGAATCTCTGCGCCCTTATGGCTCATTGCCAACGCGGTGATGAGTACCTCGTCGGTGATCATGCACACACATATATGTACGAAGCTGGCGGCGCTGCTGTGCTGGGCAGTATCCAACCTCAAACCATTCAGATGCTGGACTCTGGAATGTTGGACCTCGACGCTGCACGGTCAGCGATCAAACCTGACGACTCTCATTTCGCTCAGACACGACTTCTTTGTCTCGAAAACACCACCGATGGGAAAGTCATCGAACTTCAGGACCTATATGACGGACGCGAGCTAGTCGACGAGCACGACTTGGGTTATCACCTGGACGGCGCTCGTCTTTGGAACGCGGCGGTCGCACTCGAAGTGAAACCCTCCGAAATAGCAGCTCCCTTTGACACAGTGTCGGTATGTCTATCCAAGGGTTTAGGAGCCCCAGTCGGTTCAGTGTTAGCAGGGTCAGAATTACTCATTGACCAAGCGCGCAAGTGGAGAAAAATGCTAGGTGGAGCTATGCGCCAGGTGGGTTTGATAGCTGCCGCAGGAAAACACGCAGTAGAAAATCACATTGATCGCCTAGCTGAAGATCACCGAAACGCTGAACTTCTTGCTAAAGGCCTCGCAAAAATCGAAGGTCTAAACGTCGATGCACAAAACACAAATATGGTTTTTGTGAGCTCTACACAAGCTACAGACGACTTGGAGCAACGATTACTGGACCGCGGTGTCATCACGCGTTGGTCTGGGCGTAGCAGCCGGATGGTGCTTCACCTTGACATCACAGAACATGATGTGGACTTGGCCGTGAGTGCGATCGCTGAAGAATTAGCGAACTAGTCAGCCACCAGTTCGGTAACTGGTTCTATCAAATAATCCGACAGGTTTGCTTCTCTCGTCATCGCATAAAAATCGACGTTCCGCCAAGGTGAGTTAACAACGATGCGGCCTCGCTCATTTCGGTAGTAGGAAGTCATTCCCGGATGGGTCCACACCATCTGCTCATGTGCTTGGTCAACGTCCTGGTTATATCCGTCGTGGACTTCTTGACGAATTTCCACTGAACCGATATTTCGGTCAAGCATCTTTTGGATCATGTCCATGATGTACCTGACCTGCATCTCCACTACGAAGATGAGACTTCCACCATGTCCTGGCTGAAGATTCGGCCCATAAAGGGTAAAGAAGTTCGGAAAGTTTGGGACAACCGTACCCAGATACGCCTGTGCGTTGTCGCGTTCCCATTGGTCCGCTAGGGAGACCTCCGAACGTCCCCTCGCTTCATAAGTGGTGATGAAGTTCAGAACGTCAAAGCCTGTCGCAATAACTAAAACGTCAGCCTCATATTCGGTTCCATCATCTGCATATAAACGTCCCGAATCAACCCTGTCGACGTGTTCGTCAACCAACGTGACTTTGGGGTTTCGCAGCATGCGGTACCAGCCGTTGTCCATGAGCATTCTTTTACCAAAAGGTGGGTAAGTAGGCAGGACGCGTTCGAGGAGATCAGCGGCTTCGTCACCCAACTCGTTAACGACATAGTCAGTGAAGTACGCCCTATGCCCATCATTTTGCGCGTTCAATGATCTATCTGGATGCTCCCAATCTGGATCTTTTTGGAGTGCCGAATGGATTCGGTCATTAAAGGTCCAACCAAGACGCACTCTGTACCAATTTCTGTACAGCGGCACTTCTCGAAGCAAAAACCGAAGGGGGTCCGGTACGTCTTTGCGGAATTGTTCGAAGGGAGCTGCCCAATGGACGGATCTCTGAAAGATAGTCAAGGAGTTCACTTCGTCTTGGATTTCAGGTCCGATTTGCATGCAGCTCGCACCATTTCCGATGATCGCCACGTTTTTACCCGCAAGGTCAGCTTCCTTCGGCCAGCGAGCCGTGTGCCACTTCTCTCCTTCCCATTCGTCGAGACCTTCGATATTTGGGAAAACAGGGGGATTGAATATCCCTGCGGCGCTGATGACCACGTTTGCTTCAACTTCTTCCACTGTGCCATCGGATAGTCGAAGTACCGCACGCCATTTTTGTTGATCGGGTTGGTATTCGATTAGTTCGACGTCGGTCTCAAATCGAATGGATTTTCGAACCTCGAAGCTGTCACATACGTGTTCTAAGTAGCCGTGTAATTCATCGCGCAAACAGAAATATTTTTCCCAGTCGTATGGGGCGAATGAATACGAGTAAAGGTGGTTTGGGGTATCTACGCCTGCACCCGGATAACGGTTCTCCCACCAGACTCCACCAACTGTCGAGTTGCGTTCTACGACTTGAAAATTGATACCGAGCATTTGGAGGTTGATCGCGGCGCACAAACCTGAAACACCTGCGCCAATGATTAAAACACTGAAGTCATCAGGGGAAGCTATGGGTTCGTGATCGAGGAACTTGACTTGGCCAAGTTGGGCCGCTGTGAATTGACCATATTCGGATGGAACCGGTTCGGCCATGGAAACGCTGAGCATCCTGACGATCAGATCCTCTTCGGGTTCTGGAAGAGCAACCGGGCGACCTTCTCTCCAAGCCAATATGGCCTCAAGTGCCGACTCGCGGACTTCTTGCTGGTGTGCAGGTTCGAGCCCGCCGGTGTCGTTGTCACCTAGCCCTGGTTGGCGCTTGGGTAAATAGGGTTCTTCTAACCAGTGCAACTCACCCGTTAGTTGGACCAACACCATTAGCAAAGTAGGGATGTTCGCAACTTCGATGGCTTGGGCAAAGATTTGCTCGTCAGGTTTCGTGTTCATTCTGATTTACCAGGATCTCCAAGGTTCTCTGCACTCAAGATATCTCTTTGAGAGTGGTCGAGGCGGAGGTCTTCGTTGGGAAGCGCCATGGGGCCTAGATCTGGGCTTATCAATCACCGCGTGCTTCTGTTTTCATCTGATGTGTCGACAAAAGTCATCTGAGGTGAGACAGACTTCTCCTATGACGGGATCGAAGGTGAAGTTGCTGGGGTTCGTTGGGCTCGGGGCTATGGGAGGGCCGATGTGCGCCAACTTGGCGACCAAATCACCCATTCCGGTGCTCGCCTACGATCTCAATTCCGCAGCAGTATCAAAAGCAGTTGGACTAGGCGCCATAGCGGCTAGAGATCTAGAACATGTTGCAAGCGCCGACATAGTTTTTGTATGCGTCCCAGGAGAAGAAGAAACAAGATCGATTTTCCTTGACGAGGACGGTTTGTGTGACCACGCCAGAAAGGGCACAACTTTCATTGATTGCACTACAGCGACCGTCGACGTTAATCATCAAGTCGCCGAGGCGTTGAGGTCGCTGGATTGTGAATTTGCCGATGCCCCCGTAGCACGTGGAGTTCCCAATGCTGTAGACGGAACGCTGTCCATTACGGTTGGCGCTGAGCCGGAGGTCTTCGATCGGATTGCTCCGTGGTTGGGTTATATGGGTTCCGACGTTGCATACTGTGGTCCGGTCGGAACCGGAACGGTCATCAAACTCATGAACAACATGGTGCTATTTGAGAATGTGTCGGCTTTGGCAGAAGCGATGGCAATCGCAACGCGCGCTGGGGTTGACCGGTCTCGAGTATTCGACCTATTGGGTCAAGGTTCGGCGGATAGCTTCGCTCTCCGGCGGCACGGAGCATTCATGACTAGTGGGGACTATCCCGACGACCGTTTTCCCACGAGCTACTCCGCAAAAGACCTCGATTACGCTTTAGCGTTGGCAGACGACCTCGGCGTTAACGCGGCTGGAGCGCGCCTAGTTCGAGAACGATTTGCTGAAGCCATAGAGCGGGGCTTAGGTCACCTATATTCACCAGTCGTCTACGAATTGTTTGAAGATAAATGAGCTATTTAGACAGTGACTTGGTGGATCGAGCCACACAACTTGCCGACAATCATCTCTTCCCCTCCGCGCTCAAGGTGGATGCTTCAGGGGCTATTCCTTCAGCACAACTAGATCTTGTTCGGGACGCTGGTTTTCATGGCCTTTTCGCTCCGACGGAATTTGGAGGCTTGGGTGCTTCTCCTGAAACTCAGTGGGCTGTTCATGAATCGTTGTCAGGGGGTTGTTTGACCACGAGTTTCGTGTGGGCTCAACATGCGGGACCCAGCAAAGCTGCAGTCGAAACCAATGGGCCGATGCGTACACGCTGGGCAGAGGCTCTAGCCACAGGAGAGTCGCGAGGCGGGGTGGCTTTCGCCCACTTAAACCGACCTGGTACTCCTATGCTTCAAGCAGAACCTAAGGGCGGCGGATGGGCATTTTCGGGTTCTGCTCCTTTTGTCACCGGATGGGGTCACATTGACGTCGTGCTGACCGCTGCGCGTCACAACGACTCAGTGGTGTGGGCGATGCTCGACGCGCAGGATTGCGAAACAATTACTAGTCGGCGCCTGACATTGGCAGCTATCGATTCAGCCGTCACTGTTGAGTTGTCTTTTGACAAGCATCCGGTGGCAGAAGCATCGGTTATCTCTGTTGAGAGCTTCGCTCAGTGGACAGACCGTTATCGCAAAGGGCTGCGTTCAAACGGTTCAAATCCTTTGGGGGTGGCCGCTCGCGCGGCGAAGTTGTTAGGTCCAAGTCCCTTAGACGAGCAACTGATCGATGCGAGGGACCGAATCAATGCGGCAACCGTTGACGAGTTACCAGCAGCGAGAGCTCTTTTGGGAGACCTATGCGTCCGGACTACTTCTGCTTTAGTAGCCACTGTTGGAGGATCTGCCCTATTTATGGAACAACAAGCTCAACGACTTGCTCGAGAGTCTTTATTTTTGTTGGTACAAGGACAGACACCTGAAATCAAAGAGCACCATATGCGACTCTTGACCGAAAGTGCAGATCTTGGGAAGTAACCGATCGACAAACAGTTAGCTATCTATCGGACAGCTGCTACTTCATCACCCCTCAAGTGACATAGTGGTGCGATGACATCATCAGTTGAAACTGCGACTGGCCCAATCGATGCCTCGGAGCTGGGTCGGGTGTTGATGCACGAACATGTTTTCGTAATTTCGACCGAAATTCAGCAGAACTACCCTCAGGAATGGGGAGACGAGCAACATCGAATTGATGACGCTGCAGCGAGGTTGAGAGAACTAAAGGAGAGCGGGATTGACACCATTCTTGATCCGACAGCCATAGGTCTCGGTCGTTACATCCCTCGAATTCAAAAGGTCGCCGAGCAAATCGACTTAAAGATCGTTTGCGCAACCGGTCTATACACCTTCAACGAATTACCTCACTACTACCGTCGCCGAAACACTTCGGATGCCGATGCTCTCACTTCGCATTTCGTTCAAGACATTGACCAAGGTTTTGGCAATACAGGAGTCAAAGCAGGAGTAATCAAGTGTGCGACTGACAAGCCGGGTCTGACGCCCGACGTAGAGCGAGTGTTGCGCGCATGCGCTCAGACCCACCGCGAAACTGGATGCCCTATAACTACACATACAGACGCAGAAACCGAGCGCGGCTTAGACCAGCAAAAAATTTTTCTTGAAGAAGGAGTCGACCTTACCCGAGTGGTGATCGGTCACTGCGGAGACACAAACGATCTTGACTACCTTCAAAGGCTTCTCGACGCTGGCAGCATCTTGGGGATGGATCGATTCGGCATCGACGGATACCTGACAACAGAGCAAAGAGTTGAGGTTGTCGCGCATTTGTGCGAAAAAGGTTTTGCTGATCAGTTGGTACTAAGTCATGACGCTTCGTGCTATATCGACTGGATAGAGGGAGAAGTGCCCCTGGCTCCGCTTCCAAATTGGCACTATCTACACATCAGCAAAGATGTCATTCCCGCCTTATTGCAAGCTGGAGTCTCTGACGAGCAAATAGACACCATGTTGGTAGATACCCCAAAGAGATTCCTGGGGTCACAAAGTCTTGGTGGGTACTAGCCTCAAACCCATGAGTGAACTCCAAATTGGTGATGAATTTAGCGACGTCGTTCAGGTCACGGATGAAATGTCGCCACCCCACCTTCCCAACAAAGTACTTTCGACTCCTGACATGGTGCGTCTCATCGAGGGCACATGCCTATTCGGTGTCCAGGACCAGCTTCCGGAGGGCCAAACAACGGTGGGAATCCACATCTGCGTCAGCCATTCAGCGGCAGTTGCTTCGGGTGAGGAAGTGTTGGTCCACGCAGAGTTAGCGGAAATAGACCGTAAGCGTCTCGTCTTTAATGTCAGAGTCACTCACGGAGAAATTTTGGTATCAGAAGGCACCCACCAACGATTCGTCGTGGGCTAACGCCGCTCTGCTTAGGGCTCGATAACTATTTTTCCAATAGACGTTCTATCCATGAGGCTCCGCAAAGCTTCTGCAGCTCCGTCAAGACCGTAAGTGGCCGAGATATGAGGGCGTAGCTGCCCATCCGCAACCCACTGCAGCAAATCTTCAGCGATTTGGTTTGCTAATACCGGGTCTCGGGCCGTCATAGCCCCATAGAAGACACCCACTATCTGACAACTTTTGAGCAGGGTTAAGTTGAGAGGAATGGATGGAATTCCGGCGGTGAAGCCAATCACTAGAAAGCGGCCCTCCCATCCGATTGCGCGCAGTGCTTGTTCGGCGTAATCACCCCCCACGACGTCATAAATGACGTCCACACCCGCTCCATCAGTCAGCTCCTTGGCCCGATCTTTCAGGTTTTCTTCTGCATAGTTGATCGTCTCGTCAGCACCACGTTCCCGACATAGATCAAGCTTCTCCTCAGTGGAAGCGGCAGCGATTACTCGAGCGCCCATGAGCTTGCCAATCTCCACCGCTGATAGACCTACATGACCTCCAGCGCCCAGAACTAGAAGTGTTTCTCCTTTTTGCAGATGTCCTCGTTCTTTGAGCCCGTAGTAGGTCGTCCCATGTGCGTAAAGCAAGCCAGTCGACTCCGCAAAAGCAACACCATCGGGTAAAGCCCTCACAGATGATGCTTTGGCGACTGCTAACTCCGCATAGCCTCCTACCGAACCCAAGCCGCTCACTACGCGTGTACCTACCTCAACATCGTCGACGCCTTCTCCGAGGGACGTCACAACGCCAGCTACTTCTGCACCAGGTACATATGGAAGGTCCGCTTTGAACTGATATTTATCTTCCAACATCAAAGTGTCGGGGAAAGTGACTGGGGCCGCTTTGACTTCAATAAGGACTTCTCCGGGCCCAGGGCTCGGATCCGGAACATCGACCACCACTAGATCTTCTGGCGGCCCAAACGCATTGCATAAAACTGCTCTCATGGCGCCAAGACTAGATGGATGCGAGGAAGCGTGCCCAAGGATCTAACCACTAATCAAAACGATGCACAGCTATTGCAAGGAGCGTTCAGGGCAGCAATAGATCTGATCGCTGTTGAAAGTCAGCTGTCGCGCAATTTTAGGAACCCGATCCGTAGACCTCGGCCTCGAACCATTCGCAGAACTCCTCATCGCGTGTACTTTTCCAAAGGTCCCAGGTCTCTTTACCGACGGGGGAAAGAAAAGCACCGAGCTTGATCAGTTGCATGCGCATGTCGACATGCACCCGACCTACCAGACCCTCTTTCCAAGCATCGTAGGTGTCGAAGAGATCAATGAGGTCTGCTCCCAAGAGATTGAGGGCGCGGAAGTATTCTTCCCCCTGCAACTCCTCGGTAGACCAGTCCTTGATCAGGAACTGACTGAAGTTGGGGTCGCGTGAAATAGCGAAGTAGCGATCATACAGACGGTCGGTGAGGCCGTGTCCAAATTGTGTGCGACTGTGTTGGAGCGTCTGCCGGGCTTCAGCGCCTATAAAAACAATCGATAAGGAAAGTATTACTGCTTCTACAATTTGAGCCCAGTTGGCGATCTGATCGAGTGTCAATGGCGGGTCCTAGATACGAACACTAAGTGCGGCTCAGTCGTCGCAGAACGTGGCGAGAACCGAGATCAATGAGAAGGAACAACACTGCGCCAATCGCGAGTTCCGTCCATCCTCCGCCATTTGCCACGATAAAAACGGCAACCAGCGCTGCTACGAGGGGGCGGGTTAAATAACGCACAGTTTCAGTGAACCATGGCCTGAGCACGAACACGGGGATAGCCCTAGTCTTTCGTGATGGACACTTCTCGTTTTCCTTTAATGCCAGGGTCGTCACCGATGCTAATTAGCAGTAGCTCAGGTGTCTGGCTTCAAACAGCAGACGGGCGCCAAATCCTTGATGCTGGAGGCGGAGCGATCGTGACCAATATCGGTCATGGGCGACCTGAAATCGCTCAGGTGGCTTCACAAGCTCTTGAACGCCTGGACTACGTGGTGCCAGTGTTCGCAACTGAAGCACGGGTTGCCCTAGCAGAAGAAGTAAGCGACAACTGGCTACCCGACCCTTCTTGGAGATCTGTTTTCGTGAGTGGAGGTTCAGAATCAGTGGATGCAGCTATCCGAGTCGCTCAACTTCATCATGTGGCTTGCGGGCGATCGGAACGCCACAAAGTAATCGGAAGAGACGTGTCTTATCACGGCGCAACTTTGGGGGCGTTGTCAGCTGGTCTACATGATCGAAGGCGCAAAGGCCTAGAACAAGCCCTCCTATCCATGCCAAAAACAAGCCATTACGACGCCGAAGAGCTAGAGAAAGTCATTGAACTAGAAGGACCAGATACCATCAGCGCGTTTATTGGTGAGCCAGTGATCGGCGCCGCTGCCGGAGCCTACGTTCCTCCCGATGACTATTGGCCGCGAATCTCAGAGATTTGTGCCCGGCACAACATTTTGGTGATCGCTGACGAAGTCATGACCGGATTCGGCAGGTTGGGAACAACGATGGGTCATGAGGCACTCAAGTTCACTCCAGACATCATCGCTGCCGGTAAAGGACTGGGCGGTGGATACGTCCCTATCGGAGGCGTCTACTGTCGACCCGATGTCGTAGCACCGATCGCCGAAACTGATCTGGCATTAATGTTCTATACATTCGCTGGTCACGATCTCTGTTGTGCCGTGGCCAAAAAGGTTCTGGAAATAGTAAGAGAGGAAAACCTCATTGATAGAGCGCGAACCATGGGGGACATATTACGCGGGCGTCTCGAACAAGAGTTTCAAGACCACCCAAATGTAGAAGAAGTGCGCGGTAGAGGGCTTCTACAAGGTTTAGGTCTGGTCGCGGATCGCGATACCGGAGAGCCATTTCCTCGATCCGCGGGATTCGCGGACGCTGTGAGCGGGATCGCTCTTGAGAACGGCGTGTGGGTCTATCCGTCGGGCTCAGGGGTCTTCGACGATGCCGTTATGTTCGGCCCTCCCTTCATTGTGGAAGAGGATCAGATCGATCAAATGGTCACCACTACTCGACATGCCATAGACGAGGCTGTCGCTGCGTTGAGCTGATTTTGTTTATTCAGGTGGACCGCAAGGAACAGTTTCCATCTGAGCAGGCTTCACGATTTCAAGGGCTTCGAAATCTGCCGAGCAGCCAATTTCGTTATGGACCATTCCAGGCGGAATAGACAATGCAGCACCAGCGGAGACTCTCTCCGATCGGCCTCCTTCGAACTCAAGGTCGACCCATCCGTTCAACACGTACACGAATTGAAGATCGCATTGGTGATAGTGCCAGCCGGTGGTATCCATCACATCCGTAGCTCTCATCACCTGAGCTCGATATTCGCCATCTGTTAGATCGCTCAGTCCGGTGTCGCGATATTCGAAAAAGGAACGGCGCCCAGTTTTCCCAAACTCCGCGTCAGCTAATTGTTGACAGAGTAATTCCGTCATTGAAGTGGATTTCATGAGGTACCTCCAGTTGTTCTAGTTGATCACAACTGAGCTCTTCACACCTGCAAAAGTCGTTGATGTTCGACCAATAACTCCGTGTCCCCAAAAGTTTCGAGCTCTAGATGAGTTTTCCGATTCCACACGAATAGAAGCAGGTCACTCGCAGGCCCGCGAGCCGCAACATCTCCTTTTCCGTGAGCTTTCTCTACCTCGATCCCGTCGTTTCGTCGAGTAATCATCCATTCGCCAGCCGCGTCTGTGGCGTGAAGATGAACAGTTCCATTTCCTGCGAACGCGTCAGGTAGACGTTCGGCAATAAAGAAGTCGTAGAACTCATCTATCCCATCAACGGCCATTTCGGCGTCAATGGGGTTTGTATCGGCGTGGGCTGCTTCTATGTCCCAGCGATGCATCACTGCTTCTTGAGTCATTCGCCGCATCCAAAAAGCTGCTGTCTTGATCACATGACTAGTCGTCCATATTTCTTCGTCTGGTAGGTGGCTCCATACAACTTCTGCTAACTGTTCGGAGTTTGATTTGAACCACCCAGAAAGTTGTTTCGTCTCAGGATGATTGGCCTGGTCATTCGCCCACGCCGCTACTCCCTTGTCGCTAAGCGGCGCATTTTGTTCAATCGACTGCGCGACGAATGAGAACACTGATCCCACATGGATAATTGCGTCTCTCGCGGTCCAGTCGTCAATGTGAGGTACCGGGCCTTGTACATCTCCGCTAGCAAGTGACGCTATGCGCTCGGTGGCGGCTTCGAATTGTTCTCTATACAGATCTGTTCTCATGTGATCGCCTTTAACGAATAAGGTCAGGTAAAGATCCCGCTTGATATCAGGTCCGCTGCCTCATCGGAGGTACGGCCGAGAGTTTCGGTAAGTACCTCGTAGAGATGTTCGCCGGCTGGTGGAGCGGCCCAACGAGCAAACCCTGGTGTCCGGGATAAGTGAATTGCTGAATCCTCTATCCAGACTTTGTCGTGATGAGGATGTTCGACTTGGCTAAACGCGTTCCGGTGGTTCAACTGTGAGTCCTCGACCACTTCGGGTGCGTACAGCACGCGGTGAGCAGGAACTCCTAGATCCTGTAACTGGGCTTCTACCGATGCTCCGTCTTTGTCCGCGGTCCAATTGGAGATAAGTCCATCTATTTCTTGCTGTCGTTCTCGACGTTGTGACTCGGTCAACGATGCCAGTTGTGTCTCTCCCAGCGAGTAGCTCAAAGATTCCCAGTGTTTCTGAGTTTCGCAGGCGATCGCAATCCATTTGTCGTTTCCTAGCACCGGGTAGGCGCCATGCGGACAGAAATTTGCGTCGCTATTACCTATCCTGCCGCCTTCGACTCCATTGACTTCGTCGGCTAGGAACGCCGGGCTGAGTAACTGAGATGCTGCCTCCATTTGCGAATAATCGATGTGTTGTCCGAGTCCGGTACGTTCACGTTGCTCCAGAGCCGCTAACACTAATGCAACCGTTAGTCGCGGTGAGATGTAGTCGGAATAAGCACCGAAAGGACCACATGGCTGCCTGTCGGGCCATCCACCGAACGGAAAAAAACCCGCAACCGCAGCACCTATGTTTCCGAATCCGGAGATCTCTCTGATGGGTCCGGTTTGACCCATTAATGAAGTGGACACCATGATCAAGCCGGGGTTGAGCCGTTTCAAATGTTCGTAACCCAAACCCATCCGACCGATCACGCCAACTGAGTAGGACTCAATTAAAACGTCTGCCCATTCGACGAGTTCTTCCATAATCTGAACCGATTTGGAGTCCCTCAGGTCAATTGCCAATGATTTTTTTGACGCGTTGATGCTCAAGTAGCTCAACGAGTTGTCAGCGCCAGCTTCATTGTCAACAAATGGTCCTGCGCCTCGCATTATGCAGGGCTTCGTCTCAGATTCGATTCGGAGCACGTCTGCTCCGAAATCCCCCATAATGCGAGCTGCGTAGGGGCCTGCTATCGCCCAGGTCATGTCGAGAACCTTTACCCCGCCCAGAGGGTCCACTTCTTTACGCTCATCCTTGTTCGGCGTCGGCGGTGGCATCTCTCTGTCTTTGAATGTGTGTTCGTTGAGCTTTGGTGGAGCCACCGCTGTGTTCAGTTGGGCATCGGACAGTCGAGCTATTGGCCCTGGAAATCTCACGCCGTTGATGTCAGTCCAAAAATTACGTTCAGCGGCGTGGTCCATATCGAGAAGTTCGCGAGTGGTGGTAATGGGTCCCAGTAGGAGGTTGTGTTCTAGCGCACCGGCCAACAACTCGGCTTTGGTTTTTGTTTTCGTGAACTCGTTAATAACCTCCGCACCGCGGTTGAGGATGCGCGGAGCTTCAGGGTCCGACAAAAGTTGTGTTCCGAATCCAACCCAATCAACACCACGGAATTCGTCGGGACACATTCCTTCGTCATCCATCCATTCGAATAGTCGCGTGTTGTACGGACCAACTGTGGGGCCCACAAGAAAGACAATGGACACGTACCCATCCGCAGCTTCGTAAACAAGCTTGAGTGTTATCGGCCCAATTTCTGCTCCGCCTGAAAGACGTCGCGTGCTTGGGACTCCAGCAAACGGGTAGAGCATTTGATACTGCGAAGCAATCAAATAACTGTGTTGCGCGGCTACATCGATGTGTTGACCTAGACCAGAAGCTTCCCGTTCTCTGAGTGCAAGCAGCACCCCGCATAGAGCATCCGAAGCAGCGAAGTGCCACGTTTGCGGGAGCGACAGTCGAACTGGAGCTCTATCTCGGTCGCCGGTGATGCCCATAGTTCCACTGGCAGCCGTGTTGATGATGTCGCTCGTTGCCCAACCGGCTTTCGGCCCGCTCTCACCGAACCCGGAGATTGAAGCCGTAACAAGGTGAGGGTGGTTACGGCGAAGCGAAACCAAATCGACGTTCGAAGCCCCTGAATCAATCACCGCGTCCGCCGTTGAGGCCAGTTTCTCTAACCGTTGAAGATCTCGATCGTCACCAAAATCGAGCGTAAGAGAGTGTTTGCCTCTGTTGTAGGCCCAGTGAGTTAATGATTTCTCAGGGTCCACAATGTCTTGTGCATACGGACGTTGACGGCGCGCTCGTTGACCTCCTGGAGGTTCAATCGCTATGACCTCGGCGCCGAGTTGCGCGAGAATCATGCCGCAGAAGTGGCCCCTATCGTCGGTTAAGTCAAGAATTCGAAATCGGCTAAGCAACCCTTTGCTCCCTTGCTCAATGCGAACAACTCCCCGCGGGTAAGCATTTGTGTTAGCTGGACGCTATCGAAGCAGTCACTCCCTAATCCAATGGAAGTGAATAGGTGCCCTGACCAACAGAAACCTTTCTCGTTTGCTCTTCGTCACACCAAAGCGTGACAGTCCCCACAAAGCTGCGGCGACTCTGGCTTTCTAATTGTGCGTGAGCAAACAAGCGTTCACCGACTGCGGGTCTGAGGTACCTAATCGACAGTTCGCTGGTGACACTCATCTCTTCCATGCGGCCGATGGCGGAGTACGTCAAAAACCACAGAGCCGCGTCCGCTAGCCGAAATTGATCTGGACCGGAGATATAGCCTCCGGGGCGGCGTGCGATACCACTCATATCGTATTCAGCTAACGCGAAGTCTTCCCCAATTTCTAGGCAACGGCTCCCCAATTCGGGGAAACAATCAGCGACGAACGCGTTAATTGCTTCCGCTTCAATATTTTCGGGCATTTCATGACTCTAGGTCAATCAAGATTTATCCGCCTCCCCTCAATGCCCGGTCCGCACGGACCAAAGGTAAGTGGAAGTTCAGGTCAGTCAGTCCCAGAGTTGAGCAAGAAGATAACCGTCCTAATTAACCGAGATTTACCTTAAGGTCGCTTAACATTGAGAGGTACACATTTCAGCGAGTTGAAGGGTAGTTATGGATTTCCAGAACCTCGATCGTCGTTTCCAACTGATGTTGCCGAGTGGCCCTGTTCTTTTGATCTTTCTAATTTTCGCCCCGTGGCATCAATTCGGTAGCGGACCTTACGGAATCTCTTCTTCCGCGCTTCAAGCCCCTAATGCACTACTAGGCATAGTTGCCCTCCTAACGGTGGTTATCTCTTTACTCATTTCGTTCGCTCAGGTCCTGGGCAGCGACAAACTCCCTGAAAGCCCCCAAGGTAAGAGTTGGGAGGAAGTAGTTTTCATCGTTAACGCAATCTTGTTGGCATCTCTGTTCCTGAAGCTAATCCTTGAGACATCCTGGCTTGGGTGGGGTGCGTGGGGATGCATCATCGCCGGCGCCATACATTTCTATGGGGCATACATTGGCAAGAAGAGCGGATCTACCAATCAGAACCCCAATCCATAAGATCATCTAAATCGAAGCCGGGAAGTTCTGCAGCGCAATCGAAGATGCTGGCAATAATCGGAAGCATCAACCGGGCCATGGCTTCGTCTTCTTCGAATGAATATTCGTCAATGGGCGCAGACAGCAGTTGGATCAGATCCGCGTCCGACAGATCTTCAAGCGCACACTCAAATAGAGCCGCGTCAACTTCGGCTTCTTGAGCCATTCCGATAGCCGCAAGTTCTCTAAGGTCAACACAGTCACCCATCGATTGAAAAAATGGGGTTGCCATTTCTGCTGGAAGTTCGTCAGAGGTAAGCCAAGCACTTCCTGAGGCATTTAACGCTTCTACACCGATGCGATCGACAAGTCTTGTCCCCACGCATTCAGCGTCGGAAGACTCAAACCCCACGTCACCTAAGCCCCCGTAATTCGACACAACGCCGGTAGAGACAAACCGGTCTATAAATGCTCGCTCTTCAGCAGGTCTGCCCTCTGAAGACCCCGAGACTGCCTTATAAATACCGAATGCTGCGCCGCAGACCAAAAGTGTGACAACGACAGCTAGTCCGACCAGTTGTTTGCGTTCCTCTCTGCTTTGCTCACCAGAAGACCCAGAGCTCAAGAGTTGTTGTTTCAGGGTGTTGAACTCTTCCTCGTCGATTTCTCCTGCATCTCGCAAGGCAATCAATCGTTCCAGGTCTTCGATTTCTGAGGACATTCGTTAGACACTCCTGTTTGGCGCTGTTCGCGAACCCATCCAATTACATCATTTCTGTGCAGAAATGCGAAGCACTTACTTTCTTTGTTGCTATTCGAATGCATCGCAAGTAGTAGGCGAAACCGCGATACAGCAATAGATTTCTACTTGTACCGCAGAGCAAAGGTCAGGCAATGAAGTTCATTCAAGTTATGGAACAAACCGGCAACATGGAAGAGGCACGCGCCGAAATCGAAGGTTACTTCGAGAGCGCTGACAATGAGACAAAGGTCACGAAGTTGATCCTGTGCGAAGACCGAGACGTGCCGGGCAAGATAGTAACAATCGTTGAGTTTGAGTCTTGGGAGACCGCAACGGATAACAACGATCTTGATGCCACCCAAGAGGGAGCAGCCGAGGCTCAGGCCACAACAGACATCACCTATCAAAATCTTGATGTCCATCATGAGTGGGTTCGCTAAAGCCATTTCGAAATATTTCAACGGTGAGCACCAAGGGCCTACCGCTGACAACCGAAGTAAGGTTTCAACATGGCTGACTTAGAACTTTACGAACGACGCACCTACGACGTAAACGTCGGCGATATGAGCAAAGTTCTTGAGTTGTATTCCAACTTTGGGTGGCCTGCACTTGAAGCAGGCGGTCATTCAAAGTTTCTCGTGGGATATTTCGTTTCAGACACCGGACCGCTGCATCAGCTGATCCACATTTGGCGGTTTAGTGGCGACGTCGAGCGCCGAAAGTTTTGGAAAAATCTGTTTGCGGACGAGGACTTCATGGCGTTTGCGGTTCAACTTCGCCCCTTACTACACAAGCAAGAAATTCAACTGATGCAGTCTGCTCCCTGGGGTCCTAGACCTTAACCGTCAAAAAAGATCATGCAGCGAATAAAGAATTTGTTAACTGGCATTCTTTTCTTGCAATTCGCCCCGTAAGGTCAAGGGGTACAAAATTTTCTTGTACACGCTAAGAAAGAAATTGAGGGCAATCAATGCCACAAG
>CEUY01200131.1_pt1 | contig 43664 bp, 49 predicted proteins | sample 361481 | NCBI WGS metagenome assembly CEUY01 (sample SAMEA2622737, study PRJEB7988) | marine metagenome | isolation source: saline water (ENVO:00002010), including | reverse complement strand
ATAGAAGAACGGGAAACTCCCGTCTTTAGGCGGGAGAGATTCATAAATAGGAAGCTGTTCTATATATTTACTTTTATTAAATTCAGCCAAAATTTCTAAGTTTTTGTTTTCATCTTCTATTAAAAATAATTCTGATAAAGATGGATAATAAGTGCTACCAGCATATTTTTGTATATGATCATGTTTCATTCCTTTTTCTTTTAAAAATGGCTCTAAACCAGCCACCCAATCTAAAAGAACAAAATCAACATCAGTTGCTAAAATAGGTTTTTTCATAAGAATCCTTAAATGAATTATTATATTTAAATTATAACATAAGAAAAAAATAAATAAAATTGACAAAATTAAAAATAAGAATATCATAATATGTATTGTTAAGGAAGCTAAAATGTTGAAGAAAATAAAAGAAATAATAGATAAAAGAAAAAAAGAATTTTCAAATAAAAACAAAAAACATCAGCAATCTATAATAAAGAAAAATATGTTTGGTTTTTTAAGTTACATAACTGGTTTAGGACTAATATTATCTCTTGTAGGAATTTTATTGTTTTTTAATCCACAAATAACTGAAAAGATATTATTAGAAGAAGAAATAACAGAATCCGTCCCAAATTATTTAGTAGAAGATTTCAAAAATTTTAAAGAAAACACAATTTTTAAAAGAAAAGATATTCTAGATTATAAAGTATCAAAAGAAGAATTTTATACAGCAATGATGAATAAATTTGAAAATGAAATGTTAGAAAGAAAAAGAAAAGCCGAAGAAATAAAAGAGTTCTTAGAAGAAGAAAAAGAAGAAATAAAAGAATACTTAAAATACGAAGAAGAAAAATTAAAACAAAATTTAAGTTTGGTTGAAGAAGGTCTATTTTTTATTATTGAAAATGATAATTACAAAGAATTAATTGCAACAGATAAAAATGGTTTTGTTAGTTTTTATCATAAAAAAATAAAAAATTTATCTATAAAAGAAAATAATGAATATTTAACAAAAATAGAAAATTTTAGTGATTATGAAAGAAGAGAATATAAAAATTTTAGAGTTGGAAAAATAAAAATAAATAATAAAGATATTTTTGAGGTTGAAATAAGTAGCTCAGTTATAAAGCCATTTATAGAAATGAGAGATAATTATTTAAAAAGTAAATTTACAGAAGAAGAATTTTATTTATCATTAACTAAATTAATGAATGGATTGAAATATGAAAGCATTAATGGTGAATTAAATAATATCTTTTATTTTGATTCAAATATACAAGATGCATTTAATGGTCAAAATGATTTAGTAAAAAACTTAAAAAATTCTCTTAATGAAGCTATAGAAGAAGCAAATGGTCAAATAGATAAAGCGATATTGTTTAATTTTTTGAACTTTCTATTTTGTTTATTTTTCTTATATGGATATAAAAAAGAAAAAAAGTTATTAAAAGAATTTGAATTAGAAGAAAAGCAATTATTGAAAAATGACATAGAACAGGAAATCAAAAATAAAGAAGAAGTAAAAGTAGAAGTAATAAAGATTTAAATTATGATTAGAGAAGCAAAGGTAATAAGAAATAAATATGGTGAATGGTCACATCCAGAAATGCCAAATTGGGATGAAACAGTTACAAAAGAAGATATTAGAGAATTTGAAAATAAAAATCATATTGATTTATGCTTTATTTATTTTGAACTTGATGCTCCTGAAAATTTACAGGAAGAATATTACTCTGATAATTTTGATTGCATAAATGTACTGAAAAAATGGAATCCTGAATGCTCAATGAAACCTTCTTTTCTATTATCTATACACGAAACAGAAGAAGGTCCGATAGCTGTTTTTGCAATAGAAAGAAAAGAAAGAATGTATGTAGATATTATAAATAATTTTTAAAGCTTATTTATTTGTTCTTCAAAAGTTAATTGAGATTTTAAAACCATAACTTGAAAAGAGGCATCTACAATGATTAAATCTTCTTTTTTATTGGATTTTTCCAAAGAGTACCTATTGGTTGTTTCAATATTTCTTACTTTTCCTAATTTTCCAAATTCTTTATTAATAATATCTATTAATGTATTATAGTTTTTATCATTAAATAAAATACAATTGTCATCATTAAATAAAAAATATTTTTTTGCACATTCATGTTGTTTTTCCATGTTTGATTTCAGTAACTCTTGTTCTTTATCCGTTTTTGCAAATTTTAATCTATAATCCTTATATTCAGGTAAAGGACAAATTTTTAAATTTGAAAAATTAATTTCAATAATATTTCCAATTAAAACTCTAACAAAAGCATTTAATCCATATTTATTATTCAAACGTTCAGTAATTTCTTTATTTTTTATTTCTATAAATTTAGAAATGTTTTCAAAAGAAAGCTCTCCTTTTTCTACATTTTTATTTTCAAGTTCTCGAATAGCTTTATTTAAATTATCAATAATACCAGAATCAGGAAATTTACCACCTAGAAGTTCAATAATTTCTTTTTCTCGTTTATTTTGAGAAATTAAAAATTTTAATAAATTAGGTTCAATTTTATTTTTTTTATTTAGTTTATTAACTTCTTTATTAATAATAGAATATTGAAAAATAAAGTGTCCTAAAATTTCTTTAATTTTATTTAATTTTACTTTATCCATTGTAAATCCTCATCTGATTCATAAATATCACCTTCCAAAACAGTTTTTTCAGGTGTATAATAAATCATAAATTTTGTGTTATCAAATTTAAAAAGTTTATTAAAGTCTTCAATAACAGTTGGTTGCTCTATTGTTACTTTTGATTTAAAAATAAAATGTTTGTTAGTGGTAATAAAAATATTAGTAGAACAAAAAATTTTTGAATAATCAAATTCATAAAAGTATTTATTTAAAACATATTCATTTAAATTTAAAAAAGAAGGAATGTTAAAAATTTCATCTTTAAATTCAATTAGAATCTGAAAATTTTTTATATAATAATCATTATTTAAAATATCTGAATTTATTGTAATACTATTAATTTTACCTTTGATTTTAAATTCAGATTCTAAGTACTTTTCAAAATCCTCAAATACTTTTTTATTTTTGAAGATATCATTAATCAATTTAATATTGTTTTCATTGAAATAAAAAAAGTAACCTTGAAAAGCTTCAATAAAATCAAAATCAGAATGTAAATTAAACAAATAATCAGTAAAAATAGAAGAAAGAGAAACAATATCTGAAAAGAAACCATGCTCTTTTTTTATTTCTAATTTTACTGAAATACTTTTATTTGATAAAACTTGAATTCTTCTCATGAACTACCTACATAATTAATTTATCTTTTTTACAATATTTTAAAAAATCGTCTATTGTAATTAGTGGTATATTAATGCCTTGCAAATCAAAAAAAGTGGACAAAGGAATATATTCATTATTAATATTAATAGAATGATCGTCATTAACACTATTAAAATCTAATTTATTATCTTCTAAATATTTTTTAACTTTTTCCTCAATCTTAATATAAGCAGTTTCAATATCGACTTCTTCAAAAAAAAGATGGGTAGGAATAAAATAACTACAATTATCAGTTGCAGTATAAGGTAAAACAATAATCATAGTATTCTCCTGTATAAATAGTTAGCTATATTATACAGAAGAATAAAATTAAAATCAACGTAATTTTCTTTTGTTTCTTTTTTCTTGTTGAGTAGTTAATTCAATGCTGGAATCTACTATTAGTTGTGCATTGTTAATAACATACCAATCAGATAATTCCGCCACCATATCACGTTGAGCTTCTAATAATTCTTTTTTGTTAGAAGTATTTTCTAATTTGTTTTTATAAAAAGTAGAATCACAGAATTCACCTTGAAGAGTCTTATTCATAATTAATTCTAAGTTTTTCATATTGTTTAAATGAAATTCTTCTTTTCTAATAGGTTTAATAAAAAATTCAAATTCAATTTTAGATAAAGATTCTCTAAATTGATACAAATCTTCATCAATATAATCAAGTCCATTATTAGTTAATTTCCAATTTTGATTAAATTGATTTTTTACGTCTAAAAAGAAATTTTTAATTTGAGTTTTAGAACCTGACTGTACTGCATTTACCATTTGTTTTGCCAATAATAATTGTTTAGAAGAAGAAAAATCAATAAAAGGTTCTAAATCTTCAAGCTCAACAGAATTACCTAAGCAATAAAAATCAGTTAAATCAGAACAGGTATAACTATTTCTATCTGCTTCATCCATAATTTGACAAGTAATGGTTTGAGTTTGATTTTTTAAATTAATACCTAATCTTTCAAAATGTTGTCTATCTTCTTCTAAAGCTTTCAAAAGCTTATCTGTATAGTCTACCTTTTGTTGTTTATAAAGTTTATCAGGATACTTTATTGTACTTGCTACAACATAATCTCTTAATCCTAAATTTTGATTTTCAATTAATACAAGATTATTATTGTTGTCAGAAAAACCTTCTTCTAAGCCATGAGATTTAAAAGTTTTATCTATAAAAGTTGCCCCATCATGTCCAAAAGGTGGATGTCCAACATCGTGTAATAAGCAAGCTTGAGTTAATGCATTCTGATAATCAACATCAAGTACACTATTAAGACCTAATTGTTTAGCAATAGTAATTGCCATTTTCTTAGCAGAAGAAGCGACTTCATAACTATGACTAAATCGAGTTTTAACAATTTCATCGCGTCCAGTTTCAGGAACAAGAACTTGTGTTTTTTCTGCTAATCTTTGAAAGGCTTTGGAACCTTCAATTTTATTAATTTCATCATTGGCGATTTCTTCAAGTTCTAATTGTTCAAAACCATCGGGTTTTATTTCTAATCTCATAAATATCCTTGTTTGTTTTACTAATATTTACATTATACAATAAAAGAGTGAATAAAAAAAATAAAATTAAAAGTTATTTATTTTTTCTTGTTTTAAAAATATATCATATTGTTGATATGTCATTTCATCTATCTCATTCCCTTCAAAAAAGAATTTTTCTTTATGATTAAAAGGAAATAGAGTTGTCTTACCATTCTTATAATAAGAAAAAATTCCTTTAATAGCAGGTGATAAAAAAACATCTCTTTTGTATTTTTTGCTATAAAAAGGTTTATCACCATGTAGTTTTCCATTTTGATAAAATTTACATTTTCCACTAAAAGTATAAATGAGATGATATTCTTTGTTTTTATAAAATTTTGTTTTACTTTTATATACAACTATTTCACCAAAAGCTTTAAATAACAAATCTGTTAAGAATATATGTGGAAGATAACTAATGTATTTATTAAATTTACGTTTATCAGAAATTTCTTCAAAAGCAATCATAAAAGGAAAAAAGAAAATATAGGATAAAGAAATCATAATATGACGAAATAATAAACGAATATTATAAAAAATAATTATTTTTTTAATAGCATTGGAATATTTTTGATCTTTATATTTATCAAAAGTTGCATTAATAATAAATTGATTTGAAGAATCAATTTTTTTTATATAAGAAAATCGCCAATAAGCAATAAAACAACCAACAAAAACATAAATATAAATAGTAGACATAATTTCTCCAGTTAAAAATTATTGATTTTATTTTGAGTAACTTTCTTAATAAGTTCGCTGTGAAGCATTTTTGGAATTTCTTTTCCTTCATAAAAATAACGTTCTTTATGTTCAAAATTAAATCTTTTAGTAAAGCCATCTTTTGTATGATAAAAACTAACATTAGTAATAGCAGGTCTAATATCATTATCTTCTTCAATAAACCAAGATTTACTATCTTCGTGTAATTTATTATTTTTATAAAATTTAGATTTACCATTAAGGGTATATACAGAATGATATTTTTCTTGTTTTCTTAATTTCAATCTCGATTTATATGCTGGTAGTTCTCCAATTATTAAAAGAGGTAATTTAAAAAAAGATAACTTTTCAAAATAATATTTAGTATCAAAATCAGAAATATTTGAAACGATAAATATTACTGGATAAAGTAAAGAAAAAAACAAAAAAAAGTCTAATGATGTAGCAATGAAATTAACATTGTTAAAATAAACTATTCTTTTAATACCATTTGAAAATCGTTTTGATTTATATCTTTCACCATTAAAATCATTAATAAAATTTACAGGCACAGTAAAGTTAACATATGATAAAAATATACCAAAACAAAGATATGTAGTTAAACCAATCATTAGACTGTTCATTTTTACCCCCTTACTGTTAAAGATAAGTGATTATATAAAAGTATAAAGAAAAAATCAAATAAAATCTTTAAAAATAAAGCATTCAAGATTAAAAATAAACTTGTATTACAAGTAAAAAAAATGTATAATAGCGTATGTTTAAAAAAAATAAGAGGTCAATATGGAAAATTGGGTAATAACCGATTGTGGTAAAATTATTGATATTGATGGTATTAACGGTCTACAGTGGCGATATGTATCAAAAAACCCAATAACAAGAGAAAGAATAAATAAATTTGATATTGATGAAAGTAAATTCAATACAAAAACCCCTTGTCTTGAAGATGTTGACAACGCTATTGCAGAACAATATCCAAACATTGTACTAGAGCAAGGTAAATATGCAGATTGGTATTTATTAAATAATTTGGATTATAGTCCAAATAAAATAAAAATAAATTCCGAAGAGTTTGCTTTAAATATCCCTAATACAGCTTGGAAAAGGTTAAATGTAAATTCAGAGGTAATTAATACAATTAATTATAAAAAAATGTTTGCTGAATTAGAATATTATAATAATACTAAAATAGTAAAACCTTTGACTAATGATCTTTATTTGGTTGCTTTTTATGATATTTGGTGTGTATTTTATAGATTCAAAAAAATCAGAGGAAGTGTAGTAGTTGATTCTTGCTTAATGAGAAATAATTATTCTTATTGTAAAGATATTATAGCTATGACTTATGCCAAAAATATTATAAAAAAAGATTTTATATTTAGTAGTGTCAGTGGAAAAAATTCTTATTCAATGATGTCAGCAAATTTAAAATTAACAAAAGGTTGGCTTGAAACAGGATATGTAATTCATGTAGGAAAAGAAAGATTTATTCCAAATCATTTCGAAAAAGAAAAAATGGCTTAAAAACTTGTTAAAAGATAATAAGTAGTGTATATTAATAGAAAAATTAAGGAGACAAATATGTGGTATTTTGAAAAAGACAATTCTCGATTATGTAACTATAATGGAGAAAAATTATGTCAAGAACTTACAAATGTACAAAAGGTAATAGCAAAAAACTAAAACCATATTTTTATCAACGCAATCTTTATACTTGGCGAGATGAAAAAAGAAACCAAGATATTGATTATAATGATGGTATTGATAAAGAACATGCATTAAATTTAAGAAAGGGTTATAATCAAGGAGTTCCAAAATATTTTAGAAGAACTTTGAAAAAAAGTGAAAACAACAAAGTTAGGAATTTTCTTCATAATTGTAAAAAATATGAAGATTATTGGGACAAAAATGCTTATCCTGATTTCAGAGAAGATGCTGGTTGGTTATGGTATTAATACAAAAAAAGATCAATATATATTGGTCTTTTTTTTGATAAAAAATAATCAATATGTTATAATTAATAAAATTTTCAAGAGATATATTAATATGCAAAAAGTTTTAGATAAACAAGAGTTACTTTGGTTTGTGGTTGAAGAAATATATTCAAAACAAATTGATGAAAATAATAAAATTGTTTTCAAACAAGCAGAGTCTGTTTTAAAATTTAATTTAAATGCTAAATTAGCAAAACAGTTAGATATAGAAGTAAGTGCTATTTATAACGCTTTACAAGAATTAATAGATAATGATTATCCAAAAGAAATAAGTGAAATAGCAGAAACAGAAGATGATATGATTAATCTTATTTATCATACAATTAGTCTTGGTAAAGAAAAAGTATTAAAAATTTTAAAAAAAGAAATTAATTTAATAGAGTATTATAAAAAACATAAATATAATGATAGTTTTAATTATGTACTTCCTTATGCTCATGATTATAATGAGCCTTCAATATTAAACTCAATAGAAAAAGAAGAAGAAAGGTATAATGAAAAAATAAAAATATTAAAAAATTCAAAACATTTACACCCTGATTATGTTAATGAAATTATAGAAAAAGCAAAATATTTTACAAATTTTATGGATAAAATAAAGAATAATGAGAATGTAAAATATAATAAAAAAGAGTATAATGAAAAATTTAATGAATTCACAAAACTATATATTCATGCAAATGATTATATAGCAAGAGTAAATAATAAAGCCACAAATGAAGCTAGTAATATGTTAATTAGTTATTTTCACCAAAATACAATTACAGATTATATAGCTCAAATAAAATATAAAGATAAAAAATATAATTTATCAAAATTTAACATAGATTATATAGCAGAATATAAAAATCCAACAATAAAAATTGTTAGAGAGTTCTAAAATAAAGCCTACTTGAAGTAGGCTTTTTTATTAAAAGTTTTCAACTGACTGTTGAATAAGTTCTTTTTCTTCAATAACTTTTAAAATTCTAAATCCAAAAGTATATTTAGTTAGAATTAATCCATCTGCTCTATGTATGTAGACGCACTTATTATCTTTTGTAACTCGACCAGCAATAGGATACATCATATCATTTAATTTAAAAACAACGATTTTATCATCTGGATTCATATGTTCTTGTTTTTTCATTTGAAATACCTTAATTTTTGGTCAATTATACATTGTTTTAATCAAAATAGCAAAAAAAATATTGACATAAAAAAAAAATATTATATAATATGCCTTGAAAGAAATGCTTAATTGTAAGGTTTCTTTCAAATTTCTTGCTTAATAAACAAAGGAGAAAAATTATGACTACAAGAAAATTTACAACATTAGCACAACTACTAAATGAAGCAGTAAATGTTGCACATACTCAGATAGAAAAAGATTTAGCACAATCATTTTGTTTTAGTCCATTAGTGACTAGTAACAAATTCCCTGTTTCTGATACTTATGTATATTATAAAAAACAAGAAGAATCAGTAGAAGGTTCTGAGAAAGAAGAAAATAAAGAAAAAGTAGTAGAAGAAATTGAGAAAATTTCTCTAAAACTATATCTTGCGGGTTATACAAAAGATAATATAAAAGTAATGGAAGATCCAGCGAATAATAGCATTATCGTTGAAGGTGACGTAAAAGAAGGAAATGAACATTTCCCTAAAAAAGATCATATTGTAAGACAAACCCAAGGCGCATCAGGTCGTAAATTTAAGGTTAGATATAGTATGATTCCTAAATTTAAATTAGAAGGCGTTACTATGAAAGATGGCGTATTATCAATAGATTTTACCCCAATAGAAGATCTAAGAGTAAAGCAAATTAATATTGCTTAATGAGATTTAATAAATTAAAGGTTAGTGACAACACTAACCTTTTTTTTTATCAATAATATTAAAAAAAATATTCATTATAGTTTTAATCTTTTCTTATTAAGTTCTGGCATATTGATAAGGATATAATAGAATAGTTCTGGTAATTTAAAAGAGAATACTTCTGAAATATCTACTCCGAAAACTTTCTTTACTTTATCAATGTATTCTTGTTTATCATTAACGGCTTCATCTTCAAATTCAATTTCTTCATATTCGTTACTAAATAAATCTTTTGATCTTTTAATTTTAAATAGATATTTACCATTATCAAGTTTTTTAACACTTCTTGAAATATCAAACATACTAATAAAATCATATAAATCAGACTCATCAGTAATAAGAGCATCATTTTCTAATACTTTTTCAATAAAAACTTCTTCAATTTTTTTTAAAAAAGTAAGTTTTTCTTGCGAAGATATTTCAATTTTCAAAGTGTTTCTCCTTATAAAAGTAAAGCCAAGAATGAATTCTTGGCTAACTCTGCTGTTAAGCTATATTATATTGTTTCAACAACCCTCAGTCCTCTCAGTGGGAAAAGGTAAAATGTAAGGGTTAGTACATTTTTACCAATCTATATATATTGTAAAAGTTTTACTCTTCCAACCATACTATTTCAAAAGAATTGCTTCGGTACTTTTACAAGGTTATTTGCTAAATGTATCATAACATTTTTTGATAAAAAATCAAACATTATTAAGATAATATTTGATTAAGTTCCCTAATAATTTTTAATTTATCACTTGATATTTCTTTAGTGTTTAATTTTGATAACTTTCCAATAGTATCATTAATTAAAATAGAGAAGTCTAAAAATCCTTTTTCTTCTTCTGTTAGTTCTAAATCCACTGAAATATTATCAAGTTCGAACTCAGATACTTCAAGGCTATTATATGTATCTTCATCAAAATTCTTTAATAAAACCTTAATATAATTATCTTCAATAACATATCCAAAAATATTATCAGATAAAACATATTTTAAAATAAAATGTTCCATATCAAATACAATTTTAAAGCCTTTTTCCTTAAGTTCTAAAATAAATTTAAGGTTTTTTTCTGGATTGTTTGATTGTTTAAATTTAAATTCTTTTGGTAAATTTTTCATATTTTCTCCAATGAAATACCACATTATAATTTTTAATAAAAATGCTCATAGATATGAGCATTTGTTTAATTATACTTAATATTTTACTCTTCGTCAAATCTATCTTTAGAAGAGAAATGAAGAATAATAAGTCCAAGAATACCAGAAATAATAGAGCCTACTACAATAGGTAATTTAAAGTTAGCATCGAGATCTTTAAATGATAAGTCACCGATAAATAAGCCCATAGTAAATCCGATACCACATAGTAAAGAGATACCATAAATTTGCATCATATTAGCATTTTTAGGAATTTCAGCTAATTTAAGTTTAATCAACACCCAAGCAGTAGCAAAAATACCAACTTGTTTACCAATAATAAGTCCAAGAATAATACCAAGAGACATATTATCAGTTAAGGCTAAAAAGTCTTGTGAACTTAAAGCTACACCTGCATTAATGAAAGCAAAGATAGGAAGTACAGCAAATGAGACAAATTCGTGTAATGAATGCTCAATAGATTCCAACATTGATTTTCTTTTTAGAGTAACTTTATTTAATGAATCATAAACTAAACGTTCTTTCATAGGAATAAATAAAGCTAAAACAATACCTGCAATAGTCGCATGGATACCTGATTGTAATACAAAGTACCATAATAAGAATCCAACGATAGCAAAAGGAGCAAAGTTACTTGTATTTTTATAATTCAATAAGGCTAACACACCACAACAAACACCAGCATAAATAAGTGAATTAATATCAATAGAGTTAGTAAAGAATAAAGCAATAATGCCGACAACCATTACATCATCAAAGATTGCAATCATCATTAAAAAAACTTTCAAAGAGTTAGGAATTCTATTACCTAAAAGAAGTAGAACACCAAATGCAATAGCAATATCAGTTGCAGCAGGAATAGCCCATCCAGCTTCATAAATAGATCCATTATTAAAAAACTTATAAATTAAAATAGGAACAATTAATCCACCTACGGCTGCTAAGGCAGGTAGTAGAATATTTTTGGGATTGCTAAGTTCTCCTTTCAAGAACTCTCGTTTAACTTCAAGTCCAATAAGAAAGAAAAAGATAGCCATAAGTCCATCATTAACAAAGTAATGAAAATCTTTACCTACAATAGATAAGCCAACTAACTCAAAAGAGAAATGACTGTGCATAATTGTATAATAAATATCGTGAAGTCCAGTATTAGCGAATACAAATGCTAATGCAACAGATAGCATAAGAACAATACCACCTGATTGTTCGAGTTTAAAAAAATCTTGTAAAGAATTTACAAATTGTTTCATATTAAAGTCCTATATCAATTTTAATTAGTGCTTATTATATCAACTAAAAATAGAATAGTAAATAAAAAAGATGTAAAATGAAAAATAAAATGTTATAATGAAAAAAAAAGAAAGAGGAATATATGCATTTTTTTTATTATAAAGATCAAGACGGTTTTTTATCTCAAACTAAAATAGATATAGAAGATTGGGATGATATAAGAATTCCAAATCAGGGTGATAAAGTAATAAGTTTTTATGACGAAGAGAAAGAGTTTTATAATGTCAAATATTATTTAAACAAGCAGACAAATAATCCAGTGTTTTATATCAATGGAATTTTAACAGAAATGTCACAAGAAAACCAATTACAAATGCTATTAGAAAAAACAGAAGTTTTTTTAAATACCTTATACAATATGGAAGCAAAATTGGTGAATTGTATTAATGAAAGCTATAATGAAGATTTTTCACCAATAAAAGCAATAGAGCATTTTACAAAGCGATTGGCTGATAAATTAGACTCTAAATTTAATATGGATTATAGTAAGAGTAGACTTTCAGAAGAAGAAAATTTAGAATTACTAAAAAACACTAAAAATGAATTAGATATTTTATATGATATTTATTATACAAACGATGAATATAGAATGAAAGCTGATTTAAAAATGACAATGAATGCCGCTTTAACATTACTTTATTCAGAAAAAGAAATAGAAGTAAAAAATAAATTTAGTGATGTAATAGAATTAAAAGAATTTGAAGATATTTATGAAGAAATAGAGGATCTTGAAATAAAAGATCAAACATTATACCATAACATTAAGGAGGATTATAAAGCATATTCTACTATCTCTAATATTATGGATAGAACTCCTTATAATATAAGAGAAAAAATATATAATGACTCTAAATTATTTGATACTAACGCAGAAAAAAAACAAAGAAAATTAAAAAGATTTTAATTATCTTCATGTTGGGTATATGAATCCATAAGTGCATAATTAACTGTTTTTTCTTTTTGAAGAATTTTAATAAAATTTTCCAAAGTTAATATAGAATCAGCATTAATATAAATTTTCCACATATTTAATTCTTTAATTTCTTCATAAGGATTAATACCGTTTATTAAAGAAGAAAGTCTTTCTGCCTCTTCTTTGGTATTATATTCTGCTTTAATGGATACATAAATATAGTCACAAATTATTTCATTATTAAATTCATCAATAAGAATACATTGATTAAAGTTGTCATTAAATATAAATTTTAAATAAGAACAACCAGTTAAAAAATAAGATATAATAATAAGTGTTAAAAGTTTTTTCATAATAATAAAAATTTTAAGTGTTAATAAAAAAGGTAGCTATTAAATTAGCTACCAAAAAATAAAAAATAATCAAGTATTGTATAATTTATGTTTCTTGCTCGTCTAATACTTCTCTTGCTAATAAACGTTTATTAAATCGAGATTTTTTATTAATTTTTGTTTTTATTCTATCTAACTGATGGCTTGCTTTATGTACTGCTTCACCTATTATTTTATACATATCTCCGCCTTTTGCATTAACAAATATGTCATTTCCTTTAACTGGAATACGAGCTTTGATAAGACTTGTATTCTTTGTATGTCTTGTAGTATCCATATCAACAGATACTTCAATGTCCTTTACAATTAAATTTTCATAATGATCCAATAAGTGAGAAAATTGTTCGTTAACGTGGTTAGTTATTGCTTCGGTTGCTTTAATGTGAATACCTTTTGTAACGATATTAGTCATATAGTTTCTCCTATTTGTTTTTTTTATTATAAACTTTTTAAGATACTTTCTCTATATGATAAGTAGACAATAAAACTAAAAAAGTATACTCAAAAATAGAGACAAAATTTATTTAATGGCGCATCTTATGATCAGCTTGAACATTATTTGAAACCATTAAAAATATTTACATACTTAATTAATTAAATGTATTGTTAAAATTAGCACAAAAATTTTAAAAGTCAATATGTATAAAATAACAAAACCTTAGCATTATACTAAAAGATCATATACTTAAGTATATTGCTGTAGTTATCATTCCAAGTATTATTATTGTCAATTTTAGTATAATTCCAGCAATTATTGTTGATGAAATCCATATTGTCAGACATAATAACAACCTGTGAACCTGTAGAATAAATTTGTTCTTTATTTTGTTTTTTATGACAAAATTTAGATTGTATATTGATTTCTTTTGCAATATTACCAAGAACAGGTTCTAAATTCAAATATCTATTTGAAATATGAAAAACTAATAAACCATTTTCTTTTAATTTTTCTCTATACATAGAGATTGCTTCTTTTGTAATAAGGTGAACAGGAATTGCATCAGAACTAAAAGCATCAACTACAATAATGTCATATTTATTATTATTAATTTCTTTCATTTTAATTCTTGCATCACCTAATAAAAAGTTTTGTCTATTTTGACATATATTTAAATAAGTAAATTGATTTTTAGCTATATTAATAATTTCTTGATCAATTTCAAAAAAGTCAACATTTTTATTTTCAAACATACAATTCATAGCACCAGTACCTAATCCAATAATACCTATATTTTTAAAATTATAAAAATCATCATAATCCTTAATACTTAAATAAATAGGGTTATCTTTAGAATAATAAGTTAGTGTTTGATTTGATAAACTTTTTGGTTTTATTATTTGAGCACCGTGGAGAGTAGTTCCATGAGTTAATTTTTTAATATTATAATTAATATCATTGTTAATAAAATTTGATTCACTTACTTTATTTAAACCAAAAAATGTTCTTTCTTGATATAAACTAATGGACTCATTATCATACTTTTTATATATTCCGAATGAAAAAATAAAAATAAAAGGAACAAAATACATGGCATTTTGTTTAAAGTTATATTTTGTATTTTCTTTTTTAGAAAATTGTAAGCATAAAATACAAATAATAAAAACAATAATATAAAACTCAGTATATTCGTTAAAAATTAATGGTGATATTACTCCAACAAAAGTACCACCCAATGCACCACCTACTGACATAAATAAATAAAATAAAGTTAAATAATGTTTATCAGGTGCATTTTGATATAAATATCTATGAAAACTTATTGAAACAAAAAGTAAAGATAACAAACAAAAAACAACAAGATAACTATTAGAAGAAGAAGTGATATGAACAAAGAATAAAATAATAGTAAAAAGTAAACTTCCTTGATTAAATAATTCAAATTTTTTAAATTTATCTGAAAATGCTATACTGAAGCTTAGAAAGTAAATTCCAAGAGGAATAATCCATAATAAAGGAATAGGAGCGATATCAATTGTTATTTTATTAGTAATAACACTTAAAAAACAAGAAGGAACAAATCCACCTAAGATCCACATAAAAATATTAGATTTTTTAATATTAACAATACTTTTTTCAGTATTAGTAATTACATTTTGTCCTATATTTCTAAAAAGAAAAAAACCACAAATTAAAATAAGTAAAATTTCTAAACCAAATAAGCTAGACCAAATTAAAAATTGCTCTTTAATAGAAAAAAATATTTCAATAAGAAAAGGATATGAAATTAATGAGAAAAAAGTACCTAAATTACTCGCAACATATAAAACATAAGGGTTATGAGATTTCTTTAAATTACTATGTCCAAACCAAGATTGTATTAAAGGTGAAGAAGCTGTTAATAAAAAATAAGGTATACCTATGGATAAAAATATAGTAATAAATAAACTTAAACTTTCAGATTCAAATACTTCAAAATAATCTAAATTTATACTGATAGGTATAAAGATAAGAGAAGTTAAAAATAATATTGAGTGTACAATTATTTGAGTTTTTAATTTTAATTTTTTTTGCATTATATAAGAATATAAATAACCAAGTGTTAATACAACTTGATAAAATGCTAATGAAGTCAACCACACATTCGGAGAACCCCCAAAAATAGGTAGAATAGATTTACCAAAAATTAATTGAACACTTAATATTAAAAATCCAGTTAAAAAAACCATTATATTATATAAAAAAAACATTAATAAAATTCCCTTTTTTATATAAAAAGTAGCACAAAAAAAAAGAAAAGGAATATAAATAAAAAAGTAATTGACTAATATGTATAAAATAATTATAATAGTGGTAATTTTTTATCGGGATAGAATATAATAATGAGATATATAGCATTAACATTTTTAGTAGCGTTTTTATTTGGTTGTGGTGACACCGAAGAAATAAGTCTTGCAGAAGTATGTGATTCTTCAGGAGAGCTTTGTGAAAAATTAATCCCTGATAGTTCTTGTAAAAGTTTAAGAAGAGATGTAATAGTAAAAACCTATTTAGTCAGAGAAGAAAAAATCCAAAGTAAAAAAGAACAATTTGAATATGAATTGTTGGTTAATTTAGAAGATTTTGTTAAATGTTCAGAAAAAGCAACATTTATAGAATATGATTATAATAAATTCGAAAGAGAAGATAAAGAACAAAATAGAACAACACCTTTAACAGAAAAAGAAATAAAAGATAGAAAAAGTTTTAAAGAAAGTTTGAAAGCAAGAGAAAAAACAAGAGAGCAAAACTATATATTTGCTAATTATATGTTACGTGGTTTAAGTCAAAGAACTAAGGATTCTAATAATCCTTATTTATTATACTGGCATTGGTCACGGAATGGTGATAAAAAAGCCATAAAGAAATTAGAATATTTAAATGAGCAAAATAAATTAAATTCATACAGAATGAATTTTTATATGAGTCAATATTATTCAAAATTTGATAAAGAAAAAAGTATAGATTTATTTTTAAAAGCATTAGAGAAATTACCACCAGAAGAATATACTGATAAAGAAGATGATAAGAAAAAACATGATAGTTCTACTGATGGTTTTAGTGTTCATTTTGCTATATTTAGAGGTTTAGTGACTCACTATTATAAAGAAAAAGACTATGAAAAATCTTATATTTTTGCAAAATTATTAGAAATAAAAAATGATCAAACGGCAAATTCATTGGAAATAGTTAAGTACTTTGAAACACAACAAAAAGATATTACCGAAAAAATGGAAGATAAAGTTGATTTAATTAATGAAGCATTAGAGGAAGGAAAATTTAACAGAAATATGTTGTAGGATTAATTTCCTACAACCTATCTGGAAAATTAGAAAAAATACCATCTACATTTAAATTTTTCATTTTTTCAATATCGTCATAATCGTTAACGGTATATACCAGTACTTTTAATTTATTATTATGAGCATGTTCTACAAATTCTTTATTTATAAAATCCATACTTAAATTAATATAATCCGCATTGAGACTAAGAGCAATATTTGAATAATCAACAGGTATAGCTTCAATAAGAACACCAATTGAAACATTTGGCATAAGATTTTTAAATCTTTTTAACTCAACATGATTGAAAGAAGAAACCAAGAAATTATTAATATTCCATTTATGATTACAAATATAATAATCAATAATATCAGCTACCTTATTAGCTGTATTCTCACCTTTTAATTCAATATTAACAATACATTTATTATCAACTAAATCTAAAACCTCTTCCAGTGTAGGTATTAGTTGACCATTACCAGCATCAAGGCTTCTTATTTCATTAAATGTTTTATCTTCAATATATCCTTTTCCATTAGTTGTTCGATTGACTTTTAAATCATGGAAAACAATAATTTCTCTTGTTTTGCATTGGTATACATCAAGTTCAATAGCGTCTACATTTAAATCAAGTGCTTTTTGAAAAGAAGATAGTGTATTTTCTGGTTCATAACCGCAAGCCCCACGATGTCCTATTTTTAAAAATTTTGTCAAAATAAAGTCCTTTTTATTTTTATTTTAATATAAAACAAAAAAAAAGCCAAACTAAAGTTTGGCTTAATAATTAAAAATTCGTTTAATTAGGAGAATAAGAATTCAGTAAAATTAAACCAGCCTAATGATTCCCCGATTAGAACAATCATATAAGTTATAAAGATTGTTAAAAATGAAAATCCTTCAAATCTATTAATTTTACCATCACCTTTTGGTGAAAAAGCAACAAGAATAAAAGCAAAAGATAATAGAATTAATAGTGGTAAATCACGACTTAAAACGTCTTGTGATACTTCAAAAGGTGAAATAAAAGAAGCAATACCAATAACCGCTAAAATATTAAAGATATTAGAGCCTAAGACATTACCAATAGCTAAATCAGGACAACCTTTTCTAGCTGCTGCTAAACTTGCCGCAAGTTCTGGTAATGAAGTACCGATAGCAATGATAGTTAAGCCAATAACTAATTCACTAACACCAAAAGCAGTAGCAACATTAACAGCCCCAAAAACCAAGAGTTTAGAGAACGCCACCAAGAATCCCATACCTAATACTGTAATAAGAATAGATTTTTTTAAAGATATTTCTGGTTTATCACTAACTTCAGTAGGTTTATCTTTTTCTGCTCTTGCGCTTGAAACCATAAAATACATAATAAAGATTAAAGCACCAAGCATCATAAGTGCATCAAATCGTGAAAGCATTCCATCTGAAATCAAAAAAGCGCCAAGTAAAGTCACACCAATCATCATAGCAAATTCTTTCTTAATAAGTTGTTTAGCTACAACAATAGGGATAATTAAAGCAGTTACACCTATTATAAATGCAATATTTGCAATATTAGAACCAATAGCATTACCAAGAGCTAATTCAGATTTACCGTCTAATGCCGCATTAGCAGAAACAAGAATTTCAGGAGCAGACGTTCCAATACCAACAATAATTACACCTACAATAATAGACGGAATTCCAATATTAAGTGAAATATTAGAAGCGCCATATACAAATTTGTCAGCACTATAACCAAGTCCAACAAGTCCAATTAAGATCCACAAGCAATTAATTAATATATCCATTGATACCTCAAGTTTGTTTTAAAATATACACACATTATATAATTAATATAAAAGAAAATCAAATAAATTTAATGTATTGAAAAAATATTATAATATAGTATTTTTATATTATATTATGAGGAAAATTAATATGAATGGATTAATATTATATACAGATGGAACTGATTTTTTTGATATAAGAAAGAATAAAGTAGAAGAAAAATATAAAGAAGTTTATAAAAAAGATAATGAAGTATATTTTTCAGAATATGATATAAAACAATCAAAAATATATGATTTCGATTCAGAAGTGTACGATGTAGTGCTTAGAAAAAGAGGAAATTATTATTATGCTTTCTTAGTTAAAAAAGGTAATCAAAATTTTGCAGAATTTGTATTGATATCAAATGGAACAATATATAGTACAAAAGACTTTAACAAATTCACAGAAGAAATCTTGATTGAAAAATTTGGAATTAACTATTTTTATCTTGATGTCATTAACGAAATAAACAAAAAAGTATTTTTAATAAAATATTAAATACAAGAGTCCACACCGCAACTTCCACAATCAAGATCAGGAGTACAATCATCGCAATTTTTTGTGTTTGGTTTAAAACTCCTAAAACAGTTACTAATACCTGTTTCAGCAGAACAACAGGCTAAATCAGAAGTACAATCTAATGTAGAATTTTTTTTCTTTTTATTTTTATTATCATTTTCCTGTTCTTTTTTATCATTTTGATGATTACATTGACTTTTAAGTGTTAAATTTGCTTCTTTACAGCAGTTAAATTGATTTTTGATATTACTTTTCCATTGAGAAATAGGCTGTTCTTTGATAATATTAAAGATAATTCCTGAACAACTACCATTTTTATGTAGAACATTGGAAGCACAACGAAATCCCTTGTGAGGTGAAATAAATTTTTGATAAAATCTTATTAATAAAAGTGGAATTGTTCTAAAAATATTTGTAAGTGTTGTTGTCATTTCTTAATCCTTAATTGTCTATATCTACATAACCATATTCAATCAAATTATTATAGTCCTTTTTTGATAATTGTAAATACTCATGTATTGGTTTGTTAATACTGCTATTATAATTATTGATTTTTTCTTGAAGATCATCAAGAAATATTAAAGAATCAGAAAATAAAAGCTTTACATCATTAATAACGTGACCAATTTGTTCTAAATTTTTAATTTCTTTATTCTTTAATTTATTTTTAATTACAAAAAGTGGAGTAATTTTCAAATATTCCAAATGTTTCCCAAAAACAGAAATATTAATATTTTGATATTGTGAAGCTTCTTTTAGTTTTTTCATTTCTTTTAATGAGTAAGGATTTTCAATACAAAAAACATCATACTCAACAACTTCTGGACTTTTTGGGTTTATTCTTTCAATATTCTTATTAACAATATCAATTAATTTATTTGATGAAGTTGAAATAAGAGGGCAATAATTCAGATAGGTTTCAGACCAATATGCACGTATAATATAAAATTTATTCATAAAAAAAATCAATCTCGTCAAATTCGGTATAATTATCACTAAAATGTATTTTTAAATTATTATAATCCTCCATATTCATAGTTTTATATTCCATTTCTTCAATTACCATTTTTTCATTAATTTTAAAAAATAAATAATTTTTTATTTCTAATTTTTTAAGTTTTTTTAATGTTTTTAACCATTGTTTAAAAACTTCTTTATCTTGAATTTCATATTCTAAAACAAAATATTTTTCTTCAGGATTATTAGAATCTTGTTTTTCTTCAAAATATTTCTTGTTTTCAAAAATAAGTTGTTTATTATGAGAACAAAAAATATAATTACTATATTCTTCGTAATCTCTATAATTATAACCTAATACATATATTTTCATAATAATCCTAAAAGTTTTCTGCTTTTTTTCTAATAACTTCTTTTTCATTATATTTCATGAAATTCAAAATTTTATTTTCATAATCTTTAAAAGCAAGTTTTATAAGATCGTAAATGTGATTATCAATAATATATTCATTGTTATAATCAATAAAATTAGAAATATAATTGGATTCTTTACTCATTCCTTTGTGTCTTAATAAAGGTATTGTGTTTTTAATTAAAAAATCTAATGCACTTGAATCAAAAGAATTTTCAGGAAAATTTTTTCTTTTATTTAAAATTAATTTATTTAACAAAGAATTATTATAATTAAGGTCATAAGTTTTTAAAAAGGATTCGTAATCTTCAAGAAAATATTTTCTATAAAATTCATAAAGATTACGTCCTAATTTACTTTCAGGATCAAACATGAAATGATCAGCCATTAATAATTCTTCAAACCCAAATGAATTTTTATCTACTATTCTATATTGTGGAGGCATTGATTTCTCCTAACTTAAATTTTTAATGTTAATTGTTTCATGATAGCGAATATGTTTAGAATTCAATTTATCAAATCCTTTTACACCACAAGAATGAGCAATCCCCATTAATTCTTTTGTTAATGTTTTATGGTAATTATAAACACGTTGATATTTATCTTCTGGAATTAAACCTTTTGTGTATTTTTTATTATGGGTAGTAATACCAGTAGGGCATTTATTTTTATTACAAACTCTTGCTTGAATACAGCCAAGAGAAAATAAAAATCCACGACCAATATTAATTGAATCAACGCCACAAGAAAAAGCCCAAGCCGCCTGAACAGGAGTGATAAGCTTACCACTTGCGATAACTTTAATATCACTTCTTAAATTATACTCATTAAGTTTAGCAATTAAAATAGGTAGTGAATGTTTAATATTCATTCCCATAGCATCCATGTGAGCCATTGGAGCAGCCCCTGTACCTCCGTCAGAACTATCAAGAGTGATAAAATCAGGAATATATAAATGTCCATCTTCAAGTTGTTTTTTCTCATTCATTAATTCAAAAAGAGAATCAAGGTGTTCTGGTGTGCCTAAGCAAAATTTAATACCAGTAGGTTTTTCAGAATATTTTTTAACTTTAAAAATTAATTCTAAAAGGGTTTCGTCAGAATCAACTTCAACATGTCGATTAGGACTAATAGAAGCTGTTCCTTCTTGAATACCACGCGCTTCTGCAATTTCCTTTGTTACTTTATCAGCAGGAAGAATGCCACCTTTGCCTGGTTTTGCTCCTTGTGATAATTTAATTTCAAACATTTTGATTTGATCATTTTTAGCTAATAAAGCAAGTTTATCAGTATTAATAGTTAGATCTTCATTTCCACAACCATATTTGGCAGTACCGATTTGAAAAATAAGTGGCGCATTACCATCTTTATGAAATTTAGATAATCCACCTTCACCAGTATTCATTAAAAAGTTACCTTTATGAGCACCTTTACTTAAAGAAAGGACAGCAACATCTGATAAAGCACCATAGCTCATACCTGAAATATTAATTCTTGATTGAGTTGTATAAGGATTTTTAGTTTTTTCACCATAAGTAATTGCACTTGGAAGATTATCTTCTTCTGTTTGTGGAATAAAAGGATAAGGTGAATTTATAAAAGAATATTCAATATCTTTTAAATCAAGAGTAGAACCAAAAGCTTCTGTAGTATTGTTACCTTTTGCCGCTTTATATCCCCAAGTACGATCAGTTCTATTAAATGGTCTTTCTTCACGATCATTTGCCACCATATAATATCTGAAAAAGTGTCCAATATATTCCATAAACCAGCGTCCACGCGCTAAAACTGGAAAGTTTCTACGTAAGCTATGCTTTGTTTGAGAACTATCAATAAACCAAGTAATAACAAGAACAGCAATAATAGCTAGAGCAATCAATCCAATAACAAGAGTAAATAAATCGGAAGATTTTGATAGTGTTTCGATATTCAACATAAATAAGTAGCCTTATATTTTAAATTATGTTTTATTATAGCAAATAGAATGTGCCTAAGTCAATAATACATATACAATAACGCAAAAAAAAAGCTTCCACTCTTACGAAAAAATTCAGGAGGAAGCCATTGTTAATTTAATTATAATAAACATCAATATTTAATCAAGTTTTTTTATAATAATAAGTTTATCCATATTGGAAACTTTTTTATTTTTATGATCATAATCAATATATTCAAAAAAATCCCAAACAGAGTTATGATTAATTTTATTTAATTCAGGAAAGAGTTTATCAGTTTCTTCTTTATTAAATAATTTTATATAACTTTCTCTTTGTTTTAAATAAATTTTTTCTTCTGTTTTGTTCCATCTACTGAATCTAACGAAGCTTTTATAATTTTCTTTTCCATTCCAAAAATCAAACCAGCGTTTAGAAGACCTTTCAATCATACCTTCTAATGCTGTTATTTGTCTATACCAACCACCTTTTGGATAATTATCTTCTGTATTAATAATATGTACAACATATTCATTGGAATCTTCATTCTTAATGAATTCTTTAATCATATAAGTTCGTTTCATAACTTTTCCTTTTTAGATTAATTTATAATATCAAAAAAAAAGATAAATAAAAGAAAAATTAAGGTTTTATTTTTGATTTAGGTTTAATTTTAGGCGTATTTTGAAAACGCATTATTTGCCAAGAAACATCCCCTCTATTTAGTTGATCTGCATCATTTTCTAATAGTGATTGAGACTGAATATTTAATTCATCAGAAAAACTTTGAATTTCGTCTTGTGAGACAGGAATAGCTTTTCTACCATCATGAAAATCGCCAAATCTAAGAGATATAATCATTTGTGCATCTTTATTTAAAAGGCTTTGTAAACTTTTAAATGCTTCTTTTCTATCTTTTGGTTCTATATGCATCCATACAGCAGAAAGTAATATAAAATCAAATTTTTTATTCATTGATTTTACTTTATCAAGGGTTGGCATAGAGTCATTAATCCAAGTTATATTATCGTGTTTAAAGTTTTCTTGTGCTTTAATAAGCATATTTAATGCAGGATCGACAGCAGTAACGTCATAACCCATTCGTGCCAAACCAAAAGCATCCCTACCAGAACCACAACCTACATCAAGTATATTTCCATTTTTAGGTAAATATTCTAATATGTTTTTGTGTACATCTTGAAAATTAAGCGAGTTGTACTGTTCTGTAAGTTTGTCAGAGTTTTTATTATAAAAATCTATGTTTACACTCATATGATTACCTTTTATTTATTTTATAATCATATTATAGCATATTTAATCTATATTTTTATATTTTTTTTGTTCTTTTTTGTATATTTTTGGCCAAACTAAATTTAAATAAATAACCACAGCGATAAATAAAGTTAAAAATCCAAGAATTCCAAAGCCGATAAATGGAAAAATGGACATAGAAATAAAGTTTAATTCACTTGCAAGAATAAACAATAGAACAGAAGAAAAAAGCATGCCAGCAAAGGTTATTATCCAATACATATATTGTTCTGAAGGATCAAGTTTCATCCACAAATTATGAATTTTAAGTAACATTAGGCTTCTCCTATATTTGTTAACTATTATTTATTGTATATAAAAAAAGCTATTTTGCAATATTGACCAAAATTGATATAAAAATTTTGACATAGAAGATAAAAAAAAGTACAATATATAATAATAAAAAAATAGGATAAACTTTAATGAAAGAAATAAAAATTTGGCATTTAACTGATCTGCATTTGGATTGTGGTAAGTTAAAATTAACAAAGTATCCAGAATGTGATTATGTATTAATTACAGGAGATCTTGCGTCCAAATTAGGTGGTTGGAGTTTTATACAAAATTTACTTTCTAAAAATTATATAGTTATATTTATACTTGGTAATCATGAATATCATTCAGAAAATAGAAAAGATATAAAAACATATAAAGAGATTGAAGAACTTTGGAAAAGAAAGTCAAAAGAATTTGAAAATTTTCATGTTTTAATAAATGATACTATTGAATTTGAAGATATAAGGTTTATAGGAAGTACATTGTGGACTAATTTAAATAATTTAGATAAAGAAACAATAGATTATTTTCCAGAAATGAGAGATAGTGCTAAAATTTATAAATCTTATTATGGAAGTGGATATTCAAGAAGAGGTGGAAGAAATATCTCAGTTACTGATCTTTATGATTTTCATACTGAAAGTGTAGAATTTATAGAAAAAGAATTACAAAAAGAATTTAATGGATTAACTATTTTAGGGACTCACCATGCACCTTTACTTGAAAGTTTAGATACAAGATATAAAGATTCTGATTCTAATGGTTATTATGCCAGTGATTTGAGTTATTTATTTGAAAAATATAAAATAACTGCTGCCTTTCACGGTCATATTCATCAATCAAAACATTATTACTATAAAGGTTCGTTGATTACTTGTAATCCAAGAGGTTATAGAATGTATAATGAAGTTAATGATGATTTTGATGAAGGCAAGGTAATAAAATTAAAAAAAGAGCTTTAAGCTCTTTTTTTATTTAATAACTTTAAAATTTCTTTTTTTATGATTTTGATTATTTTCTTTAATTAAATCATTGAGTGTTTTTCTTGGAAAAAACGTATCAATAATTGCATGAGTAAAAGAAAAAACAATAAAAGCAATTGGCAACGTAACCAGTCCACTTGTAACTGCTTTATTGAAATAAATTTCTTTAAATTCAAACAAAAAGAAGAAACCAGAAAAAATAGAACAACTAATAACTAAAAATATCATAAATTTAAACATGTTAACACTCCTAACTTTTTTTATTTAAACGTGGTAATTTTAATTCTTTAAAAACAATAAGTAAAGCAGGTGTCATAAATAATGTAATAAAGAAAGCAAAACCCATTCCACCAATAATACTATATGCTAGTTGATACCAAAATTGAGAAGAAGGAGAGTCATAAAGAATTACCCCTTTTAAAGTATCAATATTTAACTTAAATGCCATAGGAATAAGACCTAATATTGTGGTAATAGTAGTTAAAAATACAGGTCTAAATCTTTCAAGACAAGTTTCAATAACAGCTTCAATGTGATTATTATTATGTTTAATCATTTTTTCATTAAATGTATCAATTAAAACAATATTATTATTAATAACAATACCAGCTAATGATATTATACCTATACCACCCATTACTATTCCAAAAGGTTGTTCTAGTAAATAAAGTAGTAACATAACACCAGTTGTTGAAAATACAATTGCACTTAATACAACAAAAGTTTGATAATAACTATTAAATTGAGCAACTAAAATTAAAAACATTAAAAATACAGAAGCATAAAATGCATTAATTAAAAATTTAGAAGTACTATCTTGCTCTTCTGAATCACCAGCAAAATAAACACTTATATTGTGTTTTTCCTCTATCTTTTTAACAATAGCATTTAATTCGTCCATTTTTTCCGAAAGTAAAACACCATCTTTTAAATTGGCAGATAATGCTCTTGATTCAACACCATTTAATCTAAAAATACTAATAATTTTAGGTTTATATTCTAATGTTACAAAAGTAGAAAGTGGAACTAAACCTTGTGAAGTATTTACTGTTAATGTTTGTAATGTTTGTATATTGCGATCACTTTCATTAAATCTAACTCTAACGTCAATATCTTCATCAATATCATCAGGTATATATTCAGTTATCTTAACACCGTTAGTCAGCATTTGTAATGCAGAACCAATTTCAGCAATAGAAGTTCCATATAAAGCCGCTTTTTCTCTATCAATATTAAAGTTCCATTGTAAACCATTTTTTGGTAACTCATTGATTAAGTCAACAATATAATCAAGTTTTCTAAGTTCTTGATCAAGTTCTTGCATGCCATTAAATAAATTATCAAAATTATTTGAAGAAATATCCATTTCAATTTCTTTCTCAGAAGAAGGCCCTTGCCTTGCTTCACTAATTTCAACTCTAATACCAGATAAATCTTTAAATTCTTCTCTTAGCATATCTGCAATTTCACCTGATTGTGGTCTTTCTTTCCAATCATGTAGAGTTAAACTAATACGTCCAATATTATATTCATCAGATATTGTACTAACATAAAAATATTTAATATGAGGATTAAAAGGTTTTGATTTGTCAAGAAGTCTGTTTTCTATTTCTCTAACCATTTTATCTTTTTCATATATAGAATAATCCCCTTCTGCTTTTACAAAAAGAGTAATATTATCAGCATTGCCTTCTGGAAAAAATATAGTTCCATGATTTGATTTAACAAAAGAAGAAATAATTAAAACACTTAATAAAATTATACCTAAAATTATAGTTTTAGGATTTTTAACTGAGTAATTTAATAGTGGATAATATAAAGATTCTAAGCCATTTAGATTTTTATAGTCTTTATTTTCAATAGCATTTAAATTAGCAATCTCTGCTTCATTAACTCTTCTTTTTCCAAATACACTACCTAATGTTGGAATAAAAATAAGAGCCATAAAAATTGAAGCTGTTAATGTAAAAATCAAAGTCATAGGTAAATAAACCATAAATTGACCAGTAGTGCCACCCCAAAATAAAAGAGGAAAGAAAGCAGCTAGTGTTGTACCTGTTGAAGATATAATAGGCATACTCATTCTTTTAGCTGCCAAACGGAAAGCTTCTTTTTTATCAAGTCCTTCAAGCATTTTTTTATCAGCATATTCGCTAACAACAATTGCACCATCAACAAGCATCCCAATTGACATAATAAGAGAGAATAAAACAACCATATTCATAGATATGTCAAGATAATATAAGATAATAATGCCAATTAAAAAAGCACCTGGAATAGCGAATCCGACTAAAAGAGAGCTTCTAAAACCAAGAGTTGCTAAAATAACCAGAAAAACTAAAATAACAGAGCTAATAATGTTATTTTCTAAGTCATTCAATAAATCAACAATATCTTTTGAACCATCAAAGGTATAAGTAATATGAACATTATCAGGAATTTCTTTTTTAAATTCTTCAACTACTGCCTTTGAATAAGCTACTGTTTCAAGTATATTTTTACCTTGTCTTTTTGTAATAGAAAGACCAATAGTGTTTTCACCATTAATTCTTGCGAAAGAAGTAGGGGTTTTATAAATTCTATTTACAGTAGCAATATCTTTGAATTTTAAAATAAATCCATCAAAAACTTTTACGGGAGTTTCAAGTATTTGTTCAATACTATCAATTTTACCGTCAATTTTTAAAGAAATAGTTCCATTTTCATTTTCAATATTACCAGCAGGAACAAGAATATCATTATTGGAAAATAAAGAAAGAACTTCACTTTGATGAATATTATAAGAAGCCATTTTAGTAGCTGATAGTGTAATATCAATAACTTCATCTCTATCCCCACGAATTCTGACTTCAAGAATTTCAGGAATTGTTTTTAAATTTTCTTCTAATTCATTTGATATTTTATTTAAAACAGAAAAATCTACATTTCCACTAACAGACAAAGATAAAACAGGTCTACTTCTTGTAGCTGAATATTCTTCAATAGTTGGTTCTTCTGCTTCATTAGGTAAATTTCTTTTTGCAGTATTAACTGCATCACGTACATTATCCATTGCAATATTAGTATCAGTACCAGCGGCAAATTCAACAAAAACCCAAGCAAACCCTTCACCACCTTCTGATTCATAGTAAATGACATTGTTTACATTTTTTAATTCATTTTCAAGAGGTTTAACAAGGAGTTTTTCAGAATCTTGTGGTGAAATACCTTCAAGACTAACATTAACAATAATATAAGGTTGTTCTATATTAGGATTAGATTCTTTTGGGATATTTAAGTAACTTGTATATCCAACTGTAAAAATTAATATAAAAATTAATAATGTACTTTTATATTTATCTATAAAAAAATCAATAATTCCGCTCATTAATATTCCTCGATTAAAGTTGATTTAACTTTATCACCTTCGATAACCAAAAGGTGTCCAATAGTAATAATAGTTAAAGAATCAGGTAAATCTTGATTTAGTCCTTTAACCCAAACTCCATTTTCAGAATTTGTTAATATTTCAACAGGAATATTTTTAACAATACTATTTTCAACAGTTTTTAAATTTAAAACATCATTGTGTTTTGTAATAAGACTCAATGATATATTAAATGCTTTATATTCCCCAAGAGAAACATAAATAGGCATAGAAATACCAGATTTTAAATTATCTTTTTTATCTGATATTATTTTAGCTTCAAAGGTATGGGTATTAAGATCACCTACTTGTGAAATATAAGTAAATTTAGCATTAAGTTTTTCACTTTCATTAATTTTAAAATAAACATGACTATTTAAATCAATATCTTCGATATAATTTTCAGGAATTTTTAAATAACTTTTAATTTGACTAATATCATTCAATGTTGCAATCATTTCGCCTTCTGATACATTATCGCCAACGTTCCAATTAAAGTTTTCAATATATCCAGAAAAGTTAGCTACAATAAAAGAGTCTTCGAAATTTTTAAGTGCATTTTGTTGTTCTGATAATGATTTTTTATATTCTGTTTGTGCATTTATAAAATCTAATTGAGAAATTAAGCCTTTTTCTTTTAAATTTTTAGCCGCTTCTAATTTTAATTTTTGTTCTTCAAGAGCTAAATTTGCAGAATTAAGAGAGTCTTCAAGTCCATTATCCTTTATTTTAAGAATTTTATCACCTTTATTAACAAAGTCACCTTCATTAACGAAGATATGAGAAATATCACCTTTATATTTAGAAATTAAATTTGTTGTTTTTAATGGTGTGGTTTCTCCAAATAATCTGATTTTATAATCAAAATTTTCACTTTCAAAAGTTTTTAAACGCACATGGCGTAATCCTTTTTCAGATTCAACTTGTTGGGAAGTTTCTTCTTTTGTTTGAGTTGGAAAAGAAAATCGTAAAACTAAAAGGGTACTTAAAACAAATAATAGAATAAAATTTGTTTTTTTGTAAAAAGGTTTTTGCATTAAATAAGACTCCTAAAATTATTTTTATAATTATAAAACAACATAAACAATTAAATTAATAAATCAACAAGATTACCTTTTTGTTTATTTTCCATATTTTGAATATTAAGTTTAATATTTTCTTGAACTTCTTGAATACTTCTATTACTTGAAGCTTTTGCATAATCTAAATCTTCAATTCGACTTCTTGCAGATGATTCATTTACATTTTTATTCATTAAATTATCTACATTTCTATCAATAATATTTGCTTGTGCGCCAAGTTCAGATTGTTCCATACGAACACTTTCTAGAAAGTCGTCAATTTTCTGCATAGATTCAGGATCATTGACATCAATATCAATTAAATTATCAATAGTGGGTGATATTTCCATTGAATTATTATTTGATATTTGACTTTGAATTCCTTGAAAAATAGGTTTACCATTAAATTCAGAATTGCTTATGATGTCATTGATATTACCTTGAAGTTGATTAATTTCATTTTGAATTGCTCTTTTATCACTAACAGAATAAATACCATTACCAGATTGAATAGTTAATTCTCTTATACGCATAGCATCATTATTAATATTATCTAATACGCTATTAGTAGTATTAATATAATTAACAGAATCAAGAGAATTTGAGATATAAACAGAATTAGAATTAATTTCACTACTCATACGTTCTACAATTTGAGAACCAGCAGCATCATCACTTGCTGAATTGATTCGTTTACCCGAAGATAATTGCTGTAAATTGTTATTAACCCCATTAATTTCCATAAAAACACCCTATATTTTTATTATCCTTATTAATATAGCAAACAAAAAGCTAAAATACAAGAAAAAATATTAATAAAAAAGATGTTGAAATCAAAAAAATATTCAAGTAATATACAACCTCGTTAAGAAGATATATGAAAATATATAAAGAAAAATTTGACGCTTACTAAAACTTGTTGTATAATAAGCCACATATTTAATGAACATCCAAACTAAAGGAGCTTGATATGAAACAAAACTCACTATTAAAAACTGCATTATCTATGGCAATTGCAGTAAGTATGAGCGCCACGGCTGCTGTACAATCCGTAGATATGTCACCACTAACTGATAAAGTAAATGTAAATTCTCAATCTGTGCGTTCTGATAAACAACTACCGCAAATTCTTTGGGGTGCTGATATGACTGTGTTACATGCTAACGGTCTTAAAGCTTCTACACAAAATGGTTCTGTTTATGATAAAGCAGGTTTGGATTTCAATCTAAAAGTAGAAAACTCTGTGCTTGAGCAAGCAGAAGCATATATTAAAGGTGAGACACCTTATTTTCGTGGTACACTTGACCAAGTAGCACTACTTAATGATCTTGTATATTCAGATCCATCTCTACGTCCAGTTGTTCTACAACAACTATCGTGGTCAAAAGGCGGTGATAACCTTGTAGTTAAAGGTGGTATTGATACTGTTGCTGATCTTAAAGGTAAAACTATTGCGATTATGGCGTATGGTCCTCACATTTATTTCCTACATCGTGTACTACAATCAGCAAAGCTTGATATTTCTGATGTAAATATCGTATGGACTGAAAAACTAGACGGTGATAATTCTCCATTTAGTGCATTATATGACAATTCTGTTGATGCAGCATTCCTTGTAACACCAGATATGCTTGCTATTACAGAAGGTGATAATGCTCTTGCTGGTGCAGAAGTATTGTTTTCAACTCGTCAAGCTGACAAATTCGTAGCTGACGTATATGCTGTACGTTCTGATTTTTATGAAGCGAATAAAGATAAACTTCAAGAATTTGTTCATAGTTATTTTATGGCTCATGAATCAGTAGGAGAACTTGTAAAAGATAAAAATACTCGTAAAGCTGAGTATAACAAGTGGTTACAATCATCATCTCAACAACTAATGGGTACACCAGATCTAATTGAAGATATGGAAGGTCTATTCCTTGATGCTAACCATACAGGTTTTGCAGAAAACGTTTCATTCTTTACAAATGATCGTGATGCTCGTAACTTTGATCGTTTATCAAAAGAAATCAATGAAGCATTGTTCTCAATGAAGCTAATCAAATCAAAAAATCCAATAGCTAAAGCAGAATGGAATTGGGAATCACTACGTAAAGGTCTACGTCACGCAGATCAGGTAGTAGTACCTAAGTTTAACCGTGAACAAGTAAGTAAAGTGGTAGCAGAAATGCAAGCGCGTGGTACACTTGAAGATGGACAATTCCTACGTGAGCAAGTATACTTTGAAGTAGGTTCTTCAAACTTTGTATTTAATCAAAATTTACATGGTGCGATTTTTGATAAAGTAATTGATGATGCTAACTCGTTCTCTGGTGCGTTAATTATTGTTGAAGGTCATAGTGATCCTGCGCATTACTTGATTAGTAAATACAAAAATAAAGTGCCACTAAAAACACTAAAACGTATTCGTCAAGCTGCTCGTGATCTAAGTCGTCAACGTGCAGAAGAAGTACGCTCTGCAATCATTGAATATGCTCGTGATGTTCGTGGTGTAGATATTAACGAAACACAGTTTGAGGTTGTAGGTTATGGTATTGATAATCCTGAAACTGGTGTATGTAATGGTGAACCTTGTAAGATTGATTTGAAAGGTCAAGCTGCAAAACAGGCTTATGCTAAAAACCGTAGAGCAAACATTAGCTTTACTACGATTGAAGCAGAAGTAGAAGTATCAGCAGACGATTTTGACTTTTAATTAAAACTTGTATAGGAGAAATATAATATGAAAAAGATTCTATTAACAGCGAGTATTCTATCAAGTTTGATTTTGGTGGGTTGTGGTGACAACAACACAACCACCACAACAAGCCATCCAGCGAGTAGTAATGCAAATATACAAACACAAAATGATTTACCAGCGCGTCAACAAACAGGTGATTTTGAATGGAATTGGTTAGCTGACTATCCAGTAACAAGTATTCAAGAAGAAAAATTATACACTAAAAACTACTATTTTGTTTTAGATGGTTCTGGTAGTATGGATGAAAGACCGGGTTCTTGTAATCCAAATGAACGAAATATGAAGATTGACATTGCAAAAGGTGCAATTGAACAATTTATTCAAAGTATTCCTGTTCAAGATAACATTGGTCTATTAGCATTTGATAGTCGTGGTATTAATGAAAGAGAAGAATTAGGTATTTCTAATCGTGATTCTTTCAGAAAATCACTAATGCAAGTAAGAGCAGATAGTAATACGCCACTAAAAACGGCAATTAAAAATGCTTATCATCATGTACGTCAACAAGCTGCAAACCAAGCAGGACATGGTGAGTATAACATTATTGTTGTAACAGACGGTGCAGCGTCAACAGGTGAAAACCCAAGCGGTATTGTAAAAGAAATCGCAAGTAATTCACCAGTTAACTTGTATACTATTGGTTTCTGTATCGGTAATGACCACGTATTGAATAATAAAGAATATGTGCATTATTTTACAGCAAACGATGCAGCAAGTATTGTATCTGGTCTGTCTGAGGTTCTTGCTGAAAGTGAAGCCACATTTGATTAATAAGTAATAATGAAAAGGCTACAAAAAAAGTAGCCTTTTTTTTCAAAAAAAGCTTTACAACGGTAAGTATTTTTATATATAATAATGAAAAGTTGATAAACATTAGGTGAATAAAAAATGAAAGAAGACAGTAAACTTATTTTATCTGACGATAAATTAAAATCTGAATCAAAAAAGATTGCTCTAACCAATAATTTAGGTATGTTACCTATGGTTATTGGTGCTTGTGGTGCGCCTATTTTATTTGTTATGGAACAAATGATTTTACTTTACGGTTTTATTGGTGTATTATCATTTGGCGTAATAGCCACGATTGTTAACGTATTCTTCCGTACTGATTCTTTTAAAAAAGTATATCTTGAAAAACATAATAGAAAAATGGAAGAAGAAGCTAAAAAACGTAGAATGGAATTAAAAGAAGAACTTTTAAGCGAAGCGGCAATCAATCAAATTGGTGCTTTTGAAAGAAAATATGATCATTTTAAAGTTAGCTTAAATAAAGAATTATCCCCAAGTAGCTTTTCATATCAGCGTCTATTAGGAGCATTTGATCAAGTATTTCTATTAGGACTTGATAAAATTGAAAAAGTATTGGATTATGAAAAAAATCAAAATACAATTGACGAATATACTATTTTAAGAGAAATTGAAGTTTTAAAAACAAAAGGAACTCTTGAAAGACATGAAGAAGTAAAACTACAAGGATTACAAGAACGTTTAGAATTGAGAGCAGGTTATGATGATAAAATCTCAGAAATTTTGGCTCAAAATGAAATGGCATTAACTAAAATGGATATGTTACAACTTAATTTAACTGATTTGCATAAACCTAAAAATATGCAAATTGCAATGGAAGAATTAGCAAGCCTTGCAACAGCATTAAATTTTGAAGAAAAAAATGCAATAAAGCTTGATTAATAAATCAAAATCAATTAAAATACTTAAACTTAAAATCTAATAGGAGAATACAATATGAGTGCAAATCAAGAACAACAAAAAATGGTAGAAACAGCCTTAACTGGACTAGCAACTACGCAAGAAGAAGCAAGTAGAAATCGTGCAAAATCAATGCTTTCATTACGCAGTTTACAAGAACCAGTGGATTTAACAGTAGAAAAAGAGCCAAGTGATGAAGAAGTAGTAAAAGGTATGTTATCAAAAATGTTTGAAATGAACCTTGAAAATCCAGATACACAAGAAGGTATTCTTCTAAGTATTAGTAATAAAAATAAAGGAGTAATGGCAAAAGCTTCTCAATTTACAAGTGCTAAACTTGATGCTCGAATGGGTGATCTAAAAGGTTCGGAAGAAGGAAATGCTCTATTTAATGAAATGACAAGTCTGAATAAAACTTTACGTGAAATTCATCCAAGTAAATTTGATATGACAGAAACCTTTTTTCAAAAATATTTACCATTTGTAGCTTCACCAGTAAGAAAATATTTTGATCAATTCCGTACAACTAAAAGTGTAATTGATGAAACTCGTGGAAAACTTGAAAAAAGTATTGCTGATCAGCGAGTAGATCTTAATATTCTACGTCAAGACAAAAAGCAACTTGCAGCAATTTCTATTGAAATTAAAAAAGCAATTGCATTTAATACAATTTTAAAAGAAGAAATTGAAATGCAAACACATAGTAATCTTGATCTATCAGATTCAGTACGTGAATTTCTTGAAGCGCAAGTATTATTTAATGTAACTCGTGAAATTCAAGGTCTACAAGAACTTCTAACAGTTAATATGCAAGGTCAGCAAGCATTTGAAATGTTACTTCGTACAGGTAATGATTTAATTGATGCCGCAGAACGTTGTATTAATGTAAGTGTTAATGCTCTAACAATTGCTGCAGTTATTGCTCATGTTGTAGCTGGTCAGAAAAAAATGCTTGAAGGTATTCAATCTGTTAATAAAACAGCCGAAGCAAGTATTGAATGGAACGCAAAACAATTGAATACGGTTGTAAAAGAAGTAGGTCAAGCGGCAGTACAAACTAACCTTGATGTTGCACTTCTTGAAAATGCAATAAGTATGTCTGTTCAAGCAATTGAAGATGATATTAATTTCCGTAGAGAATCGCTACCAATGATGAACGAAAATGTGTCTCGTCTAACAGCGGCAACGGCAAAAGCAGAAGAATCAACTAAGAAACTTGAAAAGTCTCGTAATTTTAAAGAAAATTATGATAGACAAGCTGCTGAACTATTTAATATTTAATTAAATAAAAAATAAAAGGAATATTTTTAAAAATATTCCTTTACTTTTAAAAATCAATCTAATATAATAATCAAACTTAATAAGTAAGACAAAAAATTTAAATACTCATAGGAGATATAATATATGTTTAAAACAATGAAAACTACACTACTAGCTGCTGTTATGGCGACATCTGCACTTGCTTCAACTGCTGCTATTGCTGATGAACCTTCTAAATCTGATCGAGTAGTAATTGGTACAAGTATCTACGCTGGTTGGATGCCTTGGTATCAAATTAAAGATTCTGGCATTATGGATCAAGTTAATAAAGAATTTGGTACAAATGTAGAAATCCGTACTTACGGTACTTATGACGCTTCTTTCGCTGACTACACTGGTCGTGCGCTGCAAGGTGTTACTCTAACTAATATGGATGCAATTCTAAGTCCTGCAAGTGCTGGTGTAGAGAGTATTGCTCTTATCAATGGTGATGCTTCAAATGGTAATGACGCAGTAATTGCTGCTTCTGATATGTCTTGTGAAGATATGGAAGATAAGAAAGTACACCTAATGGTTGGTACAGTATCTCAGTATGTTCTAAATGGTTTCCTATCTACTTGTGGTCTAACTGATCTTGACGTTGATATGGTGAATGTAACAGATGCAGAAATTGAAACTATCTTCCTACAAAATGAAGATCCTGAACTGGTTGTTGTTACTTGGAATCCAGTAGTTCAAAATATCATGAAAAACCCACGCGCAGTAAAACTTTTTGATTCTTCTCAAATGGAAGATGAAATTATTGATACTATGTATCTAAATGCTGGTCTACACCCTGACGTATATCGTGCGGTAACAGAAGCTTGGTATCGTGGTATGGAAGTAATGACTACTCGTGGTAAAGCACAAAAAGAAATGGTTCGTGACATGGCTGCTGCTGCTGAACTTACACCACAAGAACTACAACAACAGTTTACTACTACTAAGTTTTATCCAAACCGTGAAGCTGCTAAGTCATTCACTGAAAGCGATAAGCTAAAAGAAGTAATGCAAAAAGTAGTATCATTCATTGATGATAAAGAAATGCTTGAAGACTCAGTTGTTGAAACAATCGGTATTCAATACCCTGACGGTACTGTGTTAGGTAATGATTCAAACGTAAAAATTCGTTTCACTACTGAATATCTTTAATATTCAAAAATAAATAATAATAAAACTAAAAGCCAAGTTTAATTCTTGGCTTTTTTTTATAAAAAAAATAAAAAAGCTTTGCAATATATTATTGAATTTGATAGAATATACGTACTTTAAAATGATGGAGAAAATAATGGAAAATGTTGAACAAACTCAAAAATCCAAAAATAAAAATGTATTAAAAAGTGTTTACTCTCTTTTTAATCCATTTCATTTACTAATCCTTGCCACTTTTTATTACTTGGCAAGTCTTGTTTCGGTAATGAAAGACGCTGGTGAACAAAGTGTTTTTAAGCTTGGTAATGAAGTAGCATTAAGTAATTTAAGTGTGTTAGCTTACATTGTCGGTGCATTAATTGTATTTAAATTACTATTTAAAATTCCATTTTTAAATAAATTTGCTACAAAAAACTTTTGGGGTTTATTTGCTTCCCCTTCTAAACCATTAGTGTTTGTATTAATGTTTCTTCCTTTTGTTGTATTCGTAGGTAGTTATGTAGCCTATTCAGAGTATAAAACAGGTTTAGAAGCTCAACAAAAACTATTTCCCACAGTAGATAAAATTGGTGCTGCTTTTTGGGAAAATGCAACTACTCCTGATAAAAGAATTGATCGTGTTGCTTATAAAAATGTAAGAAACATTGATAAAGCATTAGAAAAAGCTGAAAAAGAAAATCTTGAAGTAGTAGAAGTGAAACTTGAAACAGAAAATGGAAAAGAAACCAAAGAAATGTCAGTTTCTGATTTGAAGTTTGAAAAAACAAAACAAAGTGTACTTGCCTCAAAAGTATATACAGACACCAAATCAAGTTTAAGCATTCTTTTAACTGCAATGTTAATTTCCGCTTCAATTGCATTAATTTTTGGTTTATACTTAGGTCTGTTTAGTGCAGTAGAAAAAACATTTGGAACATTCTTAGTATTCTTTGGTGCAATTCAACCAGTAGCGATTCTACCTATCATTATGATTATGGCAGGTGTAGAAGAATTTGGTAAGGTTGTCTTTATTGTAACAGTATTAACTACTACTTTAATTGTAGGTATGAATAGAGAAGTTAAAAATATTCCAAAACAAAGTATTATTAAAGCGTTAACGCTTGGTGCAAGTCAATTACAGGTTATTTATCAAGTAATTCTTCCACAAGTGTTTCCTAAGTTCCTAAATATTATGAAAGATAATTTTTATCTATGTTGGATCTTCTTGCTTGCTTCTGAAATGATTTCAGCAGAAAGTGGTCTTGGATATAGAATTATGTTATTTAAAAGAACAACAGCAATGGATAATATTATTGGATATGTTATTTGGATTACTGTATTATGTTTGGTAATTGATTGGGTAATTAAGAAAATTAATGCAAAAGCATTCCCTTGGAATCAACTGGCTAAGTAAGGAATAAGATTATGATTAATGAATTAAAAGCTAAAAATCTTCTTCATCTACACGATGTAAGAAAAGTATATCCTGATAAAAAACAAGAAATTGGACATAAAGTTATTCTTGATGATATTGACTTATCAGTAAAAAAAGGTGAATTTTGTACCGTAGTCGGTCCTTCTGGTTGTGGTAAATCAACTTTGCTAAGACTGATTCTTGGTCAAGAACAACAAACATCAGGTGATATTACTATTGAAGGTGAAATAGTAGGTATGCCAGATTGTAATCGTGGTATCGTATATCAAAATTACAGTCTTTTTGATAATAAAACTGTACTTGAAAATGTAATGTCTGCTTATTACTTTAAAAATAATATGTTTAAAAGACTATTAAATAGAAAAGAATATAAAGCTGCAAAAGATGAAGCAATTTCGTACATTAAAAAAGTACGTTTAGAAGATGCTATGCACAAATATCCACCAGAATTATCAGGTGGTATGAAGCAACGTGCCGCTATTGCACAAGCATTGATTGCAAAACCAAAGATTCTTTTAATGGATGAACCATTTAGTGCATTAGATCCGGGTACTCGTGAAGATTTGCAATTATTTACAAAAGAAATTGCAGAAGAAAATAATATGACTGTATTTTTCGTAAGTCATGATTTAGAAGAAGCTATTTTCTTAGGTACAAGATTATTGGTTGTATCACAATATTACCAAAAATCAGGTCGTTCTACTGATAATCACGGAGCGCGAATTGTATCTGATACTGATATTTCGATGTTTAATTCTCAAAAATCAAAAGAAACAGAGGAATTTGGTAAGAAAATGCAAGAAGTTAGAAAAATTGGATTCGATCCTGAATATCTTCAGCACGTAAAAAACTTTGATTTAAGTCACAAAGATTCTTTTAGTGATGAAAAATATGATTAAACCTATATAATAGTATAGGTTTTCATTCAAAAATATTTGTAAAAACTGTTAAATATGGTATAATATAGCCATATTTAATTGTTTTATGTTTGAAGGAGATAAAAATGTCAAAAAAACTTGTTATAGGTGGTATTTTGATCGGTTTAAGTGTTGTAACGGCAGTTGGAATGCAATTTATTAAAGCCGAAAAACAAGAAGAACTAACTAATATGAGTTCTGATACAGCCCGTTATGACCATACAGTAACTATTTATAAAGATAGCTTTGAAGGTTATCGTATTGGTTGTTCTGATTATATGGAAAGTTTGCTTCGCAGAAGTAGAATTCGTCTAAATTGTGTAGATGACGGTGCTGATTATGGTGAGAGAATGAAAGCCTTAAAATCAGGTCAAGCAGATTTTGCTTTTCTTGAAGTAGGTGCTTATACAATTGAAGGTGAAAAGTATAATTATCCAGCATCAATTATTGCTGTTACTGATACTTCAAAAGGTGCTGACGCAATTGTAGCAAATAAAAATAAATTTACTTCACTGGAAGATTTAAGAAATGCACCTAACACTCAAATTGGTGTAACATTAAATTCACCATCTGATGTTTTTGGTAAAATTACGGCAACTCACTTTGATCTTGAAGCATTAAAAAATAATAAAAACTATGTTAATGCAAATGGTTCAGAAGATGTTATGAAAAGAATGTTTCGTGGTGACATTGATGTAGGTATCGTATGGGAGCCTCATGTAAGTAAACTACTATCAACAGGTGACTATGTTAAACTTGTAAGTACAGCAGAAGCACAAGATACAATTGTAGATGCGTTAGCGGTAAATCGTGAATATGGTGAAAAGAATCCTGATATGGTAAAAACAGTTCTTTCTGCATATTTTAAATCTTTAAAGCATTATAAAGATAATCCACAAGAACTTGTTTCTGAAATTATGTCAGATCCTATTAATAGTGGTATGAAAGAAAAAGAAGTAAAAGAAATGATTGCTGGTATCAACTGGATTAATCTAAATGAAAACTGTAAACGCTGGTTTGCTTGTGATCCTACTGATTGGGCAGCAAAAGTTAAAATTGTTGACACATTAGAGATGGCAAATAAGATTTGGTATGAATTTGGTGAATTAGATCCAAACGTCTTTCCAAATGAAGATGCATATACCTTAATCAATAGTGAATTTATGCATGATTTACTTAAAAATGGTGTTGGTATTTATTCTGATGAAGAAATTGTAAATTCACTTGAAAGAGATTTTTCTGAATTAACTGATAGTCAATGGGCGAGTCTTAAAGAGTTTGGTAAATTAAAACAACGTGGTATTTTATTCCAAAAAGGTAATAAATTACGTTTAACAAGTCGTGAAGCAATTGATGAAGTTGCAAAAGACTTAGAACATTATCCAAATTATCGTTTAAAAATTGAAGGTCATACAGGTACGCTTGGTGATGAAATTAGAAATAAAACAATTTCAGAAGAACGTGCAAAATGGGTTAAGCGTTATTTAGTACAAACTTATAATGTTGATTCAGATCGTATACAAGCAATTGGTTATGGTGGTGATAAACCATTGAAAAAACAATCTGGTGAAAGTGATTTTAGTAAATCATATCAATCAAGATTAGCAAGGGTATCAATTGTACTTGTACAAGAAGAATACTAAAATAAATAATAAAATTAAAAAGCTCCTTTATTAAGGGGCTTTTTTTTTTGCATTTTTTTATTGATTAAAAAAATAAATGTTATAATAAAAATAACAAAAGGAATATTGTATGAAAGAAAAAAAAGATAAATCATTTTTTGATTATTTTAAATTTGATAATGTAATAGAAGATATAGGTATATTAATAAAAAACTCTGATAAGGTATGGGATATACTATTTTCAGATAATGAAGAAACAGTAAAGTGTAAGCAAGAAGAATTAAAAAAAGAAGGTTTAGATTTTTCAGGAATTAAAAAAGTATTTAATTTTGACATGGATAAATTAAATACAAAAGAATTAAAGATATACGGAAACACTCATTCAAACATTATTTATGTAAATGGAATACTAACAGATTTAAATGATTTAAGAGAGCATATGAATTGTTTAGGAAAAGCTTTTAATAGCGATATAAAAGCATTTCATAATGAAACAGGTGGAGTGCTAATAGATTTAATAGAAAGCTCTTATGATAGGGGAGAACTCGAAAGAACCCCACTTGCAGAAGCAATGGCAAAAGAGATATTGGCTAAACTAGAAATGTCAAAAGAGGATTTGCACTTGATAGGACATTCACAAGGTGCAATACTGTTAAACAATGCTCTTGAAATAGTACAAGATGAATGTAAATTTGAAGATTTAAGTAGATTACACTTCTATACATTTGGTGCAGGATTAAAAAATTGTATACTAAACAATAATATTCATATAGAACATTTTGCAAATGAAGGTGATTTAATACCTAATATGGGAATACTAAATAAAGATTCTGAGGTAGAGCATACAGGTGATTTATATACAAGAAAAGCAAATGGTCATTATTTTCTTGAAAATTATCTAATGCCATTAAGAGAAGGTAAATTTGGTACAGATAGTAAGTTTTACAATTTAGTTAATACAGCAAGTATACAAAACTTTTTAACTCAAAAAACAGAAAGTTTACCAATAGATACAGAATTAAAATATGAAAATAAATCCAAAAAAAAACCTGCTTAGAGCAGGTTTTTTAATTATTTATATTTAGTATTTTCTTCTTTTCTTTGCTTTCTTTTTCTTTTTCTTTTTAGGTTTAGGCTTATAAGTTTTTTTAGGCTTAGGTTTATAAGTTTGTTTTGGTTTAGGCTTATAAGTCGGTTTTACTGTTGAAGTATTTGATTTATTTACAACTACATTTTTAGCCTTATCTTTATCAAATTTTGATTTTAAAGCCGCAGTACTCGTAGCCACCACAGCAGTACCAGCCGCAACTTCTGTTGCTGTTAAACCATCATTTGCTGTTGTTTCTTTCTCTTTTTGAGAAGGTTGAGCAAAATTAGATTTAAATTGTTTAGGTGTCGCTTGTTGTGTTTGAGCAGTTGTACTTGGTTTATCACTTTCTCTTTGGTTTTGAGAAGGTTTAGCAAAGTTAGATTTGAACTGTTTAGGTGTCGCTTGTTGTGTTTGAGTATCTTTAACAGTAGTATTTACTTTTGCATTATTAGCAGTTTGAACCTTTTTAGTATCTACTAAATTAGATTTAAATTGCTTAGGTTTTTCACTAGCTTGAAACTTTCCTGTTTTTACATCGTTAGTTTTTGCTTTTACAACAGTAGGATTAAATTTAGTATCTTTTGTTGAAGCTTTACTATAAGCCTGTTTATAAGAATCAGACTGTCTATACTTATCCCTTGAAACTTCCCAACTATTACGTTGAGTAGTATAATCTGCTCTTTGGATTTTATAAGTATTCATGTCAACAACTTTACCATTTGAACCATAGTAATTATTAACTTTCAAAACAGGTCTATAATGAGAACTACGTTTCCAAGTATCATGATATGAATAATTACGAACACGATATAACTCAGCCGCAGAAATTGCGCCAGTTAAAACCATATAATCATAATAGCGTCTATTTTGTACAGCACAACGTGAATCTTCGTCATACCATTCCCAACGACCAGCAAACCAATAACCACAATCAGAATCACCGATACGGCTATAATATTCACCAGGTGCGATAGGAGAAATTGGTCGAGAATGAGCATAAGCAAGGTTCTCAGAAATATCATCTAATTCGTCTAACATTTCAGCTTCATAATAAGCCATTTGTTGTTCATGTCGTTGTTGACGATAAATATCATTTTTTCGATTACTTTCTTCTTGTAAGCAAACTTTAATTTCATGATCAGTGGTAGGATTATAATTTACTCTATGATCTAATGCTTGTTCTGTTGTAATACAGCCCAATGCTTGTGCTTTGACAGCTTGATCATATCGTTTTTCTTCATCAGTCTTGCCACAAGCACTCAGCCCAAGAGCGAGGGTGGCAGTTAAAACAATTTTTATATATTTATTCAACATTTATTAATTTCTCCTGTTTTGAAAGTAATCGTGTATATAATAACAAAGTAAAAAATGAAAAACAACTTTTTTTTTTTTGAAAATATAATATTGAATTTTGAATTTAAAGTTGATATAATAGTAAAAAAATTTTAAGAGGATATATAATGTTTAGTATGTTTAAGAAATCAAAAACAGTTGAAAAGCCAGAAACCCAATCAAAAAAACCTAAACAAATAGATATTTATAGTGTAAGTGTAGAAGATTTTATATTGTTTGGTGAAAATGATTTAAATGAATTAAAAGATGAATATTTTAGCATAAAATCTTTAAATATTTTTGAAAAAGAAAATCAAACAAATACATATTTATTTTGTTCTTCGACTAAAAACAAACAAATTCTGATAGATAACTTTTCTGAAAAAGAACACATTTATGTTTATCATGAAATTCAATATGAAGAAAATATCTCAGATTTAATATCACATGATCAGGAAAATAAATTCTTAAGCTTTTTAGATACAGAAGTACAAGATCCAAATTCTTTTACGTTTAATCCAGACTCAACTCAATCTGAAGATAAATTATGGCTAATTAAAGGTGTAAATTACTATGTTCAAAATAAAGGAATTATGTATTTACATATAACTACTGATAAAGATTATTCACCCGCGAATAATAATGGCATTATTCATATGTTTTATGTATTTCAGACAGAAGATAGAGAGTATAGAATGATTGTTGCATTTGATGAAAATGGAAATACTAAGTTTTATACTGGTAGAAGAATAGAACCTTATAATATAAAAAGAGTTATTTCTAAATAATTTAAAAGAAACTCTGCATCGCAGAGTTTTTTTTTT
>CEUY01488346.1_pt1 | contig 43845 bp, 49 predicted proteins | sample 361481 | NCBI WGS metagenome assembly CEUY01 (sample SAMEA2622737, study PRJEB7988) | marine metagenome | isolation source: saline water (ENVO:00002010), including | reverse complement strand
GGGCGAGGCTTCCAAGCCTGTTTATCTTAGATTTCCTTGGTGAAATTCTTCAAAATGGATCTGACCAAGCACGTAAAAATCCTAATAATGTTTTGAGTATTCAATACGATGAAAAAAAACAAAAGCTTATTATTTCTAATAAAGAATCCATTTTAGAACGTGATACTATTCTTTTAGGTGGCACAAATAAAAATGATGACGACGAAATGACAGGCAACTATGGTGAAGGCTATAAGATTGCATTGCTTATTTTTGAAAAGCTAAATAAAAGAACAGTTATTAAAAATTATGCACGTAAAGAACGTTGGACTACGACTTTTAATAAAGAGAAAAAATACAATAACAAGCCTGTATTAAAAATCAAAATTCATAAATATATTATTAAAACAGTTCCAGACAATAATCTTTCTTTTGAAATTGATGGTATTACAAAAGAAGAATGGGATATTGTTAACAAAAAATATTTGCCATTACGAGGTGAATATGAAAAATTCACTTCTTTAATAGGAAACGAAATTCTTCTTGATAAAGAACTTAAAGGTAAGGTTTTTATTAATGGACTTTTTGTTGAAGATCTTGGTGACAAATTTGGATATGGCTACAATCTAACAGCAAAAACAATGAAGCTTGACCGTGATCGTCAATCTGTTAAAGGTTATGACTTCAATAGGATTACTGCTGATCTAATATGTGAATACGCCAATAAAGGTGGTGCAGAAAATATTGCTGACGCTATTGAGAACAAATCTTCTGAAGTGCTTACCATGAATTTTGGTTTTAATAGAAGTAAAGGTTTATCAAAAGAGCTAAAAAAACGTTTTATTGAAAAAAATGGTGAAGATTCTTTTCCTGTAACTACTCAAAGAGAAATGGAATATATAAATCGGCTTTCTAGAAATGTGACACCTATTATTGTTTCAGAAAATGAAAAAAACTTTTTATCTCGAAATGATATTTACTCAGACGCTGAAGCTTTTATTGAAGAACGCTCAACAGAAGAAGAAAACGAAAAGACGCCAAAAAATATCCTAGAACGATTTTTATTAAAATATGGTGAATCATTACGCTATGACGCAAAAGAAGACTTAGAAAAAATCATTGCACAAAGTGAAAACTGGAATGATTTAACACCTGAATTTGAAAAAACAAAAGAAGAAACTATTGTAGTAAATGAGTTAGACTCAGAAATAGAATCAAAAGAAGATGGAGAACTTTATGTAGAAATTAAACAAGAAGAACCTGTTCCTTTAGAGTTTGATGATGACATTCCGTTTTAGCCACTCCAATAATTAAAAAGACCTCCGAGTCGGAGGTCTTCTTTTTTTAATAATATTGATTCATTGCTTCATATTTCAAAAAATCATATCTCTCTCCAATTTTTCTCAATATTTTATTCTTTAATAAAACATAAGCGTCTGTCTTTCCTACTTCACCTGATAAATCTTCTAATAAATAATCATAATGATTAAAATCATGTCTAAGGTAGTTAACTGTTATTCTATTTAAAAATTCAAAATCACAATTTTCTAATAAAACTAGCTTTTTATTTCTAGACAAAGCCAAGCAATTGTAATGATTTACTGCATCTTCATATAGTCTTTTTTTGCTAAATTTAGGAATTTCTATTTCTATTTTTTCAATTCGTTTTATTAAGTTTTCTTTTCTTGTCTTTATCGCTTTTTGTGATGCTATTGATTGGTTTCTTCTTCTTTCTAATGAAGAATTATACCAATTCATCCATTCTTCGCTATCCTCAACTTTTTCAATTCTCTCTATTGAATATATTTTCATTTTTGGAGCGCATTTGTAATGTGGGTTATCTACTTCTTCGTCTGGTTCTTTTAAATATTTTTTTATTGCTGCATTTGTCCAACCTCTTTCTTTTAAACCCTGTATTGAACAACCCACTGTCTTTCTTATATTTTTGTTCCAATCTTTTTTAAATCTACTAATGAGTGTTCTTATTTCTTTTTGTGTGTGTTTTTTTTGATCATAAGTAACAAAAAAATCAAAATCGAAATAGTCTTTATTTTTTTGCTTTTCTTCTCTGTATGTAAATATGGAAGGTTTTTTTCTTGCTAAGAAATGTGTGATAGATTTTTGTAATAATTTATGGCAATTTTCAAATCTTATTTCGCCTTTTTTTATTGATAATCTCATATGCCTCCTTAATAATGTGTGCGCTTATTTTATAACATAAATTTCTTTAAAATGTCAAAGAATAAAGATCTTTATTTTGTTTATTTTTAAAGCAATTATCTATTGACAAAAAATGGTGTTTGTTTCTAGAACTTTTTAATTATTATTTCTGTTATTGATATGTCGTTCATGTAGATAATGTCAATCCTTTTACTACATATGGTGGCACTTGGGAACTTGTTCAAGGTGACGCTGCATTAAGATTAGGAAACTACACAACTCAAACTACAAACTATGGTATTTATTTGCTGCTTCTAGAAACTGGGCAGGAAACATTTCTCAACCAGATAACTTAAATACTTCGGAAGAAGGCGTAGATAATGCTATGATCAATGTTAAAGGCGCACATATTAATCTCAATATTTGGAAGCGAACATTATAATACAAAAAAGTCTCTTTCAAGAGGTTTTTCCTTTGTTTGTTAAGTCGTTTATTGTTATAATTATCTCAACTTAATAAAAGAGATTTCAAATGAAAAGCACATTAGTTTACGACAAAAACAATCACCCTATTTTTGAAGGTGACACTATTACTTTTCCCAACTTAGATATTATGTTGGAAGAAGGCTTTTATAAATATGCCAACATTGATAAAGTTGTTGGAAAAGTAAGGAAAATTGGTAATATTGTTGGAACAATTATTGATATTGAATTTTTTTCAGGAGATAAACAAGTTGCAACTAATGAACAAATTAAAAATTACCTTGTTGAAGTGAAGAATAAAAAAGAAGAAGAAGTTTTAAAGCATTATCAAGAAAAAGGTTTAAAGCTAAATGAATACTCAACCCAAACTCTTGACTCAAATAAACAAAGTGATGTTTTCATTAAAAACTTTATTCACGTTGACACTTTAATTATTGAATCTGAATACTCTCTCAAAGAAAAGAAAAAACATAAAAACGAACCATTGAAAATTACTCTTGGTGAAATAGAAGCAACGGAAAATGATTCTTTCCTTATTGAAGTCTCAGAAGATTTAAAAGAAAAGCTACTGGAAACACATTTTCTTTTATATGAAGAAGAATATGAATACATTGGGCATTTCACACATGTCTTACTTAAACCAAAATTAAATGAAAAAGCACATACTTTTGAAGCATTTCCTGTTGATTCGAACGGAAATATTACTTTATTCCGTCAAGTTTTAGATTTCGAACCATATATGAAAGAAGCTCGACGTTTAACTCAAGACCGTCGAGAAGCTTTGAAAAAAGCAAGAAAAGAAGGCGTTTTATCACAAGAAGAGCTTTCAAAAATTTCAAGTAACAATATTGATAATTTTAACAAAATAAAAGAATCATTGAAAAATGATTCACGATTTCTTTTGAAAGAACCAGTTGATCATTTCTTTATTGGTTTTTTGACAAATATTGAAAGAATAAAAGAATTTCATGATCATGGTTGTAAAATCAAACTCTTTCAATCATAACCCTCTCTAACATCAAAAACAATATTATTTAATTTTCTTTTTATTATCACTATTCTTTTATATATAAAATATTAAATATAATTGTCGAAAAAAAAATTGCGAATATTTTTTTTTGATTTTTTTTAATAAAATAAAGCTATAATATTTAAAGGTTTTTTATTTTATTTTTTTTGAAATATTTTTAAAACATAATAGTTCTATGTATTAATCTTTTATTTTTTGTTACAAATACAAGAAAATATACTAAGGGGCTTTTTATGAATAAAGAAGAAAAATTAGGTTTAGGTTCTCTAACCGCACTAGTCGTTGGATCAATGATTGGTGGTGGTATATTTGCGTTACCGCAAAATATGGCAAGAGATTCTAGCGTTGGTGCAATATTAATTGGGTGGTTAATTACTGGCATAGGAATGTTGGCATTAGCTTTTGTTTATCAAAAACTCTCTATAAGGAAAGAAAACTTAACAGGGGGTGTTTATAGTTATGCAAAAGAAGGTTTCGGTGATTTCATTGGTTTTAATTCCGCTTGGGGTTACTGGATCAGTGCTTGGCTTGGTAATGTATCCTATGCTGTACTTTTATTTGGTGCGCTCAGTTATTTCTTCCCTATTTTTGAAAGCGGAAATAATATTTATTCAATTGCAGCAGCTTCTGTTTTTGTTTGGATTATTAATTATCTTATTTGTAAAGGCGTCAAAGACGCAGCCTTAGTTAATGTGGTGACTACCATTTCAAAATTAATACCAATAATTCTTTTCATAATATTGGTTATATTTGCTTTTAATTATCAAAAATTTACATTTGATTTTTTTGGTGGACAAAATGATTCTCTTGGTGGAATAATGGAACAAGTTAAATCTACAATGTTAGTTACATTATGGGTATTTATTGGTGTAGAAGGAGCCGTTGTTATTTCAGGAAGAGCAAAAGACAAAAGAGATGTAGGTAAGGCAACAATTATTGGTTTAGTCAGTGCATTATTAATTTATGTTTCTGTTTCTGTTTTTTCTTTTGGTATTCTATCTCAAGCAGAATTAGCAGAGCTTAAAAACCCTTCAATGGCATATGTACTAGAAGCAGTTGTTGGTTCTTGGGGAGCTATTGTAATTAATATCGGACTTGCGATTTCTTTATTAGGTGCATTTCTTGGTTGGACGTTACTATCAGCAGAAATACCTTATATCGCAGCAAAAGATGGTGTTTTACCTAAAACATTTATGAAAGAAAATAAATCAAATGCACCTGTAAATTCATTAATTATCACTAATGGATTAATTCAAGTATTTTTAATCATAACTCTATTTTCAAGCAGCACATATGAAACATTGCTTTCAATTGCAACCACTGCAATATTATTACCATATTTGTTTAGTTCTCTTTATCTTTTGAAATTGACTCTTACAAAAGAAACTTATGAAAATGAAAATAAACAAAGAATGAAAGACATGTTTGTTAGTGGTTTATCTGCGATTTATGGTGTTTGGTTAATTTATGCTGCTGGATTAGATTATTTACTAATGGTTTCTATCTTATATGCATTTGGTGTTCCTTTCTTTATGTGGGCTAAAAAAGAAAATCAGAAACAAATATTTACAGGTAAAGAATCCGCTTTCGCAGTATTCCTAGTTATATGTTGTTTATCTGCATTTTACTTAATGTCAAATGGAACAATTTCACCATTATAATATTTAAATTTATCAATCAAAGGAGCATAATTATGTCTTATAAAGTAGAATCCGAAATAGGAACTTTAAGAAAAGTTTTATTACATAAACCAAATCTAAGCATAGAAAGATTAACACCATCTAATTGTGAAAGTCTATTATTTGATGATGTTCTTGATGTAAAAAGAGCTGGTAAAGAACATGACGTTTTTGCACAAACATTAAGAAAGAATAATGTCGAAGTATATTTATTGCAAGACTTATTAGAAGAAACACTTAAAAATCCAGAAGCTAAAAAATGGCTTATTGATAAGCAAGTCAATGATCATTTTTTTGGTAGAGATTTTAAAGAACAAATACAGACTTATTTAAATTCTATATCAGCACACAAACTTACCACAATAATGATTGGTGGATTAAGTTATGAAGAATACCTAGCTGATAATAATTTTGAAAAAATCTCTATCTTTGAATCTCTATTGGATAAGTATGATTTTATTATTCCACCTAAACCAAACCACTTATTTACAAGAGATACTTCTTGTTGGGTATATGATGGTGTATCAGTAAATCCAATGGCTAAACCTGCTAGACAAAAAGAAACTGTTAATTTGCTTTCTATATACAAATATCATGACATGTTTAAAAATAATGATTTTCATTTTTGGTATGGAACTGATGAAAACCATTACGACAATGCGACTATTGAAGGAGGGGATGTTTTAGTTATAGGTAATGGTGCAGTTTTAATTGGCATGAGTGAAAGAACAACACCACAAGGTGTAGAAGCTTTATCAAGGGCTATACTAGAAAAAGGTAGTGCGAATAAAGTTATTGCGGTAGAGCTTCCAAAACATCGTTCTTGTATGCATTTGGATACTGTAATGACTATGCTAAATCACGATACTTTTACTGTTTACCCTAGAATTATCAAAGATGATGTTCGCTCTTGGACTATAACAATGCAAGGTCAATTAAAAGTTAGAGAAAATAAAAATTTCATTCAAGCATTAACCGAAGCTTTAGAGGTTAATAAATTAAATATTATACCTACTGGTGGTAACTATGCTCAAAGAGAAAGAGAGCAGTGGAATGATGCCAATAATGTTCTTACTATTTCTCCTAATGTTGTTATAGGTTATGAAAAAAATACCTTAACTAACAATAAATTGGAAGAAGCAGGTGTTACTGTTTTAACCATACCTGGTGACGAATTAGGTCGTGGTCGTGGTGGTGCTCGTTGTATGAGTTGTCCAATACAAAGAGATGCTTTGTGATTTGTTAAATAAATTGTTAAATAAATTGTTAATTAAATAAGGAGTTAAAATGGCTTACAATTTAAAAAACCGAAATTATCTAAAACTTTTAGATTTTACACCAAAAGAAATAGGTTTTCTTTTAGACTTATCAAGAGATTTAAAAAGAAGCAAATATGCAGGAACAGAACAACCCGCTTTAAAAGGCAAAAATGTTGCTCTTATTTTCGAAAAAACATCTACAAGAACACGATGCGCTTTTGAAGTTGCTGCTTATGATCAAGGCGCAAACGTAACATATATCGGTTCTTCTGGTTCTCAAATTGGTCACAAAGAAACAATGAAAGATACGGCTCGTGTTCTCGGCAGAATGTATGATGGCATTGAGTATCGTGGGTTCGGTCAAGAAATCGTTGAAGAATTAGGTAAATATGCAGGTGTCCCTGTTTGGAATGGTCTTACTGACGAATTTCACCCTACACAAATTCTTGCTGATTTCTTGACTATGATAGAACATGGACGTGGCAAACAATTATCAGAAATGAAACTTTGTTATCTTGGTGATGGAGCGAACAATATGGGCAACTCACTTATGGTGGGTTCTGCTAAAATGGGTGTTGATTTCAGAATTGCTGCACCAAAAGGGCATCAACCTGACCCCAAACTTGTTGCCGAATGTCAAGAAATTGCAAAGGAAACAGGTGCAAAAATAACAATTACCGAAGATGTTGACCTTGCAGTAAAAGATGCTGATTTTCTTTATACTGATGTTTGGGTTTCTATGGGCGAACCAAAAGAAGCTTGGGCGCAAAGGATAAATAAAATGCTTCCTTATCAAGTTAATATGGAACTCATTAAAAAAACAGGAAACCCACATGTAAAATTCCTGCATTGTCTACCTGCTTTCCATAATGATGATACTGTTGTTGGTAAGCAAGTTGCAAGTGAACATAATTTAAAAGCTTTAGAAGTAACAGAAGAGGTATTTGAATCTAATTATTCTATTGTTTTTGACGAAGCTGAAAATAGAATGCACACGATAAAAGCAGTTATGGTTGCGACATTAGCTTAAATTAATAAATAAAATAACGATAAGGCATTCTCTTGCCTTATCTACAAAATTAAGGATTTAATTATGAATATTTTAATTGCTTTAGGAGGAAATGCTTTACTTCAAAGAGGTGAACCCTTAGAAGCGGAAACACAAAGAATAAATATAAAAAAAGTTGCAGAAGTAGTCAATAAAATCTCTGAAGAACACAACGTTATTATTACTCATGGTAACGGTCCACAGGTTGGTTTATTAGCTCTACAAAATTTAAATTACAAAGAAACAAAGCCCTACCCTCTAGACGTTTTAGGTGCTGAAAGTTCTGGCATGATTGGTTATATGCTTATACAAGAATTAAGCAATGAATTGGGTATTTATGATCAATCTGTTGTTAATGTTATTACTAGAACTTTAGTTGACAAAAATGACCCTGCTTTTAACAACCCAACTAAATTTATAGGTCCTGTTTACAACAAGCAAGAATCAGAAGAAATGAAATCGAAATATGGTTGGGAAATAAAAGCTGATGGTGAATATTATCGTCGTGTTGTTCCTTCGCCTAAACCAAAAAAAATCATTGAAACAAATGTTATAAAAGAACTTTTAGAGAAAAAACACATTGTTGTTTGTGGTGGTGGTGGCGGTGTTCCAACTATCATTGAAAATGAAAAATACAAAGGTGTTGAAGCCGTGATTGATAAAGATTTAACCTCATCTCTTTTGGCACAAGAGCTTGGCGTTGACGCTTTTATTATCTTAACAGATGTTTCTTGTGTTTATGAGAATTACAAACAAGAAGATCAAAAGATGATTAAACATTTTCCTATTTTTGAGTTTGATGAGAACAGTTACCCCGATGGTTCTATGTTGCCAAAGATAAAAGCGGCTGTTGATTTTTCAATAAACAACGAAGGTTTTTCTTCCATTGGTAAATTAGAAGAACTTGAAGATATAATTAATAAAAAATCAGGCACTATTTTTGATACTTTATTTGAAAAATCTTATTATTAGAATTTTCTAAATATTTATAATATGTTTTAAAATTATAAAAGACTCCCTGCTGGAAGTCTTTTATTTTTTTTCTTTATAAAGAAATTTTTTTGTTTTCTTTAAAAATCTTTTAATTGTTTTTGGTAAGATCTTTGTGAAGCATTATCATTTGGATACTTTTGTCTTTCTGCTTTATAATAAGCATTGATTAAATCAACTTCAATACCTACTTTTTCTCTTGCTTCTTTCAGTGACAAATCCATTAAAGACTCAAAATCAATTGTGTTTAATGGTTGACAATTTGATACATAACCTAAATGAGCTGCTTTTTTGAACACCGCAATATCTTCGTCATCAAACTTATAATATTTTGGATATGCATATTTTGAAATCAAACCATATATTTTCTTCTGAAATGTAGACATAGAATTTGAAGATCCCATTGTGAAACCAATAATAAAAGCTTCATCTTTTGGTAGCATTCCACGACCTAACAATAAATGAATAATATCATGTTCCGTCAATCCAACAGCCCCATCAAATAAAGTGATATAAGGTATATCGTATTTTGGATTTTCAACCAACTTTACAATAAGTGGGATTTTCACTTGTTCAGCCGCACCTGATTGAGCTTGTGTTTCAAGAGCTTCCCTTACTGTCATATTTTCTTCTGACAAAGGGACAATCCATTCTTTCCAAGATATTTTTTTCTTAACTACTTCTGGCTTTTTGATTTCCATCACTTTACCTTCTATTATGTATGTGAATATATTTGTTGTAATTATAATCAACTTAAAACAAAATTGCAACTTTTTTTATTACAAAAAAAACATAAAAAAAATCTTTTCTTTTTTATTTTGATTTGTTATAGTTTCTTTTCGTTAACCCATGAAACAAAAAAAAGAAAACTTATAAAAATATTTATATTTAATCATTGATTTATATTCAGTAATTTTATATAATAAGTGCAACTTTTAACAACAAACCAAAAAAAGGTATGAAAATGAATAAATCATTTATCGCAACAACAGCCATTTTAGCAGGGGTTATTTCTCTATCTGCTAACGCAACGGTCAAAACCGTAGATATGAAACCTCTGTCAGAACATATTAGTGTTTCTCAATATAAAGGCAATGTTCAATCTTCGAAAGAACTTCCACAAATCACTTGGGCAGAAGATATTCGTACTGTTCTTGCAAATGGTAGCTCTCAATCAACCAAAAATGGTTCTGTTTTTGACCAATACAATCTAGATTACAAACTTGTTCTTAAAGATTCTGTAATCAATCAATCAAAAGATTATATTTCAGGTAAAACACCATTTTTCCGTGGCACACTAGATCAGGTTGTTCAGCTTAATGAACTTGTTTATAATGACCCAAAACTTCGCCCAGTAGTATTTAACCTACTATCTTGGTCAAAAGGTGGTGACGTTCTTGTTGCTGATACTAGTGTTAAACAACTTAGTGATCTTAAAGGCAAGAAAATTGCTCTAACAGCATACGGACCTCATACGTTCTTTATGTGGCGAGCACTAAAGTCTGGTGAGCTTACATTCAATGATGTTGACGTTGTTTGGATGAAAGATCTTCTAGGTTCTGCTGAAACTCCTGCAAATGCATTTTGTGACTCTCGAATGGGTGTCAATGCCGCATTTATGATTTCACCAGAAGGTGCAGCCGTTACAGAAGGTGATAACGCTTGTAAAAACTCAGATGAAGTTTACGGCACAGCACAGGCGAGTAAAGTTATTCCTGACGTATATGTAGTTCGTTCTGATTACTACGAATCGCACAAAGATGAGATTCAACGTTTAGCTCACGCAATGTTTGTTGCAAAAGAAAAAGCTGACGAAGTTGCTAAAAACACTAAATCTAGTGAATATAAAACTTGGATGAAAGCTTCTGCAACACAGCTTCTTGGCTCAGAAGATCTTACAGAAGACGTAAAAGCTATGTTTAAATATGACGCAAATCACGCAGGTTTTGCAGAAAACGTAGAATTCTTTACTGACGAACGTGCAGGTCGTAACTTTGAGCGTGTAACAACTGAAATCAATGACGCTCTAATTGATATGAAGCTTATTAAACAGCGTTTACCACTAACAAAAGCTACTTTTGATTGGAATGCTTTTAAAACTGGTCTAGATCATGCCGACGATGTTAAAGTTTCTGCATTCAATAGTGAAGTTACTAAGAAAATCGTTTCTGAAATGCAAGCTAATGATACTCTTGACGATGAACAATTTATGTCAGAAGAAGTTAAGTTTAGCGCAGGTAAATCAACATTCGTATTTAACCCTGCATATCACGGTAAAGTATTTGATAAACTAATTGATGAAGCTACAACTTATGATAGCACTCTAATTATCATTCAAGCACACAGTGACCCTTCTTACTACTTGATCAACAAGTATAAGAAAAATGCAACAGAAAGTTCATTGAAGCGTATTCGCCAAAAAGCTTGGAATCTAAGTGAAGAACGTGCAAAAGAAGTTCGTCGTGCAATTATTGATTATGCTCGTGATGTTCGCCAAATTGATATTGACGAAAGCCAATTTGAAACAGTAGGCTACGGTATCGAAAAACCTAAAACTGGTATTTGTGGTGGTGAGCCTTGTAAAGTAAACAAAAAAGGTAGAGCTGCTAAGAAAGCATACGCTGAGAACCGTCGAGCAGTAATTGGTTTCACACGTATCGAAGCAGAAGTAGAACTATCAGACGACGACTTTGACTTTTAATTAAATGAGGAATAGCAAAATGAAAAATACAAAACTAAAATTATCTATGATTGCTTTTTCTCTTGCTGCCTTAGTTGGCTGTAATGAAGGCGGTAATCAAAATCAAAGCCAAGCTAATACAACTGTTGCACAGAAAGCTTCTGTGTCACAACCTAGCGTCACTAAAAACACAAGAACAGAGTTTCGTTATGATTGGCTGTCGGGTGTTAAGGTTACAGGAACAGTTGAAGAGTCAGAACGTCAAGATAAAAACTTTTATTTTGTAATTGATGGTTCAGGAAGTATGGACGCTTCAAGCTGTGAAGGTGACGGTAATAAAATTGATATTGCTAAACGTGCTGTTGTTGATTATTCTAAAACACTTGGTGACTCTAATATTGGCTTAGTTGTTTTTGATAGTAATGGCATCAATGAACGTTTTTCATTATCTAAAATAAATCATAGTGAATTCAGAAACCAAGTAAACTCTATTGTTGCAGGTTCTGGAACACCATTAGAATCTTCAATTAAAATTGCTTATGATAAACTTAAATCACAAGCTAGTATGCAAGGTTCAAATGGTGAATACAATCTTGTTATTGTTACTGACGGTGAAGCTAATTCTGGAGAAGATCCTACAAGCATCGTTAACGAGATTGGTTATAAATCACCTGTAAATATTACAACAATTGGTTTCTGTATTGGTGATCGACATTCTTTAAACAACAAAGAACTTGTCCATTACTATGCTGCGAGTGATTACACTTCTATCCTTGCAGGTTTAAAAGAAGTTCAATCAGAAGGGGAAAACATTTCAGACGAAGAATTTGTTTCATTACTAGACTCTTTGTGATATAATTTATGAAATGTTAAATAAAAGGGGTTTTGATTAACCCCTTTTATAAAAAATAAAGGTTAATTATGAAAACGAATGAAATTGTTAGTGATACTAAATTAAAAAAAGGCTCTCGTGAACTTGCTTTGCAAAGTTATATCAGTTTGATTCCACTTGCAGGTGGATTATCGGTTTCTGGTATCTTTTTTGTTCTGGAAATGTTTACCCCTTTATACATGTCATTAGGTGTTGCAGGTTTCGGCATTGCTGCCATGATTGGCAATTTAAGCTTTCGTCAAGAACATTTTAAAAATGAATTTATGAAAGTTTTTAATGTTAAGATTCAAATCGAAAACAAGAAAAAGATTGAAAACATTAAAAAAACATTAAATAACCAAAAAGCAGTAAAACAAATTGAACTATTCGAGCAAAAACATGATAGATTTGAAGAAGTTCTTAATAACCAATTAAACAGCACTTCTCTTGCTTACCAAAGGCTTATTGGTGGTTTTGACCAATTAAATTTAATTGCGTTAAATAATATCGAAAAAGTGTTGAATTATGAGTCAAATATGGTTAATATAGACTTAAATTATATAACAAAAGAATTAGAAACACTTAATAAAAAAGAAGTCCTAACGGATTACGAAGAATCAGAAATCAAATCATTGGAAACTCGTATTAGTTTACGAGCTGACTATGAAGAAAAAATCAATAGAATTCTTTCTGATAATGAACGTGCTTTAACAAAAATGGATATTACATTAGCAAACCTAACGGAGCTTAGAAAGCCTGAAAATATGAAACATGTATTGCAAGAGCTACAAGATTTATCAGAAGTCTTAAATAAAAAAGCTGGCTCTTATAATTAATTAAAACTTATTTAAACTTAAACAAAAAAAAGGTATATATTATGTCAAACCAAAATCAAGGTCAAATGGTAGCAACTGCACTTCAAAATATTCAATCACAAACGATTGACAAAACATTGAAGCTTAATGTTTTACGAGAAACTGCAAATGCACCTGCTGTTATTCCTGAAACTGCTATTTCTCAAACTGATGAAGATATGGCAAGAGTCAATCAGGTTGTTGACGCCCTAATGGGTATTGATTTTAATGATTCTCAAACAAAAGATGGTGTTGTTCAAGGTCTTCGAATTGTTAATGAAAAAGTTATGGATCAGGCTTCTAACTTTACAAGTGAAGCACTTGAAAAACGCATGGGTTCTCTAAAAGGAACAGAAGAAGGTGATATGGTCTATGACACTATGATTAGTCTTAACGATAAAATCAAAGAAATTCATCCTAAAAACCATAATCTTGTAGAATCTTGGTTTCACAAACTATTACCTTTCTTGTCTCCTGTTCGTAATTATTTCGCACAATTCCAGACAATGCAAAGTGTTATTGACGGTTACAAAAAAACACTAGAAGAAGGCATTCAAGACCGTGAGCTTGATCTTGAAATCCTTCGTAAAGACAAGAGTAAACTTTATGAAGCAGAAAAAATCCTAAGTGATGCTATTGCATTTAACAAACTTCTTGAATCCAAACTTCAAGAAAAAATTAATATGGAAATTACTGACGCTGAACAAAAACAATTCCTTGAAGGTCAGATTCTTCATAATCTTTTACGTCAAACGCAAGGGCTAGAAGAAATGAGAGCAGTTAACCTACAAGGTCAAATGTCTATCGAAATGCTTCTAAAAACTGGTCTAGAAGTTATTGACGGTGCAAAACGTTGTATTCGTGTGAGTGTTAACGCACTAACTATCGCAGGTGTTATTCAGCAAGTTCTTACTGGTCAACGTAAACTTCTTGAAGCTGTTCAGGAAGTAAATGCAACTGCTACTGATATGGTTGATTGGAATGCTCAACAACTTAATACAACCATGTTAGACGTTAGTAAAATGGCTATGGAAACTTCACTAGATATTGATGTATTGACAAATGCAATTCAAAGTTCTGTTGACGCTATCGACGCTGATATTAAATACCGTCAAGAATCTGTTCCTATGATTCGTGACAATATCAATCGACTAAGTGATTCTACAAAAGCAGCGAAAGATACAACTCATAAGCTTGCTAAAGAACGTCACTCTATTGAAAATTACAGCGAAACTGCAGCAGCGATTTTTGCTTAATTTAAATAACAATAAAGCCCTTGCTTTGCAGGGGCTTTTTTTATCAAAATAAATTGAAAATAATTATATAAAATACTTGATAAATAAATCGTTTTTATTTATCATAACTATACTTTAACACAACGGAGAACATGAAAATGTTTAAAAAACTAAAAACTGTACTACTCGCCACTCTTGCTATCGCACTTCCATTTACTTCAAGCGCAAATAGCCTTCCTACTGATAAAGTAGTTATTGGATTTTCTCATTATACTGGTTGGGAACCATATGCTTACATTCGTGATTTTGGTATTATGGATCAAGTAAACCAAGAAATGGGTACTAACATCGAAATTCGTTTTTACAACACTTATGACAACTCTCTTGCTGCTTATGCAGGTGAAGCTATTCATGGTGTAACAATGACTAACATGGACGCTCTAGTTCTCTCTACTAGCGTTGCTTCAAAAGGTCTTATCCTTGGCGATACTTCTCATGGTAATGATGCTGTTGTTGCTTATGGTTACGAAAGTTGTAGTGATTTAGAAGGTCAAGAGGTTTACCTTCTAACTCGTTCTGTTTCTCATTTCCTTCTAAATCAATTCCTCGATACTTGTGGTCTAACAGATATGGACGTTCAAGTTAAGAATAATGCAGATCCACTTAACTTAATTGTTCTTATGAATGACCGAATTCAGAAAAAAGAACCAATTGCAGTTGTTGCTTGGAATCCAGAATTGCAAACAATTCTTCAAAACCCTAAGTCAAAAGTTCTATTTGATTCTTCTCAAATTAAAGGTGAAATCGCAGACTGGCTATTTGTTCGAAACGACGATACTGTAACAGAAAAAGATAAAGCTGCCCTTCAAGAAATGTGGTCACGAGCTATGACAGTTATGACAACTCGTGGTGCAAAACAAGATGAAATGATTAGTTTTATGGCTGAATTCTCTGGTGCTACTAAACCACAGTTTGTTCAACAAATGAAAACGACTCGATTCTTTACTACTGAAAAAGCTTCTGACAAAGAACGTATGGACGCAGGACAAGAAGATATTATGAATAATGTAATCGAGTTTGTAGATTCAGTTGATCTTCTAGGTGATTACTCTGACGCAGAAGAGTTCGGTGTTAAAATTGGTAATGGCACTGTTATTGGCAATGAAAATGACATTATCCTTGACCTGTCAAAATAAAGAATACCTTTATTAAAAAACAATTAAAGTCTTCTTTTTGAAGACTTTTTTTTTGAAAAAAAAACAACGGAATATGTTTTTTTTGTTGTTGTACAAAATAATATATGTTACTATATGCACTTAATTTATAAATGACTAAGGTTATCAAAATGTCACAAAATGCTTCCACAAATCAAATAAAGAACTTCTTTAAAAAATACGTTTGGGGTATGTTTGCTTCCCCAAGCAATCATTTTAAAATCTTTTTAAGAATACTTCCTTTTATTTTAGCTATTGTTGGTTACTCTGTCTTTTCAGCACAGCAAACAGCTCTTGACCCTAAGCAGAAAGTTTACCCTTCTATTAGCAAAATGATTGTTAAATTTCAAAAATACACTTTTGAACCAAATCGACAAATTGTTTCTAATCAAATTAATGCCAATAAGAAAGACATTGATTTAAAGAATGAAGAAATTCAAAAGCAAAATGATTTAATTGCTGAAAGTAATAAGCTTAACAATGAATCAAAAGCTTATCTTCCGCTTTTAAAAAAATCAAAAGATAATCCTTATAAAGATTGGAAAAAAATCAAAAAAGAAATCAAGAAAGTTGATAAGAAAATTAAAGCCCTACCTGAAACAGCAAGCTTTTCAGAAAAAACTAAGCTTCTTATTGATAAATACACTTTAAAATTTGAAGCTGCCTATATTGGATTCTTTAATTCTGCGCTTTATCATGACACTATTAGTAGTCTTTCTCGACTTGGTATCTCTATGGGTATTGCTTCAAGCTTTGCGCTTATTCTTGGTATTTACATGGGAACATATAAACTTGTTGAATACACATTGAAAGATTTTACAACAATGTTCTCGTTAATTCAGCCTGTTGCTATTATGCCTGTTATTATGATTATTTTTGGTGTAGAGGATTTTGGTAAAATTATATTCATTATCCTTGGTGTTTTACCGACAATGCTCTTAACATTATCTCTTAAAGTTAAAGACATTCCGATTCAAACAATTGTTAAGTCAAAAACATTAGGTGCAAGTGATTTTCAAACAATACGTAAAGTGGTGTTTCCACAAATATTACCACACTTTTTAGATACAGTGAGATTAACTTTGTTCTTTGGGTGGTTACTTCTGTTAACGTCTGAAACCGTACCTACTGAATCTGGATTAGGTTATCGTATTGTTGTTGAAAAGCGATTTGCGAACATGGATATTATCATCCCTTATATTGTGTGGATTGTATTTATTAGCTACTTATTAGATCGCTCTATCGCAATGCTACAAAAAGTTGTTAGTCCTTGGTATAAAACTCGATAATTAAAGGTAATGAAAATGAATAATAAACAAGATAAAAACTTCCTATACTTAAATAATGTTCGTAAAGTATATCCAGATAACAAAACTAAGTCTGATAATATTGTTCTTAATGATATTGACTTGTCTGTAAGAAAAGGTGAATTTTGCACAGTAGTCGGTCCTTCTGGTTGTGGTAAAAGCACACTATTAAGATTAATCTTAGGACAAGAATCAGCTAATTCAGGTATCGTTCATCTTAATAATCAAGAAATTGGTATTCCTTGTTCTCGTCGTGGCATTGTTTATCAAAACTACAGTCTTTTTCCACACAAAACTGTATTTGAAAATGTTATGGCTCATTACAAATTTAACAATAATTTTTTCAAACGTTGGTCTAATCCTGCTGAATATAATCGTGCAAAAGAAGAAGCTATGCACTACATTGAAAGAGTAAAACTTAAAGGCTCTGAGAATAAATATCCAGAGGAATTATCAGGTGGCATGAGACAACGTGCTGCTATTGCACAATCTCTTATTGCAAAACCAGAAATCCTTTTAATGGACGAACCTTTTTCAGCCTTAGACCCTGGAACTCGTGAAGACCTGCAGATCTTTACAAAAGATATTTGGGAAGAAAATAATATGACGATTTTCTTTGTTAGTCATGATTTAGAAGAATCACTATTCTTGGGAACTCGAATTTTAGTTATCTCTCAACATTATGAACACCCTGATAGTTGCCCAAATGCTTGTAAAAAAGAAGATCATGGTTTTGGTTCCCTTATTGTTGCAGATCATGACATTTCTGACTACAACAATAAAGAATCTGCTAAATTTGGTCAAATGATTGAAAAAATTCGTGTCGAAGGTCTTGATCCAGAGATTAAACAACGTATAGAAGATTTTAATCTAATGCATAAAGACTCTTACAGAGATTAAAAATCAAAACCCTATTAAAATAATAGGGTTTTACTGTATAAAAACTTTTATTTTTTATAAAAATTATGTATAATAAGAACACTTAATTAACCAACACATATAGGAAAATTAATGAAAAAATTAATGATCGCTCTTGGAATCGTTATTTTCGGTTTATTACTTTCAATTCCATTGCATTTTATGAAAGAAAATAATAAAAATGATTTATTAACCAACAGTTCTGACGTTGAACGTTATGACCATCACATTAAAGTGAATACAGATAGCTGGAAAGGCTATAAAATTCTTTGTGGTGATGTCATGAAAAATATGCTTCGACAAAAACGAATTCGTTTTGAATGTATCGACGATAAAGCCAATTACACTGAACGTATGAAAAATCTTAAATCACAAAAGACCCAATTCGCAGTTCTTGAAGTAGGTTCTTATGTAATAGAAGGTGCAGATTTCAACTACCCTGCCTCTATCATTATGGGTATTGATACATCTTTTCAAGGTGATTCTGTTGTTGCCAACAAGAATAGCATCCCAAATATTGATGCTTTGAGAGAAGCTAATAATGCCAAAATTGCTCTGACTTTGAAATCTCCTTCTGAAATGTTTAGTAAGATTGTTTCAACTCACTATGATTTAAAAGTATTTGAAGATTCCAATAATATGATTGAAAGTGATGGCGCAAAAGATGCAATGAAAAAACTTCTTAAAGGAGAAGTGGACGCTGCTGTTATTTGGGAACCATATCGTAGTATTGCACTACAAGATAAAAATATGGTAGAAATTATCAGCACAAAAGACGCACAAGATACCATTGTAGATGTCTTAGCAGTAGAACGTGAATTTGGTGAAGACAACCCTGATTTGGTTAAAACTGTTTTAGTTTCATACTTCAAGGCTCTAAAACACTATAAAGAAAATCCTAGCGAACTTATAGAGGAAATCAAAGACGATCAGGACACAAAAGGTATGTCTACCGCAAACATTGAGAAAATGGTTGAAGGTATTCACTGGATTAACTTAACTGAGAACTGTGCAAAATGGTTTGCTTGTGATTCAAGTGATTGGTCGGCTAAACATGAAGTTATTGATACTATTAAAATGACATTGGAAGTTTGGAATTCATTTGGCGATATTAATGGAAATCCACTACCAAACCAAGATGCCTACAATATTGTTAATGGTGAATATTTGGCTGATTTATATACAAATGGCATTATAGAAGAAGATCCAAACCAAAATTTAGTTGATTCTCTTGAAAAGAATTTTAGTCCGTGGTCTGATAGTGATTGGAAAATGGCTAAAAGTTTTGGTAAATTGAAAAATGACCCTGTTAAATTCACTAAAAATTCAGAGCTACGTGAATCAAGTAAAGAAGCAATTGACGATATTGCAACAAAGCTTAAACACTATCCTAATTTTCGTATTATGATATATGGTCATACAGGAACACTTGGCGACCAAGATAAAAAATTAGGTATTTCGCAAGAACGTGCTGAGTGGGTTAAACGATACTTACAAATTACTTACAACATTGATGAAGATCGAATTAAAGCTGTTGGTTTAGGTGGAACAAAACCACTCAAACTAAAACGCAATGAAAATGAACACAGTAGAGCTTATCAAGCAAAACTATCAAGAGTGGAAGTTTATTTGATTCAAGAATCATATTAAAACAAAAAAAACAAAAAAAGCAGCTACCTAGCTGCTTTTTTATTTTAAGAACTTGAATCTTTATTGTTTTTTTTGTATAATCATCCCATCAATTAAATATAAAACAAAAACTTGGAGTTTTAAAATGCGAAATATTATCCAACCAATTCTTTCTATTTCTGATAAACCTATTTTGTTCTTTGATGAGCAAGGTAAATTATTCATTAAAGATATTCAAAATGTTGATTGGTTGTTAGGTGAAGTTGATATTGATAATAATGAACGTAAAGATAACATTCTCAAAATGTTATCTCCTATGCAATTAAAAAAAATCTTCACAGAAGATATCACTTTAACTTATTCTGAGCGTTTCGTTCAAGTTATTATGTCAGAAGTAACTCATCAGCAAGAAAATGATTGGACAATGGAATGTTTTGTTGGTCAAAACAATCGTTTAGATCACGCATTAATTAAAGGTGATGAAATCATCGGCATCAATGAATGCAAGCACTTATCTCTCACTGGCGATGTATCAAAAGACAATGAAAATTATGATAAAGAATTTAAAGAAACCTTCAGAAAACAATTATTTAATTATTTCATTTTAGCAGTAGAACAAAATGAAAAAGTTGATAAGTTGTTAGGTTCTATTTGTATTTATGATGGTGATTTTTTTCTTAACAACCCACATCATTTGAATAATATTCCACATTATATGATTCATAATCAACCATTTTTCAAGACAATGAATTTTGCTTATGACGGAAAGAAAAAATATGATGCGATATCACTTTATGAAGATATTAAAAATGAATCAAAAGGATTTATTGATTCGTTGCTTGTAAAACAAATCAATGAAAAAAATGATTATGATATTAATCGAACGGTTTATGCAGATGCAAGTGAAATCATTAAACCAAATCGTTTTAGTAATCCACGTGCAGAAGAACGAGCGAACACAACAGCATTAGCAGAAAATATTGTTGATACAATTAAAAGTGTCGTTGAATCTAATCAAGAATATTATTCAACAAAATATACACAACAAAAACAAATTAATTTATTGGGTGAATTATTTGTAGTTAAACTTAAAAACAATGAGCATTTAATTTATGGCTTAGGTTTGTCATTAGCAAATGGTCAACATAGTAGCATGGCTTACTACATTGCAAATGAATTAATGTTTGGCGAAGAAGGTACTGAAAACTCGAAATACGAAGAAAAAATTTACTCCAAATTAAAAGAAAAAATATCTGATTTAATGACGACCATTAAAAGGAACAAAAAACCAAAAACTTTGTTAAAACAAATTAAAAAAGGCATGACACTACAAGCTAAAATAACAACAGCTCAAACAAAAGAAGAAGAGATTCAAATTGCAAAAACTTCAAACGCAACTGTTGGTGGTAATGTAGATACTGAAATTACTAGATTCACTCCGCTTCTTATTCAAATTAATGCTCAATTAGTTGAAGATGGGCATAAGATTCAGTTTATATACCCTCGTTGTCCTCAATTAGATGGGTATGAATACATTAGTTATGAAACATTAGTGACTTTGTTTAATTTAAAACGTTATTCAAATACTATGTCAAAATTCCGATCTAATGGAACCAAAAAAGATTTTGACGTTTTTGCTGATTGGTTGTTTTCTCTAAAAAATGAAAAAAAACAAGTTGCTAAATTAAAAGAAGAGTTAAACAATCTTGATAAAGAAGAAGAAGATAAACAAAAAGATTTAGAAGACGCAAAAAAGTTGCTTGTTCATAATCCTGACGAGCCACTTCTTCTTAAAACTCAAAGAACTTCAGAATTAAAGCTTAAAAATATTAAAAGTCAGCAATATACATTGAAACAAGATATAGAACGTTCAGAAAATTATGAATACAATCTTGATTCAAAAAATATTGATGAAAACTATAATAATATCTTAATTTTTAATGAATTCTTTGAAACAGTAAATCCTAAATCTCGCTTACTTGCTTCAAAATTAGCTTCTGGATTATGGTTCCAACACATTAAAGCTAATAAAATTAAAGGAGTCCCACATAATGCAGAAACCATTAAAAAAAATGCAGTTTCTATTGCGGATTTCTTATCTGACAATCGTCTTATTGATGCCATGAGAGATGAATATAATGTTGATATTGGTGTAAAAAATGGTTTATTTGACGCAACTAAAATTAGCACTCCACTTCAAGAATTAATTATAAAACGAATTGGTTGTGATGATTTTGAGCTGAAAGAAATTGCAGAGCTTATTATATCTTTACGAAAAGTTGAGGAAGAAGAAGCGATGAATGATTCATTTCAAAAAGCTGGATAACAAAAACTATTTAAAATAAAAAAAGCAGCTTTTAGCTGCTTTTTTCTTATTCTGGTTTTTGGTCTTTTGAATGTTTTATCTTTAACAATTCTTCAATAGAACCTGCATTGTGAACTTGTCTAAATCCTTGACGATAAAAATCATGCATTACTTTTAAATTGTCAGTGAAAGAGTAACCATAAATTACAACCAACTTATCTTTATCAAATTGATCTAGATTCCATTCAGCATTTGCTACGTCTAAATGTTCTGCATTTTCTAAATGATATGCATCATAGTCTTCTTTTTTTCTTAAATCAATAACTGTTGCTTCACCTGACTCAATTATTGCAAGAAACTTACGATATCTTTTTACTGCAATTGCAGCTCCTACAATACAACCTAAACCCAATAATGCAAATATACCTTTTCTCATTTTCGCTCCTCATATTGTTTTTTTATTTTCTCGCCCGAATATATCACTTTGTTTTAAAAACTTCAATTTGTTTTTTCTTTATTTTCTTGATCTTAAGCACTGTATTTTTTCTTATATTTTGATATTTCTTTAGATGTAAGGAGAATTATATGGATATTTATTATAAAACGAATGCTCTCTCTACATTAGTCAAAATGATTTTTGGATTATATTTTTGCATTCACTTTTGTTTATTACTTTAAAACAAAAAAAAGCCCGTTTTCATAACGGGCTTCTTTATTGATTACTTACTATTACCAAGTATTTCTTTTCTTTAAATAAGTAACATAATTTTCAACAGTGTATTCAAATTCAAAATCGTCGTCTTCTTCGTTTTCTCCATAACGATAAGCTTCTCTACAAATTTTCAGATAAGCTTTTTCAGTCACTTCTTTTGGCAACATAAATGTAAAAGAAGGCATTTTATTAGCATCTTCTACATCGTAGGCTAAAAGCACACCGCCATTATCCGTGATAATTTTTTGAACTTCTTCTTTTGTAAAACAATGTTCACTAAGATAAGCCCTTCCTGATAAAATAACGTTTTCGTACATATAAACCAATTCACAGACCGAATCTTCTTTGTATTTCTCTAAAAAAGCTTCTTTTTCTTCTTTTCTCATTGATTTAAATAGATCGAAATCTTCATCTGCATCTTCACCATACTCATCAACCTTAGTCCAATATCTACGTTTTTTTGGAAAAAGTTTATCTCTAAGACCTTTTGCTGTTTTGTAATCTTTAAAACCATTTCCCACTGCAATTAAATCTAGTGCGCCATTTTTTTTAATGCCTGTATTCAAACGAGACTTAACCATTTGTCTCATTTCTCTAACTGCTTCTTCTGAGAAGATTTCTTCGAAGTCTTTTATTTTGCTTTCTAAGTCTTTCATAATACATACCTTTTATTTTTATTAAGGAATTCGTGATTGTTTCTCTTGCGTTAAGAACAATATTCCTTAATAAAGGTTAATATTATTAATAATTTAGTTTTAATTGATTAATCTACCATCCATTATTTTTCAATAATGTGCAAGAGAGGGAGGTTTAATCGACCTATTGAAAATATTGAAACCTTTGCAACAACATCTTTACCCAACAGACTTATTATAACAAAACTTCATTTAAACAACAAGAATTATCTTTAACTATTCATTTTCTTGTTTATTTTCATACCAATGATAATTTATAAATAAGGGAGGGACATTATGGATTTAAAAGAGAAAAAGAACTTTTACCGTAGATTAACAAATGCAGAGCTATTTCTATATACAATGCTTTACAATTCTAAAACAGAAACATTATGGTTTGGCAGACACATGATCTTATTTAAAGCATTAAAATCATTTTTCAATGAAATACCACATTCTGAAATTAGTAAGTTTGAAAATCATTTTGATTTAGATTTGATACACAAATACAATACAACAGGTTTTTTTGAGGATTTAAATAGATTTTGCATTAATTTACCAATGTATGAAAGTAATGAAGATTCATTAAAAGCAGAGACACGTAATATGTTGTTATATAGTCTAATGCAATTCAGCGATCCTTTTTTTGAAGAAAAAGCTTTTTATGTAAAAGACTCTTTACCATTAGATATTATTAATGAAAAAGGTAGAGAATATGTTATTGATAAATACAGAAAACTGCTACATAAAGATATTCATTTTTTATATTTTGACAATGGCTTTGTTCATTTCCATTTTGACACTATTGCAGTAAGAACCGACGACGAAAACGGATTTATTTATACTATTGAGAAATTTAAGAGTGGAAAGACAAAAGAAAAGATTAACCCTGTTAAACTTAAAAACGAACAAGAAGTAAATAACCACAATGAAGACTTTAAAAAAATGTTTTTTGAAAACTATTTTGAATATTTGGAGCCGTCTGTTATACATCAGCTTGCAAAAACAAACTATGACATTATTAAATCAAATGATGATTTTGAAGATATTAAAGAATTAATTAATTTAAACTTTTCAGGATAGCTCTTTTAGTTTTGAATTATATTTAAGATAAAGTTCAATTAGCTTCAACTTTATCTTATTTTGTCTTACAGGAACAGTATTTTTATTTACGCCCATGCTTCTTTGAATTTCTTCTATTAAAAATATAGAGTGATTTACTGATAATTTATACATGACATTGTCTTTATTTTTTTCATTATAAAATAAACTCAATTTCTCTAATGCGTTTCTATATTTAAAAAATAAATCCATTCTTTTATTTTGATTGAATATAGAAGAACCATCGTTCAATCTTAATTTTTTATATTTGATGTTTTTTATTTGGTTTTTATTTTCTATTGCTTTTTTATTAAGCTTCATTAATTTTATTTCACATTCCTTTATTTTATTTTCATAATCTTGATCTTGTTTTTTAAAAAAATTTGAATAGAAAACATATAAATCTTTTTTATTTTTATTTAGGTTGGCAATTAAAAATAATGAATTAGTTAAAATAGTTTTAATTGATTGTTCATAACAACCTTGTTCTTTATTACATATTTCAATGCTTTCTGATATATTTCTCTGTAATTCTAACATTGAATTTATAAAATATTCTAATTTTAGAAAGCTAGATTGCTTTGTTTTTATAAAATCTTCGAAATCAAAATCTTCTATCAATTGTGTTTTTTTTGATTTTTGGTCATTTAAAAAACTCGTCTCTTGTTTATATAGCAAAAATGCTTCTTCTTTTGATATCATTAAAATTATATTCCTATTTTATATTTTCTATAATGTGTTATACTGCATTTATATTCTACAACAATAAAAAGGACATATCAATGACTGAAACGGATTTTAATTCCGACATCATTAATTTTCTTAATGAAAGACAAACAGGTAAATCGGAATCTGATAAATTATATCAAAAAGCAGTGGATTTATTTCAAAAAGGGCAATTAAAACCAAAAGAATCACAATCAAACCAAGAAAGGTTAGCTTTTTTAAAATCGATAAGATTCACTGCAGCAGCAACACTTGTATTTACACAAGTTACAGGTGACTATGATAACTTACAATTTTTAAATGAGCATTTTACAAATGAAAATGTTGTTAATTTAATAGGGCAAATACCAGAAGCAGGTCTATCATTATCTACATTATTACCTATTGAAATCCAAGAAGCTTCTGTTGATTTTTTCAAAGAACTCACAAAATATTTTGATCCTGACAAAATTGATTTGGCTACACCATTAGCTTATTTTATCGGTTTTGCTTCTACAAGTGCTGGTGTAAGAGGTATTAATCTTTCAAAAAGGAGATTTTTTGAAGAAGATATAGCAAAATATTCAGATGACTTAAAAACAAATAAAAATACTACGACAAAAAATGCAATTCGAAAATTTGCTAATTTTACAGATGAGTACCAATTTAAAAAAGCCTTAACTACTATTAATCCTCTTTCTAAGATTGGTCTTTTTGTTGCCAATATGGTTGTTGATATGTTTAAAACCATAGCTAGTCCTATCAATACCGTTAAAAAGTCTTTTCTTATGACCAAAATGAGTCTTAATGAGGTAAATTATATGCTTGGGAAAGACTTTCAAAATAATTTACAGAAAACATTAAAAAGAGAAAATTACATTAGAGAAATAAAAAAGATTGAAGGGGATTATAATCCTACTGAAACCGCACAATTTATCTCGACAACAAAGGAATTTAAATATCAGGATATCGATGCCACTTCTCAAATTGGCTCATTAGACAAAGTTTTTAATTCTGTTCAAAGTGCTTATGATGATACTTTAAAAATAAATGTTAAAAATAGTTTAGCAAAATCAATAATGGTTCTTGGAGATCCAAACACTACTAAAAGCAAAAAAAAGAAAGCTGTCGTTGTTTTAAATAAGATTTCAAAACTACATGAAAACACAACTGATAATAGATTTGATCATTATAAGGTTCTTTCCGAAATTGCTACGGACTATATTGATAAAATTAAAAAAGATAAAAAAGCATACTCTTTTAAAGATAATATTGAAAATAACAAAACCAGTTTTGAACAAGCATTGCTTTTTATAAACCGAAAACAAGAAGAAAAAATAAAATTATTAGGCAAATTTAATGATGCAGACAAAAATGATCCCAATAAAAAGATTGTTGATGAAATGAGCTTCAATGAATTGTTTGACATTGCTGTAAAACACCAATTGCAAAAATTAAAAAAAGATGATCAAAATCTAGATGCTTTCCATTTAGATAAAAACGAAGAAATAGAAAAAAAATCAAAAAAAAGAAACAAATACAAAAACAAATAAAAAAAGCACCATAAGGTGCTTTTTTCAATCTTGAATATCAAGAATTAGTTCTTCTTGAATACTTTCTACATAATTCAAGAAAGCTCGACGATCAGGACGACGATCTAAATCAAACAATAGTTGAAGTTCACCGTCTTCGTCTTCCGCACGTGAGTTTGCCCAACGATCAAAATCTTGAACTAAACAACTAAACTCCATTAGATTTCCGTTACCAATTCTACGAAGGTAACGACCACCCAATTCAGTTGCGTATCCATATTCTAAATCGATTTCTAACCATGATAACATTTCATCCGTAGACATTTTTGTATCACGACGACAAAGTTCAAATACGTTCATTTCTTGGTTTTTCATACACACAATCCTCTAAGTTTTTAAGTTAAAGGTTCGTTAGCTCAGTGCATAGGAAGTATTATAGTAGAGTCGAGATGCAAATTCAAGCATAAATTTAATGTTTTTGTCATTTTTTCTATTTTTTTCTTTAGTTTTTTTTTTTAATTGATATAATCAAGAAAATTTGGAGAGTTAAATGATAGAAAAGTATAAAGAAATTTCAGGAGAAATCAAATACATTGAAAACATCAATAAAGAATCAAGGAAATTAAAAAAGGATATTTTTGAATATAAAAAATATTACATATTTTGTCTTAAATTATTTGGTGTATTAAATTTTATTCCTATTTTTATTAGTATATCAGGATTTCTTGAAATAGAATTTGTTTTTGCATTTATAGAATACTTTAACAGTTTAACAGCCATGAAGATTGTTCACTTTCCATTTGCGATCATGATGTTGTTTCTTTTTTTTCCTAAAAAAATTAACAAGAAATCATTTTTTAGACTTTCATTGTTTTCTATTGTTTCTATTTTTATTTATTACTCAATAGTATCGCCAAGTTTTTTTTATTTTATTTCTATTCCATTTCTTTTTATGGCTTATGTTGTCTTTTATTTAATGAAATCTCAAGAAAAATATTATTCAAAAACATCAGAAAGCTCAGAAGAAAAACTAGCATTGTTAGAAAAAGAACGTTCTTTGATTATTGATAAAATAATGAATAATTCTGAATATCTTCAAAAACTACTTTCTAATAAGGAAGAAGATAAAACAATGAGAGAAATATATTCAAATATTACAAAAGAAAAAGAATGGAAAGAACAATTACTTAATTTATCTAAAAAAGAAAGTATAGATTGTTTGGAGAATACTTAACATGATAGAAAAATACAAACAGATTAATAAAGAAATAAAAGCAAGAAATAAGAAGGTAGAATTCTACGAATATCATGAAAAAATAAGAAAACATAATAAAAAAATATTCAAATCTGTTTCAATTTCTTTTTTGAGTTTATATCTATTCGTTGCTGTATTTTTTACTTGGTTGGGTTTATCAAGCGATTCGTTTATGGCTTTTCGAGAATTCATTGTCGAACATTCTATCGTTCTTGTTGCACTTGCTCCAATTGCTTATATTCTTTTTAGGATTGTAAAATATAAAACGATTAAGGAAGAAATAATTATTAAATATTTGGCTACTACCCTTGGTATCATGGCTTTTTCAAACCCACCAATTGCACTAATGCAAACTATCTTTTGGTCATTATTTTATCTTTTTATAAAATCCTTCATTTCCTATAAAGGATATTTTATCACAAAGAATGATTATACAAAAGCTAAATCCGATTTAAAAAGACTTGTTGTTGAAAAAGAAGTTATTACTCAAAAGATTTTATCTGACGCTACATACCTTAATAGTGTTCTCTCAAATAAAAAACATGAAAAAGAATTAAAAGAAATATACTCTACTGTTGTTCAAGAGAAACCTTGGCAAGAAAAATTAATGGACAAAGCATTAAACAATAAAGATTTTTTATTAATTAACAGTTGATTTTTTAATCATTATTTGATAAATTAAAAGAAACATTAAGTCTCATTGTCAGAAGTTAAAGATCAACTGAAAACAAGAGAGGTCTTTAATGTTTATAAAAAAATATGATACATATTTTCCATCAATGGCTAGAACATTATCACCAGAAGATATTGGCAACAATAAATCTGGTTGGACAATCACTGGTCATGTTATTTCTGATTGGTATGAATGGGTTAACGACTTTGTCGCAACTCATCCACAGTACGGAACGGTTTCGGGTAATTTTGAAGATGAAGTGCAAGCGACTTCGGAAGCTGCGTTGAAACACTTCTTAAAGCACCACCCTTTCGAGGAATGGGATTATTATGATATCTAAAAAAGCCACTCTTTGAGTGGCTTTCTTATTATTGATTATTAATCTAAAACTTCTTCTTTTACTACTTTTCGACCATGAGCAAAAGTGATTTTCTTTTTCTTGTCACTTGTGATTTCAAACCAATTTTCTACCCATTTACCACGAATAGTGATACACCAAGAGTCTTTATTAGCGATAACTTTATGAACTTTATCCTTTGGTGTGATTTTTGGCTTTAAGCTTCTTTTGTAAGTATATTTTGTGCCGTTTACATCTTCTTCTACGATATCACCTTTAACAAACCAAGTTAAAGCGTCGAAAGCATGTGAATGAAATTCTTCACGAGCACCCTTGTTGAATTTTAAGATTGCGATAGAAAAAAGTGACTTCAATTCAATTAAAAAAAATCCGTCAACATTTGATTTTTGACCACCGTCTTTACGTTTTGAAAAAAATAGCATAGTTTTAGTCTCTCTTTTTAGGTTATTTCATGAGCATTATCATCATTAAATTATACACTTTTCAATCAAAAAAAACAACAAATGAAGTTCTTTTTATATGTTTTATTTTCTTTCTACTTTCTTTTTTATCAATAACTTATGTTAAAAACAACTGTTTTCTATTAATCAATTTTTTGATATAAAAAAAAACACAAACAAATGTCTGTGGTTTCTTATTTTGACTTTTGATTAAGCAATTATATTAAAGGAAGCTCATTAATTCATTATTAACTTCTACTTTTGCTTCAAACATTGACTCTGCTTCACCTTTTGAAAAAATAACTTCTTCACCAGCTTCATTTTTTTCATAAATTTTCCAAAGCACTTCATCTTCAGCTACTTCTTCAAAAACAACTCGAACATTAATATTAATACCCTCTTCATTTTTTTCAGCCACAATATTACCCTTATTTTTTTAATTTAGAAAGATTATAGCAAAGTAAGCAACTCAATTCAACTTTATATTGCAGTTTTTTATGCTAAAATATTTATATGAAAAAAATAAAATTATATCATGGTGCAAACCATACAAAAATTGAAAACATTAAATCAGAAGGTATTACAGGAGAGCTTAATGATCCAAATTGGTTCACTCTTTCCGATAACTTTGGTAGTGCATTATATCACGCTTCACAAGACGAAGACGGTTTTGCCTATGTTTTTGAAATTGAATTAGAACTCGAAGATTATACTAATGACGGGTTCTTTTGGAATGGTTATCCACAATTATGGAATGGACACAAGAATGAAAAAGATGGATACACTTGGTATGCTTTAATGGATTCAATTGATAAGTCTTATTTAAAAAAAATACATAAAGTAACACCAGAATCTTTCTCAAAACAACAGCAAAATAAATATAAAGATCTAGATTTATATGAAAGAAGTATTTCCAATATTAAATCAAATAATAAAAATAAATACAAAAAACCGTAGCTCGACTACGGTTTTTTATTAATGATTATTTATTACTTTTGTTCTTTTACTTCTGAATAACACAATGGAACTTTGCTATCTATTTCTTGAAGGCAGAATCCTTCGCCTTTCTCTGTAAAATAGAAAATTACTTGTTCTTGTTCATCAAAAAGACCTTCACCCTTATCATCAGAACTCCATTCACCAGTAAATGCATATGAATTATCTGAAATATTAAACATACCTTTGTCATCTAATCTTATATCTGCACTTGTTGGAGAAAAACTTAAAGCCAATTTAATTGCAGCACCTACTGTTGTTTTAAAATAAGGCTGATCAGCCGTAGGTCTGTATGTTTTTTCAAAATGTGATTTTGCTGAATGACCGCAACCTGTTAATGCCAATGCCAATGCTGATACTGCTAGTAATTTTATTTTCATGATACCTCTTATTATCTTATAATATTTTCATTATATTAATTATATCATTTTTTTTAAAAAGTCAATGTTTATTTTTAAAATATATTTGAAAAAACTATTCCTATTCCCATTCTTCTTTGGTAGAAATTATAATCTAACAATGATTTCCCATAACCATTTATTTATTATATTTTTTTTCAATAAAAAAGATAACAAAATAAAAATCAAAACATAAGATAGTTGATTCGAAAGTTTTTTTGTCATATAATAAACTCTTACTAAGTACTCTAATTGGTATGGCAGTTATATTACTCAAACCAACCAAGGAGATTACTTATGCAAAAAGATACTGTTATTGTTGAAACTACTGAGGCTTTTCATGATTGCGAATATTGTGGAAGTTCTTATGAAGAATCAACTATCGTTAAATATAAGGACTGGTCTTATGGCAATTATGCAACTGCATATTGTTATGGAAATGTCTCAACAGAAGCCGAAGAAGGTCTTGCTGAGTTAATTAAATATTTAGGACTGCCTGAATTAAAAATTAATAAACAGAAAGGTTTTCTTGATAGATACGATTTCTTCGATTATCTTGAAAAAAATGGATTCAAAGTTGAGACGATAGAGCCAGAAGAAGATCCTTATGATTATTCCCGATATGACGACGACTATGACGATGATTATAGTTATAATTACGACGAAGACGACGAAGATTTGGAAGAATACGATTAACAGAAAAGCACAGTCTTTGACTGTGCTTTTTCTTTAAAGTTTATAATTAAGCTCTATCAAATCTAATATTTCTTTTTCTGTCCTTCCATTTTCATTCGTTATTAAATCCAATAACTCTTTATCTTTATCTATATATTTAATAAAAAAATCTTCACTTACATTATTTATTTTATTTAAATCTAATTCATACTTTAAATATATTTCTGATTCCAATATTTGATTTGGATTAACAAAACTTAAATTTACATCCAAATTATATGAAAAAACATCTTTACCTTCACTTTTCTTTATTTCGAGATTTTCTCCAACTAATGTAAATGATATATTTAATTCTTTCATTAATTTATAAAAAGTATCGTCCATTTGTGTTTTTGTTTTTTGATTTAATATTGAATTAGAGAAATCAAAAAATATATTCAATAAAAATCTACCTTTTTTTCTTTTTGAAAACAATAAAGCAAAACTTATTTTTGTTTTTATTTCATTTGAAGATAATCTTTTACAATCATAATTCCAGTTAATTATTATTGTTTTGTCGAATCTCTTTTTGTCAATATATTTCACCTCGCTCATTTTTACTTCTTTTAGCAAAGGTTTTAAATTTAAATCAGACATTTTTTCTCCTAAAAAAATGATTATATATAATTAATAATTAAAAATAAAGTCATTTGTTGACTTTTCTTTTATTTTGAAATAGGATTAAGAAAAAAAAGGGTTTGGTATGTCTTGGTGGTTTTATTTAGCTGGAATATTTGTTTATTTTATTTTACTTTATTTTTTAAGTAAAAAATATGTTTCAGATACTTGCATTCAGCTTTCAATTTATTATTTTTTCGTTCTTAGTTGTTTTGGAACAGGTTGGATCTTTTGGTCTTTTTTAATTCTTGGATTAACGCTGCATAAGTTTTCTTCCTATATTCCATTAGAAAATAATTTAAATAGATTTGGAATGGTTTCCTCTTATCTGTTAAGCTATGCTTTAATTCTCAAAGCGATTTCTGTTCCTATTACAGTGGTTTTCTTTTAAACAAAAAAAAGACTCTCAGATGAGAGTCTTTTCTTATTTTAACCTTCCAAACCTTTACTTGAATCTTTGCTTTGGATTAGTTCTACCATATAACCGTCTGGATCTTTAACGAATGCAATGTGAGTTGTTCCACCAAGAACAGGACCAGGTTCTCTTACAACATTTCCACCAGCCGCTTTAATTGCGTCACAAGTTTCATAAATATCGTCAGAAGCAATTGCAATATGACCATAAGCGTTGCCCATATCGTATTCTTTAACACCCCAGTTATAAGTTAACTCAATAACAGCACCTTCTGATTCGTCGCCATACCCTAAGAAAGCTAATGTGTATTTGTATTCTTTGTTTTCATTTTGACGAAGAAGCTGCATTCCCATAATTTCGGTATAAAATTTAATTGATTCTTCTAAATTACCAACTCTCAACATTGTGTGTAGAATTCTTTTTGACATTTTAATCTCCTTTTTTGTTTTGAAGGATTTTACCATTTCTTTTTAATTAATCAATTAAGTTTTGTAATTTAATTCATACCATTCACTCGCATTCTCTAACACTTCTTCTGAGAGCATTTCTTTTATTGCTCTTGAAAAGGCAATAAACACCAATCTAGTTTCAATAGAAGCTTCTTCTTTAAAGTCTCTTTTTAATTTCTGAACGGCTGCTTCCATTTCTTGAAGTGTCATACTTGATAGGTTTTTAAATAATTTTTGATTATCAATTAAATGTTCAACAGATCTATAAATATCCACCTCATTTATTGTCAATGTTGACACAAATGAAGAACAATAATCGAAATCACTCTTATTTTTTGTGCTACCTATCACTTCTAAAAGAAACTCATTCTCACGACCTGCACCCTTTAACTCTGATTCAATTGACTCATAATCCCTGAACAGGTCGCCAAACATATAAGATTTATCATTTGAAAAATGTGAATGTATTACAGCATAATCTGGCGCAACATTTAAATTATGTATCGCCAAATAATCAAAAGCATTTAATTTGATTAAATAATCTTTGATTGGTTCAGAAGCGAATTTCATTATATATTCAAATATTTTTTTTCTTACTTTATCATTTACAAAATATTCAGTTTTTCTTTCAAACTTTTCTATTTTTAAATAAATTTCTTTAGCTCTTTTTCTTAGGGTTTTCTTGTCTTGTAATATCATAATTAAATTCCATATAACAATTCTAATTGTAGCTTTGCTTCTTCATATAATTCTTCTGGCATTGCCTTTTCAGTCGCTTTTCCAAAACAATAAGTATACAAAAGAGAACAAGCTTTTAATTCTTCTAAAAACTTAGATTTTGAACCCAACAAATCTTCTTGTTCTTTGAAAAAACGATGATTTGCATTCATAAAAGAACGTACATATCCTTTTTTATTTCTTTTAAAATACTCTGCCTCAGTGCAATCAGGAAATGCAATTTTTAAAGAATACTTTTCTTTATTAATTATTTTATTTAATACATTCAAGGGATCGCCTTCTGCGGTATATCCCATAAATATATTTGGATTCCATTTTGTCATCAAATAAAATATTAAAGATAGTTTTGGTTGTTTTACTAAATTATCAACTAATATTTCAGATTTTACTAAATCCTCAATATACAATTGATAGTACCCACCGTCCAATGTATCTAGAATATTTAAAAATGCTTTTTTATTACCCAAACTAAGATTATTTATTGTTTTATAGCTATTGTTTTCCAATATATAACTTGGATAATTTTTCTCATTTTCGTCTAAAAATAAGGAAACAGCATTTTCTTTGATTTCATCATAATTTAACATATTAACTACCAAATTGTAATTCAAACATGTCTCTTGAATCTTGTGAAATTTCTCCATTTTCAATGTTGATAAATGGTTTAATTTCTTCGAAACTTTTTGTTTTCACAAAATGCAAGAAAATAGGTAAATCTTTTTCTAAATTAAATTCAAACTCTGGCACTTTTAGATTTATTGACATACCTTTCGCCAATAGATCAAAAAGCAAAGTTTCATCTTTTTTTGTCAATTCTATTTTAAAAGACAAATCATTAATCATTCTTTCTGTTGAATTTTTAAAAAAGTTCGCTTCTCTCCTAGATAATCTCATATACTCAGTTGGATTATTATTTTCTATAACATTGGCAATGCATTGAGCATCAGAGTAATTGAATCTTTTCGATAATTTAGTTTTTGTTGTTCTTTTGCTAAAATCAAAACCTAGTTCTCTCATTAAACTATCTGCATGACGTAAAAGTTTTGGAGCTTCATTGATCACTGGGGGTCTTGAATAATAGACGTATTCAATTTTTATTGAATTCTTTAATATTTTTTTTCCTAACATTCGTGTTTTGACTGTGAATTTTATATTATTGTACTCACCTAAGTTTGGATCATTAAATTCAGGTTCTTTTCGTTTTCCAGCAATTGATCTGTAGTCAAACTCAAACTCTACATTACTTTGCCCTGCTAGTTCTTCTTCTAATTTCACTAATCTTGTTTTACAAGGAAACTTCATCATTAAATTTCTTAGCTTATTTAAGGAACTCACTTGGGTTTCTTTTCCTGATATTTCTAACATTACTTAACCTTTTAATATTTGATATTTAATTCGATAAATTCTCGTGAATCAGTTGTTACTTTTCCAGATTCTAATTCTATTAATTCAACAAACCTTTCTTTATCTCTTACATATGCCGCCATAATATCTTTATCTTCTTCATAAGACAAAGATATCGTCTTATCTTTAATTAATTCACCAATGACTCTGTTAAAGTGTTTTTCTGTGTTTCTATAATTATGACTTTTATCGTAAGTGACAATAATATCTACAACTAATTCTTTTCCACGCAAAGCACTTCTCGCTATTCTCATTTTTTGATAATGTTGGTAATCACCTTTAAAGTTTTTTAGAAAATTAATTTTTTGTTCTTCAATTAATTCCTGATTCCTCTCAGGTGTCGAATCTTCATGTGGTAGTGTAAGATTTAATCTATATTCACAAACTTCTTCCGTCTCTTTAATAAGTAGATCAACAAAAATTATTTCACCGCCACTATTTCTGCCAGCATAAACTTTGTAAACAAAAATAAAGTAACCTTTGTCAAAATCAAAATGAGTTCTGCCTATCTTTGAGTGTTTAGATATAACATCAATTTTATTCATTTTTTAAACCATTAACTGCAAATCGAAGTAGTCTCTTGTTTTGTCTGAAATGACACCATTTTCGACACAGAACCAATCCTCAAAATCAGACAATTTTCTTTCAAAAGCACGAATAACATTTATATCTTTATCTAGATTAATATCGAAATCTTCAACTATGCCTGTTGTTTTCTTTAATTCTTTTACTAAGTGATCGCAAAGATGAATAGGACTTTCTTTTGTATATTCAATTTCTAAATCCAATACCGTTACTTCTGGAACTTTATTAGAATCTAAAACACCCATCGTTAAATTTGCTTGTTTTACAATATGCTCTATTTTTTTTATTTTATCTTCTTCAAGTCCTAAGCCTTCAATCAAAAAGTTTTTGATTACTTTAACGGATTCGATTTCATTTTCTATTGCACCCATTTTAGAAACTCTAATTTGATAGAAAAGATTGTCTTTTCTTTCTATCACAATAAAATCAGCTCTACTTTTTACGTTTTTACCTTCGAACCATTCATTTGAAACAGATTCTTTAAGTCGATTTGTCGCAACATATCTTTTTGCTTCAATATCTGTTTGTTGAAGAGATAAACTCTTTACATTATTTTTAAAAAATTTTTTGATTGTTTTATCCATCAGAGTCTCGCTTATTATCTAGATCGTCGAATTATATCATTTTTGATAATTCAATTCAATTAATTCTCTGCATTCTTTTGTTATATTACCTAATTCGTCTACTGAGAGTAAGCTTGGAAACGTTTCTTTTTCTAATTCATAAATATTAATCAAGTCTTCGTCTTTTCTACTTAATGATATTTTTTCAATATTTGATCTCAATTGTAAATGTTGTTCTAGCAATGTGTAAGGCAATCCCTCCATTTCAGGGTTCAATAATCTAATTTCTTTTTGACAAGCTGCTACAGCCTTGTCTTCTTCAGGTTGTTCTATAAAGGAACTTTCTAAAAAGTTATACATATTCTTGTTTGAAGATATTCCTTTTATATTCAATCTATCTAATTCAATATCAATCATTTTTAAAAATGTATCTATTGTGCTTTTTTTAAAAAATGTTGGTAAAACAAATAATATAGATATAACAATATAATCGTCTTCTCTTATATTTATGTTTATTTCAACTTTTTCAATACCCAATATTTCTTTTGCCAAATCTAATTTACAATGATAATTTAAATGTAAACTGTCTTTCAATCTGAATAGGTGTGTAAACTCTTCTATTTTAAAATAATCTATGATATTTGTCTTTTTCATTTTTATCTCTTCTAATTTCCTTAAACCATAGCATTTCTTAAATTTTATTACAATTTCTAATTCTTTTTTTTTGTAAAGATTTTTCAAAAATCGAAAGTTACTTACCTATTTTTGTTTCAATTAATAAGAATAGCATATTATTTAATTTTATAAACTGTTCTTATTTTGTAAGTTTTAAGGGTTTTTTATGAAAAATATTATTTTATTTATTTTGATATTGTTTTTACTATTTTTTTTGTTATACCAAACAGAAGAAGAAATTGTTGACAACAATACATCAGAAGATCAATCTTATGTTTATGAAGAACAACATATAATAAATAAAAATGAAGAAAATATCATTGACAGAAAAGATAATGAGATTATAAAAAAAGAAAATGAAAACTTTGTTAAAAAAATTGAAAATATTAACTTAATTTTCAAAAAAAGCATTGTCTCAGAAAATGCCAAACTACTATTAAAAGATTTCTCTTTAATTAATGAAGATAATACAAGACATTATTCTGGAATAAAATCAAATATTTCACCAGAATCGATATTTAATTCTATCCATAAAAAGAATGCTCATTTTAAAATAAATATCGAAACCATTGACGCATTTGGAAATCCTTATTATTTTAAGCAAGATAATTGTGTTACTGTTAATGGAAGAAATATGACTTATGAAAGTAAATATTTTTTTGAAAAACATATTATTATTTTTTGTGAAAATGATTACCTTAGATTTGACGTTGTTGTAAATAGATTAAAATATAAAAATTCTATAAATTCACTAGAATATGAAATGACCACTTATTTAATTGATAAAGATATTGAAAAATATTCTGGTGGTTACATTTCTCCTGAATCCATCAATGTTGCTCACTTTTCAATAAATGAAAGTTATGGTGTTATCATTCATTAACATTTTTATCTTTTTTATAAAAACTTTTTATTGCCATTAAAAATCTTTTTAAATGTTTCTAAATCTTCATTTACTTCTTTTATAAAAGATAATTGCGTCAAAGAATTATTATTATTTTCATCCGTATAAATATACAGTTTAGAATCTTTTATCGCCTTTTTTAAGTCGATCATTTTTAAACTCCAAAAGTTAATTCAACTAATTCACTAGTCTCTTGCGTTATTTTATTTTCTTTAACTTCCAACATTGAAAATAACTCTTCGTTATTCAGCATGTCTTTATTATTCATTAGTAATTTTATTAAATAACTATTTTCTTCAGTTAATGAAACTTCTTGGTCTAATTTTTTTAACAAAATTGTTTCTGCAAGAATCTTTTCTACCTCTTCCACGGACGGCAATTCTATTTCTTTTTTAATTTGAATATAAGGATGACTTCTTTTTTTTAAACAATTTCCTTCATTGTCTATACCTAATGCTTTTTCTATTAATTTTGGCGGTACAATGTTTTCCTTAGATATTGATAAATCTTTATTTTCAATATAATTCATTAAGCCTTTTATGTATTGATTGACTTCTTCTAACTCAATTACATTTGAATTATAACCATCATTTAACGTTGCAACTTTAATTAAGTTTATTGTTAACATATAATGATTGTTAATAGTAGGTTCGAAGCGACCAGATATTTCTAAAGCTAATAATGGCTTATCTGTTTGTTTCATTTCGCTGATTAATTTTCCTAACGACAAATCAATATTTTCTTTTTTTTCTAAACAAATTATTTTTTCAAAATTAATAAAATCGATAGTGTTTTTTTCTTTATTTGTTTCTTTTGTTTTTACTATATCTAGCATAAAATCTTTTGTAAATCTTTTTAAATCAATCATCTGTTACACACCATATTTTAATTCAAATAGTTCAATACTCTCCTTTGTTATCTTTCCATCTTTGATAACTAGGATTTCTTTTATTTCTACTGGATCACAATCGTTATAATCAAATGATAAATAATCCACGATAAACTTATCTTTTTCTAAATCAATTTCAAGATTCTCTTTGAATATGGAAGATAGCACATTTTCAACATAAGCCTTCTTCATATTCAAAACGCTTTCAAATTCAATTTTTGTTTCGAACTGAAGACTTTTTGAACATATTTCATCTAAATCTTCTGAATAGTAGACTTCTAATGTTTTAAAATCGTTTTCTAATACTTCAACACCTCTTTCTTTAAGCATTTTCTGTATTCCTTTTTTGAACATTCCTAAATTATTTACTAATTCTACTTTTCCACGATGTTGTTTGCCTTTTGTTGATGGCATAGCCATTAAAGAGCCATATAGATTGCATTGACTATTCTTTTCTTCCATTCCTGCTATAAATAGCCAAAATTGGTCTTTATCTTCTGTTTGAAAATACTTCTCAAACTCATTAGCGTTTTGGTCTTTTTTATAGAATTTTTTTATTGTCATACTCTTTAAAGTTTCATTTGATTTTTCATCTTTTAAAAAGAGAGCACTTGCAGTAAAACCATCTATTAGTTTTTCTGTATCAATCATTTTTTTAAACCATAATTTAATCTTCTAATTTTATATTTTACCATAAAATTCTTACACAAAAAAGTCTTATTTTTTTAAGGTTTTTAATTGGTTTTTGTCAACAGTTATGATAAAATAAAATCATATTTGAAAAAGAGAGAATCAATAATGGATATTCAAAAAATCAATCAATTTGTAAAAGAACAATCTGTTTATCCTGTGGATTGTTACTACCGAGAAATCAAAAAACTTGATTCTTTTAATTATGATAATTTATCTGCCATATTTGGACTTGATTCTCCTTTCTTAAATGAAGAAGAGGCGGTTGCTTTTGCACATGATTTCATTGATTATATTGAGTTTGAGTTTATTGATTCTTTTTTCAAAAGAGATTCATTAGTTACCACGCTTCGATACTTTATGTTCTATAATATGCCTTATCATTTTGGCGAAGGTTATTTTCAGCATTCTTTTAAAAATAAATTTACAACAATTGAAAATTTTATCAATGAAAATGGATTCATTCGAAAAAATGTTTATTTTTATTTTTTTGACCTATTGTTTTTCCACGGCAAAACAGATTTTTCAAAAACACATACTTTCTTTTTCAAAAGTAAATATGAATTTTCAGCGACACTTTCTGTTATTAATGACGAAGTTAAATCCTTACCTGATTATGAAGAGTTGTATTCTGAGTTTCAGCAATTTCAAATGGATAATATCGAAAACGTTTGTGAAAAATTGAAAGTGCCTTTTTAATTAATTTTTCATATCATAATAAGAAAAGAGTATTATTTGACTTTAAAAGCAATATTGACTATTATACTTTTTTTAATTGAAGGTTCTGTTACTAAAGAATAAACATACAAAAGTAAATTCAATTCAGAATACATTAACTTAGGGATGTTTAAAGATAATAATCCAAATGGAATTATTATGTACTAATTATATTTGAGAGGAAAAAATGAAATACGTTAAAGGCTTAAAAAAAATAGGACTAGATTGTTTAGAAAGATTTTGTATTACAGATCTATACAATGAAAATCCTGATATTTCAGATATTGATTATGCATTAATCAAAAGTCATATCCGACAGCAATTATTAGATAACAATCATTCAATTCATGGAGACAATTGGCAATTGCTTGATGATGACAACAATGACGTTTATCTTGCATGGGTTAAGCCTTATATTTTATCTCATGAAGATTTTAAATCTTACACTGAAAATAAAGAAATCCTTAAAACTTATTCTTTTATTGCTGAAGCAGAAACTGTTCACGACATTCAAAATAATAGCTTTGAAACACAATCTGTTAATTCAATTCATAATCCCAACAATAAAGATTTTGAACGTTTTTATGAAGCAATAAAAAAAGAAATTAATGATGAAGATAATGAAAAAATATATTGTTATTTATCTGAAAAAACTTACGGTATCATTTATAATATAAATTTTGTTATTGTTAAAGAGAGTACGTAAGTTACGAAGCGTATATTACGCACAAACGAATATTAATTTATAAGCACTGTTTGAACAGTGCTTTTTTTCTTGATTATTTTCTATTGTAAGATATCTTTTTTTATATTGATTAATAAAAAAAGGATAAATCATGAAGGTAATGTTACAACGAGCTACAATCTTTTTCACTTTTGCAGTTTTTTATTTTGCAGCAATCACAATGGATCAAAAAAACGGATTTTTAAACAATGGAAGCATTCCAGAAAAAATCACAATAACAGAAGAAGTTTATGAAGACACTAGCGAACTTATTATTTCTAATCTTGAAATCAAGAACAAAAATGCGAGAATTTTTGATAAAGAAATAGAAGATCCAACAAAAGCTTTAACCAGAGAAGAATTGATTGATAAAATATATCATGGCGATGATTTATCTAACATTAATGTTTCTGAAATTACTGACTTCTCTTATTTATTTCAAAACAACATTTACTTTAATCAAGATATTTCTAATTGGGACGTTTCTAACGGTGTTTATTTTAAAAGTATGTTCTATAATGCAGATTCTTTTAATCAACCTATTGGGAAATGGAATGTCTCTAATGGTCAATATTTCAATGGTATGTTTGCCGACACTCAAAACTTCAATCAACCATTAAACAACTGGAATATGTCTAATGCTGAGTCATTAGAGCTTATGTTTTCTCATTCAGTAGCATTCAATCAACCTTTGTACAATTGGGACACTTCTAATGTTAAAAATTTTTATGGCACTTTTCAGTGGGCTACGTCATTTAACCAAAATATTAGTCGTTGGAGTATTCATAGTGGAAATAACTTTGAAAGAATGATTTTAGGTGTTCAACAACTTAAAGAACAAGTCAAACACTGGAAGAACAAAAACAAAAATGTTCATTTTGTTTTACCAAAAGATAAATATTCATATTTTAACCTATATTAAAAAAGCTCCGAAAGGAGCTTTATTTTTCATACATTAACTCTAAATGTTCCTTCCAATCCTTTTCATTCTTTATCAAATCAATTAATTCCCTTTCATTTTTAAAGAAATTATTAGTAACATATGTTTTTTTTAAGTCTTCAATTGATTTTACATTTTCTTCAAATGCTTGGGGGTTTCTTTTATATTGTTTGGTTAACCAAATTTGAGTAAAATATTCTAATGGCTTTGTCGAACTATTAAACTCAGTATCTAAAAAATACTTATAAGATATCATTGGTTTAAATTCTACTATATCCAATAATTTTTTAGTTTTATTCTTGTTTTTAAAAATAGCATTAATACAATCAAATATTTCTTCAACTAAAAGAATTCTATCTCTTTTAATTAAGATTCCATTAAATATTTTTGATATAATTCCATATCCATCTTTGTAAAGTAAAAATTGCAAAGAAATATACTTTTTTCCATTTATTCCTTCTTTTATTTTTACACCAAGTTTTGTTTTCGAATCTTCAATTTTCAGATTTAATGGTAAATAAAATTCTGTCTCAAAATATCCTTCACGGTTTTGTTTTTGCCTAACCTTATGTAATATTTTGTTTTCTGCTAAAAAATAAACCAATTCATTATTTTCTTTGTTAATATCCATAAGATAACTCCAACATTTCTCGCCAGTCTTCTTCTGATTCTATTACTTTTAATAATTCTTCTGACTTAGAGAAAAACTTCTCCAATATTTCTCTCTTTTTTAGATCGTCCAACATAACTAATCTATTTTTCAACAACTCTTCTTTTTCTTCAAAAATTTTTAAAAACCAAGATTGCATGAAGCAATCCAATGTTGGTAGATTCGTCTCAATTTCTTCGTTAAAAAAATAACTAAAGAATCTTCTTTCATTGAAATCTATATCATTTAAAAAAAACTCTGATTCTTCATTGTCGTCAAAAAACATTAATATTAAAGGTCTCAACGCTTTTTTTATCCTCGGAATATATTTTCTCTGCAACTTATCTTCAACAATCTCATCATGCTTTTTAATATCAAGCTTACTTATTGTTTGCAATCTAAGACGCAAATGTCGTTTCCCGTCGAAATCTTCTGCTATTTTGACATAAATATATAACTCTCGATCTTTTTCTATCTCTATATCTGTAAATATTTGAAATGTCGTCAAATACCACAAGTGGTCAGGAGAATCTGCAGAGAATATATTTGATATCGTCAAATCATAATCTTTTATATTGTTCTTTTTAAAAAAATTATAGATTCTTGTTTCATTTTCATTAAACACTATAATTCAACTCCAATAACTTATCCCAACTTTCTTCCGTTATCATTAACTCTATTAAATCCGCAGGTTCGTAATAATATTTTTTTATTACATTATTGTTTTTTAATTGATTGATTCCTTCAGAACCTTTATCTAAAATTTCTTTATTCGAGATTCTTTTACCAGCTTCTAACAAAGATAAATACCAATATTGAATGAAACAATCTAACGGTTTTAAGCTTGAGTCTATCTTTCCATAGAATATGTTATTAAAAATTGGAAATCGTCTGAATGATAAATTTTTAAAAAAGTTTTCTCTTTTGTTTTTATCTGACATCAACACTGACATTAAAGGATCTAAATCCGAAATAAGTTGTTCTCTTACCTCAGACGTCACTTTTCCATCATAGTAGTCAAAATCATCATTGCTATCTTTGGTTTCCAGCTCTATTCTCAAAAAAAGAACCATTTGACCACTAAAGTCTTCTGATAGTTTTACTCTAAAAAACGCTTGTTTACCGTCTTCTACCACCTTTGAAGGCACTTTAAATATTATGCTGTGCCAATTTCCGTCTTTTGCTTCTACTCCATGTAAAGGTAATATCTCAGTAATTGAATCTGAAACAATTTCTATCTCATTTTCTATTAAAAAATCTTTAAACATTAAATCTTCTTTATTAAAAACCATACATTAGCTCCACTATTTCTTCCCAATTATCATTATCTTTCATTATTTGAAACAACTCTTCTTGATTGCCTTCATATTGTTTTAATAAATAAGGTTTTTGAAGTTGTTTAATGTCATAAACTTTTTTATGTAACAAACCACGTTTTTTATTAAACACTTCTGTTGTCCAGACTTGTGTGTAATATTCTAACAAACTAGAATCTGTTTGTATTTCTATCTCTATTTGATTTATCGTATTATTTTCTGTTGATAATAATTGTTTTAAAAATTCATTCACCTTATCTTTGTCTTTAAGTAGAATCTTCATTAACGGTTTAATCATGTTACTAAGTTCAACCAACATTCCAGTTCTGACGACTCCCCGCCTTACAACAAGTTGCTGAAGGCGAGGGTTC
>CEUY01205926.1_pt1 | contig 45149 bp, 42 predicted proteins | sample 361481 | NCBI WGS metagenome assembly CEUY01 (sample SAMEA2622737, study PRJEB7988) | marine metagenome | isolation source: saline water (ENVO:00002010), including | reverse complement strand
AGAACAATCTACATACATTATAAACATTATTCAGAATGAAGATATTATTGAAGATGTAACAGGAACATTAGAAAGACTTGGTGCTAATGAAATAGAAAATTCATTAGTTGGTGGTAACTTGATCTACAAAGCTTCACCAAAAGTTCACGAAAAAATTAAAAAGTATATAGAATTCTACTCCAAGAATGCAGCAGTAATTGGTTTACAAGTTTCTGTTGTTACAGTTCAGCTAGATAAAACAAGCAATAAAGGTTTTGATTGGTCTACATTAAATGTTGTTGCTGGTGATCCTAACTTATTTGATAGTGGTTCAGATACAGGAGGTATCATTGGTGATATTATCGGTGACGGAACTGAAAGTGTTGCCGCAGAAGCAGCAGAGGTTGTTGCAGAAGGATTAGGTCTAAGTGCAAGCGGAACAAGTATGGGGATTAAGTTCGTAAATGGCGATTTTAATTTTGACGGTGTTATCAACTATTTAAGCACATATGGTAAAACAGAAGCTAACCAATCCACTTTAATGAAGATTATTTCAGGTAAAGAAGTGTCTCTTGTTTCCACTCAATCTATTCCTTATGTTGAAGAAATTGAATTAACACTAGATGACGGAGACGATTCAGAGGGCATTACAACTGCAAGTGTTGATATCGGTCTTGATTTGACAATCACTCCATATTTTGACTCTAAAACAAATATGGTTACAGTAGACTTAAATTTGGATTTAAGCTCTCTACTTGCTATGACAGAGATAACAACAGGAACAACTAAAATTACTCAACCACAGACACAAAACCAAACTTTTACCAACTTAATGAAATTAAAAGCAGGTGAATCTAGTGTTATCGGTGGTATTATGTATGATACTGTTACTGATAATAGAAGTGGTATTTCTTACTTAGAAGAAATGGATATTGCAAGCCAAAGTAAGAGTATGACAAAGAATGCCGTTTTCATCATCTTAAGACCAACAGTTACATTGTTTGGTGACTTTGAGAAAGAAAAAGAAGTTATTCAAAAACTATATTAATTTAAAAAGGGTTAAATAAATGGAAATTTTTAACAAAAGAAAAAAACCTTCAATGATGAAGAAGAAATCTATAAGAAAGGATAAGAATAAATTATCCAAGTATCTTCCATCAACTCTTTTTATAGGTGTTCAAGAAGATATTAACGAAAAAGCTCTTGTTAGTTATATCACTTCTTTGGCGCAAAGTGCATTTGCAAACCCAAAAGAAGCTAAATACTCTATCAAGAAAATGGGTAAAAATAAATTTATCTATGAAATGCATAATGGTTCACAAGATTTAACATATTTGCCACTTGTTATTGGTCAAATGATAGAAGGTGGTGAAACAGAACTAATTTTAAAAACAAATGGTCAAAACGTTAGGGTTTTAAGAAAAACCTCTGTTAAATTAGAATCAAATGTTTTAATTGCTTCAAACAATAGGGACGAAGATGCTATTGTTGATTATGATACAAAAGGTAATCTTAAGCATATTATTAAACAAGGTAGTGAAATATTTATTATTTCAAGTCTGTCTGCAATTATTACTGGATTTATAGCAGGTGCTTCTTTCGTAAGTAAATATTATATGCTTAACGAAGATTATTCATATGATCCAGAAGTTAGAAAGGCACAAACTGCTGTTGATTTTCTAAGAACTATTGCTCCAGAAGAGCATACTAAATATAGATATTTAGAAAGTATAAACTATATTAACTATACTTGGGTTAAAAAATTTACAGAAATAACACCTCCACCAGAGCCAATTAAAGAAGAAATAATGCCAGAGGAAGTTGTGGTAGAAGAGACAGCCGTTAATGTTGAGGCAGATTCTTTACCAGTTGAAGCGACTGATGAACTTGAAATTGCTGCTGAAGAGACTATTGCTTATCCTAATGAAGTAATTACAGAAAATATAATTTCAGAGGAAGAAGTTAAAGGTATTGATTTATCTTTTGAAATGGCTTCTCTTGAAAAAGAATATAATATGGAAAATTCAATTAACGAGAGTGAAACACCAATTGTTAAAGAAAAAGCTGAAGCTGTTCCTGTTGCAGTGGAAGAAATAGTGGTCGAGGCAGTTGCAGAAGTTCAAGAAGACGATTTTGAGATCCCTAGTGAAGATAAGAATATCGACGGATATGTTTCTGTTAAGGAAGAAGACGTTAAAAGTTTAGACGCTACTGATTTACCACAAAATATTGTGGTCGTTGAAGAAGGCGAAGGTGGTTTCTTTGGTAATGACTTTGAAATCTTGAATGAAGAAAACATAGAGTCATTAGACCTATCTAATCTTCCTGAAAATATCATTTTGGAATAATTAAGGAGTAAAATAAAATGATAAAATTATTTAATAGAAAAATAATGTATGCATTGAGTGTTTTATTTTTTGGTCTTAGTTTATTCTTTGTATATATTATAGTGTTTAATTTAGATACGCCAGAAAATTTAGTTGAAACGTCAATGATTAAAGAAAATCTTGTTAATGAATGTGCTACTAAGGCAAGAGAATTAGGGATAGAACAGGTCACTCCTGTAATAACTGCAAAAAGAAAATCTCTTGTTTTAAAACAAAAAGTTATCTCAGACCCTATGCGATTTGCAATAAAAACAGCCAACTTACAAAACTATTGTAAAGAATTAGAGCTTCAAAGTTATTGTCTAGGTAATGAATGTCGTAGAAACCCTAATGAGACTTCACACCAATTTAATATGACATTGGTTGTTAAATAAAAAAATAAAAGGAAAAGCATATGCTTTTCTTTTTTTTTGACTAAAAGTTTTTTAAATGTAAAATATTTATAATACTTTTAAGGATAAAATTCAAGGAGTGATAAATGTTAAGAGCATTACTAAAGATTAATGAGTTTGTCAACTCAAAAGCCATGAAAATATTAGATTTTACAGGTGCTATCGGTATATTATTATATGCTGGATATCTTTATAATCAAGGAAGTGAAAACTATGTGTATTGGTCAATTGGTGGCGGTTTAGGATTATTGTTTGCAATCGTTAGACCAGCTCGTTTCTTTACAAAGAAAATAGAAACACAGGTTCCACAAAATAAATAAAAGAATTAGGAGAAAATAGATGTTTGCCATAATTCTTACGTTTATTGGTTTAGTTTTATTTGCTGCCCTATTATATGGCGGCATAAATTATGTTAATTATGAAATCTATGATCAAAAATTTGAAGAAAGCAATGTTACTTCTGGATTTTATAATTATGAAACAGCAATAAATTCATATAAGAAAAATTTTAATGTATATCCAGATACTGCAAGTTGGATTACTGAGTTAGGTAAAATAAGAACGCTATTACCTAACAATCAAAAACATAATTTTAAATATGAATACAATACAACAAACAACACGGTTGCTATTTGTTATGATAGTGTTGCTGAAACTAAAGGTGATTACAAAGTCATCGAAGATATTTTTAAACAAGGACAATTTATCATAAGTGAAAATTGTTTTTCTAAAACAAATGAAACAATTGATCAGAGTTCATACCCTGTAAAAGTATCTTTAACAAAATGGATTAAAAAATAAGGATTTAACAATGATTGCTACTATTATAATGGTTATTATATTTTTAGGGTTCGCTGCAATGATTACCTATAATGTAATGTCATTTAATCATAATATTTCAGTTTCAAGTGAAATTAATATTATGGATAATGAGTTGAAGATTATCAAACAAAAATTAATTGTAGACGCCAAACCAATAGCAGGTTCAGGTGAATATGCTTTACCATACGGAACTACTTCTGCAACAAATCATAATTTACCTACTCATTTATCATTAGCTCAAACAAATATTAAAGGTTATGATTTTTTATATTGTCCTTATGGAGTCGTTGATTCAACAATAAAAGATAAAACTGTTAATCAAAATAATGGTGGTTCTTATAATGTTAAAAATATTGATGTAAATGGTGTTGAATATACAGCTTACAGTGACGCTCCTGTAAGTTTTTCTGGTTCTCCAGAAGTAAGTGCATTTATTGTTTCTAAATTTGAAGATATGAATTTTAATTGTAGTGATATTCTATATGACACTAATGCAGCGACATATTATTCAACAGATGTTAAAGTCGTTACTATTACAAAGGATGAAATTAATGATTATTTTAAACTTAATGACTTATCTGGTGTTACAGAAGAATTACGTGTTAATAATTTAAACATTACAGAAACACTATCTGTTTTAGAAAATGATGAATCAAACAAATCTTATGAAATAACATTAAGTGAAGATGTTGCTCTTGATAGAACATTTAATATCAAAAAAGATTTGAATAAGAAAAACACAATTCATTTTGAATTAGGTGATTATCATTTAACAGGTGATTACACATTCTCTGTCGAAAATGTAAACCTTTCAATTCAAGGAAATAATAATAGCACACCAAGTGAAACACTAGCTAAGATTGAAGTTGTTAATTCATCAGTTAATGTCGATAATTCAACTATTGGCGGGTTGGAATTGGTTAATTCAACTGCAAATTTAAGTGATTTTCATATTCATTCTGGTGATTCTCAAAAAACATTTAATGCTATTGGTTCTAAAATATTTACTAGTGGTTTTAGTGATATAAGTAAAAATTCAAATGGCTCTCATAATCTCGTCACATTAAAAGATTCTCAATTTACAAATGAAAGTGGTGTTTTAACTATAAGAGGTAAAAAGGGAACTCCTAATTATGGTGTTGCTTTGTATAATAGCAACTTGTCTAATTATGGAACATTAGAGTTCTCTTACACTGGTGGTATACCAACAAATGATATCTTTATTGGTAACACTAGTGTTGCATATGTTAATGGTGGCACAGTTAATCTAAGTGGTAAGAACAGCGATTCTGGTATTTTTATTTCTGGTGGAACATTAAGTTCAGAAGGTTCTACTTCTAATATCAACATAAAAGCAAGTAATGTTGATCATATTATTGCTATTGAAGGTGGTTCTATGATTGTTGATTCTTTAAATGTTGGGTCTAATGGTAATCGTTCGCAGAACGAAACAATCTCGGAAGAGACATTTTCAAATAATGAAGTAGGTATAAACTTAATAAAAGGCGATAATGTTAATATTTATGGTGAAATTAATGCATGTTGGACTGGTGATACGTTTAAAAACAAAGACGATTCAATAAAATTAGATCTAACAAATAGTGGCTCTGATAGAACAAATAATATTTCAAACTGGGATTGTTTGCAATAATTTATAATATAAAGGGAAGAAAGAATAATGAGTAATGAACATGAGTACAATCAAAAAGCTAAATCGTTAAACGAAGAGCTTTCCAAAATACTTCTTGAAAGAAAAATAGTCCCAGAAGAGGCTATTAATATAGCGAAAATGGATAGTGAAATTAGTGGTGATGATATCACTAAAATACTAGTTAGAAACGGATTTGTTACACAAGATAAAGTTTTAGATATTATTATCGATTTAGATAGTGAAACATTAACAAATGAAGAAGTAATAATTCCGAACATAAAACCAGAGTTGTTAGAAAAACATAAAACAATGATTAATGCGGTTACAGATAAGATTGTTTTCTTTTCTACTGTAAATAATAATCAAGCTGATGAAATTGCTTATTTGTTACAGCAAAATTATTTTCCAAAGCACGAAGTAAGGCAAATACCTTGTAATATTGCAAAGCTTAATGAATACTTGGAAAAAATAAAGACAATTTATGAAGATGATGGTTCTATGGTAGAACGTATTGTTCGTAAAGCAATCAAAAAAGAGGTTTCAGATATTCATATCGTTCCACAATATGATACATATACTGTGTTATTTAGATATCTTGGTGTTCGTTACCCTGATAATATGGGGACAAAAGAAGAATTTAACCAATTAGCTGCTCGTATCAAAGATTTATCTAAAATGGATATGTCAGAAAGACGTAAGCCACAGGATGGTGCATTCCAAATTGACTACAATGGTCGTTATGTTGATCTTCGTGTATCAACAGTTCCAACTCCTGATGGTGAAATTGTTGTAATTCGTATTCTTGACCCTGAAAAAGCTCAAATGAGTCTTAAAGGTCTTGGTATCTCTGGATTAGACGAATGGCGCAAAGGTGCTTCTCGTTCGGATGGACTATGTTTGATTTGTGGACCTACTGGTTCTGGTAAAACAACAACTTTAAACTCAACTCTAAGAGAACAAGATAGATTTGGTAAAGCAATATTTACAATAGAAGATCCAGTAGAATACCGTATACCTTACATTGGTCAAGTAAATATTAATACAAACGTAGGACTTGATTTTGCAAGAGCTATTAAGGCATTCATGCGTTCAGATCCTGATGTTATCGTTGTAGGTGAGGTTCGTGATGACGAGACCGCTCGTAACGCAATAAAAGCTGCTGAAACAGGACATTTGGTTTTTGCTACTCTACACACAGGTTCAATACCAGGTGCTGTATCTCGTTTGAGAGACTTAGGGGTTGAAGCTCATGAATTGAAATATGTTCTTCGTGCTGTTATGGCGCAAAGATTAATGAGAACGATTTGTAACCATTGTCATGGAACAGGTCTTTCACAGGAAATTGAAGGACAAGAATGTCAAAAATGTCAAGGTAAATCATATGACGGACGTACCGTTGTTTCAGAAGTTAAGTATTTTTCTGAAATGAAAGAAGTTTTGGATATTATAGCAAGTAATGAAAAAGATGTTGAAGTTACTTGGAGAACAATGATTGAAGATGGTTATGATAAATTTAACAAAAAAATTACTTCACCTGGAGAATTTATCCGTTTATTTGGTACAGAAGCAGAAAGAATATTAATAAACCAAGGTTATGATGTCGATAAAATCGATGATAAAGGTTTTTTTGAAGAAGAATAAGGGAATATTTAGATGGCAAACTATAGAGTTACCGTAAAGTATAGAAACGGTAAGATAGAAACAATAAACATAAATGCTGACAATATCAGTGACGCTCGTGCTTATGCAAGACGAAGAGGTACCCTTATTTCAATTAAAAAGGGTTCTGCATTAAAACTATTTGAAATCCCTTTGCTTGCGGAAGAACGACAAATGTTTTTACACCGACTCGCTTCAATGCTTGCTTCTAAATTAGGCACTTCTGAATCACTAGACGTTATTCGTAGTTCTTTTACAGGTAACATTAAAAAAATTGCAAACAAAATATTAGAATATATGGAAGCTGGTTCTGATTTGGTTGAAGCCATAGAAAAAATAGGACCACCTCATTTTCCTACAACCACAATTGCACTGATAAAAGCAGGTTCTAAGGGTGGTGATACTTGGAAAGCACTTCGTGATGCTGCTGAATTTGAAGTTGAGATGGAAAGAGTTCGTAAAGGTGCAGGTAAAGGTCTTTGGTCTGGTATTGGTGGCTTCTTAATTGCTGCTATAGTTACTTTTACTGCTAAATTCTATGTTGCACCAAAAGTATTAAGCTCTAATTTTTTCAAGATGACTGCTGGTAGTGTTGATTTGACATTTATTCATGTTTTATCAAACATTGTTGGCTATTCTATGTTGGCTTTTTTCATTGTTTTTATGTTCTTATTTTTGTTAGGCACTCTTGGTAGACTTATTATTCCGACTCAAGCAGATGCGTTCATATTAAAAATACCATTTTATAAAGATCTTGTTTTAGCACGTGGTAACTACATTGTCTTATATGGCTTGGCGGTAATGATTAACTCAGGTGTATCTATGGAAAAATCATTACAATTATCTGCGAATAATACTCGACGAGGTTCTTTAAAAGATGATTTGGAAAGGGCTATTGAGGCAATTAAAGTTGGTAGACCTTGGGCTAGAAGTATGCACACATTCCACGCTACTGACCGTGCAGCATTATCTGTGTCAGCCGATAAGGATCAAATTGCAAGTACACTAAATGCTCTTGCGTACCAATACAGAGAAGATTATAAACGTGTATTAGGATCGTTTGGACCTTCCATGCAATTAATCGCAGCACTATATCTAGTATTATCAGCAGGGATATTATTTGGATATACAATATTACCAATGCTACAAGTTGCAGCTTCTGGTGTTTAAAAACAAGAAAAGGTCATCCAGACCTTTTTTTATTTTAAAAATTGTCTTTACTTATTATGCTTTTTAAAATTTCTTGATTTATATCTTCTTCATTAAAATTGATTTTTGCTTTTTCTAACTCTATATCTATTCGATCCCATTCCGAAAATCTTTTTTCAAATCTTAAATTGTCTTCATGCTCCATTAAATCACTTAATTCACTTACATCAAACATAAGTCCTCCTTTTACTTTTATTTCTTCATATTAAAAGAACCAATTGTTTCTTTTTTCATTTCAAAAAAAAGTATTGCACATTTTTCTTTTTCTTGACAGTTTAAAAAAAATACATATAATTAAGGAATATTTTATTTTAAGGAGAAGATTTATGTTGAAATCATTAAGCGTAAAAGATTTCGCTTTGGTTGAAAAAATGAACCTTGATTTTAATAAAGGGATGATCTCATTAACAGGTGAAACAGGTGCAGGTAAATCTATATTGCTTGGTGCTATTGGATTACTTAGTGGTGATAAACCTAAAAAAACTGCAGTTAGAAGTGGAACAGACCAAGCTATCGTTTCTGGTGTTTTTGATATTAGTTATCTACCAAAAGTTAAAGCATTCTTGGACGAAAGAGGGTTGTTGGACTCTGATAATGAAAACGAATGCATTATTCGAAGAGTGATAAGAAAAGATGGTCGTAGTAGTTCTTTTATTAATGATTCTGCGACTAATCTTAAAACTATCGTTGAATTAGGTGAAATGTTAATAGAGATTCATGGACAACACCAACATCAAAATTTATCAAAAAAAAGAAAGCAATTTGATATTCTTGATTCATTTTGTGGATTAAAAGATAAAAGGAAGATTGTTTCAGAACGTTATCGTGCTTGGAAACAAAAAGAAGAAGACGCATTAAAGATAAAAGAAGATTTTGAAGATAATTATAATAAATATCAACTTTTAAATTATAAAAAAAATGAGTTAGAAACATTGGAAATAAAAGAAAATGAAGTTGAAGATTTAGAAATAGAGCAACAAGACCTCTCTTCAGCAGATTCTATTATTAGTGATTGTGAAGAATCAGTTTCTATATTAAAAGATGGTGTTGGTGGCAATGATGATGTTATATCCCTTCTTAGTAGAGCATTAAATAATATTGAAAATCTTAATGATGAAGAAAGAACAAAAGATATACTTGAAATGTTAGAAACTGCAAAAATAAATGCAGAAGAAGCTTCTGACTCTATTAAATTATATCGTGATAATTTTGAAGTTAATCCTGAAAGATTAATAGAAGTTGAGGATAGACTCAGAACATTAAATAAAGCAGCAGAAAATTTTCATTGTCTTCCAGAACAATTATTTTCAATTCTACCTAGTATAAAAAAAGAAATTAAAGAACTTAATTACTCAGAAGACGCTGTTAAAGAAGCAGAAGACGCTGTTGAAGTTGCTTATCAAGAATATTTAGAAAAAGCCAAAGAACTAAGTAATCTAAGAATGAAAGGAGCTTTGGAACTTTGCAAGAGTGTTAACAAAGAAACAATAAAACTAAATCTTGCAGAAGACATATTAAGGATTGATTTTAAATTTTCCCATAAAACAAAAGAGTTTGACTGTTCTGCTTATGGCATAGATACTGTTGATTTCTTAATAAGACCAAACTTAGGTCAAGAATATCAAAGCATATCTGTTATTGCTTCTGGTGGTGAATTGTCACGCTTGTCTCTTGCAGTTCAGGTCGTTTCCTTTAAGAATGAAAAGAAACCCACAATGATCTTTGACGAAGTTGATACTGGTTTGAGTGGCGAAACTGGTAATGTCGTTGGTGATTTACTAAGAAGAGTCGGTGAATTAGGTCAAGTTATGTGCATAACACACTTACCACAAGTCGCTGCACAAGGACATTCTCATTATTTTGTTTCTAAGAATAATGTAGAAAGAAATGGTGAAATGATTACATTATCAAACATTAGAGAATTATCTAGAGATGAAAGAGTGGCAGAGGTTGCCAGAATGATTGGCGGTGATATCAATTCAAAAGATACATTGCAAAGTGCTAAATCAATGCTTTGTGATTAATTTGTTTGTTAAAAAAACATAAGAAGCATTCAAAACTTGAATGCTTCCTTTTTTTTTGATATAATTTTGATAAATCGGAGAAAATTATGGAAAATATTTTTAAGAAATTATACCCAAAAGCAAAGAAATATTTGGATGACAAAAAAAGATTAAAAAAACTATTGTCCAAAGCTACTGATAAAAGCTCTAAATTAAAAGACAAAGACACAAGAGATGAAATCAAAGAAGACGTTAAATTTTCTGTATCTCTTCTTAAAGATTGGAGTAACAACGAATATCGTGAAATACCCAAAAAAAGTATATTATCTATTATTGCGGCAATGTTGTATTTCGTCATACCAACAGACTTGATTCCAGATTTTATTCTGGGAACAGGCTTCTTAGACGATGCAGCAGTATTGTCTTATATGTTTTCTATTATTAAAAACGATTTGGAACAATATAAATTATTTAAAGAAAGCGTTAAGATTAAAATAGAAATGAAAGAAAACATTTTTTCAGGGTTTAGTAATATGTCGAAACACTTAGACTCTAAAATACATTCTTCTTTTTTGATTTTTTTATCTTATTTTATAAAAAATGATTTTGAATTAGAAAATTTTAGAACATACATAAAAAGAAATGAAGCGACATTTAAATTAAAAACAGAAGATCAGACTTCGTTTTCTTTATTAATAGATAAAAATAAGATTGCTCGTGTAACAACAAATAGTTCTTTTCTTTTAAATATATTAACTGCATATTCTGTTACTCATTACAAAAAAAACGACGAAGACTTTTTTAAAGAAATAAATGATATTGTAAAAATGTCTTATCACAATGAAGAAGTTGAAGAAATATCCGCTTTATATGCTTCTATGGTTAAAAAAATAATGAACGGCGAAAAGGATAAATTAAAATTTCTTTTGCAACATAATTATGATTTTGTAAGTTTTAAAAGTAAAAGGGCATTTGAATTAGGGTTGGGCAGCTATATAAAGAACTACAAAACAGAAGATAAAAAGAATAATATTTCTGACTCTTTTGAAATTATTGCATATTACTTATATCAATCAAATTCGTTTTATGATATTATAAATGGCGATATTGAGAAAGAATTGCCTAAATCATATTTGATATTTTTAAGTGCAATACTTTTTAATGTTCAAAAAGAAGAAGATTATTTAACAAAAATACAATATTTATTTAAGTAAGGAAAAAAATGATTGATAAAAATAAGGCAAAAGGTGCTCTATATGGTCTTTATGTTGGTGACGCATTAGGTGCGCCATTAGAGTTTTTAAATTTGGATGGAGTTGATCCTGTAAAAGATTATATTGAAGGTGGCGTTCACAATGTAAGAACTGGTCAATTTACAGATGATACTTCTATGGCATTAGCGTTAATGCATTCTATTGTTGAAAAAGGCTTTGATAAAAAAGATCAAATGGATAAATATTTATCTTGGATGTTGAATGGTGAATATTCGTCAAAAGGTTTTTGTTTCGATATTGGTATTGCTACTCAGAGAGCTTTAAACAATTATAAAATTACGGGGATTGTTGATTCAGGTTCAACAGAAAATTATAGTTCTGGAAATGGATCTTTAATGCGTATTGCTCCTGCTTTACTTTATTCTTATAAAGACGGAGAAGCTGCAATGATTGATATGGCTAAAGAAAGCTCTGTTACCACTCACGGTAGTCAAACTGTTTTGGACTCTTTAACTTATTTTACAAGTATCTTTCATAAAGTTTTGTCAGGTGAAAAAGATAAAGATAAACTTTTAGATTTTGAACCAAGTAAATATGGTATAGATGATTTAATTCTTATTGATGAGTTGCTAAAACTTGATATTAAAAATTATGATAAATATGATCTTAAATCTTCAGGGTATATCGTTCATACTATGATTTGTGTTTTATGGTCTTTTTATCATGCTGATAATTTTGAAGACGCTATTGTTAATGCTATAAATTTAGGTGATAGTGAACAAGCTGATCCAGACACTATTGGAGCTATTACAGGACAATTAGCTGGTGCTTATTATGGTTATGACAACATACCAGAACGTTGGTTAAAAGGATTATCTAATCAAGATATGCTTGACGGATATACAAACGCTTTTCTTGATACTTTATAATTTTAAAATAAAAATAGGCTTCTAGCCTATTTTTTTATTTGATTATTTTTTTATTTTGAACTATAATGATTACGTTCTATTACTAATGGAGGTTATTATGAACAATTTATTTAAAATAAATATTAATGAAGATATTAATAAAATTAAAGAACAATACAACGAAACAAAAAAACAATTCCATTTCTGAAATTCTCTCCTTCAAATCAATTCTTTGATCGAGAAAGAAGAAGAAATTGATTTATTTCTAGCTACTGCTAATTACAAAGAAGATTTATCTTCTTATTTCAAAAACAAAAAACAAATATCAAAAATAATAAGCTTAAATAAAGATACCGATTCTTTATTAGAAGAGAATGATTCTATTTATGAATATCTAGAAGAAAAAGATTTTTTTGAGATTTTTTGTCAAAATTTATTACTTATAAATGAAAATCTTAAAACTCTTTATATTCATCGATTAAAGTTTGATTCGTATTCTAAAAACGATTGTTACATTCAATTTAAGTCTTCTACAGGAGGTAAAGAATCAGAAGACCTTGCTTTTATTATGTTTAAAAATTATTTAAAAATGTTTTTAGATAATAATATTGAACATGAAATAATTGAAATTGAAGAAAATGGAACAGGTTTTTTAAAGAATGCAATTGTAAAAGTATCATTTAATTATGCTTATGGATTGCTTAAATACGAAAAAGGCATTCATAGATTCACAAGGGTATCTCCTTATGGAAATGGAAAACTCCATACTTCTTTTGTTTTTATAGATGTTTATCCTGCGATTGAATTCGATGATAATATATCTATTAATAAATCTGATTTAAGAATTGATACTTTTCGTGGTTCTGGTGCTGGTGGTCAACATAGAAATGTTACTGATAGTGCTATTCGATTAACTCATAAACCTACTGGTATTGTTGTTAAAATTGAAAATGAAAGAAGTCAACATAAGAATAAAAAAATGGCTTATGACATACTTGCTTCAAAGCTCTATGAATATGAACTTAATAAAATAAACAATGAAAATGACAACAATAAAGGCAAAGATAGCTTTCAAGATTGGGGTTCTCAAATTAGAAGTTATACTATTGAGCAAAATAGAATAAAAGATCACAGAACTAACATTTCTTTCAATTGTAATTTTGATTATTATTTTCATGAATTGTTAAATAAGATTTTTAACTATAATTCAAGTATATTATTCTCAAAAGAAATTAAATAATTAAAAGGTAGCAGAGGCTACCTTTCTTTTTTATTTTTATATGGTAGTATTATAGTATATATATGGAGATTATTATGAGCAACAAAGAAGATAAAAATTATGAAGAAAGTATTGGTAAATTAATTGCTGACAAAAATAGGCATAAAGAAGAACATTTAAGAGTAGAACAAGGTAATTTGCAGCTTGACGATAATACGCCTAAAACTACTGTTTTGAAGGGACGAAACTCTAAGCCACGTGGTTCTAAGCCAGCGAAACAGAATTTAGATAATACAAAACAATATAATCTTAAACCTGATAATACTGGCGGTGATTATGGACAATCTGTAATTGACTCAACAAGAAAAGAAATAGAAGAAAATAAAATTAAAGAGCAAAAAAAGAAAGATTTAGATAAAAAGAAAAAAAGAGAAGAAAAAATAAATCGTATTAATCGAAGAGCAAACTTATTAAAAAGAAAATAAAGAACATTTGTTCTTTATTTTTTTTATATTATTATACCAATAATAAGAATAAAAAGGAACAATGTATGATTAAAAACTTTTTTAAAAAAAATCTTTGCTTTATTTTTTTCGGTATTATTTTTGTTTGGGCTTACCAAACTTTATCTTTATATCCAGTAATTATTAATAATATAAAACCTACTGTTTTCAATACAACAAATGAATTTGAAGTTAATTATTTGAATGTAGACAATAATAAAATTAAAACTATATTCTTTAAAAGTTATAAAAAAGACAGTCCTGTTTTAGTCTATTTCCACGGAAATTATGAATTAATTGATTATTATGTTGATTTGTTTAATCATGTTCGTAAAGATTATGATTTAAATATATTAATGGTTGAGTATAATGGTTATGGTGATTCAGAAGGTTTTCCTTCTTTAAAGCAAAATGAAATAAATTTAAATAAAGCAATTGAATATTATAAAGAAAAAGATTATCTTCAAAATGAAACTAACCAAGAATACATTTTTTTTGGTAGAAGTCTTGGAACAGCACAAGCATTAAATTTTATTTACAAAAACCCTAATTATAAAAGTAATTTAATTATGCTCTCTGGATTCATGAGTCCTATTGATGCTATAACCAATAATGAATATTTAAATTCTTATTTGTCATTAATGATTTTTGAAGACTATATGGCAGATCATAAGATTAAAAAAATTGCTGGTTATAAAAATCTTAAGTCTGTTGTAATTATACATGGAACCAAAGACGATTTGTTTAATATAGAAGTTGCTAAAAAAATGAAAGAAACTTTTGAAAAAGAGAATGTTGATACTAAATATATTGAATATGAAGGTGGACACAATCGTTTCTATTATTTTTTTGAAAATTATTTATAATAAAAAAAAGGTTAAGTGTCGCACTTAACCTTTTTTGTTTTCTTTAAATTGATAATTTTTCTTTTAATTTTTGAGCGTAATCTTCTAGATCTGCTAAAACTGAAAGTTTAAAATCATCTTCTGCATTTTCTTTTTTTAAGAAATCTATATCTTCTTGAAATTCTTCAAATGTCATAGAATAATGAGAATCAGGATTTGTGATTCTTTCTTTACACATTTCAATCCACTTTTCATAAGCCTTCATATCCAAATCTTGTTCATAGTTTCTTGCTATAAATCTGAATATCATTTCAGGCACTCTTTTTTTATCATCAAACTTTTTAGCTTTAATGTTATTTCTTAAATAATCCAACATTTCTACTGAGTTTGTTTTTTTCAATAATGCAAAATGATTTTGATCTGTTTTTGAGAAGAAACCACCTGAGTATATTTGAGTATCCACATCTGGATCTTTTTCAGGATAATCATTTTGAGAAAATACAGCTTCAATTTTTTGTTGAAGAACAATAAAGTTGTCTTTTATTTTTTGAATGTTCTCTCTTAATACATTGCCGTCAATACCTAAAGCAGCAGCAGTTTCTTTATTTAATAAGTTTGAAGGTGCTAATACAGGGCATTGATTTATTTTTATTGTATGAAGTGGGATTCTTTCTTCTCCTTCTCCAATATAAACGACATCATTCGCTTCTTGTTTTTTGATTTTATTTAAAATTGCTCTTTTGTCACTAGGTAAAATAGCTTCTTCTGGTAGTTCAGGTTTTCTACTTTTAAACATGTTTGTTTTAAGTGTTTCTGCATCTTGTGTTAGTAATAAATCTAAATTTTTTGTAAGTTTAATGCAATAAACATTCATTTTGTTTGCATAAATTGGGTAAAGAACTTCTATAAAGTCTTGCTCTCCTCCAAAAAATGAATCAGCCATTAGAAATGGTTTAAAGTTTAATGTGTTTGAATATGCTCTTGGATCATATCCTTTAAATAAGAAATCACCAACACCTTGCTTGTTTCTTTGTTTAAACTGTGACTCCCAAAATTCAGGTTGAGCATCTTTTATCATTTTAGCTAATGCTATCGTAGCTCGAACATCAGATAAAGCTTCGTGAGCATTTTCATGAATAATACCATTTGCTGGACTTAATTGATCAAGTTTAAATACTTTCTTTCCTGTCTCTGGATTTAATGGCACATTAATAATACCTGGGTATAAAGCGGAAGCCATTCTTACAACATTTAATAAATCCCAACGAGAACATTGATTTGCCCATTCTCTTCTATATATATCAATAAAGTTTCGATAATTACCATTTCTTGTGACTTCATCGTCAAATGAAATATTGTTGTAACCGATGCCACAAGTTCCTGCCTTACCAAGTTCGTTATCTACTCTATGGAAGAAAGTTGTTTCATTAAGACCTTTTTTTTGCACTTCTGAAGGTTTTACACCTGTTACCATACAAGCCATTGGGTTTGGTAAACGATCTGGTGTCATTTTACAATATAGATCAACTGGTTCATCAATCTCTTCTAAATTAAGATTTGTTCTTATTCCAGCAAATTGAGAAACACCATCTAGTTGTGGGTTTGTCCCGAAAGTTTCATAATCATGCCAAAAGAAACTTGGTTCTACTTTTTTTACCATTGGTTTTATTCCTTTCTAATTTAATTCAATCTAAGTGATTATAGCATTGATTTACAAAAAAATAAAGTCTTTTTTCTTATTTTCTAGCAATAAAACCACAAAAACCATAGCTTTTCCAAAATATTTCAACAAAAGAAAACATTGATAATTCTTTTTCTATTTCTTTTGGTGTCTTTAATTTCATAACACTCGTTAACTCTTGTTGTTTTTGTAAAATTTCTTCATCTGTAAAATGTTCTCTTTTGTATTTATAGTAAATAGAGTTTGTTATGCTTTCAAGACAAGGATCGTTTGAATGTGTTTTTTCACATACTATGAAATACCCACCATCATTTAAACTATCATAAGCTTTTTTTATTACTTCTTTTCTCTTGTGTCTAGGTAAAAATTGAAGAGTAAATATTGATGATATTACACTTGTATTTGTTGGAAAATCTATTTTTGTTATATCAGACTTTTCAAAGTTTACGTCTGTTTCTAGATCTAATGGTAGGAGATTACTAATGTCATATCCAAAATAATTACAACTCTTGTTTCTATCTAAACTAAGCAACAAAGAACCTGTAGAACAACCAAGATCTAAAACATTTGTCTCTGATTCTGTCAATGCTTCTACTAGAAATTTTAAATGATTACTTAAAAAATCATAATTTGGAATTGATAGATTAATGTGTCTATCAAAATCTTTTATCTTATTAAAGTCAAAGTTATTCAAGTTACACCTCTTTTTTTCTTCATTATACTACAAAATTAGAAAAAATGAAGGTCGAAACACTAAAATTTACTTGAAAAAAAGTGAAGAATGTATTATAATTGGTTAAATATTTATAAAAGGATAAAAAACTATGAAAACTAATGTAAATGTTGAAACAAGGAGTTCTCAACGAAAAAAATTTAAAGGTGTTGTTAAAGGTACACGACAAAGATTCGGATTTCTAAACATTAATGGTCACAATGATATTTTTATTAAACCACAAGAAATGGATAGAGTTTTTTCTGGTGACATTATTAATGTAACGGTTAATGATTACGGCACAGAAAGACAAAGTGTTTCTATTGATGAGGTAGTGGATTCAAAATTTAAAACTTGTATTGGTGTTTTCAAAGAAGATGACACAGGAGCTTATGTTTTACCTGACAATTATGGTTTTAACAGAATGATTCGTATCCCTAAATCATATCGTCGTGGTGCAGAAAATGGTGATTATGTTAAAATTGAAATAATTGAACATCCTTTTCAATCTAAAAAACCAAAAGCGAAAGTTTTACAAGTAATAGGTAAACCAGACTCATTGGGCGTTGAAGCTGAATATTCGATTGCAAAAAAAGGATTATCCACACGTTTGAATCCTGCTATTCATGAAGAATGTGACAATATTATTTCAAACTATCCTAAGCTCAATGACAGTTTAAAAAGAAAAAATTTAACAAAACTTAACTTTATCACAATTGACGGTGACAATACTGTTGATATTGATGATGCTGTGTATGTTCAGAAACTTAAAAATAAATGGAAATTGCTTGTTGCGATTTCAGACGTTTCAGAATTCATTGAAGAAAATAGCTTAATTGATAATGAAGCATATAATAGAACTTCTACTGTTTACTTGTTAGGTCGTACAGTTCCAATGCTACCTTCTGAATTGGCACATGAATATCTTTCGTTGAAAGAGGGCGAGAAGAAAGCTGTTTTGATTGCCGATATGACATTAGACCTTGATGGTCGATTAGATAAATATGAATTCTACGAGGCATTTATTGAATCTAAATCTAGATTTACTTACAATGAGGTTGATAGCTTTATTGAAACTGGTCGATTAGACGAAGATAAATTAAAATACAAAGAAGATATTAAAAATCTTCGTGATCTTCAGGGATTATTAACAGAAAAAAGAAAAACACATAGTGTTATTCCTGCAAAACGAAATGATTATAAGTTTTTACTTGACGAAAATAAGCAAATTGAAAATATTGAATTTTTATCTCAACAAACTTCTTATAAAATTATTGAAGAAGCGATGTTGCTTGCAAATCGTTGTGCAGCAGATTTCATCTCTGATTATGAATACGGCATTTTTAAAGCACAAGAAGGTATTTTGGAAGCTAAAAAGAAAATGTTATCTCAATATTTAAGACAACATATTTTCTTTGAAAACTCAATGTTTGAAGATTTTAAAGATTTTAAACATCTTTATAAATTAATTGAGAACAGAGAAGATTCTGAAAGTATTAAACAAGTTCTATCCTTGAATCTTAAAAAAAGTTATTATGCTACAGAAAAAAGAAAGCATTATGTAATGGGCTTTGATGGATACACTTATTTTACTTCTCCAATTAGAAGATATGTTGATATTCTTGTTCATCGAATGATAAAAGCCAAAATTAATAAAAAGAAATATGCTATTTCAAAACCAGACTATATTTCTCATTTTACAAAGAAAGAGAAAGATATAAGAGAATGCTCGTTAGCAGTAGAACAATGGCTTAAAGCAAATTATATTGCAAAACATTCTGAGGTTGAATTTGAAGCTAAAATTATTAGTATTTCTAATTTTGGTTTGCATGTTAAAATTGGAATTAATGGGATTGAAGGTTTTATTCCTATAGGTGATCTTGGAGACAGAAAAAACGTCTTTAAGAAAAGTGACTTAGAAATAGTTATTAATAAAAATAGCTTTAAAATTAATGATACAGTTAATGTAAAGTTAAAAGAAGTTCAAGAAGAAGCTTCATTAATATTTAAGAAATTATAATTGAAAAAGAGAAAGTATCGATACTTTCTCTTTTTTTTATCTTAAATCTATTTTAATTATTGAACCCAATAGTATCGCACTGACTAGTTTGATAATTTAAAGATAAAAAAAGACCACTTTTGAATGGTCTTTTTTATTAATTAACTTTCTTTTTCTTTTGCTTTATTATATTTTCTTTTACTTTTTCTTCATCTGGATTATCTTTATATAATGGTATATAAATTGTCTGTCCAGGATATATGTAATTCATTTTTATAACATTTTTGTTTATTTTTACCAATGTTTTTATTCTTGCAGATATCTCATTCCAAGTAGGTTTATAATTTTTTGGATAAGTATTCATTAGTATTTTCTTTAAAGTATCATTTTTTTTAACTTTATATTTTATTAAAGGTAGAAATTTTCCATTTTTTAATTTTACTTTAACTATTTTTGAATCATCATTTAAAGACATTTTAATGGCTAATGCAGCGTCTCTTATTTCTTTTTTGATATCACCGTTTTTATCAAATTCTAGCAAATAAAGAGTCTTCGTATCTTTTAAGTCAACATACAGTTCTTTTATAAGATTTTTACGAACTTCTATTTGTTCTGATGTTGCTTTTAGATTTTCCAAATCTCTTTCTAGATCTGAAATTACTTTATCTAACCTTGCTTCATTTTTTTCATTATTTGCGATTTCTTCAATATAATAATTTGTAATATTATTTAATTTTTCAAGAGCTATATCTTTATCTGTCTTATTATCTGCAAACACGTTTGTGCTAAATGTAGCAATTAATCCTAAAACCAACAATGATTTTTTCATTTTTTATTCCTTTATATCATTTAATTCAAATGTATCCAATGTTACATCTAAGAACTTTTTAATCTTTTTGTCAACAAATACTTTTATTGTTTTGTTTATAATTTTTGAAAAACCAAAATCAACGTTTGCTTCGAGTTTTACTGCCAAGATTGTTTTTTCTTCACTTTCAGGGATTGCTCTAATTTTTAAATCCAAAGATAAGTTATTATTGTCGTCATTTATTGAATAAATATTTAACAATCCTTTTTTCTTATTTACTTTATAGGTTAATTTTGTTTTTAAAAATAATTTTTTACCTACTACATTTTCTTCTTCTGTTTTTATTTCAAAAACGTTTTTCTCTACTTCTTTAAATGATTCTATCAAAGAAGATTTCTCAGCAAGTTTATTGATATCTAAATCTAATGTCTCTTGAAAATCTTCTATTTTATTATTAAAAACTCTTCTTTCTACAATAGTGAAATCTATACCCATTCTTAATCTTCCTCTTAAATAAAACCTTATTTTACAGTGTTATTATAAAAAAAACAAGTTTTTTAGTTCACACACTTTTGAAAATCTTTAATTTTTTCCTTATTTGAACAAGAAATAGATTTAAGGTTTACATTTATAAAATTATTTTTAATTGGGGTTAATTTTTTTTCTATGCAAGCATATATATTTTGTGTATTCTCATATTCTTCATTACAAGATTGGAACGCTTCATTGAAATATCTTTTTCTGTTTTTTTCAAATATACTTTTTGCCCTCTTAAAAGAACTACTTAATTCTTGCATAATACCCATTAATTCATTGTTTTGTATTCCTTGACTTTTTATTGAATTAGTGCATTTGTTTATATCAGACACTCTATTGTCTGAATGGAATAAACAATAGTTTTCTATCCAGTACTTTTTATCTTTTCCTTTTTCAAGAAACAAATAATAATTATAAAAACATTCACTCATTGAATTAAGTTCACGATTAAAACTATTTTTATTACAAGTTTGAATATTTGACTTAAAAGATATCTCTTTTAATGCCGATATATTTCTTTTAATTTCATATTTAGAAATCACTAATGGATTGTATTTATAAGTTAAACAGTCTGATAAGTGTTCTATATTATTCGTTGATTCAAAGCAATGTCTTACAATACCACTTTCTTTTGATTTTTGAATTAGAAAAACTGCTTCTTTTTCACACTGTGATTTGTTTTCCGAAAAAAAATCACAAACTATACCAAGCTTTTTTTTGTTAAAAGCTTGAAGTTCTTCATTAGCATTTGCACTTGTGCTCATTGCAAAAACAAATGAAATTAAACTTAATATTTTAATCGTATTAAAAATTTTCATTTTCTTTTCCTTATCGCTATAATCATTTTATTGAAAAAAAATATTTAAACAAGGAAAATTATAAAAAAAGAAAGTTAATTCTTTTTTTTATTAACTTTTTTTTCTTTTTAGTTTAATAAAACCGATGCTTTATTTTAATTTTTTTTCAAAAGATATTGATAAAAACGATTTTTAGATTAGAATAAAACGTATATATTTTTTAAGGAGATTATATGTCTACTAAACACAATCAAAAAGGTCAAGTTAAGTGGTTTAGTCAAGAGCGTGGATACGGATACATCACCAATAACGAAAAGAAAGATTTGTACTTTGGTGTTAAAGACATTGAAGGTGCAGAATTACCTGAAAACGGGGATATCGTTTTTTTTACTGAGTATATTGGTAAAGAAAATACAAGTGCTGCTACTGATATTAAAATCTTTGAACGTAAAAACCCTAAATTAAAAAGAGTCCATTGCAAAGGCTGTGAAAGAAAAGTAGAGCCTAAACCTTGGTATTATGGTGGTTCTGATTATACTACTGTTAGTATTGTTTTGCTGTGTCCATTTTGTGGATATCGAATATCTAAAAAAGGCGGTGGCTTTAATGCTTTTGCCAAAATTATACTTGGCATATTCGTGTTAGCTTTAAGTTTTGTTTTTTATAAAATAATTTGATTTTTTAGAAACCTTATAGTAAAATAAGTCTTCAAGTTAAATGGAGGCTTATTTTTTTTATGGAATCATACTTAAAAGATCAGATAGAAAAAATTTCACGAATCTATGAATTTATATATAAATACGAAGAATCAATTAAATATTCAATTGAAAATTTAAAGAAATCTAATGTTAGTGAGTTTTTTGATTATTATTACAAAGAAAATCAAGAGTTTCATGACCTTTATGAAGCTCTTGTCTTTTTCTCTTATAAAGGTGAGTTTATAAATAAATCGAACATCAAAGAAAATTCTGCTATTGTTCAACAAAAAATAGAAAAATTTGTTGATAAGATTTTTAATAGAAAAGATTTTTATGATTTTTTTCAAGCCCTTAGTGTCAGTAACAAAAAAGAAAAAGACCTCAAAAAGAAGTTTCTAACTTTTTTTGACACTGTTTCTTTAGATAAAGATAAACAAGAAAATGTTTTAGAATTAATGATGAAATTGGAAGATAAACAAAGTTTATATGTTGATAATGTATATAATCTTGACTTCATTTATGAGTCTCGCATCTCAAAGGAAATTTTAGAAACACTTGACTCAAAAGAAATTGAACTTTATTTGGAAAAAGACAAAACTGCTTATTATTTTAAAAATAACAAAAATGTATTACTTGAAGCCCTTAAAAATTCTAACAGTGAATTTTTAAGAAAAAAAGCATATTCGTTAATTTGTAATGTTGGCGTTGATAATAATAAGGAACAAAATAATTTAAAGTTAGCTACTGATATTATTTCAATAGAGCGTGAACATGCCAACCTTTTAGGTTTTAAAAATCATTTGGCTTATACAATTAAAGATAATTTGATTTCAAAAAAAGAAAATGTTTTTAGCTTATTAGAATACAACAAAGCGATGAATTATGACAAGTCTGTTAAAGATTTTGAAATACTACGAGAATACATTAAAGATAATTTTGATGTTGATAATATAAAACATGAAGATTTATTTTACTATGTTACAAAATATAAATTAAGTTTAAGAGACTATAAAAATGAAATTTTTCAATCATTCTATGAGCCAGAAAAAATTTTAAACAAATGTCTTGAAAAATATGAAGAGCTTTTTGAGATAAAATTTGAAGAAATAGAAGAAATAGATATGGCTAGAATAGATTATGGTCATAGGTATTATAATGTTTATTATAAGAATGTTTTTAAAGCGAAATTAATAATTGACGCAGAAGACTATGATTATAAATGTATAGACCCTAGTGTTTCAACAATAAGAAGTATTACAAAAAACAATGCTGGGTTTTATTATTTAAATCTTAGCCCTATCAATAAAATACATTCACCAGATCAAGTAGTCGATTATTCAGCAGAGATTATGCATGAATTAGGACATGTCGTAGAATTTGTCTTAAATGAACCAGAATATTTGTTTGACGGCTTGTATGATATTTTCGAAAAAGACGTTTGTGAAATTTTTAGTTCAACTATGGAATTATTTAGTGAAGATAAAGATTTTTTAATTGAGATTTCTTCTCACTCTACTACTAATGAAAAAATAAATGGTAAATATTGGGACGATTTTTTTAAATCATACTATTTCTTTGAAAGTTATTTATCTTTATATGATGGTGTTTTTGCCATGTTTGACGCAAGAGTTCATTCAGAAGAAAATTCAGAAGATAAATTTTTTAAAATAAAAGAAGAAGTAATTAATGAATATATCTGCTATTATGATGAAATGCAAAATGAATTGATTTATGATTTCATTCATTCATTTGATTCCTGTTATTCTGGAAATTATTATAGCTATGTTCTTGGAAAATATTTTGCAAAAATAATTTATGAAGATGTAATGAAAAATGAAAAAAGAAGAAAGGCTTTTAAACATAAAGTTTTAAAACACTGTGAAAACAATGATTTTTATAATTCACTATTGAATTTTTATGAAGGTGAATTCCCTAAAAAATTATCTTTCCTTGTAAAGAACAATGATTAAAAGAGCAGTCTTTGCTCTTTTTAAAAAAATAGCTTGATTTCAATTGCCTGTTTTGTTATGTTTTTAAACTGATATTAGACTTAGGAAAATCAATGAAGGAAAAAAGAAGAATACAGATATCATCAAAGGGAGAAGATACATTAAACATATTTAATGATAAAACTCCAGAACCATTATCATTAGTTCAAAATATTGATAAAGACCCACGATATTATCAAATTAATGGAATAAGAAAATTAAATTATTTTTTAAAAGAAGGTCATAAAAGGCTTTTGTTTATTATGCCTACTGGCACAGGTAAAACATTAGTTTCCAAATTATGTGCTTTATCTACGGATATTAGAGAAACTTTAAAAATAGATAAAAAGAAAAAAATTAGGGTATTATTTGTTGTTCATAAAAAAAGACTTCTAAGACAGGCTGCTCAAGAATTTGCTGGCTGTCCCGATGTTGAACTTATTACTCAAAGCACTTATAAATCTATTCCACAAGAAGTTATTGATGAAGGTTGGGATATCACATTTATTGACGAAGCGCACCATGAAGCAATGATGTCTATTCAAAACTTATTAGATGAATTAGGTGATATTCCTATTATTGGCTTTACTGCAAATCCAGATCGTGGTGACTCTCTTGTTATTAAGTTCGAAAAATTTATTATGCCTATATCAAAAGAAGAAGCAATAAAAGAAGGTTATATTTCTGAACCTGGTGTTAATACTGTTGTTGATACTGGTAAAATAGACAAAACAGATCTTACAATTAGTTTAGTGAAAAAATATCATAAGCATATGGGAAACTGTATTGTCTTTTTTAGAACAAATAATGAATGTGAAAAGTTTTTTCAATGGTGTATAAGAAATAAACTTACTGCACTATGGTTAAGTACAGAATCAACAGAAGAAATGTTAGATCAAGCGTTGGATAATTTATCAAAAGGTCACATTCAATTTCTCATAAATTGTAAAAAAGTAGACGAAGGTATTGACGTTTTAAATTGCACTGACGTTATTCTTGCAAGACAATTTGGTTCAAAAGCAGAAAAAGAACAATTGGTCGGTCGTGCTATAAGACCTGATACTCCTTGTACAATATGGGAATTTCAAAATCCTTATAATGATTCTGTTGAAGCAGTTCAAGTTATCGGTTCATATAGATTTAGAAGACTGTTGTTTATTGAAAATCGTCTTTGGGATGATTTTATTATTGAAGGCTTTGATGACGAGTGGGGCTTGGCTTCTGAATTAAGATTTGAATATATAAAAAGAAACTTAGGTTATGACCCAAGATTTGAAACAGAAGAAGAAGCATTAATAAGAAAAAGAGAGCAAGCCGAGGAGGACAAAAAAGAATCTAATGTGCTTAATTCTTCTGCAAACAATGTTAAAACAAAAGAAAAAGTAAAAAGAAAAGTCAAAGTTACTGGACGAATGATCTATGAAGCAGCAGAAGATTATATTAAACCATTAATTAAAACAATGACAAAAGAAGAAATTAAAGAATTAGCTAAAAGATTAATTAAAGAAGGCAAGTTATAAGGTTTATATATATTTATGATAAAATTTGATCCCACATTATTTCACATTGATTACGTAAGATTGAAAAAGATTACTAGCACTTACCTTTATGTTTCTTCTGATATTGATGGACATCCTTATAAAACAGAAAAAACGATTGAAGGTACTTACAAAAAAAGAAAAATTAGTAAAGTTAGAATCCATGAAAGTGTTGCTAGACAATATTTTAAAAATAATAGCATGAAAGAATTTCAAGATTTAGGCAAGTTTGCTGCTATTGCTTATTATGGTGATATCGTAGTTTCAATTGAAGTTCAGAACTTGTTTTTAACTAATACTGAAAATAAAGTTTGGGTTTCTGTCACAGAAAAAGTTATGGACAATATCGCTAGAATAGTTCCACCACAGCAAGATGTCTATATTAATGGTAAAGATATTTTTTGGATAAACAAAAATGATCCCAGAAACAATTCTGATACTTCTTATCTTTCCGAAGATAAAGCTTTTAAACTTCAAAATGCAAACTATTTGTCTTTATCCAAAATTGGTGCTGAGATTAGCAACGAAAAGACTAATGACGCTGGGAAAAGTGAATATAAAGATAACGAGGAATCAGCCATCAAATCACAGGAAGATTCTTTTGATTCGGTTGTTGTCATTAAAACAATTGGATCTAAACGAAATATTTCTTCTCAGGCTATCAAAACACTGGATTTTTCAGTTAATTATGCTAATTTTGAGCAAGACACAAGAGCTGTTGCTTTATTGAGAGAAGCCAAAATTTTAGAATATTCACCTAATCGAGATTCTGATAACCCTATTTTTTGTTATTCGCCTGTTCTTGCTTTTGAAGAAAGTGTTGATTCTAAAAAGAACGAAGAAGAGTATATAAAAGTAGTAAATTGTTTACACAGTATTACTTTTGAAGAGAATCCTTCATATTTAAATCTAAACTTTGTTTTACACGCTGGTAAAATGATTGGTGAAAAATATGGTTATGAAGAAACTGAGATTCTAAATATTCCCAAAATAATAAAAGAAACAAAAATGATTTCTTTTGAAAAGATTTATGAACATTCTCGTTCTGGTTATCCTATAGAACTTCATCCTTTTACTGGTTTAGCATGGTTGTTTAGATTTATTCATGCTGAAAAAGATTTAAATCATATGAGAGATCTTACTGCTTTATTTTCTCAAATATTTAAATGTGGATTTATTGAAAAAGAGAAAGTTAAATCTGCTTTTAGAAACGGTAAAAGTGAAGATGATATTATGATGGTTAAGTATCGTAGTTTAAGAAATAAAGAAGGCTTGTAAAAGCCTTTTGATATGCTAAAATAAAAGTTAATGTTTAGTAACATATTTAGTAGTATAAGTTAGGAGGAATATATGTTTGAAGTGTTAAAAAATGCCAGATGTAAAGTTTGGTATGACGAGAATCACGGTGATTCTGTAAGATTGGTCTTAGCAGTAGAAGAAAAGAAACCACACACATTCCCTTTTGGAGCTTCTGAAAATAATTTAATTACACAAATGAGCTTAAAAACCATTGAAGAAAAATTTAACGGTGGAACATATATTTTTAATGGTGATAAATTAATTCAATATAAAGATTCTACATATGGAAATGGTTTTGTTAGAAGTCAAGAAGATATGAAAATTTTGTCTGAAATCATAGGTTCAACTTCATACCAAGGTAATCACAGTAAAGGTGTTAGTGGTATGTTTGAAAAATTCAGATGTAATAATATGGATAAAAGTGAGTTTTTAGGTGGTGTTGGTGAAACATTCGAACTTGAAGTCGATGGTTTAGGTGATGGTGGCGTTTTTGAAAATAAACTTGTTTATTCTTGGTCTCCTTTTAGTCAAAATTTGTTAATAAATCTTGAAGCCGAAAGATTGGTTTGTAATAATGGTATGGTTGGAAATGCGTCATTTGTAACAAAAGCTGTTCCTCTTGTTAATAGATATCAAGAGCATTTAGATTTCATTTCTGTTCAGTTGGAACCACAATTTAATGCGATTTTAAGCAATCGTTTTAAAGATATGTCTCATCAACCTGCAAATCTGCAGTCTATGATGACCGCACATAACTTAATAAATAATAGATTAAAACAAAATAATAGCTTATTAAGAAAAAGCACTCAATATGATATTGAGGTTGTTCAAATGGTAGAAAATTTAAGAAGTATGAATAATGTATTAAACGTTAAGAGTACATTGAGAGATCATTATAAACCAAGTGCTTTCAGTAATAAAGAGCAAGCTAGGCATTTACAAGGTAATCTAACTCAATATGACGTTTTCAATATTTTAACAGAAGCTGTCTCTCATTCAAATGGTGATTCCAAAAACGATGAGGGAATACAAAGAGCAATTAATGGTATTGTATTTGACGAACTGAATGATAAGAAAAATATTAAGGGCAATATCCCGAATCTTTCTAGTGATTCAGACCATAATAGAATATTTTTTGGAAAAAATTAAAAAACAGAATCTTGCTTTTCTAGCAAGGTTCATTTTTTAAAGGTATTTATATGTCAAGAAAAATAACACAAATTGAAGATTTAAAAAAATTATTACCCAATTGCTTAATTTGTTTAAGACAAGAAATTAGACAAGGTTTTTTGGATTTAGACCAATATACATATGTAACTAAAAACAAAGATTTCGCTGCAAGCTACAACGCTGAAATTTCAGGCGATAATCTTTTTGATTTTATTCAAAATGATAAAATTACCTTTCCTGTTTTTCAAGGCTTCTATGGTGAAGTTTTCAAAATAGCTACTATTGGATCGCCAAAATATCATACTTACATAAGAATATTTGAAGAAGAAAATATTCCTGTTAATTATGAACTACCTATATTTTTAATTACATCGGAAGGATTTAAAAATGTTTCATTTCAAAAAGAAGAAAATGGTTCTTATATTGTATTTACTGATTACGGAGATTCCTTATCTTTAAATGAGTATGGTAGAAATGAAAAAGGAGAATGGCTGATAACAAACTTCAACGAAAATAATGTTCAAGAACTTTTTTCAGAAAGAGAAGGTTATTTATTATTAGGACAGAACAATGAACCAAAGTTAATCTCTAATAATGTTTATTCTTACCTTTCAGATAATAAAGTAAGAGAAAAAATTTTAAAAGAATTGGGCTTTTTTAAAAACGAATATATTAAAGTTTTACCTGTTTTAAATATTTATTGTCATGAAGCTTTTTTAGATACTATTTTATTAAATAGTAATTCAAATATTACTTTTGGAGTTAAAAAAGAACGCAACAGCTTAGAAGGTTATGAGTTGTATAGTGAAGATACAATAGATGAAAAATCAGAAAACCCATACGAGATAGAAATTTCCAAGGATATTTTATCAGAAAATATTTTTGAAGATGATTTTATTATCGATATCGATGATTCAGAACTTGAAGAAATAGAAAATATTGAAATTGCTGTTGATGATTTTAATCAGTCAATTGAAATTGAAATCGAAATAAGTGATGAAGAAATAGAACATTTTGATCTTGATGAAGAGATTGAAATTGAAATTGAAATTGAAGAAGAAATTACTTTTAATTTAGAAGATGAAATTGAGTTGGAGATTGACGACGAAGAGGAAGAAAATTAATGGCTATTTTATTTTTATATATTAATCCAGACAAAGGTAATAAAGTTGATATAAAATTAATTAAGCATAAAGGTGAAAAAGAAACCGATTTATCTTATCAATGGGCTAGATCTGCATTGGAACAAGCTATTCAATTAAATTTTAATAGTATAAAAATAAATCCTTACACCGAAGATCAAGGTGCAAAAATACATTTTCTTACTAAGGATATATTAGAAAACAATAAACTTAATATTTATGGTTATCCTTATTTGTTAGAAGACGAGGATTTAGAAATTGAAGACGATGATGGTTGTATTTTTAAAGAAGAAAGAGAGTTTATTGACCTTGACATAGAAACAGAGTCACAAAACATGATTTATGATAATCCTGAATATGTGCGTGTTTCTTTAGACTTACATGACGCTTGTTCTGTCATAGGTGGATTAACTGTCCCAACGGCAAAAGTTGCTACTGCCTTGTATTCTAAGTTAAAATATGACGCTTCTAAACCAAAATAATTTTATTTTATTGTCTTATTAAAAAGTCAGATTTTATATCTGGCTTTTTATTTATCTTTTTTATGTTACTATATATATAGTAATTAAACCAAAAAAGGAATTTTGAATGATTAAGAAAATCAAAGAGAATGTTGTTATGGATAATGGCTTTGTAAGAGTTTACAATGATCACGTAGAATTTAATGGTGGAATCGAAGGTCAATATTTTAGAATGAGTTTATCAGAAAGATTGCCAAATTATGGTGTCGCTATTATTTGTGAGTATAATGGTAAATTTATTATTATGGATAATTATAGATATGCTCATAATGGTTTTTTGATTGAAATTGTTAAAGGTATGGGAATGAATGATAAAACACCAGAAGAAACCGCAAGAATTGAAGTCGAAGAAGAAATTGGTGGTCGTCTTGAGAACTTAATTTCATTAGGTGAAGTCAAAGGAGATCTTTCAGATACTATTGTACATTGTTTTCATGCCAAGATATCTTCATTTATTGACACAAATCATGAAGAAACAGAAACGATTGAGAATATTCGTCTAGTTTCTATTGAAGAAATTAAAAAATTAATTAGAAATAATGAAATTCAAGACACAGTTACATTATCTTTGTTCGCAAAAATATTGTAATCTTTAAATTAAAACAAAAAAAAGAGAGCGAAAGCTCTCTTCTTTTTTTTCTTTTTTACTTAAACTATTATAGTTTGAAGTATGCAATATTGCTAGAACCGTCATTGTAACAACCAAATGCGTGTTCGTTCTTAGAACCTGCGTCTGCTTCGTTACCGTCAAACAATGCTTCTGTTTGCTTACATAGATCAGAAAGAGTTGCTTCGTTGTCTAGATCTAAAAGAAGTGCTTTTGGATCAGAATCATCATCGAATGCCCAAGTAGCAGTTTCAAACTTTGGAATCTCTTTTAAGTAAGTAGGTGCTAAATCAGCAACTGAAGCTAGTGTCACGTCATCGATTTCTGCCATAGTAACTGCTGCTTGAATCTGTTGACCTTGATTTACTATTGTTGAAGCTTCTGCTTTAACTGTACCTTCTTGGAATGCGTCTCCACCGTAGTAAATTGAAGCTAATGCTAGTGCTGCTACTAATGCGATTGCGATGATTGAAATAATTAAACTAAACATGTATATTTCTCCTTAAATATTTTATTTACAATGTTATTAAAAATTAAGCTAGACTGTGTATGTCCCTGTCTGCCTATACAATAATGTTTAACACGGCATTTTGGTGTGTCAAACATTATTATGCTTATTTTTATAATACTTATTATAAAAAAGCATGATAATACTTTTAAATAGGTGAAAAATATTTTAATATTTTTTAAATGTTTTCTTTTCTTTTAATTAAATTGTTATTCAAAAACAAAAAAAAAGAAGTTGCATTGTAAGCAACTTCTTTTATATGTTTTTTTATTTAAAGGTCTATTATTAATATATAGTCTTCATATATCACATCTGATTTTAAATCATTTAATTCTCTTAATGTTGAAATCTTTTTATTATATTTCTTTGAAATCTTAAATAGATTTTCTCCTTTACCTATTTTATGAAGAATTGTTGTTTTGTTTGCAACTAATATATCTTGATCTACTTTTAGAGTGCTATCTTTTAAATTGTTTATTTTCTTAATTAAAGTTATAGAAGAGTTATATTTATATGCAATATCACTTATTGTATCTCCTTTTTCAACTTTATGTATTATATAGTTGTCAAATGTTATTTTTCTTCCTTCTTTAAATTGAAGTCTTTCCTTGGGTTCAGATTTTTTTTGATTATTTGTTTTTTTTATTTTAATTGGTTTATTTTTATTTGTTTTGTAAAAAATTGTATTTTCTTTTAATATTTCACAAGTAATATCTTTTTTACAATCTAACGCATCTACGTTTTTAAAAGTTTCTGATTCACTTACTTCTTTTAATGTTATTTCATACTCATAATTTTTGTGAGATATGTAAACAGGTTTTGTTGGTATAATTAATTGTTCACTACTTATATTAAATTCAAATTTAGAATTAACACCGTTTGATTCTGAATAATTTTCTGAGTATTTAACCTTATACTTCGAATCAAATTCTGTTTCTTTCAAGTTTGGTGTCAATTTTGTTTTAAATTCGAAGAATACTTCATATGGAATATTGTTTTTATCTAAAGTTTTGTAAACGTCTTCCATTTTAAATGTTTTTGCTGAATTCAACGAAAGAGTAGAAATTGAATCAGTTATTCTTATTTTTCCTTCATGGTGATATTGTTTTACTTGAATTTGATAATTGTTTTCAAAAAATCTAAAATCACTTTGACTTATTATTTGGAAATCAAGTTCTTTCTTTTTATTAAAAACAGTATTTTCATCTGCTTCTTTTATTTGTTCTATTGCTTCTGTTTTGTTATCTAATTGTTGTGGATCTTCACTATCTATTAAGTTATACCCTAATAATATTAACAACAAGGCTATTCCTACTTCCATTTTTATTCCTTACATTAATTCATTTATGTCTCTTTTTATTCTTTTTACCTTTCCTTTACCATAATGTTTAATATCAACAGGCTTTTCTTTTTCTATGTAATCAAGAATATTTAGATAAAAGTTTTTTTCATAACAACCTTTATCGTTCATAAATTTTATTATTTGCTTATTTTCTAGAATGTATTCTATATCTTTTAACTTAAAAAACAATCTATCTTCATTATTTAATTCATTTAAACGCTCTAATTCGGAAATAATTACATTCTCCTTTAGATCACTAAATAAATTTTGATAAAAAGTCTCTTCTATCTTTTTATTAAATGATTTTTTATCGATAGCTCCAAGTAACGCAGAAATTTTAAAAATAGCATTTTGAATAATACCATTTTTTTTCTTTTTAAATCTTAAAAATTCTTTCTCAGATTCTAATATTAAATCGATTTCGGAAAAAAAATTGTTATCGATGTTTTTTATTTTAACACCGTCTATTAGATCTCTTACTGTATTTTGCATGTAACTTTCATCTTTGAAATTTATTTTATCTAATAACATTTTTATCCTAACATTTGTTTTTTGTGTAATCTTATGTTTATATAATAGACTAAAAATTAGTTTTTTCAAATTATTTTTGGGTTAATCAAAAAAAAACTTGCAACGATTTTGTATGTATAGTATTATTGTAAACGATTTATTGAAAAGGAGAAAACATGCTTAAAAACAACTTAAAACTAATTGGTATTGTTCTAGCTGCACTACTTATTCTTAAAATGGGTTTTGGTGGTGAAGCAAGCGAAGCAAGTGCAGGTTCAACAGCTAAGACAGAAGTTACGAGCTATGATGAATTTGCTGAGTTAGCCGAACAGAACGATATTAAATCTGCGACTTTCTCAGATGTTAATATCTTTTATACAACAAGAAGTGGACAAAAACATACAACAAGAATACCTTCTGTTGGTGACGACGACATCCTCAACATCTTGCTTAAAAATAATGTTAAAGTTGTAGATAAACCTAAACCAGAAGCTGGTTTCTTTTCTAAACTAATTATTAATCTTCTTCCTACCGTTTTATTTATTGGTTTCATTTATATGATTCTTTCTAAACAATCAAATAAAATGCAAGACCAAACAGGATTAAATAAAAAGAAAACTTTTCACGCAGAAGACCGTAAACCTGTATTCTTTGATGACGTAGCAGGTTGTGATGAAGCAAAAGCAGATGTTAAAGAAGTCGTTGATTTTCTTAAAAATCCACAAAAATATTGGGCATTAGGTGCTAAGATCCCACATGGTGTTTTACTTCAAGGTCCTCCTGGTAATGGTAAAACACTACTTGCAAGAGCAGTCGCAGGTGAAGCAGGTGTCCCATTTTTCTCAATTTCAGGCTCTGATTTTGTTGAAAAATATGTAGGTGTTGGTGCTGCTCGTGTTCGTGAATTGTTTGACGAAGCAAGAAAAAATGCTCCTTGTATTATATTTATCGATGAGATTGACGCAATGGGTAAACAACGTTCAAGTGGCGGTAATGGTGGACACGAAGAACGTGAGCAAACTCTTAACCAAATGCTAGTTGAAATGGATGGCTTTGGCTCAGAAGACGCTATCATTGTTATTGCTGCGACCAACCGTTCTGATATCCTTGATAACGCTCTTGTTCGCCCTGGTCGTTTTGACCGTCAAGTGAATGTAGGTCTTCCTGACGTTCGTGGTCGTGAACAAATTCTAAAAGTTCATGCTCGTAATAAGAAAGTTTCTAATGATATTAATTATCAACAAATTGCACAAGGCACGGCAGGTTTCTCTGGTGCGGAATTAGCAAACCTTGTTAATGAAGCAGTTTTATGTGCTGTTCGTTCTCAAAAAACTGAAACTGATAAGATTTCATTTGATGAAGCAAAAGATAAAATTATTATGGGTAGTGCGAAGAATAATTTTGCTATGAAAGAAAAAGAAAAGAGTTTAACTTCTTATCACGAAGCTGGTCATGCAATTATCGGGCATTTAATGAAAGAAAAAGGTTTGCACGATCCAGTTTACAAAGTCTCTATTATTCCACGTGAAAGAGCACTAGGTGTAACAGTATATCTTCCAGAAGAAGACCGTTATAGTCTAAGTAAAGGTGAAGCAAAAGCACGTATTATGACTCTTCTTGGTGGTCGTATTGCGGAAGAAATGGTTACTGCAAAAGATGGTAGTGGAGTAACAACAGGTGCTTCTAATGATATTGAAAGAGCTACACAATATGCAACCAAAATGGTTACTGCTTGGGGACTATCAGAAATCGGCAGTGGTATTCGTCAACTAGGTAAAAGTGATGAACATAGCCCAGAACCCTTGGTTTCAGGTAAAACTCGTGAAGCTATTGACGTTGAAATCAACAAAATCCTTTCTGAGTGTTACGAAGAAGCACGAGAACTTCTTTACTCAAAAGGTGACGTTTTAGAAGAAATGCATGACGCATTAATGGTTCGTGAAGTTATCACAAATGAAGATGTAGAAAAACTTATGAACGGTGAAAAGCTTGAAACATATGAAAATTATGAAGGTAGCTTCAAAGAAAAAGACCGTATTCACAACATTAAAGAAGTTGTAAAAAAACCTAATTCTAAACCAATAAATCCTACTGATTTAGCTGCAGAATAATTTTAAAAAACAATAAAAAAGACTATCTTCGAATAGTCTTTTTTTTGTTTGTTATATTTATCTTACAATTGAAAAACCTCTTTTCTTTTTAAGATCTTCCAATATTTCACATATTTCAATTTCATAATAGTCTTTATCTGTTAATATATTATCTAAATCTATTTTAAGATTTGTATTTTCTTTTTCCAATAGTTTATTTAATTCATGTATATCATTTTGTAATTCTGCTTTTACTAATAATAGTTTCTCTTCTTCTCCTTCAAAGACATTGTTTTCATTGAGCATTATGAATGCTTTAACACCTTTAATTACTTCTCTGTAAGTAAGATATATGTCATTTATTCTTTTCTGTCTCTTTTCACCTATGTATTCAAAAGATTCTTCTTTAATTGTTCTAGATACTTCTCTGATGAAATTTTCAGCTTCTGTTATATTAGTTCCCTTTATTAAAACTTCGATAGCGTCATTTATTTCTTCTTGTTTACTCATTAAATAAGATTTCATTTCTTCTTTTTCTTTCATCAATGAATTGATTACTTCTAATTTTGTTTTTTTGTATGAATCTTCTTTTTCTGGGATCTCATATTCATAGTTAATTGCTATTTTTATCATTTTATTCTCCACTTATATTTTTTTAGATATTGTCATTTAAATGAAATCAAAAACAATAAATTACTTTCATTTATTATATTCTTTTTGTTTAGGAGATTAAAAATGAAAGTAAGTGTTATTGTTCCAGTAGAAAATGAAGAGTATAAGGTTCAAAATATTATTGAGCATATACTAGAACAGAAAGTTAGTTTTAATTATGAAATTGTTGTTATAGATAACAATTCAATAGACAACACAGCCTTAATTGTTAGAAACCTATCTACCAATTACCCTAATGTTGTTATTGTAGAAAATAAAAAAGAATTAAATTACAATCAAATAAGAAACCAAGGATTACATTTAGCAAAAGGTAAATATGTTGCATTTTATAATCAGAATAGTTATTGGAGAAGGAATAAACTTCAAAAGCAAGTGAACAATTTAGATAAACATAATAAAAGTGTTTTGTGTTTTTCTAATATCGCATTAATTGATAATGATAAAGGCATCATAGGTAATCATTTTTTAAAATATCCTTTTTTTAGAAAAATGATTAACGGTAGAAAAATCTCACAAGTTTGTAAAAACATATTTGATGTTATTATTAAAGAAAATTTAATTGATTTTGATAACATTTTAATTAGAAAAGAACCTTTATTGAAAAAAGGTGGTTTTGATGAAAATTTAAATAAAGAACAAGATTGGGATATTTGGTTAAAAATGGCTAAAAATTATAAATTTTCTTTTAATAATGAAATATTAATGGATAAAGAGTTGTTTGGAGAAAATACATTCAATGAAAAAACTGTATTAAATATACTAGAAAAATATAAAAAAGAATGTAATCCTAGAACATATAGTATAGCAAAATCTAACTGTTATGCTTACATTGCCGATGAATTGTTTTTCTTAAACAAGAAAAAAGAAAGCTTTAAATATTATCTAAAATCACTTAAAACCTTCTTTCAAATTAGGGTATTTAAAGAATTTATGTTTAAATTAGCTTGGATTCAAAACTTTTAAAAATTCTGATTTCATTTTATTTAATGTTTCTTTGTCTTCATTAGATAAGTAGCTTTCTAAATTAGATTTTTTTAATGAATCATAAACTATTTCTGAATTACTTTTAGGATTCTTAAAATCTTTTGGTGATTTTTTACCTGTTACATATGGATTTTCTTCACCTTGATATTTCGATTTTAGATTATGAATTCTCAGTTCTTCTTTAGATACAGGATCAGAATTATTCCAAGCAGTATAAAGCTTTAAATCTTGATTGCTTAATCGTAGTTTATATTTATCTGCCATATAGAAATATGTTCTTGCAATATCTCCACGAATATCTTCTTTTGGTTGAGCTTTTCTTGCTTTAAAATCAACAACCATATCACATTGACCATATTGTGGTTCTATATTGCTTGAAACCATAGTTAATGAGAAATTAGACCTATCACCATTTACTTCACCAATTGCTGGCACTAGGTTGTGAAGATTTGCTTCCATTTTTTTAAAAACTGGATCTTTTCTACATTTTTTTCTTCCACCTTCTTGCCAACACATTCTTTGGTGTCCAAAATACCAAGCTGGAACTACATGTTCCCATTCAATTCGAGCAGCTCTCTTTTTTTGCTTTCTAGGTTCAAAACCACAGGCTTTATGACTTGGTGTTAACCAAGGTTTACCTTTTTTTTCTGCATAATACATATCACAACCACAGTAAAAAGTTTCGTCTTTATCTGTATAAATTTTTGTCGATAATGTTTTTTTTGCATTTGAAAATGATGTCGGTTCTGCCATTACCGTTTTTGACAACGATAATCCTAATGCTACAAGTAATAATGTTTTCAATATTTTCATTTTTTTTCCTTACTAAATTTTGTTATATTGTAGCACAATAATGTTTGTGTTATCAAGTCTTTTCTTGAAAAAGTTTTTTTTGTCGATAATATAAACTAGAAGAAGATAATTAAAGGACTTGATATGTTTAAAAAAAGGACGATCAAAAAAAGGATTGAAAAAATTTCTAAAGTTGTAGTTTTTAAATCTCACAACCCTCATTCTACTTTATATGGAACTTTTGGCGTAAAAGAAAATCTTAATGACAGAGTCATTGAATATATTTTCCTTGGATATAAAATATCAAAACACGTAGATTCTGGACAAATTTCTTTTTATAAAGGAAGCAGACTCCAAGTTTCTTATGGACGTTTTCTCGTAGAAGTTGAAAATGATATTAAATTAATTACAGATATGTTAAATGAAATTGATAAAAAAATTACATACTATTAAAAAAGTCTCATCAAGAGACTTTTTTTAAATAAAAAAGAAATCTATTGAAACTTTTGGTAATACATATTCATAGTTTAAATTATTCAATTTGTTTATTTCTATAACCTTTTCTTTTTTAAATCTCACTGCTTTTGGTTTTATATCTGAAATAGATAGGTTCATTTCAAAATCTGTTTTTAAAGTAGTTAATGTTTTTGATAGTAATAAAACTTCTGGCGTTTCTTTTACTTGTTGTATTATTTTTTGAGTTTTTGTTTCACTTCTTACTATTTTTCTTATACTTGAATAAATATTTTCGGCAGGTGCTTCTATTAAGTTTTTAATAGAGCCAAAATCATTTATTATTTTTAATGCTGTTTTTTCTCCACAGCCTTCCAACCCAAGTATATTATCAGCCTTATCACCTTGCAATGCCAATAGATCTATTATTTCTTCTGGTTTATTAACTCCAAAACTTTCATTTAAATTTTTAATGTTTATCTCTCTTTTAAACCTTGTATCTACAAGCCTTGTGTTTTCATCTATTATTTGTGCAATATCTTTATCACCAGTAAGTATTGTTGTTTTCCATTTTTTTAATTGAGCTTTCTTGGCTAAATAACCAATAACATCATCACCCTCAACACCTTTTTCACAAAAATAAGGTAAACCAGAAGCTTTTACATAAGTATGTATTTCTTCGACTTGTCTTAAAAATTCTTTTGTTTTTGGTGGTCTGTTAGCTTTATAATCTGGATAGATTTCTTTTCTAAATGAATCACCTTGAAAATCTAGCACGATAGCTAAATACTCTGGTTTTCTTTCGTTTATCTCTTTTGTTATCATTGTCATAAAACCTTTTATCAAAAAGTTTTTTTCTGTTGAAAATCTATCATTTTTATAACCGTGATAAGCTCTATGAATAAAAGAATCACCATCTATTATTAAAAAACTGTTTTTTATTATATTATTTTCCATACATTAACTCTAAATCTTCCATTTGTTCTTTATTTAATTTTAATTCGTCGAACAATAAACCTGTCATATTGGCAATTTTTAAAAATTCTTCGTCTATAAAACTTAAAGTGTATCTTTTTGTGTCATATTCTTCTGCTGATCTATCTTTTGTGCAATGTAAACAATCATTTTTTAACACATATGATTTCTCTGCTGTTTGTTCTAATAGAAATTTATTCAATCTAATATCTTTTTTAGAAATAATCATGAAATTTTTATCCCTATTTTTGCTTTCATAAAAATCAATTTTTTCGTCAATTAAAGTATGTTTGTCAACTTCGACTATATTCCACCCCTTCCTTTCAAGTGAGGAATAAATTATATTCAATAATTTTTCATTTCTTAGTAAAATTTCATTTTTAATATTTAAATGTATTATTCTGTAATTTAAAAAAGAATCTTTGAACATTTTTTTCTCCATTTATTTTTATTATATCATTAAAGAAAAAAAATAGCTATCTAGGAAGATAACTATTTTTTATTATTTATTTTTTTGAATTACTTATTCGTCTACAATATTAACAAGTTGAACTCGACCTTCAAAATTGTCTAATACAATATCAGAACCTTTGCTTAGATAACCTGTTAGAATATAGTCTGTCAAACTGTCATCTATCATTGTTTGGATCTTACGTTTAAGTGGTCTAGCACCATATTTAGGCTCATAACCTGCTTCTACAACTAAATCTAAACAACTATCTGTGATTTCAAGATTAATACGTTTTTCTGCTAGTTTTTCAATTGTCGGTTTAACCATTAGTTTTGCAATTTCACGTAAAGAATCTTTATCTAATGCTTCAAAAACAATTTTTTCGTCAATACGGTTAATTAGCTCTGGACGCATTTTTTTCTCAAGTTCTTTAATAACAGCAGCTTTCTCTTTGGGTGTATTCTTTTTAATATGTTCAGAACCTATGTTTGAAGTCAAAACAACTATTGTATTTTTGAAATTGATTTTTCTACCCTTACCATCACTTAAATGACCTTCGTCTAGAACTTGAAGAAGCAAATTAAGAACTTCTGGATCAGCTTTTTCAATTTCATCAAAAAGAACTATTGAGTACGGTTTTTTACGGACAGCTTCTGTTAATAGACCACCTTCATCAGCATTTTGATAACCACTTGGAGAACCAATTAACTTTGATACTGTGCCTTTTTCCATATATTCAGACATATCCATTCTAATAATTGCATCTTTTGAACCAAACATTTCATAAGCAAGTTGCTTACATAGTTCTGTTTTACCAACACCACTAGAACCTAAGAATAAGAACGAACCATTTGGACGATCTACGTCTGATAAACCTGCCATAGAACGCTTAATTGCACGATAAACAGCATTTACAGCAATATTTTGACCAATAAGATTTTGTCTTAAATTTTCTTCTAGATTCAGAACTTTTTCACGATCACTTTCAGCCATTTTATCTACTGGAACGCCTGTTTTTGCGGCTATTACTCTTAATACGTCTACTGTTGTTAATTTCTTAACTACGACTTGTAGGGGAATATCTTTTAACATATTCAATTCAGAACGTAATACTTGAACGTTGTCTTCTTCAAACTTCATTCTTTCTTCCAGATCTTGAATTGTTTCTGCTTTCTGCTCTAATTCTTTTATTGCAGATTCACATTCCGTAATTTTTCTTAAAACTTTATTATCTATTTTTTCTTGTTCTAATATTTTTTCAAGATCTTCTTGAAGAATTAAAAGATCTTTATTTAATCTTTGCAATTCAAATTCAGCTTCTTCTGAACCGTCAAGAGAAATCGATTTTTTTTCTAGTTCTTTCTGGTTAATTTTATTTTCCAATTTTTGAATTACTACTGGTTTTGAATCCAAGCTGATTCTTACGATAGAAGAAGCTTCGTCAATAATGTCAATTGCTTTATCAGGGAAATTTCGATCATTAATATAACGACCTGATAGTTTTACTGCTTGAATAATTGCAGAATCTTCAATCTCTATTTTATAGTGATTTTCGTAATGAGATTTTAGACCACGAAGAATTGAAATCGTTTCTGGCACACTTGGTTGCTTTATAGAAATTGTTTGAAAGTGTCTCGCAAAAGAAGCGTCTTCTTCAAACCCTTTATAATGCTCATTCGTTGTAGCACCTATAACTGTAATTTCAGAACGAGATAACGCAGGTTTTATCATATCTGCCAAATTCATTTTATCCTGTCTATTCGCATGAATGTTATGAATGTTATCAATAAACAATATCGATTGACCATGTTCTTTTTTTAATGTTTCTATAACTTGCTTTAGTCTTTTCTCCAATTCACCTTGATATTTAGAACCAGAAAACATTGAAGAAATATCTAATTCTAAAATTTTTTTACCTTTAAGACTTTCAGGAACTTGGTTTTTAGCAATTTTTTGTGCCAATGCGTCAATAATAGTTGTCTTACCAACACCAGATTCACCAATTATAATAGGGTTGCTCTTTGTTTTACGTTGTAAAATTTGATAAATATCTAACAATTCTTCTTCACGACCTACAACTTTTGCCAGCTCTCCATTTTTTGCTTTTTGAGTAAGATCTGAAAGCATTGAAGATACTGGAAGAGATTTTGATTCACCAAAAGAAGAAAATTCTTTTGCAAAACGGTTTCCGAATGAAGATAAATCATTTTCTTCACTATAACCTTCACCTGAATCTAATAAATTTTTATTATAATTCTCTTTAATTTTATCAAATGTTGCATAACAATCTTCAAGAAGAGATTTTACAGGATCTGTTTTAATTATAGCGAAAAAGAATTCCTCATAATTTTTTCCATGAGCTATAATAATTCTTTTAAGTGGCTCTGATATTTGAGATTCTTTGTATTTCTCAATTAGTCTATTTTTTTCTTTACCATAGAAATCAGTAAGTAAAACAGAATGAGTAATTGTTGCTTTTATTTTTTTATCTTTATTTTCTAAGGCTTGAAGTATATGGATTGTGTCAATACCTTTTGTTTTAGAAATTTCTCTTGCTTCTATTAAAACTTGTACTACTTCTTCACATGCTTGTGAGCTTTTGGTTTGGTTTTTCGCAGTTGTCATTTTTGCCTCCATTAATTTATTTGCCTATTTTATCAATATTAAAGTAATAATACAAGCTTTTTTATTCTTTTTTTATTCTTTTTTATTTATTGATTGTGTTTTTTTTCTTGTTATTTTTTTTATTTAGTGTTATTATGACTATATATAAATGTAGAGGAAAAAATGAATATAAAACATCTTATTAATGTAGCAGCGAGAAGAGCCAACATCGTGACGAGTTAACCCCGTCTTGCGAGAGGTTAGTTCGTTCATAAGAATGACCTCTCATTAAACTGCATAATTAAGTCTTTGAGAGGTCGAACTCACAAAGACTTTTTTTATGCTTGTTAAAAGTAGGGTAGTGTAATACCTAAAGTTTTTATAAGTGTTTGTTTTATTGGTTTTTTTTGTTATTTTTTTTAAATAAAAGTGTTGACAAATAAAAAGCTTCATACTATACTTATAAACATAAAGTGAAAACATAAACAAAGATAAAATGTTTGGGGATATAGCTCAACTGGTAGAGCACTTGCTTTGCAAGCAAGAGGTCAAGGGTTCAACTCCCTTTATCTCCACCAAAGATACTCTCTTAGCTCAATTGGAAGAGCAACGGTCTTCTAAACCGTAGGTTGTTGGTTCGAATCCAATAGGGAGTGCCAAATTAAATTGGGGAATTATTTCAATTGGTAGAATACTGCCCTTGCAAGGCAGAGACACGAGTTCGAATCTCGTATTCTCCACCAAAAATATGGGGGGTATAGCTCAGTTGGGAGAGCATCTGCCTTGCATGTAGAAGGTCAGGAGTTCGAACCTCCTTACCTCCACCATATAAATCAATACTTTTGACATAAATTGTTAATTGTATGATTGGGGAATTAGTTTAATTGGGAAAATATCGCCCTTGCAAGGCGAAGTTATGAGTTCGATTCTCATATTCTCCACCAAAAAAAATGCTTCCATAGCTCAACAGGATAGAGCAGTGGTCTTCTAAACCATAGATCGGGGTTCGAGTCCCTGTGGGAGTGCCAAATTAAATTGGAGAATTATTTCAATTGGTAGAATACTGATCTTGCAAGACAGAAACACGAATTTGAATCTCTTCTCCTTCTCTATAAACAGACATGCAATAAATAGGAGGTTGCCTATGTCACCGCTAAACGCAATAAACAAAACAAAACAGATACTGTAAAACTTAAAAATAAACATAAACCTAAAATATATGGAAAAACGATTGAGGATAAAAAAGTCGTTGGAAATTTATTTTTTATCATTGAGAGTCGTGGAGTTTTATTAGAAGAAGCAATTAATATTTTTTATGATAATGGTTATGTCATTGATTGGTTAAATTTTTATAATGATGCAATAAATAAAAACTGGAATGGTTTGACTATAATTAAAAAAATAGAATATAGTTTTGACGAATCAGATTATAAACATTTAAAAGAAAATACAATAAAACTATTAATTTATTGTATAGATAAAGAAAAGAGTTTTTGACTCTTTTTTTATTTTTGTTTTTTGATATAATGTTATTACTTATTTACAAAGAGGTATGAAATGGAAGATAAAAAAATTAAAATTGATGTTGAGGGGAAAGAATTTGAATACGATCCAACTTCAAACACGAGCATTCTTTCTTTTTTAGAAAGTAAAAACATATCAATGAAATCTATGTGCCGAGATGGTTTTTGTGGTGCTTGTCGTTGTAAATTAGAAAAAGGAGAAGTTGAAGAAAGTCCTGACGCTATTGGTTATAAAGAAGACGACGAGTTTTTACCTTGTGCCTCAAAACCAAAAAGTAATATAAGAATAAAAAGAATATAAAATAATCGTTTTTTTTTTATTATTATAGTGTTTTATTTTAAAGTAGAGCGACTTAGCTCTATTTTTTTTTGTTTTTTCTCTTGCTTTTGTTTAAAACTGATGATAACTTACTGCAAGATTTTGGAGGATTTATTAAAATGGATATATTAAGTTTTTTTGAAATAATTTATTCAACACCAATTGCTTTTTATAGCATACCTTTCAGTGTTTTATTTGTTTTGCTTTTTTTTGCGGCAACAGGTTTAATGCCAGATACTAGCATTGATATAGATGCTATTGAAGTTTCAGATGGTTTGAAAGTTTTTTTTGCTCATTTTCACGTTTCTAAAGCACCACTTATTGTATTTTTGTTTCTATTCTTTATGTATGGAACATTATCACTAGTGTTTGTTAGAGAGACATTTAATAATGAGTTGTTAACAATTTCATTAGCTTTCGCAAATATTTACTTATGTGCAAAAGCAGCAGGTTTAACGATTAAACCTTTCTTAAAATATGCTTCGCAAGAAGAAGAGGTTATAAGTTACATTGGTCTAGAGGGTGTTGTTTCTTCAGCAACAGTTTCTGAAAAAGGTGGTTTTATTAATTGTGATGTAAATAATGACGAACACCAATTAAATGCTTATACCGAGAATAATCTTGTTTTAAATAAAGGTGATAAAGTTTTAATTTTAAGAAATGATGAAAATAAGTTTTTAGTAGAAAAGTATGATTAATAAAAAAGGAGAAAAATATATATGAGTGCAACTATAATTATGATCTTGGCGTCTATTGCTGGTTTAGTTTTACTAGCAATATTCTTTGCAAGTAGATATAAGAAAGTTAAGGAACAGGGCTTTGCCATAATCATTAACAGATATAAGAAAGTTGAAGCGTCTTTTACAGGTGGTTTTGTATGGCCTGTGATTAACAGCTTTGAGTTTATGGATATTACACGTAAGAAGATTTCTATTATTCGTATTGGTGCTTCTGACGGTGATACAGAAGAAACAGAAGGTCTACACTGTAAAGATAATATTCGTGCTGACTTGAAAGTTGATTTCTATATCGGTGTTAATCCAAATGTTGAAGATGTTAAAAAAGTAGCGAACACTTTTAAACCAAGTCAAGCAAGTGATATTGAAGTTCTTAAAGAGCACTTTTCACCTAAGTTTTCAGAAGCTTTGAAAACAGCTTGTAAAAAGTTCGATTTTGTTGATTTATTTGAACAAAGAAATGAATTTAGAACAGAGGTTATTAAAGTAATTGGTGAAGAAATGGACGGCTTTAAAATCTATGACGTTGTTATCGATAAAATTGAGCAAACTGCGTTAGAAGCTCACAATAAAGATAACGTTCTAGATTCAGAAGGTATTGAAAAAATTGCTCAAATCACTTCTCAAAGAAATGTTCAAACGAATGTTATTCGTCAAGACGAAGAAACAAGAATTAAAGAGAAAAATGTATCAGCAGTTGAAGAACGTCTTCAGTTAGATAAAGCACAAAAATTAGCAGAAGCTGTTAATAAGCGTGAAGTTGATATTATTAACTCACAAGAAAAAGCTATGGCGGCTGAGAAACGTGAAGAATTCTTACTTAAAGAAAAAGAAGCTCTTATTAAACGTGAACAAGAAGAAGGTATTCTTGAAGAGCATAAGAAACTTGAAATCCAAGTTG
>CEUY01013359.1_pt1 | contig 46569 bp, 39 predicted proteins | sample 361481 | NCBI WGS metagenome assembly CEUY01 (sample SAMEA2622737, study PRJEB7988) | marine metagenome | isolation source: saline water (ENVO:00002010), including | reverse complement strand
GAACACCCCCTTGTTGTAAATCTATAATAAAGTCAGGAATTAAAAAGGTTTTTATTGCCTCTAAAGATCCTATGCAAAAAGGCCTAGAAGAGTTAGTAACTAATAATATAGAGGTTAACTTAGGCCTATTACAGGATAAAGCTGAAGAATTAAATAAAGGATTCTTTTCAAGATTAAATAAGGGAAGGCCGATGATTACTTGTAAGTTAGCAATTAGTATGGACGGCGGTATAGGATTAAAAAATGGTGAGAGTAAATGGATCTCTTCTCTTGAATCTAGGAGTGATGTTCATGATATGAGAGCTAGAAGTGATGCTATATTGACTGGAAGTGGAACAATATTGAAAGATAATCCAAGATTAACTGTACGATTATTAGACAAAAATGTCTCTAGTTACTCTCAGCCTTTAAGATGTGTGGTGGATAGTGGTTTAAAGATTACTGGAAATGAAAATATTTTTTCTGATAATTTAAAAACAATCATTTTCTGCAACAGTGCTAAAAAAGAAATTAATACTCCTTCAAATATTGAGATAATAGAAAAACCAGATAAAGATGGCTTAGTGTCTCTAGTGGAAGTGTGTAAATACCTCGGTAAAACTGAGATTAATTATCTACTGGTAGAATCGGGACCTAGACTAGTAGGAGCTCTTCTTAAAGAAAAGCTTATTGATGAGTTTATACTATTCATTGCTCCAAAATTAATGGGAAAGGAAAAACTAAATTTTGCAAGAATTGAAAGAAGCATGAATAACATTAATCTTAAAATTCAAAGTATTGATGAAATAGGTGGAGACATTAAATTATTAGCTAGACCTCAATATAACTAAAAAAATGAAACTTAATACTACTCAAAATTTAATTTCTGATATTTCTGAGGGCAAGATGGTTATTCTCATGGATGATGAAGACAGAGAAAATGAAGGTGATTTAATTCTAGGAGCAGAAAAGATTACACCTGAGATTATCAATTTTATGGCTACTCATGCACGAGGTCTTATTTGCTTAGCTTTAAATAAAGAAAGATGCTTTCAACTAAATCTTCAACCAATGGTTAGAGATAGTAGAAGCAAGCAAGGAACAGCTTTTACAGTGTCAATTGAAGCAGCTCAAGGAGTAACAACAGGTATTTCTGCTTCTGATAGAGCAACCACTATTCTTGCAGCAGTTAAAAAAAATGCAAAACCTGAAGACATAGTTCAACCAGGACATGTTTTTCCTTTAACAGCATCAGATGGAGGGGTTCTTACTAGAGCAGGCCATACAGAAGCTGGATTGGACTTAGCTAAATTGGCAGGTTTAGAACCTGCAGCGGTAATAGTAGAAATAATGAACGAAGATGGAAGTATGGCCAGAAGACCAGATCTAGAAAGATTTGCAAAAAAGCATAACCTAAAAATAGGAACAATAGCTGATCTAATACACTATAGAAATATAAACGAAAAGAGCATTAAGAGAATCAATGAAACTTCAGTTTCTACAGAATTTGGAAATTTCAAGCTAACTGCTTATCAAGATTCCATTTTAAATAGGACTCATTTAGCATTAACAAAAGGTACAATCTCCAACAAGAAAGAGACTCTAGTGAGGGTACATATAAGCAATTCTTTACATGATGTAATGGGAATACAGGGATTTGGAAAAAGGTGGTCTTTCTCTAATGCAATGGAAAAAATAAATAAAGAAGGAATAGGAGTGTTGCTGCTGATATCTCAAGAAGAAACAGCAGAGACTATTTTAAATAACTTTAATTTTCTTAAAAGAAAGAAGAAATATTCTAGAAATGAAGCCCCAGACAATAGAATTGTTGGAATAGGAGCTCAGATTCTTAGAGATCTGGGGGTAAAGAAAATACGGCTTCTTGGTGCTCCTGTAAAATACCCTCTAGCAGGATTTGATCTTGAAATAACTGAATTTATTGCACCATAAACCTAAAGAATGTCAAAAAAAGGAAATATTTTAGTCGAGCCCTCTCACGAATCCAAAAGAGGGAAGTACGGTCTTATAACAACCCTGTGGAATAGAGACATAGTTGAAGTTCTTTTCAAGAATGCAAAAGAAGAACTCTTGAAACAGGGTGTGCATAAAGAAAATATTTTTCACTTGGAAGTCCCTGGTGCTTTTGAATTACCTTTGTCTGCAAAAAGATTGGGGAAAAGAAAGGACATAGATGCAATTATTGCCCTTGGAGCTATTATAAAGGGAGAAACTCCACACTTTGATATGATAGCTAATAGCTGTGCTACAGGTTTAATTAATGTTTCTTTGGATATTAATAAACCAGTAATATTTGGGGTTTTAACTACCAATAATTATGAACAAGCACTTGAAAGAGCAGACTCTAGAAAAGGCAATAAAGGGTCAGAAGCCGCTTTAAGTGCTATGTTACTTCTTGAGAACTTATCAAAAAATAAGTGAATATGCCTTCAACTATCTCACCAACAAGATCTAGAGACAAAGTGCTTCAAAGTCTATATGAAGCTGATGTGGGAAGTAATTTATTAGATGAAGTAATTAGTAATAGACCAAATGAAAAAAATAATACTTTTTTTCAGAATCATCTTCGGGGTGTTCTAAAATCTCTTGAAACTTTAGATAAAATTCTTGAAAAGAATTTACCAAGACCTCTTTCTCAACTAGACCCTATAGAAAGAAATATTCTCAGGATGTCTTTATTTGAGCTCCTAAATAATGAAACCAAAGATGTTATTGTAATAAGTGAAGCAATTCGTTTATCTAAAAAATATGGTTCTTCAAATGGATATAGATTTATAAACGCAATTCTAGATAAGTTAATTAAGGAGGGATTGGACCAAAATTAATAAAAATCGGTGATGACCATGCTCTCTCTTCAGTTTCGTTCAGACAATCCCCAACCCCCTTTCCTTCGATATCTCCACATAAACTTACTTTAATACATTTTCCTTCTTCCATCTCACAACCAAGAGTATCAGCATTTATAGCGAGACTGGGTGACTGTATTGCTCTCACATAATAAATAACTTCGCGATTTCCTATTGAAAATTGGTTATCTGTAAACTCTATTTCACATCCTTCTTGAGAAGGTTCACAATCAAATACCTTCCAAGGATCTTCAATTAAACCTTCCAAAGGTTCTTCTTGATACGACTGGGGTCTTATTCTGATTATTTCTATTCTTTGAATATTTTTCCTTATATCTGAAGGATTAAAACACTCTCCTTTACAAAGATTTGTAATTAAATTTTGTTTCCCAACTTCTCCAGAAGAACCCATACATCCTGGTTTTTGAAAATGTGCTCCTAGTGCTTTTACTCTAAATACAGGGTCCTTTTCCATGCCCACTTCAGCACCCATTGGGTAAACAGTTTCACTATTATGATTAATTAAATCAAACCATAATAAAATCCTGTCTCCACTCGTAGCATAAACTTCCCTTCTAGTCATAGAGTCCCATAAACTGTCTCTGTTCTTAAATACAGAATGAACAGCAACCAATCCTCCTGTATAAAGAAAGGAAGAAGCTCTTTCTGATTGTATTGATAATGTTGGTTCTTCATAAGAATTTAGATTTTGGGACCTTGGTAGCTGAGGTTCGTCCAATCTTGGATTAAGGAGAGCATTTCCTCGAGTGTTTTGTAAGTCTATTCGAGACTCAGAATTTAAAAATCTTAGATTCTCTTTATATCCAGTTCCTGGTCTCCCCTGATGATTATCACTTGAGCCAATAAAACCAAACTTATAATTTAAAGGGGTATCACCAGAAAAATCTGTTGAAGCTAATGCATATTGAACAGACATCTTAGGTCTATAATCAAAGGCTGGTAGGAAGCAATCCTTGCATTGACCTGAATCTATCCACTCTTTTGGGTCATAACCAGGAACTGTGAGAATGCCATAAGGATGAGACTTAACAAAATTCTCCCTTGCTTCTAAAGATCTTTTGTTGCACTCATCGTCTGATCCTGCTGCTATTCTGCATCTTTCTCTTATTATCTCACCTGCTTGAAAACAGTATGGTAAATAATTTTGGGTAGGTTGTTCACAGGAAACAACATCTTCTGAGTTAAAATTAAGAGGGGACCAAGATCTATACTCTTCTGAATTTCCATGTCCTGAATATATCTCAACTAGATTACCAAACCTAGGCTCATAATCTGAGGTATTGAGCTGGTTATCCCACGATGCAAAAGGGGGAGAAGTAGCACCCCATGCTGTTCCATGAGGGATAATCATTACCTCGGAGAGATAATCATTAAGCTTAGAGTATAAAGCCGAAGGTGAGTCCGCTGTTTCCATACAATTACTTGAATTGAATAGCCCTAATCCTTCATCACACCTTTCTAAATAGGAAGCTACTAAAGATTTATACCTCCAATCAAAATAATGTTTTCTATTTGGAAAGTCTAAAGCTACTGCAGCACTTATTATTAAAGGATTTGGATTAACAAAATTTTCAAATTGACCAGAATTAACGGCAGCAATAGGTTTGGGTGGTATTTTATTATCTTCAAGGCCCTTAACTATTATATTCTTGTGACCATAGTGCGTATTTGGGTTTGAACTAGTCTGAGTCCATTCCCACCCTACAAATGGTATAACTTCATTCTGATCTACTTCATTTGATATTGCTGCACAATTTTGAATGGAGTTTAAACTATCTTTCCATTCTCTTTGTGTAAGCCATTCTGCATGATCGGTAACAGCAAAAAAATCTAAAGAAGAACAAAATCTAGCAAAATTACATGCATCTGCTACAGGATGAACCCCCTCCCCTTGCGCTATAGGTAGATTAAGCATAAAAGCATCAAATGAAAAAGTGGTGTGCACATGTAAATCTCCAAAAAGAATTTGCTTTTTTTCGAAACCTTGTTTTTTTTGGTTTACTTCAATTATTTTTGATGATTGTGAGGTGGAAGAAAATTTGGAAACTTCTCCGGGTCCTATATATGATCCAAACCAGTTAAAGAATACTGCGGCAATTAAAAAGAAAAAGGGGGATAAGAGAATAAGAATCGAATAAAGAATAGTTTTTTTTGAGATCTTTATCATTATTCTCTAGCTAACTAGAGGAAGGATTGTTGCCTTCTAATAAGACATAATGTTTTAAACTTTCTGTTTCTACAAAATAATATTTCCTCTTTGGCTTTTCTTCCATAAGCTTTACTTTAAAGATTTCTCCTTCTTTTAAACTTTCTGTAAGGATTATTTTCTCTCCTCTTTTTATCTTATAGAGATCTCTTGAATCAACAGTAGCAAAATTAAAATTATCTTCATAAGAAATAATTTGTTTTTTTAATAAAATTACCTTATTGACATCTTTTTTATAATGAAAAAGAACTAACGAAGAGTGTTTGCGTGCTTCTAATTCATCTCCAATTTCGTAAATAGTTTCTTGCTCTGCTTGAGTAGACAGTGAAAAAAATAATACTAATAATCCAATTAAGTGTTTCATTTTCCTAGAGGATATTCTCTGATAATAGCATCTTCACGTCTAGGACCAGTAGAGATAATAACTACAGGGGCACCGCAAAGCTCTTCTACAGTTTGAATAAAAACGGCTGCTTTTTTATTTAGGTCATTAAAATTTGTGATCCCTTCGGTTAACTGATCCCATCCCTCTAATTCTATATATTCAGGTTTTACATCATCCAATGACATAGTTTCCAAAATATCTTCTTTAGAAAGTGGGCTTGTGTAGTCAACACAAATTTTAACCTTTTCTAAACCATCCAGAACATCTATTTTAGTTAAACAGATTCCATTTATTCCGTTTAAATATACTGATTGAGAAAGAAGAACAGCATCCAACCAGCCACATCTTCTAGGTCTGCCAGTTGTAGCTCCAACTTCAAATCCCTTTTCAGCTATGTAAGTTCCTATTTCATCTTTTAATTCTGTTGGAAAAGGACCTTCTCCAACCCTAGTAGCATAGGCCTTTGATATACCTAAAGAATAATCTATTTTTGTGGCACTTAAACCAACACCAGGAGCTATTCCCCCCAGTGAAGAATTACTTGAAGTTACAAAGGGGTAAGTTCCTAGACTATAATCCAATAAAGCCCCTTGAGCGCCCTCAAATAGGATACTTTTATTTTTTTTCTGTAAGTTTTTGACCTCACTGATTACATTTCCTACAAATGGCTTAAGTTTTTCAGCCTGTTCAAGGTTTTTGTCTAATAATTCATTAATATCTTCTTGCTGGTTTTTGTCATATCTTTTTATTAGAAAATTATAAATCTCTAATGCTTCTTCTAATTTAACTTTTAAGGTCTTGGGGTTATACAAATCAACAACTCTTATAGACCTTCTACCTACCCTATCTTCATAAGCTGGACCTATGCCCCTCCCTGTTGTTCCAATCTTTGTTCCGCTTCTTGATCTCTCTCTAAGTTGATCTATTTTTATATGGTAAGGCTGAATAAGACAAGCAGCTTTACTCACAATAAGTCTTGCTTCAATATCACCAATGAATTTATAAGCATCGTTTATTTCTGAAAACAAGGCATCCAGACTTATCACAACACCTCTTCCCAAAAAACATTTAATATTTTTATGACATATTGAAGAAGGTAACAAATGAAAAACTATTTTCTTACCGTCAACTATCAGAGTATGCCCTGCATTGTGTCCTCCTTGGTACCTAACAGCAGCATGAATATCTTTAGACAGAAGGTCTACAACTTTACCCTTTCCTTCGTCTCCCCACTGCAATCCGAGAAGAGATATTAATTTACTCACTTTCTAAATCCAAATTACTATGTTCTGCTATTGCCAAGATATCTAAATCAAATCCTACTGCTGGTCTTAGTAAATCTTCTGTCTTACTTATGCCATCATATCGACCACCCTTAGCTAATGGATAACCAGCTTTATCTATGTAAGCTGAAAAAACTACCCCATTATGATATCTAAAACCATAAACCTCTCCCAAATCTATATGCAACTTAATTTTTTTATTTAATTGAAGGTTTTCTATTAAACTCTCTAAATAATCTAAATAATGTATTATTTCATCGTCGAGAACAGATAGTTTTGACTTTGCTGTTTCTATAACTTCTGTTCCTCCATAAAGTTTAGATAAATCAAGAAGCATATTGACCTGTTCAGATGTTAATTCCTCTGAACTAAGCGCTCTAATGTCTGATTCAGATTTTTTAGATAAAACTGATTCAACTTTATCAATATTTATAGTTGAACTTTTCTTAATCTCTTTAAAAAGGAATGAGGTTAAGCCAGCATGACCTATACTCAACGTTATTTCTTTAACTCCAACTTTTCTAAGTCCCTCTATCATCAAGTTCATACTCTCTAAATCGGCTTCAAGAGAAGGGTCTCCAAAGATCTCTGCTCCAACTTGTATGGTAGTTCTAGATCGGTGTATTTGAGATATTTTCTTCTTTAAAATGTCACCTACATAACAAAGTCTAACTGGATCCAAAGTATTAAAACGGTGGGCATCAATCCTTGCTGCTTGCTCACTTAAATCAGGCCTAAAAGATAATTGTTTTTCTGATAAATTATCTGCAAAAGAGAAGGCATAAGCCTCTAACTCTTCATGAGCTTCTCCACCAAGAGTCTCTGAAAATTCTAAAAGAGGTGGAATAATATATTCGTATCCTGAAGATATATATAGGTCAATTAAAACTCTTTTAAGTTTCTCAATCTTGAGAGATTTAGGGGGAAGTATTTCATCAAATCCAACGGGAAGGTTCCAACTTTTTTTCATTGGTTTATGTCTAAGGAAAAACCCTTAGATTAGTAATTTTAGTTAGGTTCTGATTTATCAAGGTACTTAAAAAAATCACTATCAGGATCTATTAATAATATATCTGATTTATTTTCAAATGTAGCTTGATATGCCTTTAAGCTTCTGGTGAAATCATAAAACTCTGGATCTTTTGAATAAGCTGATGCGTAAGTTGCAGTAGCAGTAGCGTCACCATCTCCTTTTGTTTCTTCGGCTTCTCTATATGCGTCGGCTAATATAACTGTTTTAGATTTATCTGCTCTTGCTCTTATCACTGCAGCGACTTCATTTCCTTGAGCTCTAAGCTCTCTTGCTAGTCTTTCTCTTTCAGTCCTCATCCTGTTGTAAACAGAATCACTTACCTGGGCTGGTAAGTCTATCTTTTTTACTCTGAGATCTATAACTTCTACTCCTAATTCATCTTGAGCAATTCTATCTAACTGAGAAGCAAGTTGGTTCATAAGCTCATCTCTTTCTCCAGATACAACCTCTTTTACTGTCCTGACTCCAAACTCATTTCTTAGTCCTGTATCTACTCTCTGAGCTAATAAGCGTTTTAATCTTTCCTCATCTCCACCAGTTGTTGTGAAATATTTTGAAACTTCTTTTATTCTCCATTTAACAAAAGAATCTACTATGAGAGCTTTCTTTTCTGAAGTTAGATACCTCTGAGGAGCAGCATCTAAAGTTAATATTCTGGCATCAAATTTTCTTACTGTATTGATAATTGGAAGTTTAAAGTGCAGGCCTGGCGGCACATCAAAGCGCACGATCTCACCAAAACGTAATAGTACTGCTCTTTGTGTTTCACTTACTACATACAGAGATTGTGTGAGCGCTATAAAAGATAGCAAAAGAAATATAGATAAAAATACTTTTAATTTACTCATTTTCTTCCATCCTGTTGTCTATTTCTTCTTCTTATTTCTTCTATAACTTGGTTGGTTAACTCCCTGATAGAAGTGGTTGAATTTGGGTTTGTACTTGGAGGAGGTAAAACTATATCTTCCTCTGCTCTGGCTGCTTGGGCAATCTTATCAAGGGGTAAATAAAGAATATTATTTCCTCCTTCTACATCTACCATAACTTTTGTGCTACTTGACATAACCTGTTGTACTGCTTCCAGATAGAGCCTATTTCTTGTTACTTCAGGTGCCTTCTTATATTCATCTAACAGAAGATTAAAACGGGCTGCATCTCCTTCAGCTTCTGCTATCACTTGCTCTCTATAAGCTTGTGCTTCTTGAAGCATTTTTTGTGCCTGTCCTCTGGCTTCAGGAACTAGACCATTCGCATAGGTTTCTGCTTCATTTCTTACCCTTACCTCGTCTTCCCTAGCTTTAATAACATCATCAAAAGCCTCTTGAACTTGATCAGGTGGAGAAGAATCTTCTATATTAACTATTACAACCTGCAGTCCAGTAACATATTTATCTAAATAAACCTGAAGTCTTTCCTTTACCATTTGGGCAATTAGTTCCCTTCCTGTGGTTAATGCATCATCCATAATTGTACTTCCTACTACGTGTCTTAAAGCACTTTCTGTGGCCTGGGTTAAGCTGTTATCTGCATCTCTTATCTCTAAAACATAATTCTCTGGATTAGTGATTTGATACTGTACTGAGACAGTAACGTCAACAATATTTTCATCTTTGGTTAGCATCAATGCATCATGTCTATGTGGTCTTACCCGTACAACATCAACAATCGTTCTACTATCAATAATAGGTGGATTCCATCGTAGTCCGGGACCTTTTGTCTCTAGGTATTCACCTAGTCTTAAAACTACTGATCTCTCAGCCTGTTGCACTTGGTAAATGCCCAATAGGAACCAAACAATAAGAACTAAAAAAATAAGAGAAAAGATATTCTTGGAAGAAAAACCTCCTCCACCACTGGATATTCCAAACCAACCGCTAATTTTTTCTTTAAACTGTTTAATAGCTTCGTCGATATCTGGGGGTCCTTCATTTTTTCCCCAAGGGTCTTTATTACCATTTCCGTTCCAAGACATTAGACTGCAACCTCAATTTTATTTTTATTTGAATCTACCAATTTTACTCCTTTTTCTAAAAGTAGTTCTTGAAGATATTCTCTACCCATCTTAATCTTTAATTGTATCAGACCTGATGAAGTAGAAGTTTTTTCTTCTTCAACATATCCTAAAGAATAAAGATTTGATCTTACTCTTCCTAAAGAAGACTTCAATGAAATCCAGCCAACAAAAACTTCTTTATTCACACAATGGATCATTGATTCTTGCAGGTTACTTATACCAAGTTCTTCTTTAGCTGATATCCAAACTTCTTTATCACCAAAACGGTAGTCTTCTAGAATATCTTTGTTACCTATTTTATCTATCTTGTTATTCACTCTCAATTGTTGAATATGAGAAATATCTAATTCATCTAGTAAATTATTAACTTCTTCTAGTTTATGTAAGTAATTCGAGTCAGAAATATCTACTACGTGAAGTATTAAATCAGCAGATTTTAGTTCATCTAGAGTAGCTTTAAATGATTCGATAAGTTGTGTAGGCAATTCAGAAATAAAGCCAACCGTATCAGAAAATAAGAAGGGACTTAAATTATTATCTTTATTCTTTCTTGTTACTGAATCTAAGGTCGCAAAAGGTTGATTAGCTACGTATTGGTCACTTCCAGTCAGAACATTAAATAGAGTAGTCTTACCTGAGTTTGTATAACCAATTAAGGAAATTAAGATGTTTTTGCTCTTTTGCCTAGAATACTTATTAAGAGTTCTTTGTTGGTGAACTTTATTAAGTTTTTTGTTAATAGTTTTAATCCTTTGATTTATAAGGCGCCTATCAGTTTCTAATTGCTTTTCTCCTGGACCTCCTCTTAAACCTATTCCCCCTCTTTGCCTTTCTAAATGGCTCCAGCCTCTTACAAGCCTAGTTGACAAATGTGATAATTGAGCTAACTCAACTTGGAGTTTGCCTGTGTGACTTTTAGCTCTTAATGCAAAAATATCTAATATAAGTCCAGTTCTATCTAAAACTCTTGATTTAAATATAGTTTCAAGATTCCTTTCTTGAGAAGGAGATAGATCATGGTTAAAAATAACCAAATCTATTGTTAAGTCTTTTACTTTATTTTTTATTTGTGAAATTTTTCCTTTTTTTATAAATGTGCTAGCTACAGGTTGTTCTTGCCTTCCTCTAACACCTGCAACTATATTTGCACCAGATGATAAAACTAATTCTTTAAATTCATTATGTCTGTCCTTTGCTAACCTCTTTTCTTTGCTGCCCGTTATCTCTATCTGAACAAGTAAAGTCTTTTGAGATGTGTCTTTTATATTTAAATACATAAAATATCTTAGAATTATCTCGCTTTAAGTATTTCTTCTTTAACTAGTGCTACTGATTTATCAATATCTTGAGAAACCCATATTACATTTTCCCAGCTTTTAAGCCATGTCATTTGACGCTTTGCTAATTGTCTTGTTGAAGTAACTGCTCTAAAAACCATCTCATCATATGAGAGAAATCCCTCCAAATATTGGCAAACTTCTTTATAGCCAACGCTTCTTAAAGATTTAAAGCTACTGTTAATATCTTTTTGAGACAACAAATTTTCAACCTCTATTATTAAGCCTTGGTTTAACATTTGATCAAATCTATATTGAATTTCTTTTCTATGAGCATCTCTGCTCTGAGGCTTAATAGCAAATTGAACAAAATTATATTGATCTGAAAGATGGTTATGGTTATTTTTTTTGTTTTTTTGCAAAGAAGACATTGGTTCTGTTGAGAGTTCATAAACTTCTAAAGCTCTTTGAATTCTTTGAGAGTCGTTAGGATGAATTTTCTCTGCAGATTTTGGATCTAATGTTTCTAGTCTCTTATGAAGAAAAGGCCATCCCTTCTTTTCTGCTTCTTTGGTTAAAGAGTTTCTAATAGAATTATTTGCACTTGGCATATTTGCTAATCCTTTAAATAAAGACCGAAAATACATCATAGTGCCTCCTACTAATAGTGGAGTATTCCCTGAATCTATAGAATTTTCTATCTCTTTAATAGCATCTTTCCTAAAAAGCCCTGCAGAGTAATTCTCCTCTAACTCTAATTTATCAACTAACTTATGAGGATATTTTCTTAAGAGTTCTGTGGAGAGTTTTCCGCTTCCAATATTTAGATATTTGTATATTTGAACTGAATCTACACTAATAATATCAATGGAAAGTTCATCAAAGATAGCAATAGCAAGATCTGTCTTCCCTACTCCAGTAGAACCCATAATAGTAAAAATGTTTGATTTTCTTCCCATTAATCTAGTTTAAAAGAGAAAAGAGATTAAAAAAACATACCGACCGCTAAAAAACGGTCGGTTTAGTAAAATTAACTGATTAAGTTAGGTCGTAACTTCTTTCTTCATGCTCAGTAACATCTAGACCTTCGAGTTCCTCTTCTTCAGTAACCCTTAACGGTGTAAGCAAGCCTGTTAGTTTGAGTATTATCCAGGAAGCTATGGCTGTCCAAAGCCCTATAACTAGAATTCCCTTTAGTTGGATTAAAAATTGTTCCATAGGAAGCCATGTTTCACCTGCACTTGAACCCAGGAATCCTCCTTGTACACCTACAAAACTAACCATTATGATTCCAATAATTCCACCAACTCCATGAACAGGGAATACATCTAAGGAGTCGTCTATACCAAATAAACCCTTAACAGCTTGAGTGGCATAAAAACATATTATTCCTGCCATTAAACCAATTAAAAGAGCACCTTCAGGTCCAACACTTCCAGCTGCCGGAGTAATAGTTGCCAACCCAGCAACCATACCAGTAGCAATCCCTACAAGTGTAGGCTTTCCTCCTTTTATCCATTCTATAGACATCCAAGTAAAAGCTGCTGTTGCTGCACTGATATGAGTTACTAGCATTGCCATGCCTGCTAGTCCATCTGCTGCCCAAGAACTTCCTGCATTAAAACCAAACCAACCTACCCATAACATCGCAGCTCCAGTTATTACCATTGTCCGGTTATGAGGCGGCATAGCAGTTGAAGGGAAGCCTTTCCTAGGTCCTAATACAAGTGCTGTAACTAAAGCTCCTACACCACAAGTTAAATGAACAACCAAACCGCCTGCAAAATCTTTTACATCAGCAAGATAACCACCACCCCATATCATATGACAGGCAGGGATATATACTGCTGTAAACCAAAGTAAAGAAAAGATGCACATTGCACCAAACTTCATTCTTTCTGCAAAGGCACCTACAACTAATGCGGGTGTGATAATTGCAAAAGTCATTTGAAAAATTACAAATAGAGAATGTGGCATTGTAGTACCGGGAGCTAATGTATCTCTACCTAATGCTGTTAAGAAAAAAGCGCTTGTTCCTCCTATAAAAGCATTGCCTTCAGTGAACGCAAGACTGTAACCATATACAACCCAAGCAATAGAGACTATGCAAGCTATAGCAAAGCATTGCATTAAAACTGAGATAGCATTTTTACTTCTTACTAATCCTGCATAAAAAAGTGACAAGCCAGGTAAAGTCATAAATAAGACTAAAGCCGTCGAAGTCAGTATCCAAGCAGTATCTCCAGAATCATGCCCCTCAGCAGAAAGTGAAAAAGACAGAAGTGCTGTAGTTGTAATGAAAAATAATCTTTTTAACATAAAATCTCCTCTTTTCTATTTTATTTAAACTGCATCCTCATTGAGTTCACCGGTACGAATTCTTACCACTTGCTCCAAATCAGAAACAAATATTTTTCCATCACCTATCTTTCCAGTATTGGAAACTTTTGAAATGGCTTCTATCACAGACTCTGCATTTTCATCACTTACTGCTATCTCTAGCTTAGTTTTTGGAAGAAAATCTACTACATATTCTGATCCACGGTACAGCTCGGTATGACCTTTCTGTCTGCCGAAACCTTTCACATCAGTAATAGTTAACCCACTTACACCTACAGATGAAAGAGCATCTCTAACTTCATCTAATTTGTAGGGTTTTATAATAGCTGTTATTAATTTCATGTATTTACCTCCTAAGAAAGTGTTCCCACAATATGCGAAATTATTCTATAAGGATCTGCATTTGAAGCAGGCCTGCGGTCTTCTAAGTAACCATTCCAATTATGCTCTATTGTGTATATCGGAATTCTGATACTTGCTCCTCTATCACTAATTCCATATGAAAATTCGGTAATTTTTTGAGTTTCATGCAGTCCTGTTAGTCTTTTGTCATTATCTGATCCATACTCTTTTATTCCTTCTTCATGAACAGCACCTAATTTTTCACACAATGAAGTCATAAGTTTTTCGGAACCATTTGTTCTCATTTCTTCATTTGAAAAATTTGTATGCATTCCTGAGCCATTCCAATCACCTGACTTAGGTTTGGGATGAAGATCTACGCACACTCCAAATTCTTCAGCTACTCTATGTAGTAAAAATCTACTAACCCAAAGATCATCTCCTGCTTTTAATCCCTTACCTAAGCACTGGTATTCCCATTGACCTAGAGCTACTTCAGCATTGGTTCCCGTTACTTCGAGTCCAGCTTCTAAGCAAAGATCAAGATGGGCTTCTGAGATCTCTCTTCCAGCAACATTATTAGCCCCAACTCCACAATAATAATCTCCTTGAGGCCTTGGAGTTCCATCTTGCCAACCTAAGGGATTTCCCTTGATATCTGTAAAAAAATACTCTTGTTCAAATCCGAACCACCAATCATCAGCTACTAAACCTTCACAAGCTTTCCTGGTATTAGAAGGGTGGGTTTCGTGTTCGCCTGTATCAACCTGACACATCACCAGATCAGCTCCAAGCGGGCCTTCATATTGAGCTACAGGAATCAAGATACAGTCCGAGCTACTTCCATCTGCTTGTTGAGTAGAAGAGCCATCAAAACCCCATTGGGGAGGTTTATCCTCTTCAGTGACTTTTATTTTACTTCTTATTGAAGGCTCAGGTTGATATCCATCCAGCCAGATATATTCATATTTTTTCTTTTCCATTGACATGCTCTATTCTCCTTATAATTTTATAATCACCTTATATAATTACATGCAAGTTATATGCCAGGATATTTTAATGAACCTTTAATGAAATAAAATAAGATAGTGTCTAACTTGATGCAGAGAAGATAAAAATGCACCAAAAAGGGTCAGAAAAAGTTAGATTTAAGTGGTTTTTAGAAAATTATTATCTAGATATGGGGCAAGATGCGACAGGATTTTTTGTAATGCCCCTTTATTCTTTTTTGTAACCAACAAAGATGCCTCTCCTAATCTCTGTATTTCAGCTTCGTTATTTAAGAGATCTAAACAATAATTGGTTATATCCTTTGAAGTATAAATTATTTTTAAAGCTTCTGCTTTCTCTAGTTCCATAGCTACATCTTCAAAGTTCCTTAAATTTGGACCTGAACAAATTGGCTTACCTAAAGACGCTGGTTCAATAATATTTTGTCCTCCATGATCTATTAAACTTCCACCAACAAAGGCAATATCAGAAACTGAATAAAGTAGATTTAGCTCCCCCATTGTGTCACCTAATAAAACTTCAATGTTAGAATCTACTTGATCTTTTTTAGATCTCCTAGCTACCTTAAAATTCTTTTTAAGAATTAGATTGTACACTTGGGAGAATCTTTCTGGATGTCGAGGACAAATTATAAGAAGGGCATTATTCATACTCCTTAATAACTCTGAAAAGGATTCAAGTATTATTTCTTCTTCAGTCTCATGAGTGCTAGCAGCAATCAATATAGGTCGATTTTCTCCTTCAATAGACCAACTGTCTTTAATAGTGTTTGATATATTTGCAAGCTCACTAGGAATTTCGATTTCATACTTCAAATTACCACTTAACTTAATATCCTTTTCTTTAATAAGCTCATTAAATCTTTTCTTATCTGAGTTATATTGAGCAACAAGAAGGTCTATTTTATCTAGTGACGGGTTAATTAATGATTTGATATTAAGATAATTTTTTTTAGATTTCTCTGAAAGCCTAGCATTAATAATTCCTATAAAAATTTCCCTCTTATTGCATTCATGTATGATATTAGGCCATATTTCGGTTTCTAATATTAATAAAGCTTTTGGCTTCCAGAAATTGAGAAATTTCTTAATGCAATAAGGCAAGTCTATAGGAATATACTGATGCTTTATCCTATTCCCCATCGTCCTTCTTAACATTTCTGAGCCAGTAGGTGTTGTTGTTGTTACTAATAGATCTAAGTTCTGATAGGTATCCAATAAACTCCTTAGAAGAGGTAAAGAAGCATTAACTTCACCTACAGAAACAGCATGTACCCATAAAACATCCTTTTGACTTGATAGGTTTTTAACAAAGCCTAAGCGTTCAGGCCATCTTTTGAGATAATCAATGTTTTTAATACCTTTCCAGGCTAACCTCAAAAAGTAAAAAGGGCTAATAAAATAAAATAAGGCCGTGTAGATAAGTCTCGGCATATGGCTATGCTAACATATGATTTTCAATGAATTATATAAAACTCTAGTGAGGATAAATGATAGTAGTTACAGGAAGTAATGGTTTTATAGGGAGTAACCTTATACACCAATTAAATCAGCAGGGTTCTACGAACATACTTGCAGTAGACGATCTTTCTAAAAAGGATCGAAAAAAAAATATAAAAAATTGTGAAATTAAAGAATTAATGGACTCTAACGACTTTTATTCATCTCTAGAAACTAACTTATTGCAGAAAAAAAAGGTTAAAACTATATTTCACCAGGGTGCCTGCTCAGACACTCTGGAGTGGGATGCATCTTTTATTCTGAGGAATAATTATTACCTTTCAAAAAAACTTCTTTTCCATGCCCAAAATAATGCTATTCCTTTCATCTATGCTTCATCTGCTTCAGTTTATGGAAATGGTAAAAATTTCGTAGAGGATAAAAAGAATGAAGATCCTATAAATCTTTATGCATATTCAAAGTATCTATTCGATCAGTATGTAAGAAGTAAGCTAAGTAAAAACTCAAATCAGATAGTGGGCCTAAGATACTTTAATGTCTATGGACCAAATGAATCTCATAAAGAGAGAATGGCAAGCGTAGCTTATCACTTGAATGAACAACTTAAAGAAGGGGAGAGAGTCAAACTTTTTGAAGGATCAGATGGATATGCAGCAGGGGAACAGAGAAGAGATTTTGTTTTTGTTAACGATGTAGTTAAGGTCAATCTCTGGTTCATGAAGAACTCAAATATTTCTGGTATTTTTAATGTCGGAACAGGTAAAAGCCAAACATTTAACGAAGTTGCTAATTCAGTAATAGATTGGAACAAGAGAGGTGTAGTTAAATTTATACCTTTCCCTGAAAAGTTAAGAAATTCTTATCAAAGTTTTACTGAAGCAGATATCTCTAAATTAAGAAAAGTTGGCTATACCGAAGATTTTTCTAATATTCAGGAAGGAATAAAACTTTATCTAGATTCAAAAATTACTTGGCCTAGTAATGAATAATAAAAAAAAGAATCCATACAATTCTGAAGAAATTTTTAGTATAGGTTTATTGAATCCAAAATATCTATTTACTTGGGTTGGTTTGTTCTTTCTTTTTCCTGTAACAAAACTACCTGTATCTCTAATTCATAAATTAGGAGATATGCTTGGCTTTATTTTTTTTGTAGTCAGCAAGGAGAGAAAAAGAATAGCCTTAATCAATCTTAAACTTTGTTTTCCAAAGTTAGAAGAACAAGAAATTAATAAGTTGTTAAAAGAAAATTTTAAAAATTTAGGTAAAGGCATATTGGAGATGGGTATTGCTTGGTGGTCAAACCAAACCAGGCTACAAAATCTTATTACTGATTATTCCAACAAAGAATTTTTAAAAAAACCAAGTAAAAATAATGGAGGGTTATTAGTTTTAATTAAGCATTCTACCCACTTAGAGCTTGATTTAAGGCTAATTGCAAGCGTTTGTGAAATGGGCGGAATGTATAGACCACAAAAAAATTTAGTCATAAATTATTTTATGAGAAAATCCAGAAACTCCTATCTAAAAGGGGTCGTTTCAAACTCACAAGCCAGAAAAGGTATTGTATGGATAAAGAGAGGTCTAAAATTCTTTTATGCTGCTGATCAAGACTATGGAAATAAAGTATCAGAATATATCCCGTTCTTTGGTCATGAAGCAGCTACAGTTAAATTACCAGGTGACCTAGCTACTAGTGGACTTGAAATTATTTTTGCTAATGTAAAAAGAAGTAAATTTGGATACGCAATACATTTACATAAATTTAAGCAAACTTCTTCTAGAAAAGAATTCCTCATCCAAATGAATGAATACTACGAAAAAGTTATTTCAGAAGCTCCAGAAGAGTATTTGTGGGTTCATAGAAGGTTTAAAAATAGACCTGAAGGTGAAGAAAACTTTTACCCTTACTGGAAGAAAAGAGCAATAAGGAGACGGAAGGAAAGACAGAGATGAATTTAAAAGGAAGAACGTCAAAGTTAAGAGTCTAAATCTTTAATTTTTTTAATTAAATTACTAGTAGAGATTCCTTTTACCAGTTTAATTGTTTTAACTTGACCGCCTTGAGAAAGGACTTCTTTGGAACCAACAATATCTTTCACCTTATAGTCCTTCCCTTTAACTAGAACATCAGGTTCCAGCTCTTTGATTAACTTTAAGGGAGTATCCTCAGAAAAAGAAGTGACCCAATCAACTGAGTCAAGAGCGGCTATTTGTTTGGCTCTCTCATTTAGTTTATTGATAGGTCTTTTAACCCCCTTTAATTTTCTAACAGAGCTATCAGAATTTAAAGCGACAACCAGTCGGTCGCCTAACTTCTTAGCTTCCTCAAGGTAAGTGATATGGCCAACATGTAATAAATCAAAACATCCATTGGTGAATACGATCTTTTTTGAGTCCTTCTTGGCTTCTTTTACTAAGTCTTTGATCTCGGTTTTTGATAGAACCGAATCACTTGAATTTAGCCTAAAGCTGAGTTCTAGTAAAGAGGGTGAAGCCGTTCCAGATTTGCCGACGACAATACCAGCTGCAGCATTGGCTAATTTGACAGAATCTTCTAAGGTCATACCACTAGACTGTGCTGCAGCTAGGCTTGCAATAACAGTATCCCCGGCTCCCGAGACATCAAAAACATCTCTAGCTACTGTTGGGAAATCACTTCTATTGACTTTGCTGCCTTCCTTTTCAAACAAAGTCATACCCTCTTGACCTCTGGTTATCAACAATCCTTGAAGGCTCAGCTTCTTAATCATATTTTTGGCTTTGGTATTTAAATCCTGTTCGTTCTTTACCCCGCCTACCTCGGTAGAAAATTCTAGATAGTTTGGTGTAATGATGTAGGCACCTTTGTACTTATTAAAATTATTGCCTTTTGGATCAATAAAAACAGGTATATCTCTCTTTTTGGCTTGTTGAATAATGAAAGGAACATCATGAAGGGTTCCTTTTCCATAGTCTGAAACAATTACTGCACCAAAGTTCTTTAATTTCTTGGAAAAAAATTTTTTGATTGAAAACCATTCTTTCCGATCAAAATTTTGTTCTATGTCCAAACGCAGTAATTGCTGTTGCCCTGCTAAAAGTCTCAGCTTATGAATAGTAGTTTTATCAGAAGAAGTTAAAGAAGATTTGATCGACGCATCTTTAAGTAATGACCTAAGCTCTTTCCCGGTTTCATCTCTTCCTACAACACCCACAAGTTCTACCTTTGATCCTAAAGCTTTCACATTGGCAGCTACATTAGAAGCTCCTCCTAATCTCAGTTCTCTGCCCTCGGGTTTCAATACTGGAACAGGAGCTTCGGGGGAAACACGACTAACCGATCCCTTTAAATATTCATCAAGAATAATATCGCCGATTACAAGGATTTTCCCTCTTTTTAATTGATAAAGTTCCATAATTAAAATTATTTACTCATGAATTGATAGATACGGTCAATCAGAGTGTCAATTTGTTCCATTGGTAATGAGTGAGATGCTTTTGGAAAAACCTCTACACTCCAATCACCATTAAGTCTATTAATAGCTTTTCTTGCTTTGGATGAAAAGGTTGAAAGAACATCTCCACATAAAATATAACTTGGAATATTTATCTTCTTTAAATACGACCATGAATCCATATCTGAAGCCATAAATGTCCTACTCTCCCAAGAAGGAGCACAACTTAATTCAACCTGTTTTTTATTAATATCTCTTGTCCCGCCTTCTACATAATCTTCAATTAGTGAACGATCCCAAGTAGAAAAAACACCTCTGCCAAAATAAGAACTCACCATCTCTTCTCTGCTACTAAACTTTGCTCTTCTATTTGCTGCTTGCTCCACCAATCCTACTTTTCTTCTTAAACCCAACCTTTGCAAGAACGAAATCCTGAAGCTCTCATAAGGACTGTAAAGAACAGGCTCTAACATTATTAGTTTTTTAACCCTATTCTGCCTCAAGCTAGACAATTTAGCTGCCACTATTGCTCCCATGGAATGACCAGCGCAATACAACGGGCCTTCTATTTTATCTGTTATCTCAGTGGCATCTTTAATGTAAAAAGACCAATCCTTAAATTCTTCCGGTCCAGTTTCTGCAGTTGTAAGACCATGCCCTCGCTGATCTATTGAAATGAAATTTATTGTCCCACTAAACTTTTTATGAAGCCCATTTATCAATTGCCAGTAAGTTTGACCATTAAAACCGGTAGCATGGAAAAAAATAAAAGTGGGAATTCCTTTTTGTAAGGGACGGGCAGAAATATAAGAAAATTCTTCACCCGAATTGTTTGCTAAACTACTTCGAATCATAAATGAGAACGCATCCTCTCATATTTTTGATAGCATTTCCTATAATTGAATAATGAAATTAGGTATAGATCCAGATCAAGTAAAAGGATTCTTAGAAAAAGAAGAGGGGGAATATTTATATAAGTTTGCAAAAAAGCACTCTTCTAAAGGACCTTGTCTGGAAATAGGTAGTTATTGTGGTAAGTCAGCTATTTATCTGGGTGCTGCTGTAAAAGAGAACAACCAGTTTCTCTTTTCTATAGATCACCATAAAGGTTCAGAAGAGCAACAACCTGGTGAAGAATTTTTTGATCCAGATCTTTTAGATGAATCTGGAAAAGGCATCAATACCCTTCCCTTCTTTTTAGAGACACTAGACAAAGCAAATTTAAAGAACCATGTAATACCAATTGTTTCTTCTTCAATTGAAGCTAATGAAGTGTGGTCAAAACCTCTAGCGATGGTTTTTATAGATGGAGGTCACTCGGAAAAAACTGCCAACGAAGATTACGAAGTTTGGCATCCTCATATCATTAAAGGGGGTTTATTGGCTATCCATGATGTATTTCCCGACCCAGAAGATGGAGGAAGGGCTCCTTTTAATATTTATAAAAAAGCTAAGGAAAGTGGTTTGTTTAAAGAAGTGAAGATGGTTAATTCTTTGGCATTATTGGAGAAGCTCTAAAAAATTATTTCCTTCTATTTACTACAGTCACTTAGAAATATGTCACTAGCATCTGAAAATTTATACAAAGCATCAGCTGCTAATATAACTGCTGCTGCTGTCCAGGTTGGTTTTTCAATTGGCCAAAAGGCTTTGTCAGGATACACATAACCAGTCCAATAAAGATTATCTTCAGGATCTTTCCACTGATGTAACCAAGAAAATATCTCTTTTGCTCTATTTATTTGTCCTAAACGAGCTAAGGCAATGACTAATTCAGAGCTCTCAGCTATAGTAACCCAAGGTTCTTCCACTACACATTTACACCCCATTCCTTCTACTACAAATTCTTTTTCTTTAGTTTGAAATCTTTCCAATCCATCTTTATCAGTAATTACTCCACAAAGAATTGGGTAGTACCAATCCATGCTGTATCTTTCTTTACTTTTCCAACCTCTATCAAACCTTTCAGGTTTGTTTACAATGGTGTCTTTCAAAATTCTCATCCTATCTTCTAGATTATCTAAATCCTTGTTGAGCAGTTTCTTTATTGCAAAAAAGCACTCGAAGCTCTTATAAATAGAACTACAGCCTGTAATCAAAGAGTCTTCTAACTTCGAACCCTCTTCACTCAGTGCCCAAAGAACTTCTCCTGAATGGGTCTGCATTGAAAATACAAATTCCATGGCTTTATCTAAAACAGGGAAATAATATTCAACGAACCCTTTGTCTTTTGTAACTAAATAAAAATGCCAGATTCCTACACAAATATAAGCAGAAAAATTAGTTTCGATTCTTCTATTAGATGGTATTCCTGATTTGTATTCTGAATACCAACCCCCAACTTCTTCTTGGTTAAATTTTATCCATTCATAAGCTTTTTTAGCGGCCTCGAATTTTCCAGCAACAGTTAGTGCCATTGCACTTTCTATATGATCCCAAGGATCAATCTTCTTTTTCTGCTCCCAAGGTATTGAACCGTCACTAGCTTGTGTATCCAAGATGTAATTTATGGAGTCCTGATAATAATCAATATTATTAATTGCTTTCATTAATCTTTAATAAAATACATTACTAGACTCTTTCCTATAAAGGGCTGAAGCATAACTTCAAGAAATCTTGTTAAAAAAGGGTTTTTAATTAAATCCCAAACCAGAAATTTATGGTATTTTTTTACTAACCAATGTTCTTCTTTTTCTCTCCAAAAAAAACACTTTAGCCACCAGTAAGGAGAATGAAGGGCGTGTGCCCAATGAAATGATCTGAACTTTACTGTTTCTTTTAAAATTAGTTGTTTTAATTCTCTCTGTTTAAAAATTCTCACATGCCCTCCTGGGGTATTAGAATACTCTGGGCTTAACTTCCAACAAATAAGTTCTGGTAGGTACCTGGGAACACTCACAGCTAAAATACCACCAGGTTTTAGAACTCTGACTATCTCAGAAACCCCTTTTTCAAGGAACTCTAAATGTTCTAAAACTTCAGAACAAACAACAGCATCATAAGCATTATCTTTAAATGGAAGGGAGTTTATATCTCCTAAAGCGAAAACACATGAACTCTTATTGCTATTTGGGATAGAGAAATCTTTAATTCTGTTTTTAGCTATTTTCATATCTTCCATAGACAAATCCATTCCAACTGCATTTACCTGTTTGTCTACATGAAGGCTTATGCTGTGCCTTCCTTCTCCACATCCTATATCTAGCACTATATCGCCTACATCAATGTTTAATTTATCGAAATTAATAGTCTGCATTTGTTTTAATCTTGAAACTCTTCAATTGCTTTAACGTATATTTCTTCATATCCTTTTGCTGCTTTCATCCAGTTAAATTCATTCTCCATTCTTTTTCTGCCTAACCTTGAGAGGGAATGTTGTTTTTCTTCGTCTGCAAAAAGTTCTTTTACTGCACTGGCAATAGCTTCTGATGAGCTAGATTCAATTTCAACTGCATCCTGACCGATAACTTCTTTTAAACCTCCTGAACTAGTTGAGATTAATGGTAATTCACAGGACATTGCTTCTCCAGCTCCAAAACCAAAACCTTCATACAGAGAAGGAATCACACTAATCTGGGAAGAAGAATAAAGCGAAACTAATTCAACTTGACTTAAACCTGAATGAAAAGAAATTTTTCCTTGTAAATTGAGGCTGGAAATTTTTTTTAGGATTTTCCCTTCTTTCTTAGCTTTACCGATTACTATCAAATGAGCCTCTGGAATTGTTTGAATAATTGCTGGCATGGCTTCAATGAGAAACTTCAATCCTTTAAGGGGAACATCAGCGCTTGCTGTAGTAATAATTCTGTAAGGTTTTACTTTAATATTTTTGTCTCTAGTAAACCCTTCTATATCTATACCATTTAGAACAACATCTATATTTCCTTCCTTTACCCTAAATTCTTTCATGACATCTTTTTTTGACTGATGTGAGGGACAAATAATCCGATTTAAGCTCGGAGCTACTTTTTTTTGCATTCTCAAAAATGAATGCCATCTATTAGTAGACCACTTTTGTTTCCAATTCGAAGCTGCCTCTAACTCTAGTCTATGATCTTGAGAAATAGGGTGATGGATTGTAGTAACTAAGGGGGTCTCCTTTTGCAAACTAAGTAAAGCATGACACAAAGACTGATTATCATGAATTACATCGTATTTTTTATCTTCTCTCTCAAACAAATCTTTAACTCTTCTTCCAAAAGTATATGGTTCAGGAAAACCACCAGACAATACTCCAGTCCATTCCACTAAATCTGTAAAGTTCCTAAGATACTCAAATTTGAAAGACCTGAAGCGCTGCTGATCATCTAAATCAAAAAGATTCAGGCTTGGTACCTTGATTAAATTTATAGAGTGGTGCAAGTCTGGATAAGGGGGACCAGATATAACATCTACTTCATGTCCAAGTTTTACTAGAGCATGACTAAGATGTTTTACATAAATACCTTGTCCACCAGAAAACTGGTTACTTCTGTAGCTTAGTAAACCTATTCTCACTTTTGATCAAAACCTTCTTGATAAAGATTCTTTAATTCTAGGATAACTTTCAAAACTTTTTAAAATTCTCTTTTTATCTTTAGATAATTTTTTTTTCAGAATAAACTGAAATGGCCTTTTCTTACAATCATCTAAATCAGAGACAATTAAACTCTTGTTATCAAAAAAGAAATTAGAACCTTTAGCGTCTCCATGACTAAAACCTAGCCAATTTAGACGTTTTATTAGAGCACTCATCCTATTGGGAATTAAATTTTCTAAAAGGCTAGTTATTTCAATTTGATCTAGTCTTTTACCTGATTGCTTTAGGGTAATCAAGTAAGACTCTTTTGTAGTAAATACATCATAAGTTTCAATAACTGCTAATGGGGTGATTGTCCTAATTCCAACAATATTTAGCCAGTGGGAAGCTTCCCAAGCTCTTATTGCTCTTGTACGACTAAAAAATTTTCTTAAGTAATGAAAGATTCCTTTTACTTGGAATTTCTTTATAAAAATAGAATGCTTTGGTAAATCTACAGCAACTACATGATTCCCTTTCTCAAATTTAATTTCTTCTCCTTTCGACATATATTTATCAGGATCAGCAATAACTTCTGATAAACCTTGGTCAAAAAAAGGTTTCTTCGCTATCCATCTTTTTCTTTCTTCTTTTCCTAACAAATATGGTGAGTTTGGTTCTGCTTTCTCAGCTTTAATGTTGATTTCATTCAGTATGGGATTCATGTACATATGCAAAGCCCTTTTTCTACTGTTTATAATAAAGTCCTTCTTCTCGTTAAGTATTTGTCTGAGTGGTTTATTAAAATAAATTTCTAGAAATCTATAACTATCTGTTTCAGTTAAACCTAAACCCAAAGCAGAATGAAGCAAGCCACCTATGTCTTTTGTAATCCAGCGGTTTGGAACCTTTTTCCTTATCTGTGCTCGATGAAGATCTATCACAAAAATTTTTTCTATAGAGAAATCTAGATCTTTTTGAACATGGAAATGGCACAAGTAAAGATCTCTGTGATTTATCCCATGCATATGTAGTCTCCTTGAAAGAAGGGCTAAGTTTTCTATAAGTTGCCTTTTTTTATTTAAAGACAAAACCTTCTTGTCCTTTAGTAAAAGATCTTCTAGAGAGATAGTGTTAATAAGGCCCTTAGTGATTATGAATGAATACTTATTTGCCGGATTCACTCCTCGAGAAAAAAAGGCTACAGGCTCAGGACAGCTTATTTGATGAGATTTTAGTTTATTAAGAGCAATCCATTCTTGTTTTGCTCCTATTATAGGAAGCTTAAACTGAATTAGATTCTTAAATATTTCTTTCCAACCAGCACCTTTATGATATTTCACAAAGTATCTTTGATTATTTAAATAAAATTCTTTAGTAACGCGATTTGCGTATTCTCGATAAACATTACCTTCCAGTTCTTCAACAACCTTAAAGGGGTCTTTTTCAAAAAAGAGATCCCTAAGATTTTTATCTAAAAGTAATAAGTTAGTCATAGAGTTCTTTCTCAATAAAATCTCCAATAAAATGAAATCTTGAAAAAAAGAAGTCATCATTTCTCAACTCCTTAAGATTAGATTTATAAGATTCTAATTGTGAGTTACTAACCATTGATTGAGCTAAATTATCAAGATGGTTTTGATCAAAAGGTTCAGGAACAACATTTCCTGCATTGTACTTATCAACGTAACTTGAAAAGCCTACTTCTTCAGAAGTTAATATAGGTAGCTCGCTTATCATAGACTCTATTATTACATTCCCTGCTGCCTCTTCTCTTGCTGGATGAATCAGTAAGTCACAAGAGTACATAATTTCTTGAATATCTTCCCTAGGCCCTAAAAAAATTACTTTATCCTGAAGTCCAAGCTTATTAGCAAGTTTTAGGAATGGAGATTTTTCGTCTTCTCCGGCAATAATTAGATATATTTCTTGCTTTCTTGATTCCTCCAAGTGGGCTAAACATCTTATTGCTCTATCTAAGCCCTTCCGATAAAAGCTAGACCCAACAAAAAGCATCAAAGTGCTTTTCTCTTTTAACTTTAGATTCTTACGAAAGTTATTTCTTTTGATCTTCTTTCTCCACTTCGAAGATAAGCCTGGAGGAATTAAAACTAACCTGGACTCATTAGTTTCATACTCATTGCAGAACTCCTGTTTTTGTTTTTTATTTAGAACAAGAGACTTTGTTTTACTCTCCTTCCTGAAAACAGCACTTTCATAATCTATAAATGCTTTATATCTGGGTAAGAATCTAGATAAACGGTTCTTTCGTTTAGAAAAATGTTTGAAACAAGTATCTGCAGCTAAATAAACATGAAGACCTGGCATTTTATTAAAACCAAACACCAGATCCGGCTTAATCTTTTCTAATTCTACTTTTGCTTTCTTATAAAAATCTATATTTTTTCCATGGTTCGTTAATCCCTTGTTGTGTAATTCTTTGATATGAAGATTAGAGGGTTTTTCTCCTTGCCAACTCCCAGCAAGGACTTTGACTTTTAAATTTCTATTTAAAAGCTCTTTAGCTACCTCTAAAAAATCTCTTTGTAATCCCCCATAAGGAAAATATTTAAATATAAGTAATACTATGGTTTTTCTTTTCACCACTCTTCTAAATTACTGAACTTGTCATTGAATTCAAACTTTCAATGACTTCCGAAGGTTTGATGTCTAATAGACTCGGATGGTATCCCTCGGAACCAGAACCCTTCCTTGCCTTACTATACCCTTTATTTTTTCTCATAACGACGGACCTTTTGCTTAATGGTGGAGTAAAGTTTGGAGAGGAAGGTCCATATAATGCCAGTAATTGAGTATCAAGAGCTGCAGCAACATGCATGAGGCCTGAATCATTACTTACTACTATTTCTGCTACAGATAAAATATCTACTGCATCTACTAATTTAGTTTTACCTATCAAATTTAATACTAAATTTTTAGAATCGAGATCTTGTTCTATTTGTTCTCCTACGGAAATGTCATTTGGTGATCCTAATAATAAAATTTGCCACCCCTTTGACAAAAACTCCTTTGCAACTTTTGCATAATAATAAGCAGGCCATCGTTTTGCTGGCCCAAATTCTGCTCCGGGGCAAAGTGCAATTGAAGGCTTATTTAAATCTATTCCATATTGAGAAGAAAGCCTCTTTAAATTTTCTATATCTACTTCAAGACTTGGATAAGGTGGGTTGGTAGGAAGGATATCTAGCTCTTTTAAACCCAAAGCTATAAACCTATCGACCATCCTAGGATAAGTTAATTCATTTAATTTCCTAAGATCATTTAGTAGAAAATATCTATACTCTCCCCTCCATCCTGTTCTTAATGGTATGTCGGCATAAAAAGGGACTAGCGAGGACTTGAATGAGTTGGGTAAAACAATAGACTGGTCATAGTTACTATTCTTAAGGCTCTTTCCTAATTGCACTCTGTCTTTAAGCTTAATCTCTCCATGATCAAATGGTAATAGAATGGTTTTAGACACCTCTTTCATTCTGTCAAAAATATCTTTAGTCCATTCCGGCGCTAAAACTTCAATCTTTGAGTCTTTGTTATTTGATTTAATTACCTTAAAAAGACTCTGGGATATAACAGAATCACCAACCCAAGAAGGTCCCACAATCAATATTTTCATGATTCTGAAGCTTTAACCATCAACAGAAGTGTGCCAGTCTTTATTCTCGGTTCTTTTTCCTCTTACTTGATCTAGATAAGCTTTTTGGAGTCTCTCAGTAACAGGTCCTCTCAAACCATCAGCTATTTTCTTATTATCTAGAGAGTTTATAGGCACAACTTCTGCAGCAGTACCAGTAAAGAAAGCTTCATCACTATCAAAAACCTCTTCTAGCTTAATTTTTCTTTCTTCAAAATCAATGTTCAATTCTTCTGCTAAACTAATAATAGTTCTTCTAGTAATGCCGTCTAAACAAGCATCTAAGTCCGGACTAATTAATAAATTGTCTTTAACCATGAAGAAGTTTTCTCCACTTCCTTCAGATACAAAGCCTTCTGAATCTAGCATAAGAGTTTCTTCAAAGCCCTGTTCTAAAGCCTCATTGAGAGCAATAGTTGACTGAACATAATTTCCATTTACTTTTGCATTAGATACTTCATCTCTCACCTGTCTTTTGTAAGAAGAGACTTTAACTTTAATTCCTTTTATCTGGGCTTCGGGGTCCATATAAGAAGGCCACTCCCAGGCTGCTACAATAGTGTGAATGCTTAACCCATCAAATCTAATGCCCAATCCTTCTGAACCATAGAAACACATTGGTCTAATATATGATTCCTTTAAGTTATTAAGTGCAACAACTTCTGCTTGAGCATTATTAAGCTCCTTTTGTGAGAAAGGGATTTTCATTCCAATGGCATCCGCTGATTTAAAAAGCCTTTCTGTATGGTCTTGTAGACGAAATATACATGTGCCATTTGGAGTTGAATAAGCCCTAACTCCTTCAAATACACCTAAACCATAATGCAGAGTGTAAGTTAATACATGAGTTTGGGCTTGTTTCCAATCAACTAACTTTCCATCAAACCAGATCACGCCCTCTTTATCTGACAAAGACAAAACTCCCTCCTTTAGTTAATTTATATTATTAAATTCTTTAACTTATTATAAGTCTATATTAAGTGCTAAGAATAAAGCTATATAATAAGGCTTTACCAAGATAACAACTCCACTAACTATAATTGAATTTTAATCCATCTATCTTTCGAGCTTACGATATAAGAGGCATAGCTTATGAAGATCTTTCTGAAGACCTTGTTGTGTCTATTGGCAAAGCTCTAGGGACACTAATATTAAGAAGAGGATTAGATGGAATAAATATAGGGAGAGACGGAAGATTATCCAGTCCAGACATGTTTAGATGGATAACTGAGGGGATAACTTCAACTGGATGTAATGTTGTAGATCTTGGAATTATTCCTACTCCTCTTTTATATTTTTCTACTCATATGCTCAAGTATCAAAACGGTGTTGTAATTACAGGTAGTCATAATTCATCGGAATACAATGGATTTAAAATAGTTGTAGATAATAAATCTTTGTTCGGAGAAGAAATTCAAACAATTAAAAAAATTATTGAATCTTTAGATTTTTCTGAAGGAAACGGGAAGAAAGAAGAAGATAAAATAATAGAAGCTTATATAAAAGAATTAACTTCAAATATTAAATTAAAAAGAAGCGTAAAAGTAGTAATAGATTGTGGCAACGGAGCAACAAGTGTTCTCGCAAAGGAGTGTTATGAAAAATTAGAATGTGAAGTTATAGATCTATTCAGTAATCTAGATGGTAATTTTCCTAATCATCATCCCGATCCTTCTAAACCAGAAAATATGAAAGATTTAATAGAGAAAGTAATCTCCACAGATGCAGAAATAGGTATTGCCTTCGATGGAGATGGAGATAGGTTGGGTGTCGTGAGTGCAAAAGGAGAAATTATCTACCCTGACATGCAAATGATATTATTTTCTCAACAAGTTTTAAAAAGAAAACAAGGGTCAAAAATTGTATATGATGTTAAATGTTCTAAATTACTTCCAGAATCTATAACAAAAAACGGTGGAGTACCCATTATCTCCAAAACGGGGCATTCATTTATAAAAAATAAGATTAGACAAGTTTCAGCTGCCCTTGGAGGAGAAATGAGCGGGCATATTTTTTTCAATGATAGATGGCCTGGCTTTGATGATGCCATCTACTCCGGAGCAAGAATGTTAGAAATAATTTCTATTCAAGAAGAAGGAGTAGATCTTTTTGATTCACTACCTCAACTTACCTCTACCCCAGAAATAAACATAGAAACTGAAGATGAAAAAAAGTTTGGCTATGTTGAGGAGTTTAAATCTTTAATGAATTTTCCTGAAGCCGATGTTTTGGATATAGATGGTGTAAGAGTTGAATTTGATTATGGTTGGGGCTTGCTAAGAGCATCTAACACCTCTCCTGTATTAGTATTGCGATTTGAAGCTATAAATGAAGATAATCTTGAAAAAATAAAAGAGAAATTTAGAAATGTATTAGGCAAGATTGATCCTCAATTAAAAAAATTCTAAAAATGAATATCTCACGAAAAAAAGCAGAAAATATAGCTTCAGTTCTAAGTGAAGGACTTCCTTATATTCAAAAATTTTATGGTAAAAGCATAGTTGTAAAATATGGTGGAGCAGCTATGTCTAATAGCAAATTAAGGAAAGGTTTTGCAAAGGACATTGCTTTAATGAAATTAGTTGGAATGAATCCAATTGTTATTCATGGTGGTGGTCCTCAAATAAAAAAGGAGCTAAAAAAAAATGGGTTAAAAGAACTTTTTAGATCAGGTTTAAGAGTTACTGATGAGCCAACAATGAAGATAGTAAATGATGTCCTCATAAATAGAGTTAATAAAGAAATAGTCTCTCTAATAAATTATTTTGGTGCTAAAGCTTTTAGTCTCACTTACAAAAATTCTAAAATCCTTGAAGGGGAAAAGACACCAAACATAAAAAAATTAGACCTAGGATTAGTGGGTTCTGTAAGTAAGGTCAGGAATAAGGAAATAAATAAAATCTTATCGATGAATTCAGTGCCAGTTATTTCTCCCTCAGCTTTGGACAAGCATGGTAAATGTCTTAACATAAACGCAGATCAAGCTGCTGGAGCAATAGCCAAATCGTTAAAAGCTGAAAAATTAATTCTACTTACCAATGTTAAAGGTATAGTTAATGATAATGGTTCACTTTTATCAAAAATTAGTGAGAAAAGGGCTAGAATAATATTAAAGAAGAATATAGCTAAAGGAGGAATGCAACCAAAACTAGAAGCAGCAATCTTTAGTGTCTCTAATGGAGTAAAGTCTTCCCATATAATTGATGGGAGACTTCCTCATGCTGTTCTTTTAGAAGTTCTTACAAGGGAAGGGGTCGGAACTTTAATATATTAGCCCAGAAATAAAAGTTGGAATTATGCAAGAAATTAAACCCAGACAACTTGATATCATGCAAACTCTTGCAAAAATGCTTGAGAAGAAAGGACCTATAAAAATAACAACCGCTTCTTTAGCTAAGGAGTGTGGAATCACTGAAGGAGCTATCTATAGACACTTCCCTAGTAAAAGAAAAATATTTTCGGGATTAGTAGATTTCTGTGAACAAAGCATTCTTGAATTAATCTCTGATGTTAATTCAAGTGATGATGATGCTTTAAATAAAGTGGAAAATATTTTATTAATCTTAGTAAGTTTTAGTGAAAAGAACCCTGGAATAGCAAGACTTCTTACAAGAGAAGCATTCTCAGTAGAGCAAGCAGCTTTAGAAGAAAGGATAAGACAGTTATTTTCAAAAATTGAATTACAAATAAAACAACACTTACAAAAGCATGAACAAATAAGTAAGAAGAAACTTGCTCTTACAACAGCAGCGTCTGCTAATCTTCTCCTAGCATTTTCTGAGGGTCTAATTCAGCAATTTGTTAGATCGGGATTTCAAGAAAAACCCACTCAAAGAATAAAAGACCAATTGGGGTTCTTGATTCAGAATCTCTCAGGTTTTTAACTTGGATCAATTGGAGGAAATTCTTCTAGGTAATATTCAAACATAATATCCTCTTGTTCATTACTCGCTCTTTTTCCAGAAGACTTGTTTATCTTGACGGATATTAGTCCAGAGGGAGCTAAGGCGTTGTCCTTAGGGATGTCTTCTTTATTGCTGCCAATGAAATCAAGCCAAATAGGTAAAGCTGTCGTACTCCCAAACTCTCTGTTTCCAAGACTCTTGGGGTTATCAAAACCAACCCATACACTCGTCACAATAGAGTTATTAAAACCAGTAAACCAAGTACTTTCAGCCTCATTTGTTGTACCTGTTTTACCGGCAAAATCATTTCTTTTAAGTTCTCTTATTTTTCTAGCTGTTCCTCTTCGTCCTGCTTCTTGGAGAATATCTTTTATAATATAAGCTACCCTGGGATCAATAACTCTTTCTAGATCTTCTTCTAATTTTTCAAAAATAATCTTTCCAGACCTATCCTTTATCTTCTCTATGAAATAAGGGACCGCTTTCTTTCCCCCATTGGTAAAAACAGCATAAGCAGCTGCATTATTTAAAGGGCTCAATGATGCTGTCCCTAGAGCTAGAGATAAATCAGGTTGTAAAGTTTCTTTTTTAAAACCAAAATTCATTGAGTAATTTCTAGCTTTATCTATACCTAATTCCCTTAATAATCTTATTGAAACTAGATTTCTACTTTGCACCAGACCTTCTCTTAGTCTTGTAGGTCCAAAAAAACGGCCGCTAGCATTTCTTGGACGCCACTTTTCTTCCAAGATTTCATCTTCAAAAACTATAGGTGCATCATTAATTACACTTGAAGCAATAAAACCTTCAGACAAAGCAGCAGCATAGAGAAAGGGTTTAAAATTTGATCCTAATAAAGGGGTTGATTGCGTAGCCCTATCAAATTTACTCAAGTAAAAATCATAACCACCAACTAAAGCTTTAATAGCTCCAGTTCTAGGATCTAGAGCTACCAAAGAGCCTTGAACTTCTGGAATTTGCGTAAGCGATAGATTAGAGGTGACTCTATCCTTTTGTATCCAAATAAGGTCACCTTCCTTGAGAAATTCTGCAAAATTCTTATGTTTAGGACCTCTCCTATTTTCATTTATGTATGGTCTTATCCAAGTTAAATCCTCTGACCAATCTATTGTGTGAGTCTTTCTATTTCCAGTTAGAACGATCAAATTTTTATCTAAACCTATAACAACTCCTGGAAATTTTGTTTCAGTAGTTGTAAAAGAATTTAGATAAGCAAAAACTTCTTCTAAGGCATCTTCATTTAAATCATCCATATCGTATGCGATAGAAGACTTTATTAAATTTAATCTCTCAAAGACTGATGTCTCAAAGAAGCTTCTATTAAAAAGATCCTTTAAGTTTTCAGGTGACCTGAAACCATGCCTTTTGTCATAGCTCTCTAATCCCTCTCTAACAGCAGAAACTGCAGAATTCTGCATTTTGGAGTTAATAGTAGTATAAACCTCGTAACCCTCTTGATAAGCATTAAGGCCATATTTCTCAATCATATATCTTCTTATGTTTTCAGCTACATATGGGGCACTAACTTCAGAAACTAGTCCATGATAAGAAGCTGTTAAAGGTGCATTAGAAGCTAAGTCAAATTGATCTTGGTAAATAAACCCTAAATCTAGCATTCTTTTAAGAATCCAGTTTCTTCTTATTAATGCTCTTTTAGGATTAACCAAAGGATTCCTTTTAGATGGAGCTTGAGGTAAGGAGGCTATCATTGCCCACTGTGCTAAATTCAATTCTGATATGGATTTTCCATAATAAACTTCACTTGCTGCAGAAATACCATAGGCCCTATTACCAAAGAAGATGCGATTGACATAGAATTCGAAGATCTCCTCTTTTGTGTATGTTTCTTCAAGTCTATAAGCAAGAAAGATATCTTTTATCTTTCTATAGAAACTAACTTCTCTGCCGGTTAGATAATTGCCAGCTACTTGCATTGTTATAGTGCTGCCACCACCCTGAACTCTTCCGGATATTAATAACCTATAAAATGATCTAATTAGACCTAAATAACTTACTCCTGAATGGTAGAAAAAATTATCATCCTCAGCAGCTAAAACAGATTGCACAAAATAAGGAGGGATATTTTTAAAACTTATCTCAGATCTTCTTTTTTCTCCAAACTCTCCAATTAACTTCTGGTCAGAAGAAAAGATCTTCAGTGGAATCTGAAGTTCTATTTTCCTAATTTGTTGTTCGTTGGGAAGTTTTTCATCAATGTAAAGATTTAAAGAGCTAATACAAAGAGCTAATAAACTTAAAAGTGTAATAGAAAGTTTAAAATAAAAGTTTTCCTTTAAATCTTTGAGTTTCATATTTATTTAGATATGAAAAAGGAATATATAATAAAAACATGCATATCTTTATTATAGGCCCTACAGCTTCAGGAAAAACAACTATAGGGAAAAAACTTGCTCAACTCTTAAACATGAATTTCATCGATACTGACAAAGAAATAGAGAAATCTACTGGGGTTAGTATTAATTGGTTATTTGATATTGAAGGTGAAGAAGGGTTTAGAAAAAGAGAAAAGGATGTTCTGTTAGAAATAAAAAAAACTAATTCCTCAGTTGTCTCAACTGGAGCTGGTCTAGTGCTTGAAAAGAATAATAGAGAACTTCTTGCTTCCAACGGAAAGGTTATTTATTTAGATGTTTCGATAGAATCTCAACTCAAACGAACAACTTTTGATAAAACGCGCCCTCTTCTCTCTAAGGGCGATAAAAGAGAAATATTATTGAAAATGAGCAAAGATAGAGATCATCTATATAAAAAATTAGCAGATATTACAATAAAAGCTGGTAAGAAAAGTCGCAAAGAAATAATTGAGGAAATAGCTTCAAAAATTAAAACAATAGAAGATGGGCCTGACTAAAAAACAAATATCTATAAAAACAAGCTCTGGTCAATATAGTATCCATATTGCAAACCAAGGCATTAACATATCCGGAATTAGCGAATTCATAGGAGAGAGAGAAATAATATTTATATACGACTCAAACTTAGATGAACAAAAAATTAGTAAACTCTTTAAGTATATAAACTCACAAACTAATCAAAAGGTTATTTCTATAAAGTTAAAAGTTGAAGAAGATAAGAAAAACTTAAACACCTTAGCTGAGATTCACAACAAACTAATAGAAAATAAATTCAGTAGGGATTGCCTGGTAATAGCAGTTGGAGGTGGAATAATTTGTGATATATCTGGGTTTGCTGCTGCAACTTATCAAAGGGGGATTGATTTTCTGCTTATTCCAACAACTTTACTTGCCCAAGTAGATGCGTCTATAGGAGGAAAAACTGCTGTAAACCATCCTCTTGGAAAAAACATGATAGGAGCATTTCACCAACCAAAAGCAGTTTTTATAGATACCTCTTTCCTTAAAACTTTACCCGAGAGAGAACTAAATTGTGGATTAGTTGAGATGATCAAGCACAGCTTAATAGCAGATAAAGAATACTTTTCTTGGATAAAAGAAAATATTGAAGAGATAAAATCACTTAAAGGAGAGCCAATAAAAGAAGCTATAAGAAGATCTATAGAAATAAAAGCTAATATTGTTTCAATAGATGAAAAAGAAAAGGGCTTGAGGGCAATATTAAATTTTGGACATACCTTTGGTCATGCTATAGAGCTATTAGGGGAATATAAAGATCATAATCACGGAGAGGCTGTGGCATTAGGAATAATGTCAGCCCTTGAATTGTCTAAAAATATTTGTGATCTAAAAGAGGATGAGATAAGTCAAATAAGGGATCTATTCGTAACATCTGGAATCAATATTAAGCTTTCAAAACCTTTAGACTTAGATGACTTATATGAAGCCATGCAGTCTGATAAGAAAAAGGGGGTTAGTGATCTAAATTTTATTTTAATGGAAACAATAGGAAGTGCAAAGAAGTACAGCAATATCTCTAAAAAAGATGTTTTGGCTGCTGTTGAAAGGTCTATTTTTCCTCTCTGAAGTTCTAAAGCCTAAACTTTTATCACTTTTTCCCTTATTAAATCAATAAAAACAGTACTTTTTTAGAACCGTTTAACTGTCGCTTATTTAAAGAGCTCCTAGAGTGCTGTAAAATCTAATCCCCCCTTTTTAAAATGTTTAAAAAACCTCTACATAAAACCCTTACTGGTCTTCCAGAGAAGGTGGGGTTATACAATCCAGAATTTGAGAAAGATTCTTGTGGAGTAGGAATGGTTGCAAATATTAAAGGCATTCCTTCTAGACAAATTATGGAAGATGCCTATTTAATTAATTCTAGAATGGATCACAGGGGTGGGTGTGGATTTGAAGAGAATACAGGTGATGGTGCTGGCATACTGGTAGCACTTCCACATAATTTCTTTAAAGAAATATCTAAAGAAATAAAAATTAAATTACCTGAGAAAGGATTGTATGCCGTTGGCAATATTTTTCTTCCCCAGGATCAAAAAGAAAGAGAGCTTTGCAAAAAAGAAATTGAAAAAACAATTATTTCTGAAAAGCAAATATTATTGGGCTGGAGAGATGTTCCTGTTGACTCAAAAAAAGCTGATGTAGGTCCTGCAGCTAAACTTTCGCAACCATTTATAAAGCAGCTATTTGTAAAATCTTCTAACGGAATTGATCAGGAAGAATTTGAGAGAAAGCTCTATCTAATCCGAAAACAATTTAGCCACAACCTAAGAACCAATAAGAAACTTAAACAAGCAAATTTATTATTCGCTTGCAGCCTTTCATCTAAGGTTATTGTATACAAAGGAATGCTCACTCCTTCACAACTTTTTCCTTTCTTCCCCGACCTAGAGCACAAGGGTTTTGAAACACACTTAGCTATGGTTCATTCTAGGTTTAGTACCAACACCTTCCCTTCATGGGATAGAGCCCAACCAAATAGATATATGTGCCATAACGGTGAGATAAATACTCTAAAAGGTAATGTTAACTTAATCAGTGCAAGACAAGGGGTAGCAAAAAGTGACTTGTTCGGAGAGAAACTTAAAAATCTATTCCCTATAGCAGAACCCGATAGCTCTGACTCTGGAAATTTTGACAATATCCTAGAATTTCTAATGTTAACAGGAAGAACTTTGCAGGAATCTATAATGATGATGATTCCAGAAGCTTGGCAATCCAATAACATAATGAATAAGGATAAAAGAGCTTTTTATGAATACTCTTCTTCTTTAATGGAACCTTGGGATGGTCCTGCCTCTATTGTCTTTACAGATGGTAACTATATTGGTGCTGTTCTGGATAGAAATGGACTTAGACCTAGTAGGTATTATGTCACTAAAGATGACAAAGTGATTATGGCTTCAGAAGTAGGGGTTCTGCCTGTTGATCCATCAAATGTTTTAATGAAGGGAAGACTACAACCAGGAAAGATGTTTCTTATTGATTTTGAAGAAGGAAAAATGGTTCCTGATGAAGAAATTAAAGAGAAAATTTATAAAACTAACCCATATAAAAAATGGATTAAAGAACAAACAGTAGATCTTGAAGAACTCATAAATAAAAAAACTAAGGAACCAAACCTTTCTGATAACTTAATTCCAAGGATGCAAGCTTTTGGCTATACCGTAGAAACTATGCAATTTATGCTTTTACCAATAGTTAGAGAGTTAAGGGACCCCTTAGGTTCAATGGGAAATGACGCGGCATTGGCATGCCTTTCAGACAAGCCAAGATTAATATTTGATTATTTCAAACAACTATTTGCCCAAGTAACTAACCCAGCTATAGATTCCATTCGTGAAGAAGTGATCATGTCTTTGGAATGTCTAATAGGTCCAGAAGGAAATCTTTTATCTAGATTGCCTCAGAATGCTCATAGACTAAGGATAAAGAATCCGATTATTTCGGACGCTGAATTAATTGGTATAAAAAATATAGATTCTCATGGATGGAAAACTAAAACGATAGATATTACTTATCAGAAAGGTAATGGGAATAAAAGAAATATGCTCGCTGCTCTTGATCGAATATGCAAAGAATCAGAAGAGGCTATAGAGCAAGACTTCTCTTTTATAGTTTTATCAGATAAAAATTTAGGATCAGAAAGTATAGCCCTAAGCTCTCTATTGGCATGCTCTACTGTTCATCATCACCTAATCAAAAAAGAAAAGAGAACACGAATAGGAATCATCATTGAAACAGGAGAAGCTCGAGAAGTTCATCATCATTGTTTATTGATAGGATATGGGGCTGATGCCATCAACCCTTACTTAGCTTTTGAATCTTTGTGGCAAGCTAGACAAGATGGTCTCTTAGATCAGATATCTTTTGATGAAATGGTTAAAGCATACAAAAAGGGTGTAGCTAAAGGAATTCTCAAAGTTATGGCTAAGATGGGTATTTCGACTTTGCAATCGTATAAGGGGGCACAAATATTTGAAGCAGTGGGTCTTGCAGATGAAATTATAGAGAAATGTTTTCCGGGGACAGCAAGTCGCGTCCAAGGAGTAAATTTTGATATTTTGGTAGATGAAGTTGAGAGAAGACATGAGTTGGGATTCCCTAAAAAGAACCCTAATAATGTTGAAGTGCTTCCCAATCCAGGTGATTTCCACTGGCGACAAGGAGGTGATTCCCATATGTGGGACCCAGAAACAATATCAGATCTTCAACAAGCAGCAAGAAACAACAATGAAAATTCTTATTGGAAATTTTCTAACTATGCCAATGAACAAACCACTAAAGATAGCACTTTAAGGGGCTTACTGAAATTCAAATATCTAAAAAAACCAATAGATTTAGATGAAGTAGAGCCCGAAAAGACAATAGTAAGACGATTTGCCACTGGCGCTATGAGTTTAGGCTCTATCTCAACTGAGGCTCATGAGTCTCTAGCTATCGCTATGAATAAATTAGGTGGTAAATCTAATACAGGAGAAGGAGGTGAAGACCCTATAAGATTTAAGCCACTAGAAGACGGTGTTTCTAAAAGATCTGCAATTAAACAGGTAGCTTCAGGGAGATTTGGAGTGACAATGTGGTATTTAACCAATTCAGATGAACTCCAAATCAAAATTGCCCAAGGAGCAAAACCAGGTGAAGGTGGAGAGTTGCCTGGTAGAAAAGTTGATGAATACATAGCAAAAATTAGACACTCAACACCAGGAGTGGGATTAATCAGCCCTCCTCCACACCATGATATTTATTCTATTGAAGACATTGCTCAACTTATTCACGATCTTAAGAACGCTAATAGAGAAGCAAGAATAAGTGTGAAACTAGTTTCTGAAATAGGTGTAGGAACTGTAGCAGCTGGTGTAGTTAAAGCAAAAACTGATCATTTGGTTATAGCTGGTCATGATGGAGGAACAGGAGCTTCCCCATTAACTTCGATAAAACACGCTGGTTTGCCATGGGAATTAGGTATAGCTGAAACTCATCAAACATTGGTAATGAATAATTTACGATCAAGAGTAGTTCTTCAGACCGACGGACAAATAAAAACAGGAAGAGATGTGGCCATAGCTGCTTTACTTGGTGCTGAGGAGTATGGATTTGCAACTGCACCTTTGATAACTCTCGGTTGCATAATGATGCGTAAATGTCATCTAAACACTTGCCCAGTAGGTATAGCTACTCAAGACAAAGAATTAAGAAAAAAATTTGAAGGAGATCCTGAACATGTAATTAATTATCTGTTTATGGTTGCGAAAGAATTAAGAATAATCATGTCAAAGCTTGGATTCAGAACTGTTAATGAAATGATAGGAAGGGTTGATTGTCTTGAAGTTGATAAAGCAATTGCTCACTGGAAAAGAGATGGTCTAGACTTTTCTAGTATTCTGCACCCTGCTGAAATAATTTTTGATAATACAGAGGTATTTCATACTCAAGATCAAGATCATGGATTGGATAAAGCCTTAGATCATGAATTAATAAAGCAAAGCAAAAAAGGTATAGAGAAAGCTGAAAAAGTATATATAGAACTTCCTGTAAGAAACACCAATAGAGTTGTAGGCACTATACTTTCTAATGAAGTTTCTAAGGTGTGGGAAGATAAGGGCTTGCCTGAAGATACTATAAATATAAAACTGAATGGTTCAGCAGGTCAAAGTTTAGCTTCTTGGTTGGCTAAAGGAATAACCATCACTTTGGAAGGAGATGCTAATGATTATGTTGGTAAAGGTCTATCTGGTGGCAAGCTAATAATTTACCCACCCAAAAAGAGTAGCTTTAAATCTGAAAAGAATATTCTTATCGGTAACGTTGCACTGTATGGAGCTACAGGTGGTGAAGCTTATTTTAGAGGAGTAGCTGCTGAAAGGTTCTGTGTAAGAAATAGCGGAGCCAAAGTCGTTATAGAAGGAATAGGTGATCATGGTTGCGAGTACATGACAGGAGGTCGAGCAGTAATTTTAGGTCCAGTTGGAAGAAATTTTGGGGCAGGCATGAGCGGAGGAATAGCCTATGTTTATGACCCTAAAGATAGATTAGAACAATTATCAAACTTAGATACTTTTGAATTAGAAAAATTAGAAGTAAAAGAAGATATAAATGAATTAAAACAACTGATAGAAAAACATGTTACTTTTACAGAATCAGATGTAGCTAAGAGAATCTTAAACAACTGGAATAAAGAATTGAAAACTTTTAAAAAAGTTATGCCGACTGACTACAAAAGAGTTCTTTTAGAGCAAGATAGAAAAGAAAAGAAAGCTGGATAAATGGGTAAAGTAACAGGTTTTAAAGAATTTAAGAGGATTGTAGAACCTTACAGGCCAGCAAAAGAAAGAGTTTTAGACTTTCAAGAGATCTATACTGAGCATGATGAGCGTTCACTTGAAACGCAAGCATCGAGGTGCATGGATTGTGGTGTGCCCTTTTGTCAATCTAATGAAGGATGTCCTGTCTACAACCTCATACCTGAATGGAATGATCTTGTTTTTCAAAATAGATGGGAGGAAGCATTTGAAAGATTAATCAAGACTAATAATTTCCCCGAGATAACAGGAAGAGTTTGCCCTGCTGTATGCGAAGGTGCATGTGTATTAGGTATTACTGAAACTCCTGTGGCTATAAAAAATTTAGAATGTGCTATCTCAGATAAGGGTCTCGAAAATGGCTGGTTTAAAGCAGTACTTCCTGAAAAAAGAACTGGAAAGAAAATAGCTATCATAGGCTCTGGACCAGCAGGACTTTCAGCAGCTCAAGAATTAAACTATTCAGGACACACAGTCAGTGTCTACGAAAGAGATGATCGAATTGGTGGTTTAATGATGTATGGAATACCCAACATGAAACTAGAGAAGTCTATTTTAGAATTCAGAATTGATCTTATGAAACAAGAAGGTATTATTTTTTTTACCAATGTCGATGTTGGAAATAACAAATCCAATTCAATTAGTGTTGAAAAACTTTCTAAAGAAAATGATGTAATTTTATTAGCAACAGGAGCTACTAGACCCAGAGACTTAACTATACCAAACCGCGAAGCTAAAGGAATTCACTTTGCCATGGATTTCCTAAGAACAAATACCAAGAGTCTGTTGGATAGTAACCATGAAGATAAAAACTACATAAACGCCAAAGATAAAGATGTGATTGTTATTGGAGGTGGTGATACAGGTACGGATTGCATTGGAACTTCTTTAAGACATGGATGTAAGTCCTTAACTAATTTTGAAATCCTTCCCCAACCACCCACTGAAAGAGCTGAAAATAATCCGTGGCCTCTTTTTCCTAAAACCTACAAAGTTGATTACGGTCACGAAGAATCTAGTGAGTTGTTTGGAAATGACCCCAGGGTATTCTCAATTTCAGGTAAAGAATTTATAAAAGACGATCAAGATAACCTAACTGGTATCGTTACAGTTGAAGTTGATAATAATTTTAAAGAGATCTCGGGTACTGAAAAAGAATGGAAGGCTGATCTTATCCTTCTTGCAATGGGATTCTTAGGTCCCGAGAACTATGTAGTAGAGAACTTACAGGTAGAACTTGATGAAAGAAGTAACTACAAAGCCGAACATAATATTCATACAACTAGTAATCCTAAGGTATTTGCAGCGGGCGATTGCAGGAGAGGTCAATCTTTAGTGGTTTGGGCTATAAATGAAGGAAGGGCAGCAGCGAAAGAAATAAATAATCTTCTTAGTTAATCTTTAATTAATCTCATCAATCCTTCTTGAACAGCTGAAGCAACCAATACACCTTTTCTTGTATAAATACTCCCCCTATTAAAACCCCTAGCATTACTTGCGCTAGGACTGTCTGTTGAATATAACATCCACTCATCGGCTCTAAAAGGTCTATGAAACCACATAGCATGGTCTAGGCTAGCACTTTGAAAGTTTCCACTTGCGAAAGTCAATCTATGAGGATTTAGAGCAGTGCTCAACAAACCCATGTCTGAAGCATATGCCAGTATTGCTTGATGCAAATTAGTATCATCTGGTAACTTTGAGACGGCCCTCATCCACATATATTTATAAGGTGGTTTTTTTGTTGGGTCTTGAAACATCCCTTCACCAGGAAGACTTCTAAGCTCTATGGGTCTCTCTCTAGTAAACATCTCCCTCATTTTTTTTGGTACTTTGTTAGCTATCTTTTTTCTTATTTCTAAATCACTAACGCACTTTTCTGGAGGTAATATCTCTGGCATATCTATTTGATGCGAAAGACCTTTCTCCTGTTTATGAAATGAAATAGAAGTATTGAAAATTGGCTCACCCTTTTGAATAGCAACTACCCTTCTAGTAGAAAAACTACCACCATCTCTTATTCTGTCGACGTCATACACAATAGGGTGTCCTATGGCTCCGGGTCTCAAGAAATAGGCATGAAAGGAATGCGCAAATCTTTTTTTATCTACAGTTCTGTGAGCTGCAGTTAATGCCTGACCTAAAACCTGTCCTCCAAAAACCCTAGGGCCGCCTATATTTTCACTTTGACCTCGAAAAAGGTTTACCTCTAGCTGCTCTAAATTCAATAATTTTATAAGTCTATTTAGTGATCTTTTTTTCATTTTATTTAAATTCTCTTTTTTTCCACCAAGGAAAGAAATCAGGGAGATCCTTGCTAACTTTACTGGGAAAATTAGGTGCTCTTTTCTCTAAGAAAGAGGTAATCCCTTCTTTTGCATCTTTTCCTTTACCTAGTTCATATATAGCTCTTGAATCTATTTTATGAGCTTCCATTGGATGATCGGCTCCTAACATTTTCCAAAGCATTTGACGCGTTAAAGTTACAGAAACAGGTGAAGTGTTTTCTATAATTTCTTTTGCTATCTTATAAGCCTCTTCTAAAAGAGATTCTTTAGAATGTATTGCACTAATAAGACCTCCCTTTAGAGCTTCTTCAGCTGGAAAAACCTTTCCTGAATAAGTCCATTCAAGTGCTTTACTGATACCTACTATACGTGGAAGAAACCAACTTGATGCTGCTTCAGGAACTAAACCTCTTCGTGCAAAAACTAAACCAAATCTAGCTTCTTCACTAGCTAATCTAATATCCATAGGTAGCGTCATAGTAACGCCAACTCCCACAGCGGGACCATTTATAGCTGCAATAATAGGTTTAGGGCATTCATAAATAGCAAGAGTAGTTCTGCCTCCACCGTCTCTCAACCATTCAAGATCATCAGATTTAATTGGTTTCTCATCTTTATTATTTCTAATCTCTCTATTAAAAGTATCTTGACCGGCACTTAAGTCTGCTCCAGCACAAAAACCCCTGCCTGCTCCTGTTAAAACTATTACTCTAATACCATCATCTTTACCTGCTTGATCAAATGCCTTAATCAAATCGTCCATCATTTGACCGGTAAAAGCGTTAAGCTTTTCAGGTCTATTCAGAGTAATAGTTAATATCTTGTTTTCAATCTCGTAAAGAATGGTCTCAAATTTCATTTTTTTCCTTATTTAATTTAATTAGATGGTCTACAGATTGAGAAGGGATATCAGAGATGGACGATCCCACAACCTTAGCAGGTATTCCTGCTACAGTTACCCCTTCTTCAACATCACTTAGAACAACGCTTCCAGCTGCAACTTTTGCATTTCTTCCTATTTCTACATTCCCTAATATAGTTGCACCCGCACTTAAAAGAACCCCCTCTCTTACTTTAGGATGTCTATCTCCTGATTCTTTACCCGTTCCGCCAAGAGTAACTCCTTGGAAGATAGAAACATCATTTTCAATAACACTAGTTTCACCTATTACTACTCCGGTAGCATGGTCAATCATAACTCCATTCCCAATTTGAGCTGCAGGATGTATATCTACACCATAAACCTCTGAAGACCTTCCTTGTATAAATAAAGCTAAGCTATGCCTTTCAGCTAGCCATAAAAGGTTAGATACCTTATGAGCTTGTAAAGCCCTAAAACCCTTAAAAAATAAAAGAGGTGAAGAAAAATATCGACATGCTGGATCCCTCTCTTTTACAGCTACCAAATCTAAAGCAATATCTTTTATAATTTGTTGATTAGAATCAATTGTCTCTTTTATAACATTTCTTAACATTAACGGCTGAACTGAAATATTCGATAAATCATTTGCAAGCTGATTAGCAATGGCTGAAGAGAAAGAAGAATACTCTAAAATAGTTGAATGAAAGAAACTTGCTAAAACAGGTTCAGCCTCAGCTCTCTTGCGAGTTTCTTCTCGTATGGCGCTCCAAATATCAATTACTTTATCTATTTTTTTCTTACTCATAACTTAGACATTCAATTGTACTCTACAGACTCTCCTTGTTTAAATGAAACAAATACGGATAATAGGCCACCCTTTTAATAAAATTTAACTTTATGAGTCAAGAAATAACTGATTATGCAGCTTCTTTACCTGATATTGAAGTAGATATAAGTCAAACTTTTGATTTAGATGTAGAGCTTAAAGTGCCGGGCTTTAGTGAAGCTAATGAATATGTTCCACAAATAGATGAAGCCTATAAATTTGATAAAAATACTACTTTAGCAATATTAGCTGGCTTTTCTCATAACAGAAGGGTTTTAATCCAAGGATACCATGGTTCTGGTAAATCAACACACATAGAACAAGTTGCTGCAAGACTTAATTGGCCTTGTGTAAGAGTTAATTTAGATAGTCATATCAGCAGAATAGATTTGCTTGGCAAGGATGCAATAGTAATTAAAGATGGTAAGCAAATAACTGAATTTAAAGAGGGAATACTCCCTTGGGCTGTTCAAACCTCTACAGCATTAGTCTTCGATGAATATGATGCAGGAAGGCCTGACGTAATGTTTGTTATTCAAAGAGTGCTTGAAGTGGAAGGTAAATTAACCTTATTAGATCAAAATAAGGTTATTACTCCTCACCCCGCATTTAGGTTGTTTGCTACTGCAAATACAGTGGGTCTTGGAGATACCTCTGGACTTTATCATGGTACCCAACAGATAAACCAAGGTCAGATGGATCGATGGCATATAGTATCAACACTAAACTATCTAGAATCTGAACTCGAGCTGAGTGTTGTTGTGGCTAAGGCTCCTCATTTCAACTCCAAGAAAGGAAAAGAGGAAGTTTCTAATATGATATCTGTGGCAAATCTAACTAGACAAGGCTTTGCAAATGGAGATATTTCTACTCTAATGTCACCAAGAACAGTTATAACTTGGGCTGAAAATACTTCTATTTTCCAAGACAGAAAAAAAGCTTTTGAAGTAACTTTTCTTAATAAATGTGATGAAACAGAAAGATCTATAATTGCAGAATATTACCAAAGATGTTTTAACGAGGAATTAGAAGATTCTCCGGCTGAAACATTAGAAGAAGATTAAAAAAAACTCATGCCTCTAGGCTCCTCATCCTTTGATGTCCTAAAAGATGCAGTTCTAGCGGCTACCAGAGCTTTATCTCAACAATCTAGATTTGAAAACAGTCCCGAAGAAGATAAGTTAGAAATCGAGTTTAATATACCTAACTCACCAGAAAAAAAATCAGAGCTAGCTTCCTATAGGGGTAAAGCAGATGCTCAAGCTTGTGTAAAAAGGTTCAGAAACGAACAAATTGTAATCGAAACTGGTTCTAAGAAATTAGACTCAGTATTAGAAAATTTAGAGGATGTTAGAGTAGAAGTGCTGGGTTCCAAAATGTATCCCGGAGTAGCGTCTAATATAAAAGCTAAATTTGAAGATCAATGCAGAATTGATCTCTCTACAGGAGAAAAAGAGGATCTATTAGAACCAGCTCTAGGAGCTTGGTTAAGACAAATATTGTTAAAGGAAATTCCAACTAAATCAGCTCTCAGATCTCTAGATCCTTGGAAAAAACTGCTTAACGAGAAAGGGTCAGTTTTTAAAAAAGAGTTAGAAGAAAACTTAGACAATCAAATAAAATTTTCGGAAACTACTAGAAAACTTCTGCATGCTCTTGATTTAGAAAATTTGAAAGAAAACAAAGAAGAAGATCAACAAAAAACTGATTCTAACAACCCTAATCCAGAAGATGACCTGAATGAGGACCAAAACCCTTCTGCAGAACAAGAACAATCACAAGAGATTGACCATAATAAAGAAGAGGAAGAGACATCTGTAGATATAGATGAGTCTTCTGATGACATGGTAGATGAAAATGAAGAAGTTCTCTCTAATTTGTCTTGGCTTGAAAAACTTACAGAAAAGACTTCGGATTTTACTTATAAAGTCTATACAACAGATTACGACGAAGAGATTTCTGCTGAAGAAATTTGTGGTACAGAAGAACTGCATAGACTAAGAAGACACCTTGATCAATTAATGGGATCAAGTAAATCAACCATTTCAAAATTAGCTAATAGATTACAACGATTTCTAATGGCACAGCAAAATCGTTCGTGGGAATTTAATAAAGAAGAGGGCCTTCTTGACTCTGCAAAGTTGCACAAAATAATCATAGATCCCGTTAC
>CEUY01081688.1_pt1 | contig 46658 bp, 38 predicted proteins | sample 361481 | NCBI WGS metagenome assembly CEUY01 (sample SAMEA2622737, study PRJEB7988) | marine metagenome | isolation source: saline water (ENVO:00002010), including | reverse complement strand
CGCCACACCCCGAAAAATAGCCTACCTAGATTACATCCAATTCCTTTGCAGGTAAAGGAAAAAAACAGGCTTTATTTTGAACTGTGTGTCAATCAACATGTAGAATCGATCGATAAATAGGATCGAAGTTAAAAATTTACCTGATTTGAAACAATGAGCCAAAAGCTGAAAGAAAGAGTACATAAATTCGTAAAAGTATGATTCAAAACAATTATTTACTTGGAGGAAAATCATCGAAGAGTCAAAAATAAGAGCTCTGCTGTCAGAAGTACAGTCAGGGGATAAAACCATAGACCAAGGGGTTGAAGATTTTAGGAATTTACCATTTGAAAACCTTGAGTTTGCACGCGTAGATCACCATAGGGCTATTAGGCAAGGGTTTCCAGAAGTGATTTTCGGTCAGGGCAAAACGCCAGATCAAATAAAGCAAATTACCAAGACTATCTTAGATACCTCTGGAAAAGTGGTGGTCACAAGGGCTGAACCTGCCGCTTACGAAGCAGTAATAGAGTGGGTCCCAGATGCATTGTATGACCCAATTGCAAGGGTTATAACTGCCATCAGTGAACCAAATCAAAATCCGGTTAGCGGGTTAACTGTTGTATGCGCCGGAACTTCTGATTTGCCTGTCGCAATGGAAGCTATTCTGACAGCTGAGGTGATGGGATGCGAAGTAAATAGAATTTTTGATGTAGGTGTCGCAGGTATCCATAGGCTATTTGATAAATTAGATGAAATTCAAAACTCAAGAGCCATAGTAGCTGTTGCAGGAATGGAGGGAGCCCTCCCCTCAGTGATTGGAGGGCTGGTCAACTGTCCGATCATAGCCGTTCCAACTAGTATTGGATACGGAGCTAGCTTCGGAGGAATTGCGGCTCTACTTGCTATGCTAAACAGCTGCGCACCCGGAATAACTGTTGTAAATATAGATAACGGCTTTGGCGCAGGATACTCTGCAGCCAATATAGTCCTCGCTAACAATAATAAATAATCAGGATGGTAATAATGAATGTCCAATACAATTTGGGTGTAGATAAATCAGAAAATCCTATAATGGGTTTTACAGACTCAATCTATCACTCCTCAGATAACATACATCGAGTGGCTATTATCTCTGGGCTTTCAGGTCTTGATAATAGTGATTCATTTTTTTCTACCGCTACGAAAGGTATTGAATCAATATCAAATCAAATAGGTTTTATCGCTTCCAATCTTGGTGCAAATACAACTGGAAGTTCCGAGTACCAATTCCCGCCTCCAACCAAAACATTTCATGAACTGGAGAATCCAGAAGAGATGTACATTTGGCGTTGGCTGACAATGGATTCCCCCGATGTAGTCATAGAATTAGTAGAATCGAGTAGATCGGAAACTTTGATTGAAACCATCGGTTTCGGGGAGAAAAACAAATATGGCTTAGAATACACGGCCTTTCGAGGAGACAGTTCTCTTTTGAGTGCCCTTGCATCTGGATCTGGCCCCACACCCGGACCTATACCAGGAATAAGAATTACATCTGAGTCCAAAAATGTTAATCAAGCATTAGCAGGAATAATTACGGAGATTTCAAAAACTCCCCCTTCAAGATCAGAAGCCTCAGAAGAACTACAAAGAAGAGTATCCAGGACCCCAAAAGAAGTAAGTAACAGACTAGCGCAAGTTTACGGATTCAAACTGGACCAACCAATTAACTATGTCCAAGGAGTGGCCATAAGCGGAAGGCTTAGATTAAAAGCGATTGACCCGGATTATTCTGATCCAAATAAAGATATAGTTGCCTTAGTTGAATTCCTTACAGAAGACCTAGCATTTAATGAAAATAGTAAAGAAGGCCCGAACCTCGCTGCTATGTGCTGGGCTGAAGATTTATATGAGGCAACCTCCGATTCCAGATGGAAAGATTTACTAGTAAAAACAGCAGAAACGTATGAGAAAGTACCGGCAGGTACATCTCCAAAACCTTGTCATCCTGAATTCGGTTGTGAGGATATGTTTTTCATTTCAGCCATGTTAGGAAGGGCATACAAAGTTACTGGGCAAACAATCTATGCCGATGCCTATGTAAACTTTCTACTCGATGCCAATATTCAACAGGACAACGGGCTATTCTGGCACAACAGGACGACACCGTACTTTTGGGGAAGAGGAAATGGATTCGCATCTTTAGCCTATGCTGAGGCACTTTCTTACCTACCTGAAAACCATCCAAGGAGAGACGAACTTTTAACTATTCATATCAAACATTTGGAAGGAATGATTGCTCATCAACTACCAAGTGGAACGTGGTCCCAACTAATCGATCTTCCAGGAACGTATCAAGAAATGTCCGTCACTTGCATGATTGGATATTCAATAGCCAGAGGCATACGGAAAGGATGGCTCGATAATTCTTACATGCCTAGTCTTGAAAAGATTTGGTCAGCAGCAAAAAGAAGGATTGCAGACAATGGGGACTTAGTAGACGTGTGTTCTGGAACAGGTTTTCAACAAAAGAGAAGTGACTACATCTATAGAAAAGCTGAATATGGGTATGATGACAGAGGGGGATCTATGGCGATATGGTTCTCAACCGAAATGGCAATGCTACAACAAAACGACTAGATCAGTTATGGAAATCGAAATCAAATGAGGTATTTAAATGGACATCGGTATTGGCCTTGACCCAACATTACGTCTAAACATAGAGCAGCAAAAGGAAATGTCTAGAGAAGCCGCCCGAATAGGGTATCAGAGTATCTGGACGCCTGAAGTACCTGGGCAAATGGATTCGTATCAAATTTGCCTTATGAGATGGGCTGCTTCCAACGAAATTGTCGAGGGAGGATTACAAACCGGTATAGCTGTCTCTCCAGTAATGTGGAGAACCCCCATGGCCTTTGCGATGACGGGAGGGGCAATCAGTCACATGACCAATGGTAAATTTATTATGGGAATTGGGGCAGGAGGAGCCTATAGGCCTGACGTCAGAAAATCAATAGGACTTCCTAAAATGTCTGCCCTGGCATTAATGCGGGACTATATAACAATCATAAAAGAACTAGTAAATGAGGGGAAAACAGACTATGAAGGTGAGGTCGGGGTTATGAAAGGTGGAAGAATGTCCATAAATCCATTACCCGCCACTCCCGTTTATCTAGGGGCATTAGGTCCCAAAATGCTTCAGTTGGCCGGGGAATTGGCAGATGGAGCCGCTTTAAACTGGTGCGCTCCAGAACAGGTGGCCTGGAGTCGAGAAAAAATAGTAGAAGGAGCGGAAAAAGTAGGTAGAGATCCTTCAGAAATAAAGATTTCAGAGTACATAAGAATCTGCGTAGATGAAAATGAAGATAAAGCACGGATCGCTTTAGCCAAAGCAACCATGCACTATGCCTTGGGGGCAACAGTGCCGACCGAAAAAGAGAGATCTTTCGGGTACAGGGCTCATTTTGAAAGAATGGGGTTTACCTCAGAGCTAGCGGACCTAGACGAAATGCGTAAGAAAGGTGCATCTCGTGATGAAGTAGCCGATGCGTTCCCGGTAGATTTGCTCAGAACTGTCGGATATTTCGGTAGCGCAAAAAATGCAGCGGCTGAATTTGCCCGAATATCGAAGGGGCTAGACCATACTATAGTCCGAGTCGTGTCTTCTCGCCCCGGAACGATAGAGGGAACCCTAGACGTAATGAAGGCCTGTGCTCCGGATAAAGTAAGGCCCAAGTTATAAAAATATGCCTGATTTAATTAGTATCGGGGAATGCATGATCGAATTATTTTCTGAAGATCCGATGGAATCTTCAGAGATTTTCCATCGATCTTTAGCTGGAGATACTTTCAATGTACTAGTGGCCGCCGGTCGGCTAGGCACCTCGACTGGATACATAACTTTGCTCGGAGATGACCCATTTCAGACCTACCTGAAAGCATGTTTTGTAAAGGAAAAAATTGACACATCTCAAGTAAGGACTATACCTGGTTTTAATGCCGCCCATTTTGTAGCAACCAAACCTGATGGTGATAGGGAATTCATATATTATAGGTCTAATAGTGCTCCAACTCACCTCACCCCTGATGATATTGACGAAAATTATCTATTATCGGCAAAAATACTTCACTGCAGCGGAATAGCTCAGGCTATTTCTGAATCATCAAGAAAAACAGTTTTAGAAGCCGCCAAGAAAGCTCATAAAAACAAAATAATAGTGTCATATGATCCCAATTACAGACACCAATTGTGGGATTTTGAGACAGCTATAGAAGCTATGAAAGAATTAATGCCCTTCGTCGATATTTTTATGCCCAGCATACCTGCGGATTCACAAGCCCTTTTCGGACATGATGACACTGATCAAATCATAAAACAAACCACTGATATGGGGGTTGAAACCATTATTGTAACTAAAGGTCATACGGGCTCGTCGTTATACTCCAGAGGAGAGAAAATCAATCTGGATCCCTACCAAACGCAGAAAGTCGTAGATACAACTGGTGCCGGAGACGCATTCAATGGTGCTTTCCTGCATGGAATTATGAATGGGATGAGCAATTATGAGGCGGCCTGTCTTGCGAACGTCTCAGCCGGTTTGAATATAACTGGCCGTGGAGCTTTAGGTGGCATGGCAGAAGGGGCAGTTATATACGATTTACACGAGAAATACATGGAGCAAATGGCTTGAATCGAGAGGAAAAGGTCCAGTTTTTAATAAATCATTTAGATAATATACAGCCATGCCAAGGGTGTGGCATGAGGTGGAGTACTGGTGATTACGAATGCCCACATTGCGGAGAGGATTTGGATTACAACCTTCGAGTTTGGGCTGAGTCGATAATAGACACCCTTAGTCCATGACATTGAGTTTTTAACTATTAACCCACTTTACTCCATTCAGAACAAGGTTCTGGAATCCTTCGCTTTGATGACTATTCCCATCATGTCCTAGTAAAGTCACAAACACCTTGCCCGCACCATAGGACCTGGTCCATGCAAGAGGAAAGGTTCCTGCCTCCATTTCGATATCCTCTGCTCCCGCTCTATTTTTTCCGTAAACGCCACCTTCAAAATCAGCCGTTATGAAAACATCGTTTCCATCTCTATAATCAATGTTCATATACAATTCATCATCTGTGCTAAACCTCGAAATGTCCGAAGCGCATGGATGTGAGACGTTTGAAACATCCACAGTAAAATTGCTGTAGGGAGGGTGAAAACTTTGACCCATAACCCATCCTCCCCCAGTTATGTCTCCGTATTCATTCCAGGTATCCGGTACACATCCAGAAATGTGGATACAAACAAAACCGTTACCGGCACTAATATATCCCTTTAAGGAATTCTGTTGATCAGAATCCAGGGCCATATCTCCTTCCCTTAGGGTATTAAATATCAAAGCATCAGACTTATTTAAAGTCCCATCAGTCAGTGCCTCCGCATCTTCCCGAACAGTTACAATATGGCCAGCATTTTCCAAAAACTGCTTCAATACTGGAGTCGATTCCTCATATGGATGCCTACCTCCACTCATTAATAATAAATTCATATTATCCTCCTTACTTTCAATTTTTAACTAAAATCATCTAAAAATGTCTCTATTGATTTTTAGCTGTTTCTCCACCAAATAAACGATTCATATTTCTATAATTATCTGGATCTAAATCTTTGTCCAAAATAGAGGAATGCTCTGGCGGGTATCTGTGAGCCCTGAACACCATATTGGTTGGATCCCCTTTCCTGAGATCAGGGGAGTAGAAAGGGTTTATATATTCCCAGACAACCTTGCCATTTTTGGTTATCTCAAAAAGCCTACCAAAAGCTCCCTCACAAATTAGAGTATTTCCATTTGCCAGTCTTTCAGAACTACTTATATGAAAACTATAAAAAGCCAAGGCGGGAGTTTCAGTATATTGCCATTCAATTTCATTGGTTGCCGGATTAACTTCAATCACCCGAGACCTATCCATCCCCTGGGAGTGACTACCGTTATCAAAGATCAAAACGTTCCCATTTTCCAAGAAAGTGGGATGATGCTGATGAAATACATTTCCAGGACCCCACTTCCAAAGAAATTCTCCTGTTTCTCTACTTATTATCCCTACAGTACTGGTATTCCTGAAACTAACCAAGAAATCTCCATTAGGCGTTAAATTCAAAGAGTTAGCATGAGTCCATTCTCTACGATGCTCTAGCGGACATATCACGTCTTCATCGAAGTCCATCTCTTTGTAGATTTCCCACTCATTTACTATCCCCCCGCTTATATCAACCTCTCTTATGACATCTCCCAAAATAGTTTTAGGGTCATCTTCTCTCGGATGACCTCCTTTTACCTGCTGAGAAGTCTCTTCATCCAAAGCAGTGAATAAAAGAACCACGGTGTTCCCATTTGGCAGCCTAATGTAATCGTGATGTAACATCGGGTCTTTGTATTCCCATACAACTTCAGAATCCCAATTCATCTCTACAATCGAAGCTGAAGAACCCCCTAAACCCTTCACGATATCTACATCTTCTGGAGGCTTGGTCCTAGCTAGCAAATTCCCATTAGGTAAGAGATATGCATATACAATACCTCCACTGTAGTTCCATCTATGTACGATTCGACCGTAATTATCAATTAGAGTCGCGTGATCACCTCCATTTGTGCTAAACAACGTGTACCCGTTGAAAGTGCTAGACGGTGAATTATGTATCAGACCAACCGGATGATGAATCGATCTCCCCATAAAAACTTCCTTTCTATATTTTCTAAACCTTGTTGATCCAATTTATTTGGCAATCTACTTATTAAACTATTAGAGGTGTATCAGAACGGTTAGCCCACTCTCCCATTGAGCCGTCGTAATTCCTTTTATTCTCATATCCCAGAAGGGCAAGGACAAACGCTCCGTGCGCCGCACGGATTCCACCTTGTCAATAAGTTATTATCTCTTTCTCAGGTGTCACCCCAACCTCCTCTAGCATATTTCTAAGTTCAGAAGGTTCTTTTATGGTGTGGTATTTGTCATCGGTTATAAAGTTTGTCCACTCTAAATGAACAGAACCAGGAACCCGGCCTGATCTTGAATTACCTCTAGAATTGGTCCCGTCCCATTCACCATCCGATCTTACATCTAGAAATACTACATTCTCATCACCAATTTTAGACACGGCTTGATCTAGAGAGCATATAAGGTCTTCATCTATTTTGGGGTTGAATGTCACTTCTTTCATATCTGGTGGGTCAATGGATACCGGCCTCCCTTCATCGAACCACTTCTTCCAACCACCATTCAACACCTTGGCATTGGAGTGACCATAATAGTTCAATACCCACCAAAACCTACTGGACCAGAGACTTCCGCCACTGTCATAACTAACCACAGTAGTATCATCACCTATCCCCATATCTTCAAAAAGTTCTTTCACGACCTCGGGTTCAGCCACCCAGGGATACGCTGTAGGGTCTTCAGGATAAAGTGGATGTTTTATGTAATGGTGCACTTTTATACCGACCGCACCTTTAATATGGGCCCTGGAATAGGATTCAAACATATCGCAGTCAATGATCCTAACGTTAGGATCATCTATATGATCATTCAACCATTCAGTATCGACGAGTATATGTGGATTCACAAAATTTTCAGTATTCAATGCGTACCTCCATTTGCTTATAACCGCAACCCAGGAGCTAGGTTCCGTGATTGCATAAGATAAACGACTAACTAGCAGGGGTCAAAAAAGGCATAACTTCCTCTCTCAATACTTTCTAATGAAACATATGGTAGGAAACCTGATTAAAAATCACCATGCCGGCATCTGCATCAATGAATTTTTAAAGCTTGCGAATAATTTCTTCGCTAGTCCCCCATATGGAGACCTCTGACCTAAGTTCAGAGCCTTAAGATCATTGAAACCCACTAGCACCACCTATGAATTCATCATTTCCAGTGGTTGGGAATCAGTGGAACTGCCTCTTGCCCAAACAATTTTTCCGTTAACCATTCTTCCGTAAAAATACCATCTCTGTAACTCGATCGTTCAGAAGTCCGGACAGTAACTGGGCCACTCATATTTTCTGTCAGATCCGACAAGGTTTTCTCATCATGAAGGCCGCCCTCATGATCAGCTATTATAAGAGAGTCTGCTGTAATGGCTGGAGCATGAAACCTTAAATCATAATATGCAAGAATTTTAGAGACTTTTTTTTCTTTTTCTGGATACAGCCTCAGATAGTCATTAAACTCTTCTAGGGGGTACGTAGAAGTTTTCAACCTCTGATTAATAGAATCATATAAAAAGGAAGGGGTTGAAACTATATGGGTTACTGATCCATGCAGAGCACCTGCTATCAAAGCTATATCATTCCCCCAAGCAACGATCGACGATTTATCGACATTAGGGACTGTCAACAAAAAATCCAAGCCTCGAAGAGTATCTGCCACAATCCCCCTGTAAACGTAGGTGGAAATGGAGTCGATCCCATCCGTCAGCTGACCAGGGTACATAGCAGAGTAAGGACTATCAGCTGTTCTCATTCCCCGGCAGGCCAAAGAAAAAGTGATATATCTGCTCCGAATCTGATTAGAGGTTCCCTGTGGAATTATTTCCAAAACACTGGCATTTTTAGGAACATAGTAGATCACTGGAAAGGGTCCATCACCTTTAGGAACACTGAGATATCCATATATGTTGTATGGCCCAACACTAGACAAATGGATCCCATAGAGTTCTGCAAAATCCGTCGACCGAATTGTAAGAATTTCGGTTTCTGCACCTATAGGAATTTCATTCAATTCTTTGCCCAATGAATACCAAAATTGCCCGAAGTCTAATGGTCTATTTTCCGACATATCTTCTCTAATCCTTCAAATGGTTATCAAAAAACTGGTCTATTACAGCTGCGTGAACATATCTTCCAGCTTCATGACCATGACCGTCGTATTCAAATAGTTTCTTATTTTCACTTCCTATTGAGTCAAAAAGTGAATATCCTGTTTCAGGAGGACATATATTATCCTGCAACCCCAAGTTGACCATAATCGGGCAACTTATTTGATCGGCAAACGATATACCATCGAAATAAGACAAAGTGTTCTCGACCATCTCAACCCTATCAGGATAGGCCTGGATGTAATCGTTTATTTCTTGGTACGGATATGTATCCGTCAATTCGATAGCGTCCATAAATCCGCACAAATACGGTGCCCCTGCTGAAGCTGCTTTGATCTCTTTCCTCATAGCTGAAGTGGTTATTGTTAGTCCCCCACCCTGACTGCTACCAGCAACACCAATCCTTGCAGCGTTCACTTCCTCCCTACCCAATAAAAAATCAACACCACGCCAAGCATCCGCATAAAACCCTCTATAGGAATATGTATTTCGATCTATTATTCTGTGCGTGAGTAATCCAGGATAACCAGGATCAAATTGAGATCTACTTCTAACTTTTCCTCTCGGATTTACAGATAAACAAGCGTAACCTTTGGCTGACCAGTCCTTGGGTATCGGCGGATCACTCTGATAACCGGGCACCAAGAGAATGGCCGGTAATTCTTTAGAGTTTGAAATAGGTACGGTATACCATCCTGACACCCTAACCCCATCTAAACTATCGTAAAAAACCTGGTATACAGTGATCTTTTCATCGGACCTTAGTTCGTCCCTTTCACAATCCACATTTAGGTCTATTAATGCTAGTTCATCTAGGACTGAACCCCAAAATTCGCTAAAATCGTCTGGTTTAACAACCCGACATTTATAATCTCTATCCACTCCCATACTATTACTCCTACCAAATTTATAAAAGTAAACACCAATAGCAAGTCAGAGGATTTTACCTTAATGATTTACTCAGTCAATCATGTAAATACAAGGTATCGGAACGGCGGGCAATCTCCTTATAGAAATAGAACTGCATAAAATGTCTAAGCTAATCCTGCTACTCGAAAATACAACAAAAATATACTGGATATCCCTGATATTAATAATTACAGTTGCTGCGTTTCTCAGGATTAACGGGATAAGTTGGGATCAAGGTTTCAGCTTCACACCCCATCCAGATGAAAGAGCCATATTAATGAAGGTATCGGAAATTGAATTTCCCCCTTTGTCAAACCCTACAATACTATTTGACCCTTCAAACAGTCCTTGGAATCCTAACTGGTTTCCCTATGGAAGCCTCCCAATATATCTACTGAAAATTGTCCAATCAATTTGGAGCATGATTACCGGATCGGAGGTTCTTGACTCCAGGGTCATGGCCAGATTACTTTCTACTTTGGCAGATCTAGGGACTATACTCGGAACAACACTTTTAGCGAGAGCGTGTTTTGGCAGGAAAGTTAGCCTGCTAGCATGTTTACTGGTTTCCTTTTCGGTAATCCATATTCAATTATCAAACTTTTTCGCTTTTGACACTTTTATCACTTTTTTTGCTATTTGGGCGCTATTTTTTCTCTACCGTGTGGCTAAAAATGGACATCTCAAAGATTCTGCTATTGCTGGGCTATTGATTGGTCTGGGTTTAGCCTCAAAAATAAGCCTTTTCCCTATTCTGGGGGTGTTTTTATTCTCCCACATAATATGTTCCATAAACTATTATTTCCATCCTCAAGGCGGACAGTTTCCTGTTTCTATTACGGTCAGGAATATGTTGATTGGTCTCTGCATAGGCTTCATAGCCTTCACCATTGCTGAACCTTACGCGCTTCTCGATTGGAAGCAATTCATTTCAGACAACAAAGAACAATCTGAAATGGTGAGGAGGATCAGAGATTATCCCTATACCAGACAATACATAGATACCACTCCTTATTTATATCAAATCACTCAACTCGGTAGATGGGCGATCGGGTGGCCATTCGCAGTCATAGGGCTGATCGGAATAATATCAGCGTTGGTGAGTACAAAACACTGGAAGTTAGGGGTCATCACTGCTGCGATATTTGTCGGGTTGGGCTTTGCAATGACTACATCCAACTCAATCCTTATGATTCTAGCTATTTCATCGGTTGCCTTCTTGGCTCTGATATTCAATTTTATATTGAGAGGTAATAAATCAATAGGAACATTATTAATTCTCTCTTGGATTATCCCTTACACACTCATAGTAGGCAGCTTCGAAGTTAAGTTCCTGAGATATCTACTCCCAATAATCCCGCTATTAGCAATCCTGGCAAGCGTTTTAATGGTTCAAATTGCCAGTAATCCCCGCATGACTGTAAAGATAATGGGGTACGGAGTATATATTTTCGTAATATTCTCGACGATCACATTCGCTTTGGCATACCAAAACATATATAACACTCCGCATCCTGGAATCGCGGCTTCCAATTGGATAAATGAAAACGTACCTCACAAATCTATATTGCTGAAAGAACATTGGGAAGAAAGTTTACCTAATTTAGAACAATATGACGTTAGAGAGCTTCCGATTTATGACCCCGACACACCGTCTAAATTAGATACTATGACCGCATCACTTTCACAATCAGATTATTTGATAATTTTCAGCAATCGCCTATACGGCACAGTTACCCGAATTCCAGAACGCTATCCTATGATGACGGGATACTACAAATCTCTATTCTCGGGAGATCTAGGATTCCGGCCAGTCCGTATCGAAGATTCATACATGTCTTTAGCAGAAATCGAAATTTATGAAGATTCCTTCTCAAGGACAAATCTAAAAGAGGTAGATCAAGCGTTCCTAGTGGGTGACGGCTTCGGAATCAATGGTGGGTTTGCCGATGAAAGCTTTTCGGTATATGACCACCCTAAAGTAATAATTTTTTTGAACATGGCGAAATTGAGTACAAACGACCTGAGAAAGATTATAGAACAAGAATCACTCGATTTTTTTCCTGGCGACAAGATCAAACCTTCAAGTGGAAAAAATATGAACGACATGATGATGTCTGAAAATACCAAAGTGCTGCAAAGGAAGGGAGGCACCTGGTCCGAAATAATTACTGAAAACTCAAACTCAAACAGGTATCCAATCCTATATTGGATTGGATACCTGACACTCCTGTCCTTAGTTTCATTCCCTATCACCTACCAGATATTTTCTAGGTTTGACGACAAAGGATACCTATTTGGTAAAACTATAGGGCTACTCACAATATGCTTTACAGCATGGATCCTGTCGAGCCTACGTATAGTGGATTTCGGAGAATCCGCTCTGTGGCTTGCTATAAGCCTAGTATCTACCATATCTATGTCCATAGCCCTTAGTAAATATCGCGATATTTTCAACTATCTCAGAAAAGAATGGGCAAAAATATTAAGTTTGGAAGCTTTGTTTCTGGGATTGTTTTTGATATTTATCTGTATCAGAATGATGAACCCTGACCTATGGCATCCTTACCGAGGTGGGGAAAAACCCATGGATTTAGCCTATCTGAACGCTATAGTTAAATCGACACATATGCCCCCATACGATCCCTGGTTTTCGGGTGGATATTTGAATTACTATTACTGGGGACAATTCATTGTCGCCTCACTTATCCACCTGACTGGAATAACTACTGAGATATCGTATAACTTGGCCGTCGCTACATTCTTTGCATTATCATCCTGCTCAGTTTATTCCATAGGTAGAAACCTTATTCGGACCAATGAGAACTCCTACAAAATCAGACCCGCCATAGCCGGGCTGATTTCTATCCTTCTAGTGTGTGTGATTGGTAATATCGACGGTTTTTACCAAGTATGGGACTCTATCAGGAATGGCTCGCATGTTTTAGGTGACTTCGACTACTGGAGAAGTAGCCGAATGATGGCTCCTGATCCGCCAGGATATGAAATCACTGAATTCCCTTTTTTCACCTTCCTTTTTGCGGATTTGCATGCCCATCTAATCTGCATACCCTTTGCCCTTTTGGTAGTGGGAATATCCTTACAAATAACACTCGATAATTTTCACAAACCATGGTGGCGAGCGATACCGATGCTATCGATTTTAGGATTGGCAATAGGAGCATTGGCAGCAATTAACACTTGGGATGTACCCATTTACACTGGCATAGCAATAGGAGCCCTTCTAATTGGTGAAATAAAGAGAGAAGGTGGGCTAAACCTCATGATCATTCTTAGAACATCCTGGAAATCTCTATACGCCCTATTATCCGCCTACATTTTTTTCTTGCCCTACCATTTAAATTCAGTGACCTTTTTCAACTGGATAGAAAGGACAACTAATACGACAACTTTATTCCAACTTTTTTCAATCAATGGTTTATTTATAATAATAATTCTTTTTTGGTGTGCTTTTTCACTATATCCGCACATAATCCGACCATTCGTAGACAAATTGTCACCTCAATTATTCTTGAGGAAAATATATGAGTTATCTCCTAAATATCTTATCTTGACCTTAATTGTGATTTTAGGTTTGGGGTATCTCTTGATAGCACTCGCTTCAGGAATACTCGGAGGGGCTATCCCCGTATCACTGTTAATGTTGTTCCTTCTGGGGATTGCCTGCTTCACCAAATTTAAAAATTCAAAATCCTCTTATTCCGATTTATTTTTCCCATATCTCCTAGCGATCGGAGCTTTTTCACTTATATTAGGAGTTGATATATGGAGGATTGAAGGAGATATAGACAGAATGAATACTGTGTTTAAGTTTTACCTTCAGATTTGGGTGCTTCTCGGAATAGCTTCAGCTTACTTTTTATTTCGCCTAGCTAACGAAATTGAATTTTCATTTAAATCACCCCTTGCTTTATCAGGGTCCATTTTTATATTCATTGTTATAATGTCCAGCCTAATTTATCCGACGCTAGGTACGATCGACAGAATACAGGATCGATTCTACAGATCAGACATATCCTTTACTCTAGACGGGTATAAATTCTCCGACGATGTCATTTACAAGGATGAAAAAGGTGAGATAGATTTATCCTCGGACATGAGAGCCATTAGGTGGATTAGAAGTAACATCAACGGATCACCAATAATTCTTGAAGGGATAACTCCCACCTACCGCTGGGGCAGCAGAGTATCAATCCACACAGGTTTGCCCACCGTGATCGGCTGGGAATGGCATCAACAGCAACAAAGATGGGGACAACGTAATAAAGTCAACTCCCGAATGGACGATGTGAACACTTTCTACACTAGACCTGATTCAGAGCTTACTGAGGACTTTTTACATAAATATGAAATTGAATACATATTCATTGGAGAGGTAGAAAAACTGTACTACCCCAGCAGTGGATTAAAAAAGATATATAACGGACTAAACGGCAAACTTGAAAAAATATATGACCAAAAAGGTGTCGTTATCATGAAGGTACAAAATCTATAGAAATCCTACTTCTACAGAATTTGGATATACTCCACTGGTTGCTTTAAAGAGATATTCCTGTTTGACACCCCACGCGCACATATAGACAATGGCAGCCAATACTTAGCTAAAGTTCATTACTGAAATATGCCTTTCGGCGCTCTCGAAAAAACCATAGTATTAGACCTTTCCAACAGATTGGCATCTTCCTTTTGTGCAAAAACACTCGGATTGTACGGTTGCGAGGTTATTAAGGTAGAACCTCCCGGCGGGGATCCACTCAGGTGGGGGACCACTGGGGACAAAGATAACCACAATAATATTAGCCCTTTGTTCATACATTTAAATGCGGGGAAAAAAAGTATCACTTTAGATGTTGATACAACACAAGGCCAAAAAATATTAGCTGACTTGATGTTAGTATCCGATGTGGTTATTGAAAACCAAAAGCCAGGGAGTCTGGACAAGATCGGGTTATCTTACAACCAAATTAAAGAATCCAATCCATCAATCATTTTTACTTCCGTAACGCCGTATGGTCAGACCGGGCCCTATAAAGATTTTGAATATGATGAATTGACCTTGTTCGCTATGACGGGAGCTATGAACAGGGAGGGTTTACCTGATAGAGAGCCTTTAAGGTACGCCGGAGAAATAGCCCAATATTTCGCTGGCAATGCAGCGGCTGCGGCAACCACAGCTGCTCTGTTCAAGCGAACTCTAACAGGACAGGGGGACTGGTTAGATATTTCAATACAAGAATGCATGGTCGGTCATCCTCACCAAATAGGAAGAAGAGCTCCCTATATTTACGCTGGTGAACCCGACCTAAGATCACAGCCTAGAACCTCTGCTTCAGGAGCAAGGGAGCCATATGCAGTTGGAACTTTTCGGTGCAAAGATGGCTATTTTAGTTTCCTACCTTTGGGACCTAGAATGTGGCCTAATATAGCCAAAATGATATCCAGAGAAGATCTCATGGTTAATCCCAAATATAACGACACCCTTAAACGATCAGAAAATCGGGAAGATTTGGAAGCTATATTCCAGTCTTGGCTTGATGAAAGGACTAGAGAAGAAATTTTTCAAGCAGTACAAAAAGCAGGAGTCCCCGGGTCCCCGATTCTGCAACCCGAAGAAGTTCATAAAAATAAACAATTCATTGCAAGAGATTTTTTCCAAAATGTGGATTTGCCAAATGGAAATAACTTACGTATGACAGGTGATCCTTTCCGATTTTCGAATGTTCCGCAGTCGCCAATCACAACTGCTCCTGAACAAGGGCAAGATACCAAGGTAATCCTTCAGCAACTATTAAAATTAACTTCTCCTGAAATAGACATCCTAAAGACGGAAAATATTATATGACCATACCTAATGGCCACCCATTATCCTCCATAAGAGCCCTAGAATTATCTGAAATATGGGCCGGGCCATTTTGTGGATGTTTGCTCGGAGATATGGGAGCTGAAGTGATCAAAATAGAATCCATTCAACGGATCGGTAGAGGACCAATCAACCCTCCTCCTAACTCAGGAGGATATCCAGATGATGATCCTGGTAAAGATCCCTGGAACCGGCAGTCCAATTTCAATGCCACGAACCGAAACAAAAGAAGCCTTACTTTGGATTTAAAAACCCCTGAAGGATTAAATTCTTTCGCTGATCTGGTCTCACAAAGCGATATCGTTTTTTGTAATTACGCTCGTACAGTGATGGGGAATTTTGGACTCAGCTACGAAGAGGTGCGAAAAATAAAACCGGACATTATCTACATGCTAATGCCTGGATATGGAAATGACGGTCCATACGCTGACTACCGCAGCATGGGAATGGCGATCGATGCTATTACAGGGCATTCATTCTTAAGAGGCTATCCAGATACCGACCTTTCTTCCAATTCACTAGTTCATCACCCGGATGCTGTAGCAGCCACAAACGGTTTGTTGGCCCTAACTTCGGCTTTGGTGTATCGGGCAAAAACCGGAAAAGGTCAATTCATAGATATGTCTCAAGCCGAGTCATTTATGACCCATTTAGGGGAAATTTATATTGAAAACCAGATGTTAGACACTCCCAGGAAAAGAAGAGGTAATCGACATCCAGATTTTGCGCCCCAAGGAGTATACAAATGCCGCGGAGAGGATAATTGGATAGCCATCAGTATTAAAACCGATGAGGATTGGTCCAGATTCAAAGCTATTGTCGAAGATAATTACCTAAGCTCGCAACATTTCGAAACTTTGTCAGGAAGGCAACAAGGCCACAACCATATTGATGAAATCATAAACAAATGGACCTATGGCCAAGATAGGTATGAAGTTCTTAACAGTCTGCAAAAGGCCGAAATCCCCTCTGGGGTTGTATTAGATTGCGGTGCTGATTCATATGCAGACCCACATTTAAATGAAAGGGACATTTTCCAAGTGGTGGATCATCCCGCCGCGGGCTTACACCCAATGACCGGACCTATTTTTAAATTTAACAGCGCTGAAGGTCAGGTCATTCACAATCCAGCCCCCTGCCTGGGACAGGACAATATGTATATATTGAAAGAAGTGCTTGGGTATGGTGAAAATAAAATAAATCTATTAGAAGCCAATGAAATAATTGGTACAGTTCCTTTGACTGGTTCAGACATGGGAGGCTCTCGACGGATAGCAAATAAAAACTAACAAAACAATAAAACAATACGGAATACGGAAAAATCATTTTGCAACCATTTATATTTGACTCTCAACCTTTGAGTAAACGTTAGGATGACATCAAAAACAATCGCACCTTATGGATCTTGGAAATCTCAGATAAGCCCTAAATCAATTGTCTCTGACTCGATTAGCTTAGGCGAAATTTTTGTATCCAACGAAAACATATTCTGGCAAGAAATGAGACCTTCTGAAGGTGGTCGATACACGATCATGCATCAATCTATGAGTGGTGCGAAACATGAACTAATACCCAAATCATACAATGTCAGAACTCGTGTGCATGAATATGGTGGTGGGGCATTTCTAATAGACGAAGATAACGTATATTTTTCCAACTTCTCCGATCAACAAATATACAAAACCACAATTACGGGTGCTAAACCATTTCAAATTACAAATGAACCTACATTCAGATTCGCAAACGGTATTAAGGACTCAAAAAACGACCGTATTATCTACATTGCTGAAAAACACGATGGCAAAAATGAACCCGTCAATTCCATCGTCTCGGTTGATCTGAATAATGGCGGTGCAATCACTACGATTACTAGTGGGGCCGATTTTTATTCTTCCCCTGTAATTAGCCCTGATGGTGTAACTCTCGCATGGATTCAATGGAACCATCCCAATATGCCTTGGGATTCGACCGAACTTTATATAGCTGATCTGGAGGACGGATATATACGAAATCCCAGAAAACTCCTTGGTAACGGTGAATCAATTTGCCACCCGACTTGGTCTCCAAACGGAATACTTTATTACGTGTCTGATGTTTCAGGATGGTGGAACATATACAAATATGAAAATGGAGCATCCCATAACCTCACACCATTTGATGGTGAATTCGCACAAGCACAATGGAGTTTAGGGGTCAGCTTTTACGATTTTATTAACGATAATCAAATAATATGTGCTTACAACAAGTCTGGGTTTTGGAAAATTGGCCTACTAGACACGATTACTTGCGATTTAAATGACATAGATACTGTTGCTAAATTCACTGAGATAAATAGATCAGGCCTAAAGGCCAACAACAATAGAGCATTGTTCACTTTAGGTTCACCTGACACCCCATATGCATTATATCTATATCAACCAAATGCCCTCCAAAAACTTAAAAAAATACAAGAATCTACGCCAAATGAAATAGATGCTGCTCATTTTTCAGAACCTCAGGCGGTTAGCTATACTACACTCGCTGAGAAAGATTGCCATGCCTTCTATTACCCTCCCCACAATACAACCTATGAAGCCCCAGGCTCTACAAAGCCTCCTCTCATAATACTTAGTCATGGTGGCCCAACCGGAGCTACCTCAAACACTCTTGATTTCAGTATTCAATATTGGACCAATAGGGGATTTGCAATACTAGATGTCAATTACAGAGGTAGTACAGGTTACGGAACAGAATACAGAAAAGCTTTAAATGGTAACTGGGGAATAAGTGATGTGGATGACTGCGTTAGTGGCGGGATGTACCTTGTTTCTAAGGGTCTGGTTGACCCTGAAAAAATTGCGATCAGAGGTGGAAGTGCTGGGGGATTTACAACTTTAGCTTGCCTGACCTTCACGGATTTCTTCAAAGCAGGGGCAAGTTACTACGGTGTAAGTGATCTTATTGGCTTAGCCGAAGAGACGCACAAATTTGAATCAAGATATCTCGATTCGATGGTTGGAAAATATCCTGAAGAAATCCAAAAGTACATAGAGAGATCTCCCATCAACCATACAAACAATTTATCCTGTCCTGTGATTTTATTTCAAGGGTTAGAAGATAAAATTGTTCTACCAAACCAATCCCAGAAAATGTACTCCTCATTGAAGTCTCAGGGCATACCAGTATCTTATATGGAGTTCGAGAATGAACAGCACGGATTCAGAAATTCGGAAAACATAATACGAAGTTTGGAGGCAGAATTCTACTTTTATTCTAGAGTTTTTGGGTACGAACCATTTGACGTAATCCACCCTATAGACATTGAAAATCTGTAGCTCTTTTTTAAAACCCTTCGAATCTCAATTGCATCTCATCATGGCGACTTTCGGCTGTTGAAAACCCTGAAACTCCCACTCCTATTAAACGATATTTATCATTAGAATGTTCCAGTTCATAGGCTAAAAGTTCTAGAGCAGATTCTGTAATTTCAGATGGAATCTGGACTTTCTCTGGAAGTGTTTTTTGCCTGGTCAAAATAGTGAAATCTGATCGCCTGAGTTTTAACTTCACTGTACTGCCTCGCAGGTCTCTCTTCAGTAGTGAATCAGCCACTTGACCACTTAATCTCATCACTATTTCATTCAGATCCGTCGGATCTGCGCTGTCTTCTAAAAGGGTAGTTTCCGAACTTATTGATTTGCGCTCCCTTTGTGTTATCACAGGCCGTAAATCGACTCCTTCAGATATGCTTTTAATATGTGTGGCATTACTCCCCAAAATATCGGAAAGTGTCTCTGTGGGTTGTGAAGCTATATCACCCACGGTGTATATTGATAATTCACGCAACTTGGCAGAACTTTTCGGACCGATCCCCCAAACTACCTCAATCGGCAATGGATGTAAAAACGAGATTTCATTTCCTGGCCTAACTATTGTCAGCCCATTGGGTTTATTAATCCCAGAAGCAATTTTAGCTACTGACTTAGAAGTAGAAACCCCTATAGAGATGGTCAGTCCAAATTTGGAAAAAACCTCACCCTTTAAATTCTTTGCGATTTGGGGAGGAGTAACATTGCCTACAATCAAATGTGTTACATCCAAGTACGCTTCATCCAATGACAATGGCTCTACCAAGGGAGTGATATCCCTAAAAACTTTCATAACTCGACTTGAAACTTCTTTGTAAACGGCAAAACGCGGAGATACCACAACTATCTCCGGACATTTCCTTACCGCGACACTCATTGGCATCGCAGATTTTATTCCAAATTTTCTAGCCTCGTAGGAAGCTGAAGCTACCACTCCTCTTTTCCTAGGACTACCTCCCACTGCAACGGGTCGATTAATTAGTTCAGGAAAATCACGCTGTTCGACCGAAGCATAAAAAGCATCAAAATCAGCGTGCAATATTCCTCTATTTTCACCCAAACTCACATCTTTTTCCTTCAAATTACAAAATTTTTTATTCACCGATACAAGTTTATTGAAAGACAGCTTAACTTAATGTTGACAAGTGTGATATATAGTAGCTAGAATGGAAGACTGTATGATTACACATGCGCTGATTCGCACAAACGTTTTTACTAATCCACCTATCTTCTTGGCGATTTTAAAGTGCCGCTCTTCTGTCTTGGAAGAGTTTTTATTCGTTAACAGTTAGGAATATTTCTTTCCCTGAAGGAGTGTAAGGCTAATGACCTCTTCTGCATTGCAGGATAACAGTGTTGTTTTTCCAAAGATAAAATCTTTTTCCAAAATTGAGACCATTTTAGACGTACCTGACCTCATAGACGTACAAAAAGAATCCTTCAAATGGTTCACCTCAAATGGTCTAACTGAGCTTTTTGAAGAAATTTCACCTATTGAAGATAGTCAGGGACAGAACCCGCGATTCTCTCTTAGATTTGTAGATTTTGAATTTGAAGAGCCGAAATTTACCGAAGAATACTGCCGTAGTCAAGAGAAGACATTCGAAGCCGCCCTTTACGTAACAGTAAGCTTACAAATTAACGCGGCTGGGCCAGGGATGGGGGAAATAAAGGAACAGCGTCTTTATGTTGGAAACATACCAATTATGACTTCAGCTGGGACTTTTATCATCAATGGAGCCGAAAGAATTGTGGTAAGCCAATTAGTTCGATCTCCTGGTGTTTATTTCACGGAGGAAAGGGATGCTGCAACTGGTCGCCCCCTTGCATCAGCAAAAATGATCCCGTATAGAGGTGCCTGGATCGAATTCGAGACTAGTAACAGAGATGTAATCTACGTAAAAATTGACAGGAAAAGAAAAACCCCCGTTACTACCTTTCTAAGATCATTAGGCTATGAAACGAACGAAGAGCTTTTAGAATTATTCAGTGACGTCGATAACAATCCTGACCACCAATTCCTACAGACCACGATAGAAAAGGACTCAAGCGTTACAAATCAAGAAGAGGCGCTTATAGAGTTCTACAGGAGGTTAAGACCAGGGGAACCTCCCAACGCGGAGAATGCGAAATCCTTAATAGAATCCCTATTTTTTGACAGTAGAAGATACGATTTAGGGAAAGTAGGAAGATATAAACTGGACCGGAATTTAAAAGGTGCCGAAAATGCTGACAAAGACGGAAATCTAGAGAATCGTATCCTCGCAAAAGAAGACATCATTAATCTTTTGAAAAGGTTAATACAGGTAAATAATTCTGAACGCCGAGCTAATGACATTGACCACTTGGGTAACAGAAGAGTCAGGGCTGTTGGTGAATTGATCCAAAACCAAGTCCGAGTTGGGTTACTGAGGATGGAAAGAGTAATCAAAGAAAGGATGACCATACAACCCGATCCGGAAAGCACCACACCTGCTGCTCTGATCAATGTGCGCCCTGTCGTGGCCGCAATTAGAGAATTTTTTGGAGGGTCTCAATTATCACAGTTTATGGATCAGGCAAATCCTTTAGCAGAGCTAACTCATAAGAGACGTCTATCTGCTCTGGGCCCAGGTGGATTATCCAGAGAAAGAGCTGGTTTCGATGTTAGGGATGTTCATCATTCTCATTACGGCAGAATATGTCCTATTGAAACACCTGAAGGACCCAACATCGGATTACTAGTCTCGCTAGCCACATACGCACGAACCAATGAATTCGGTTTTATAGAAACGCCATATAGAAAAATACTTAGAGAAATTGATAACGGGGACCCCGATGACTTGATTGGTCACACTCCCATTGAGGACCTTCAGGCTGATGATGGAAGAACTATTGTTAAGGCAGGCACCCAAATATCCATTCGGACGGCAGGGAGAATTGCAGCGCAAAATAACAGAATCATAAAGGTACGACCATACGTCTCCGACGACCCGAATGACATAGTTCATTTATCGGCAGACGATGAAGAAGACTACTACATTGCTCAGGCAAATTCGGCAATCAATGAGGCTGGTGAGTTTGTCAATGATAGGGTCGAAACCCGTCGAGGTGAAGAGGTTGGAATGGAGCAAACTGACTCTGTCCGATTCATGGATGTGTCCCCACTTCAGCTGGTAAGTGTATCGACTTCATTAATCCCATTCTTGGAACACGATGATGCAAACCGGGCTCTTATGGGGTCTAACATGCAACGACAAGCCGTACCCCTATTGAAACCGGAAAAGCCCCTCGTAGGGACCGGCATGGAAATGCGAGTTGCCAAAGACAGTGGACAAGTTGTGATGTCTAAGACCGATGGTACGGTTACCAGTGTCGCGGGCAATCAAATAATAGTGACAAATGAAAATGGAGATGAAATCCATCATACATTAGTAAAATTTCACAGAAGTAACCAGGGGACTTGTATCAATCAACGCCCCATCGTTGACAAGAACACCACAGTTAAAAAGGGAGATGTTCTTGCAGACGGATCGTCCACGGACCAGGGAGAGTTAGCCCTAGGGCAAAATGTTTTAGTAGCTTTCATGACTTGGGAAGGATACAACTTTGAAGACGCAATCATATTAAGTAATAGATTGATCAAAGAAGATAAATTTACTTCCGTACATATTGAAAAACATGAGGTCGAAGCTCGTGATACCAAATTAGGGCCAGAAGAAATAACAAGGGACATACCTAACATAGGTGAAGACAGCCTTAGAAATTTGGATGAGGAAGGGATCATTCGAGTCGGAGCCGAAGTTTCGAACCGGGACATATTGGTTGGTAAGATAACTCCCAAAGGTGAAACGGAGCTTTCTGCGGAAGAAAAACTTCTTAGGGCTATCTTCGGCGAGAAGGCTCGCGATGTAAAGGATTCTTCCCTGTACGTACCCCACGGGCAGGGAGGTAAAGTAATTGACGTAAAAATTCTAGACAGAGAAAACGGAGATGACCTTTCACCAGGGGTAAACAAATTGGTCCGTGTCTGGATAGCTCACACCAGAAAAATCACCGAAGGGGATAAAATGGCCGGTCGACACGGCAACAAAGGTGTTATAGCCAAAATCCTACCAGAAGAAGATATGCCTTTCCTAGCTGATGGGACTCCTGTGGATATCATACTCAATCCCATTGGCGTTCCGTCAAGAATGAATTTGGGTCAAGTACTCGAAACCCATCTAGGATGGGCCGCAAAAAGGTTAGGATTTGACGCAAAAACTCCCGTTTTTGATGGAGCACAAGATTCAGCGATTGAAGATGAATTGGCTAAAGCATGGCTTATAGACCAGTCTGGAGCGGTGCCCGCCAGATCGCTTGCAGACAACAATCCTGAATTGGTGGATTTAGAAATACTGTCAGAATTCCTTGAGACAAGAGGGTTTGATTTTAGGGAAATATACATTGAGCCCAGACCTGACGCCGCCAGATATGCATGCTTGAAAATATGGCTGAATGAAGTTGCAAAGAAAGATACATCAGGCATGTCGGTCGACGATCTTATGGAAGAAGCCCTGATACTCAATAGAGATTATGGGCTCGCGGCACCAGTCTTAGGAAAATCCACTCTATATGACGGAAGAACCGGGGATTTATTCGATCAGCCCGTTACAGTTGGATACATTTACATGTTAAAACTAATTCACTTGGTGGAAGACAAAATTCATGCCAGAGCAACCGGGCCTTATTCTTTAATCACTCAACAGCCACTTGGTGGTAAAGCACAGCTTGGAGGCCAGAGATTTGGCGAAATGGAAGTATGGGCCTTAGAGGCCTACAGCGCAGCCCACAACTTAAGGGAAATGCTCACCATAAAATCAGATGACGAAATAGGCCGAGTAAAAACATACGAAGCGATTGTAAAAGGTGAGGACGTAGCTCAACCAGGAATACCACAATCTTTCCATGTCCTCATGAAAGAACTGCAAAGCTTAGTATTGTCAATCGAACTTGAGAATGACAGCGCACCGGAAGACCGAGGGTTATCAACAGAAGATACTCTATTTGCAGATCCTGCTGAAATCTCAGACCCATTAGCACTCCTAGAAGGGGCTCTAAATATAGATGGCAGCGATTCTGACGAGGAAAAAGTTGAGCAGGAATCCGCGCCTGAAAATTCAGAATCTTTAGAAGATGACCGGCCAGTGCCCGGGGGAGAAGACTAAAAAAAGTAACTGCACAAATTTCTTAAATGGAACGGAGAATTTGAAATGGCTCAACCTGGAAACGATTTCGACGCAATATCAATTTCGCTAGCATCTCCTAACGATGTCCAAAGATGGTCATGGGGAGAAGTAACTAAACCTGAGACAATTAACTACAGGACTTTAAGGCCTGAAAAAGATGGTTTGTTCTGCGAAAGAATTTTTGGTCCAACGAAAGACTGGGAATGCTACTGTGGAAAATACAAAAAGATTAGGTTCAGAGGTGTCACATGTGACCGTTGTGGGGTAGAAGTTGCTAGGTCAAAGGTTAGAAGAGAAAGGATGGGACATATTGAACTTGCCGCACCGGTTGCTCACATATGGTTTTCCAAAGGAACTCCAAGCCGTCTCGGTCTGTTATTAGATTTATCTCCGAGAAATTTGGACAGGGTACTGTACTTTGCGCAATATTTAGTAACAGATGTGGATCAAGAATTAAAAGGTCAATTGCTCGAGCAGCTACATTCCAATCTGGAAGAAAAAACTCTTGAAAAGGAATCGAAAATTCAGACTGATGAGAACAGTCTGACCGAAGAATATGAAAAACAAATTGAGTCTCTGAAAGCTCCTATAGCAGATGAGGAAGAGGCCCCAACGGATGAATCAGTAGAAACTTTGGCGAAAATAGAAGAACTCGAAAAAGAACGGGATCAGAAAATCGCTGAGATTGTAAACGATATTAACGAAGAATTTGAAGAAATACTAAATAATATCGAAGGCCAGATTTCTTCTCTTGAAGAAATTGAGGTGACTAGATTATTAACTGAAACCCAATATAGAGATAATCGAGATAACTTCCCTGGAGTTTTCCAGGCAGGAATGGGGGCAGAATCCGTATTATACGTCCTGCAAAACCATATCGATCTTGATGAAGTAAGAGATGAACTTCAGGAGGAGATGCAATCTACCTCAGGCCAAAGAAGGAAAAAAGCGATCAAGCGACTTCGGGTTGTCGAATCCTTCAGAAAAAGTACAAACAAACCCGAATGGATGATACTCACCAATCTACCGGTTCTACCTCCCGACCTAAGGCCCATGGTGCAATTGGATGGTGGTCGATTTGCAACCAGTGACCTGAATGACCTATATAGAAGGGTCATAAACCGAAACAATAGGCTAAGCAGACTGATTGAATTACAAGCACCTGAGATTATCATAAGAAACGAAAAGCGCATGTTGCAAGAGTCAGTAGACGCTTTAATTGATAATGGAAGAAGAGGTAGAGCTGTAGCAGGCAGCCATAACCACAAGTTAAAATCCCTGTCTGATCTTTTACGGGGTAAGCAGGGCCGCTTCAGACAAAACCTACTCGGCAAACGTGTTGATTACAGCGGAAGGTCCGTGATCATCGCCGGGCCTGAATTAAAGCTCCATCAGTGCGGTTTACCTAGGCGTATGGCCTTAGAATTATTCAAACCTTTTGTGATGCATCGTCTAGTTCTAAAAGGCTATGCCCACAACATAAGAAGTGCCAAAAGGTTAGCGGAGCGTAACCGATCCGAAGTTTGGGAAATACTAGGAGACGTCGTGAAAGAACGACCTGTCTTACTAAATCGGGCTCCTACTCTTCATAGACTTGGAATCCAAGCATTTGAACCAGTACTGATAGAGGGTAGCGCTATAAGGGTCCACCCATTGGTGTGCACTGCCTTCAACGCAGATTTTGACGGAGACCAGATGGCAGTACATGTACCTCTGTCAAGGATAGCTGTCCTCGAGGCCAGAAAACTAATGTTGAGTACATTCAACATGCTAGCCCCTAGTTCAGGAGAACCTATCGTCACCCCGTCTCTGGATATGGTGCTCGGATGCTACTACATGACGTCAATCGATGAAAATGCCCACGGAATAGGAAAAAGGTTCAGCAATTTTGATGATGCCATACTGGCCCATGAGGTAGGTGCAATCGACCTAAGGGCTCCCATACACGCTAGAAATGGGTCGGGCGACTTAATCGACACAACGGTAGGGCGAATTTTGTTCAACGGTGTATTGCCTGAAAACCTACCTTACGTAAACGAAGAAGTAGAAAGAAATAAGTTAAAAGAAATAACTGGACACTGTTTCCGACTACTTGGAAACGAAGAGGCGGCCGTAGTTTTAGATGACATAAAGAATCTAGGATTCAAAAATTCCTCCAAATCGGGTGTATCCATTGCCATAAATGACGTAAAAGTATCGACTAAGAAATCAGGGATAGTCAGTGAGGCTGAAGTGGCGGTCAGCCAACTTGAAGAACAATACATGGACGGTTTGATAACTGAAGATGAACGCTACAATGCGACTGTCAGAATATGGACCGATGCCAATGACAAATTGACCCAGGTCATCGCTGAAGATCTACCTAATTATGGTGGAATCTATATGATGGCTAATTCTGGAGCAAAAGGCAACATAGCCCAAATCAGACAGATGGCAGGGATGAGAGGTTTAATGTCAAACCCACGAGGTAGGATTATTGATAGACCCATTAAATCGAACTTCAGGGAAGGCCTGACCGTGTTAGAGTATTTCATATCCACACATGGAGCCAGAAAAGGATTGGCTGACACCGCCTTAAGAACAGCTGATAGCGGTTATCTCACCAGGAGACTTATTGATGTAGCGCAAGAAGTAATCATCACTATAGAGGACTGCGGTGTCAGTAACGGTGTCACCGTAGAAGATTATCAGGATGACACTCTTAAAGATTTATTCTACGATCGAATAAAATACAGATATACAGCCAATCCAATCGCTAACCCAGAAACCGGTGAAGTAATAATAGATGCTAACCAACCATTGAGGGAAGATGACATTGAAGTTCTAAGAGATGCGGAGATTACAGTTGTGGAGGTCAGATCACCTCTGTCGTGCCAAGCTGAAAAAGGACTTTGCAAAATGTGCTATGGCCTTTCACTGGCTAATTTACAACCAATAATGATTGGAGACGCAGTAGGAATAATAGCTGCACAAAGTATCGGTGAACCGGGCACCCAATTGACTATGCGTACCTTTCATACGGGTGGCGTAGCTGGTGCTGATATTACAAGTGGTTTGCCCAGGGTAGAGGAATTGTTTGAAGCAAGATCTCCAAGGGGCGCTGCAGTTCTATCAGAGATATCAGGAAAAGCTGAAATTATTGAAACTCCAGAAGGTCGCACAGCCCGAATAATTAATTCTGAGGAACTCATCGACGAATATACTTTGGAAGGCTACAAGGCCTTAGTAAAGAACGGAACCACCGTCATAATAGGTACACCAATAGCCGAGTCAAAGGACTCAAACGACGATTCAATGATTCACGCCCGGAATTCAGGCACCGTGGGGATTGACGGCAATATAATAACGATAACATGGACAGACGAAGAGCAAAGAGAATATTCAATTCCAGCAGCCTCGCACATAGAAATAAATGCTGGAGATGAAGTTGAAGCAGGGGATGCAATCACAGCAGGACCAAAAAACCCTCAGCAAATTTTGGAAATACAAGGAAGGGAAGCAGTCCAATCCTATTTAATTGAGGAAGTTCAAAAAGTATACCGCTCCCAAGGTGTACCAATTCATGATAAACATATAGAAACGATAATTCGACAGATGTTACGGAGAGTACAAATCAATGAGGCTGGTGATACAGAGTTCCTACCAGGTGATCCAATGGATAGAAAGGAATTTGAAGAAAAAAACGGCGAAGTTATAGCCGAAGGGGGCGATCCAGCTACCGCAGTCCCCATATTGTTAGGTATCACGCGAGCCTCACTCCATATGGACAGTTTCCTAGCTGCTGCCTCATTCCAAGAAACTACGAGAGTGCTGACTGAGTCAGCAGTTACTGGAAGGAGGGATGTGCTATCTGGATTAAAAGAAAATGTTATTATCGGGAGGCTTATACCAGCGCGATATGACATAACTGAGGAAGGCCGCGAAAAATTAGGGGTTGCTGAATTAGACAAAATGTTTGATATGGAAGGGCTCCCTGAATCCCCTCCTCCTCCTGCCTTGGAGGATGGTTCAGAAATATCTATCCTAGACACTGACATCTCCACCATGGAGGAGCCACAAGAGTTACTGTAAAAATAGATTCGATCTAATTGACAAACCAGTCCCTGCCATGGTTTTATGGGACTGTTAAAAACTGAAAACAAAAATGGTACAAGTGCCCTTCAGGGTTTAAAAGAGGAAGTCGGTCAAAATCCGACACTGTCCCGCAACGGTAGGCTTAAAAAGCAAGTCCGGTCAACCACTAAGTGCCACTATCTAGGTCTTCGCGGAAAGGCCGGGTTGAGCTAATGACTTTCCCCGCCGGCCCACAGAGATGTGGGCTTTTTATTTTCCTGCTATAGATCTTAGAAAATTTTATAGCGAGGAAAATAACTTGATTAGACCCGTTTTTCTATTATTGACTTTATCCCTGACATTAATTCTAAGTACAGTTTCTTGTACCAACGGAGCTGTTCCTGAAAGCCCTAAGCTTGCCTCCCCTGCCCCAACGCCAATACCTATTCCTACTAAATTCTACTCTCAAACAATGCCGGCAACTCCTTTGCCCGCCCCAACACCCTTGGTAAATACGGAAGAAATAACTTCTCCTATAAACGAAAATGTAGGAAAAGTTGTCCATGACACCCTACCCGTAGAGAAATCCTCTGAAAAGATCTTTGTGAAATTTCCTCTAACAATCCTAGACAGGGAAGAAAAGCCATTAACATTCACAGAACCGCCTGAACGAATAGTTGTCTATGATGCCGCAGCAGTAGAAACCATTTTTGCAATTGGTCAAGGACACAGAATTATCGGTACCCACAGCTGGGTATCATACCCTGAAGAATCAGAAAAAATTGAGAAGGTAGGAGACGCCTTCAATATGGATATTGAACGTATTGTGGCCTTGGATCCTGATTTAGTATTTTTATTCTATCCAACCTTTAAACAAGAGTTAGAAAAAGCCGGATTAAAAGTTCTCTTGCTGGAATCAGTTGACGATGACTTAAGAAAAATGGCAAATACTTTCAGAATTTGGGGACAAATCACAAATGCTCCCAACGAAGCGGAACTATTGGCAAAAGATTTCGAAAATAGGGTCATGCAAATTGAATCTATTTTAGCTCCTTACGATTCTGGTCCATCAGTTTTCCAAGACGTAGGCGATCTTTGGACCCCGGGTGATAACACCCTCATGGGAAGTGTATTCAACTTGCTGAAACTCCAGAATATAAGCCATGACGTGGCGAACTACGGTCAACTAAGTCCTGAAGTGATAATTGATAGAAATCCTCAAATCCTTATCAGTTCGAATCCAGATTCAATTTACCAAAACTCTGCCTTCCAAGAGTTATTGCCAGTCAAAAACAATTCTATTTTCAAATCAAACGACGATTACCTTAGTATATCTGGACCAAGGTTTATATTAGGGGTAGAAGAACTCGCACTTGAATTTTACCCAGGGCTTTTCAAATAAGACCCATGTCAGATAACTCTACCAGAGAATTGGTTTCCATCTATAAATATCCTTGGACTCATATAATTACAGGCATATTTATAGCTTTTATTTGTACCGTTGTCGCAGTCGCCATTGGCTCCGTATATATACCTGTCACATCAGTAATTACTATCATCTTTTCAAAATTGGATGTTTTTCAACAACAAGAACAAATAAGCTCATCGTGGCACACAATAATCTGGAACATTCGTTTCCCAAGGGTTGTTCTCGCTCTCCTAGTAGGTGCCTCTCTCGGCATTTCTGGAGCAACGTATCAAGGTCTCTTTAAAAATCCTCTGGCGGATCCATATCTCATAGGAGTAGCATCAGGAGCTTCACTTGGAGCTACGATAGTCTTCCTCACTGGAGTACCATTTACATACGGATATTTTAGCTTTCTGCCTTTGGCTTCATTTTGCGGGGGACTGGCTGCAGTTTGTTTGGCTTACCTAATTTCCATCAAGTCGGGCGACACTCAATTATCTACCCTCCTATTAGCAGGCATAGCAATAGGAGCTTTTGCCACCGCAATAACAGGAATCCTCATGCTGAGCAGTGATCCTGATTTGAGACCCCTATTGAGCTGGCTTATGGGAGGATTTATAAGAGCCCAATGGTCTCATTCTATATTGATAATTCCCTATATGACCATAGGAATAATATTTATTTTAGGTTACAGCCGTGTCCTAAACACAATGCAACTTGAAGAATATTACTCTGAATCGTTGGGAGTGGACGTGGAGAAAGCTAAGAGAGTGCTAATAATATCCGCTACCCTGATGACCGCAGTTGCTGTCTCATTTAGCGGCCTAATTGGATTTGTAGGATTGGTAGCTCCTCATGTAGTAAGACTGCTATGGGGCACAGATTATAGAACTATTTTACCGCTTTCAGGAATAGCCGGTGCCACATTCTTAGTTATTGCCGACCTAGCAGCTAGGACAGTGGTAAGTCCAGTTGAATTACCAGTTGGAATAATAACAGCGTTAGTAGGATCTCCTTTTTTCGTTTACCTGTTACTCAAGGCTAAAAGAAGGGCGGGAAATGGCTATTAACATAAAAGACGTTTCATTCAATTATGGATCCCCGCAGATAATAAAAGGGATTAATTTGTATCTAAAGCCAGGGCAATTAGTTTCTTTAGTAGGCCCCAACGGAGCTGGAAAAACCACCCTTCTGAAGCTAATTTGCGGGACTTTAAAACCTACCACGGGTGAAATATATATACAGGATCGACCAGGGGAGACTTTTACAAAAAAGGAAAGAGCATCCAAAGTATCATTAGTTCCTCAAAACCCGAAACTACCGGAAGAAATGAAGGTTTCAGATTTTGTAATGCTGGGGCGCAATCCTCATCTGGGACTACTTGAATGGGAATCGGCAAAAGATTTTCAAGTTGCCGGCGAAGCAATTCAGCTAACAGAGATAGGTCACCTATTAGAAAGAAAATTAGGTGAAATTTCTGGTGGGGAAAGACAAAGAGTCATGCTAGCTCTGGCGATGACACAGGGCTCACCAATAATGCTCCTAGATGAACCAACTGCTAGCTTGGATATATCGCATCAAATGAAAGTAATGAAGTTGATAAAAAAAATACATGGTCAAAGGCGATTAAATGCAGTAACCGTTTTGGCTATTCATGATTTGAATATCGCTGCTCAATTTAGCGATCGCGTTATCCTATTTTCAGAAGGTAATGTAGCAATAGATGGAACCCCGAAACAAGTGTTGACAAAAGACAACATTAAAGAAATATACGGTTCACAGGTAACAGTAATGAGTCATCCTGAACATGGGTCCCCTCTAATAATTTCCTAGACCAGTTTTTATTCCAAATTTCCTTGCCCTTTGTATTCTTTAGCCTTGTTAAGATAAATGTCAGCTGTTTCTTCCTGGAGATCTATATGCTTTTGTTGCACCTCCCCTCTCACTCTTCCTGGCATACCCACAGCAATGGATTTTTCTGGTATATCCATATTTTCCAGTAACATAGCCCCCGACCCCACAATACTATTCTTACCAATAATAACCCCATCGTTTATTATAGATCCATTCCCGATAAGTGATAGGTTGCCAATATATTTAGCGTGACACATGACTCTGTGTCCTATCGTAACGTAGTCCCCTATTTCAATATCATCATCCCCATGGACCACCGAATTATCCTGAATGTTTGTGTATTTCCCTATTGTCACCTTCCCACTATCCCCTCTGATGACAGTTCCAGGCCATATACTAGATCCTTCCCCTATTTCAACATCCCCAACAACATAGGCGGCTTCACTAATAAAAGCACTCGGGTGCACTAACGGCTTTTTATCTCCTAGATTTCTAATCAAGATGTCCTCCATTAATTGTAAACTGGTAGAATAAAATCACTAATTAAGTATCGACTACAGCCAATTCTCTAATTATTATGTCAAATAAATATGCTCCGGTGTTTATTAATTCCACCCATTTCACTTCGATAGCATTGATTATCTTGGTTTTTTTGTTTTTATCTTGTACTGGAGAATCTAATACAACTACCATCGTAATTCCAATGGAGAGTTCTATTCCCACGTCAGAAGCAACCCCTAAACAGCCAAAACAGAACTACACTCCTCCCTTAACAAAATCTATAACTCCGACGGCAACTCCAGAAGTAGAAGCCCTTTTCCTATATAGTCGTGGACTAAATCTTTTTAGGGCGGAAAAATTTATTGAATCTGTTAACGCTTTCTCCACCTTAATAAAAAGAATGCCCAATCTTGCTATAGCCTACAAATCTAGAGCAGCAGCCTACTACCACATGGAAAAATTCGAGCTAGCCAAGAAAGATATAGAACAAGCACTTCTATTAGATGTGGATTTGGGAGGGGCCTATCTATATCTAGGTTTAATCCACAAAAAAGAAGGAGATATTGAACTAGCACAAAAAAACCTGCAGATGGCTGTCAATTTGATTCACCCCATCAGGGAAACTGAAGAACTAAGAATAGCTGAATCAGCCCTAGGAAACCTAAATAAATAAGTCCAATTTCATTTATATATCTAAATAAATATTCAGCGAATCGACAAGATTAAATCGCCTTCCGATATTTGATCCCCTTCTCGAGCCTTTACATCAACAACAGTGCCTTCAACATTTGATTGAAGAGTCTGCTGCATTTTCATCGATTCCAAAATTATTATGTCTTGCCCAACTACCAATTTTTCTCCAATACTGACCAATATTGAAATTATCGTGCCGGGCATAGGGCTGTTAAATTGTGTCAAACTATTGTTTTTATTTTCCGGATCACGCATTACATCCGAAGTAGTTAAACTGAATTCGGACGTAAAAGAAGAATTATCTAATTTGACTTCAAATCTTTCTCCATCCACTAATACCACAGCAGGATCAGAGTCCATATCCTGTATCTCCACCGTATACCAATGGTTTCCTATCCGGATCTTCATCTAATTCCCCACCAAAGATATGAAAACACCTGCTATTACCGCAGATCCTATAACTCCTGCTACATTTGGACCCATCGCATGCGACAGTAAAAAATTATCTGGGTTAGCTTGTTGCCCAAGATGATGTGAAATACGAGCCGCCATTGGTACTGCTGAGACACCTGCTGACCCTATAAGTGGATTTATCTTTTCTTTAAGAAATAGGTTCATAATTTTTGCAAATAGTATGCCCCCAACAGTACCGCAGGAAAAAGCCAGAAATCCAAGAACCAGTATCACGATAGTTTGCCAATCGAATACTCTCTCAGCCGTAAGTTGAGTTCCTACGGTGATCATTAAAAATATTGTAGCTATATTCAAAATCTCATTGGTAGCAGATCTAGTCAATCTAGGCACTACTCCACTTTCCCGAAAAAGATTACCTATCATGAACATAGCTATCAGAGGAGCTGACTTGGGAACTACCAATATAATAATAATGAGAGCCACATTAGGGAAAATCAATTTCTCAAGCTTTGACACCTCCCTAAGGGGTCGCATGATTATTTGCCTCTCTTTCTCGGTGGTAAAAAGTTTCATTAAGGGTGGTTGTATGAAAGCTACAGCGGCCATGTATGAGTAGGCTATAACGGCAGTAATACCCAAAAGGTCTGGTGCCAGCCGAGCAGATAAAAATATGGTTGTTGGGCCATCTGCTCCCCCAATAATTCCAATTGATGCAGCCTCTTCAATACCAAAGTTCATTCCTAGTGACCCTGCGAATAATGCTCCCCAAAAGGCCATGAAAATGCCAATCTGAGCTGCCGCTCCTAGAAGTAACGTCTTGGGATTGGCAATTACAGGACCAAAATCAGTCAAAGCACCAATTCCGAGGAAAATGATAGGAGGCAATAAATTCCAATAAGACAATCCATAGTGAAAAAATATACCGAAAATCCCTGCCGTTTGATTCAGAGAATCTGGATTAGGAGGTTCCAGTAGGCCTGTCAAAGGCATATTTGCAGCAATTATTCCCAATCCTATAGGCAGCAACTCGTATGGCTCCCAACCTTTCTTTATCGCAAGATATATGAAAGAGATACCAACGCATATCATGACTGCATCCCGCCAGTCTATGTTGGCTAGTCCTGTAGTTTTTATAAAGTCCAGAAGTTGTTCAATCACCTCTAAACACCATTACCAATGAGAAGCAATTTATTAAATCTCAGAATCTACCTCACTTTCATAACGGTTGCCTGTCAGATAGGCCACTGCCACCGCCGCAGCTTTCGCCTTTCGCAGGGACTCGTCTTTCTGATCTTCCGAAGGAAGCACACCTGGAGGATTTATCTTGTTGGAGACATATCTGCTTAGAAATATTGAAGATATCAACAGGAACAGCAATAAAAAAGACGTGCCCATACCAATAACTGTGAGGTAGACACCTTGTGTTAGTATCGATTGGTCGATGACATTTTCACCATTTATGCTAGGATCGTATTCCTAAGGATTTTACACCATTATTGTTGTTCTGTAGGAAATTGAGGAAAAGTTCTGATGCTTAGTCCAACTTATGATAGAAAACATTATTAAAGCAGCTGTCCTAAATAGCCAAATTTATCCTAAATTCCGTAACCATCCAGAACTGGTGGCTGAATCACTAGGAACGGTGGCACTTACAGCCGTTTCAAGTGCTGTTTACCTAAAGTATAAAGGCAGTGGGATCAATCCAGAAAGCGATTTCTCCACGCTGCAAATGATGCTGGTAGCCTTTTCCACAATTTTTGTAGGTATGATGTTGTGGTCATTCATAAACAACACATTGTGTGGCCTTCTAGGCGGTGCAGCAGAATTCAGGGATACGATTCGCAGTACAGGAATAGCATATGGTCCAGGGATTTGCTTAGTATTTGCAACAATCCCAATTGTTGGTGACTACATATTGTTAGGATCTTTGTTATGGCTATTCGCGACTGTAACCAACGGAGTTAAAGAAACCCACAACATAACTTTATTAAGAGCAATTATTCCCTCGTTTATAGGATGGTTTGTATCGTGGCTATTACTCCCCTGGTTAATGATAATAGGCCCATATTTCACAAATCCGATGCTCGATTAAAGATCCGGTACGTATTTGTTTAATATCCCCCATCGGTGCGATAACAGCTGTCTCGTATTATGAAAAAGTGCAGTCTCCACACTAGCCTCATCCATATCTTTCAGCTCTGCAATTTTTTTCGTGATGGATCTTAAATAGTGTGGTTCTGTCCAATTATCTCTGTTCTTTTTGAACGGCTGAGGGGCAGAATCGGTCTCTATCACTATATTAGCAATTGGTATCTTTGATACTACTTCCTGAAGATGTGGTAGACGAAATATAGGTCTAGCAATGGATATATAAAACCCTAAATCTATAATCTCTTTAGCTTCCTTTATAGTACCTTGAAAGTAATGCATAACACCGCCGACTTCATACCCTTTCTCCTCTTTTAAAACTCTAAAACAATCCTGATGGGCCCCACGACTATGAAAAATTATCGGCAGATCCAGTTCACGAGCAATGTTTATTTGTTCTCTGAATGCAGGAAATTGCCAGGCCCTGTCAGGCATTCCTTCCATATAATCCAAACCGATCTCACTCATTACTACCACTTTTTCCTCTTTTATAGCCAAATTTCTTAATTCCATGTAATCCTCCCCCGTAAGAGGTTTTACGATATCCATAGGATGGACTCCCACTCCAGCAAAGAAAGAGTTAAACCTTCGTGATAAATCAACTGCCCGCGCAGATGACTCAACAGTCGTTCCTGCACATATAACAAAGCCAACTCCCACGGAGTGAGCTCGGTCCAATATTAATGGAATTTCGCAATCTGGAAAGGAATCCAGATGGACATGGGTATCAATTAGCATATGAAAGAATTAATAATGTGATTTCATACATCAACACTGTTGATTATACTACTTGTATAACTAATGCATAAATAGCCTAGTGATTAATTTGGTTAATAAATTTCACAAAGACAAATTCCTGGTATCAAAAGGGATTGTAGGAATTATTTTGATAATTCTCTCATTTGGATGCTCAAACGAATCTTATCAATCTAAATCGGAATTAACCCCCTTCCAAACTCAGCCTACCGTACAAAAATTGGCTAGTTCATTTCCTCAAGAAAAAGAAGCGAGGCCAACCCCTCATCTCGAAGCGACTGCGTCTCCCAACACACAATATATTACTCCGATACCGAGTAATAATTCACCTTTTATCAAGAGCCCTCCAACCATCAACCATTTGCAAAATGCAATGAATGCTCCGCTATCAGGTAAAAAAGGCGGAACTCTCAAATTAGCTTCAAAGGATTATTTCCAATCGCTAGATCCGCATCAAAATTATTCGGCAGCGTTTTCAACGTGGGGTATAGGAATAATATATCAGCGACTTTTGAAATTCAGCAGTGGCCCAAATATTAGCTTACCTTCAAAAGCTACAGAATGCGAAATATGCAAATCTTGGGAAATGCTAGACAGTAAAACATTTATGTTTGAAATTGACACGGAAAATATATGGAAAACTAGTTCCTCAAACTTATCAAATATATCGGCGGTGGATGTGAAGTTCAGTTTAGACCGTCAAATTCACATGGAAAGCCAAAATTCCAACCGTTTTCATATGATCCGTAGCGTGGAAATAAAGCCTGAAAACCATATCCAAATTAATTTGCATGCACCGGATGCTGATTTATTTATAGCTCTGGCAGATGGAAGGTCTAAATTATTATCAAAATCAAATGTGGAGAACTACCAATTTATAGATCCTGCCAACCTTGCCGGGTCTGGTCCGTGGAAGCTTTCAAAATTAAAAGATTCCTATTCATCAGTGGAGAATACCTATTCAGCTCCAAACATTCCATATTTAGATGCAATAGAGTTTCATATTCTTCCAGATTCTCAAACAAGATTAAGTGCCTATAGTGTAGGTTTGATAGATGTCTACAACATAGATGATCCCTCGTCGAATGTAGACATAACGTTTATAGAACCAAATCCAGGACAAGGTTTTGAGATAGCATTTAACACCGGAATACCTCCCTTTAATGATGACCACTTAAGATCTTTAGCTCGAGCCACCATAGATCCGGATGAGATAATACGGCGCGCCTGGAGTGGAAACGCATTTTTTTCTTTGGGCTTTTCTACAAACGATGCCTCATGGATACCAGAAGACTCAATATGGAAATCACACTTCTTTCCTTTTAAAAAACGTGAACATCTAAATAAGACCATCCCAATAAACATCACTGTTAGCCATTTTGGTCCACAATTCACCAAAAGCGTAGAAATAGTTGCTGATCAGCTTGAATTAATTGGATTCGACCCATTGATAAACTACGTTAACCGAAGAGAATATACAAAGGTTACACGGAATCAAGACGATTTCCATGCATTGATGGGACCAACATTTCCTCATTCATCGACAAATGGTTATGTTATACCCGTTTTACACAGCAAGGGTTTATGGAATACTACAAACCATGTGGATGTAAAGCTGGACGAACTAATAGAGGCCCAATCACAAGAATATTTTTCCCCCAAACGATCCAAAATCATAAAGGAAATTAACACACATCTACTAGAAAAATCCTATAGATTTATGCCTGCAACTCAAGAAAATTTGTGGGCTTGGACACAAGATCTGGAAAATATGTATCCGAATTTTTCTGGGTTCGAATATACTCACTGGGAAAAAGTATGGCTAGATCGCTAAATCAGTCCTTTGTTGATAGAGCATCCTCAAGGGCCGACCATGCGAGTAAAGCACACTTGATCCTAACCGGGAAATGCCTAACACTTATCAACGCTGAGAGCTCCCCTATAAATTCCTGGTCGACATCTTGATCAATTGATTGCCTCATTGTTTCGACAAATCTTATAGATAAGGCAGAAGCTTCGTCGATGGTTAAACCTTTTACTGATTCAGACAATAAGGATCCAGAAGCCATATTTATAGCGCATCCATCACCAGCAAACTGTACTCTCTCAATTTGATGCTCACCTGACAAACCTATTTGAAAATGAACCTCGTCACCACAAAAAGGATTTACAGCATCTCCCGATAGGTCGTAACTTTCAATAGGTGAAACATTCCGAGGATTTCTACAATGATCAAGGATAACCCTATCCCTATAAATGTCATCAATACTACTTAGGTCCATCCCTAAAATACCTCAGTGCTTCTGTTACACCATCTACTAAAATATCTACCTCTTTTTTCGTGTTGTACAAGTAAAAACTTGCTCTTGAAGTTGCAGCAACCCCCAGACTCCTCACCAATGGCATCGCACAGTGATGACCAGTCCTAACAGCAATGCCTATCCTATCGAGAAATGTACCTAGGTCATGGGGATGGACATCCGGAGTATTAAAAGAAAATACTCCACCCCTGATATTTGGATCATCTGGCCCAAATAAATCCAGTCCTTCTAAATCTGCCTTCCTAAACCTATCTAAAGCATAGGCAGTCAAATCCTTCTCATGCTCCCTGACATTTCCCATACCCAAAGCATTCAGATAATCCACTGCACTACCAAGGGCTATCGAATCAGCTATGTTAGGAGTTCCTGCTTCAAATTTCATAGGTAGGTCTGCCCAAGAAGCCTTTTCATAAGATACCTCCAACACCATTTCACCACCAGTAAGGAAAGGTTCCATTGACTCAAGGATTTCCTCCTTGACATACAGGGCCCCTATACCAGTCGGACCTAACATTTTATGGCCAGAGAACGCCAAAAAATCGCAGTTCAATTCCTGAACATCAGTGGGCATATGAGGAACACTCTGAGCTCCATCTACTAAAATCTTTGCTCCCAATTTATGAGCTTCTTCTGCCAATTCTTTAATAGGGTTGATCGTGCCAAGAGCATTTGACATGTGAACAGCTGACACAAGAACCGTTCTTTCCGTTATCAACTCCTTCACTCGATCCATGTCCAAAGTTCCGTTCTCCAACATTGGAATGAATTTTATAACCGCATTTTTCCTTCGTGCCAATTCTTGCCATGGAACCAAATTACTATGATGCTCCATCGGGGTTAGCAAAATTTCATCACCTTCATGAACATTCTTTTCCCCCCATGAGTAAGCCACAAGGTTTAAGCTTTCTGAGGCATTCCTTGTCCATATGACCAGATCCGAAGATTCTGAGTTAATAAAAGATGATACTTTTTCTCTAGCCTCCTCATATCTATCAGTGGCTTCCATACTTAACGTATGGACACCTCGGTGTACATTAGCGTTAAAATTTTCATAATACTCAACCAATGCATCAATAACTTGACGAGGTTTTTGGCTAGTCGCCGCATTATCAAGATAGACTAAAGGTTTGCCAAAAATTTCCTTAGTTAGTATTGGAAAGTCCAATCTTATTTTTTCAACATCAAACATTAATTCATACACTCCGCGAAATTCATATCAACGTTAATCTATATCTGCAATTTAATGAATTCAGTTCTTCGAGCTAGGTCAGATACCGTAATCGCCGACAGAACCCCATATATTGCATCTTCCACCGTGATCCATATTTCCTTCTGAGCACAATAGGGCGAGTGCACACAAAACCCATCATCATCCAAGCAATTGATTAAATTATCCTTACCATCCAAAACTTCCATCACGGAACTTAATTGAATTGTGTCAGGATCAACCGCCAGTTCATGTCCCCCATGTGGTCCTCTCGTACTCTTAACAAGTCCGGCTTTTTTTAGTGAGTGCAATACCTGAGCTAAATACGCATTAGGAATAGCTGTTCTTTCTGAAATTTCTGCCGATCTCAATGACTTCCCATCAGAACCATACATCGCCAAATCTACTAGCGCTCTTACTCCATAATCAACTTTAATAGGCACATGCATAGTTCACCTCACCTTATGAAAGTAACTACTCGGTAGATACGACCTCATTTCCGTCTTGAATCGCAGAATGAAGAGTGTGCCAAGCAAGGGTGGCACATTTTATTCTTGCCGGATATTGTGAAACTCCCTTCAATATTTCCAGATCCCCCAACAGCTCAGAATCGTATGACTCTCCCGGTGCCCTAGTGATCATTTTTCGAAATGCTTCAAATAATTTCTCAGCGTGCTCGACGGTCTTACCTTTCAACTCCTCTGTCATCATAGATGCTGAAGACTTAGATATAGCACATCCCACCCCATTGAATGCTACATCAGAAACCACACCATCTTCTAGGAATAATTGAAGCGTTACCTGGTCACCACAGAGTGGATTAAATCCATCTGCTGTGGCGGTAGGGTCCTCTAGCTCGCCAAAATTACGAGGTCTCCGATTGTGATCCATTACGATTTCTTGATATAAATCTTCTAGATCATGCATTCTAAAATTCAAACCTATGACTGGGCAAAGATGTAAGAAAAGCCTCTTCCAGATAAGCCCTAAGCTCTTCGATTTCGACTTTGTCGATTACTTCGCCAGCAAACCCGTATATTATTAGTCGGCTTGCAGTCTCAAGATCCACTCCTCTACTTCTCATATAAAAAACCGTATCTGCATCTATATTCCCAGCTGTGGCACCATGAGCACACTTAACATCATCAGCATAAATGAAAAGGGCTGGTTTGCTATCCACTTCAGCATCTGGTGACAAAATCAAATTTTTATCTGATTGGATAGAGTCGGTTTTCTGTGCTTCTTTCCTAACAAGAACAGTTCCACCAAACACAGCCCTAGATTTACCATCCAATATTCCTTTGTAAAACAGATTACTCTGACAATGTGGTTTCAAATGGTCAATATTTATGAAATTATCCATATGCTGATTCCCACTGGTAAAATACAACCCTTGCAAATCACAGGAAGCATTTTCTCCGTCGACCAACACATTCAAGTCATAACGTCCAATTCCGGAACCCCTGAAAAACGCTCTTGAATTAAATCTACCACCAGTACCTATCTTTACTCTCCCATACCCGACATCGTATGTGTGATCTGTCTCACTCATAAGACGGTAGTGATTTACGGTCGAGCCTTCACCTACATATATTTCGGACACGGAATTAGTCAATGTATTATCTTCACCACCACCTACATAATTTTCTATTACATTGACAGATGATTTTTTGCCTGAGGTGACCAAAACGCGAGGATGGTTTACCGTGCCTGGCACGCCTTGGTTGAAAAAAATCAAATTGATCACTAATCCAGAATTCTCTCCATCTGGGACCGAGATAATTGACCCATCAGACATAAAGGCACTATTCCAGGCAGCAAAGCCATCATCTGAGTAGTCCATGATTCCGCCTATTGATTCAACAATATCCTGTGGAAAGTCATCCGATGCTATGTTGGAAACTTGTATTGCTGGGGAGGTGTCAGAAGAGAAAGTTCCTTGGTATTGCCCATTAACAAAAACTACGTTAAGCCATGAATCATGCCAAGGAGCAGCCTTCTTGATGGTATCCAAATCAACTTCCTCAAATGTAGCCAATGAATATTGAGGCTCTGCAATTGGTCTGGCGCTAGTGTATTTCCATTTCTCATTGCCTTTCCTATGCACTGGCAATCCAATCTGCTTGAATATAAGCATGGCTTCATTTCTGAATTCGGAAGACCATTCAGGTAGAGTAGCGCAAAGGTCTTGGAAATCTTCTTGGTATTGATCGGCAATCGTGATGGTGTCTTGCATTAAGAGTTGACCTCTTCACCTACAGACTCTCTCACCCATTCATAACCTTTTTCTTCAAGTTCCAGTGCCAATTTACTATCACCTGATCGTACTATCCGACCATCTACCAATACATGTACAAAATCAGGGGTAATGTAATCTAAAATACGTTGATAATGCGTCACAATCAAAACAGATTTCTCAGGACTCTTAAATACATTTACACCGTGCGATACGATTCGAAGGGCGTCTATGTCCAGGCCAGAGTCTGTTTCATCCAGTAATGCTAAAGAAGGATCCAAAAGAGCCAATTGAAGAATTTCATTACGCTTCTTTTCGCCTCCTGAAAATCCTTCATTCACTGAACGCTTCACTAGATCAGGGTCCATTTCAACTAAATTTCGTTTTTCTTCAAGTAGTTGATCAAATTCCCTCACACTAAGTTCATCTTCACCATTTTCTTTGCGAACAGCATCAATTGCGGATTTCAAAAACTGCCAAGTTCTAACACCAGGCAACTCAACAGGATACTGAAAAGCAAGAAATATTCCTGATCTAGCCCTTATTTCAGGTTCTACTTCAAGCAAACTCTGGCCTTTGTAAACAATATCGCCACCTGTGACACTATAGCCTGGCCGACCGGCTATAACATTAGCAAGAGTACTTTTACCTGAGCCGTTAGGCCCCATAATTGCATGGACCTCCCCTTCATGAATACTCAGATTTATTCCTTTAAGTATCTCGGTCTCTTCAACAGATACACGAAGATCTTTAACTTCAATCAATTTATCACTCTTTGACATTTAACCTACTGTGCCCTCCAAACTCACTCGCAACAATTGTGATGCCTCCATAGCAAATTCAAACGGAAGCTCCTTAAAAATACCGCGACAAAACCCATTAATTATCATGTAGTTTGATTCTTCCAAATCTATTCCTCTCTGTTGGAGATAGAAGAGCTGGTCATCATTCACCTTGGATGTAGTAGCCTCATGCCCCATTTGTGCTGTTGGATTACGCACCTCTATATATGGAACCGTATGAGCTCCACATTCATCACCAATCAGCAATGAATCGCATTGGGTGAAATTTCTAGCATTATCCGCACCTGGAAGTATGGAGACCTGTCCTCGATATGTATTTTCGGCCTTACCGGCGGATATACCCTTGGCAATAATGGTACTTTTAGTATTCTTGCCTACATGAATCATCTTTGTGCCCGTATCGGCTTGTTGATAGTTATTCACCAAGGCAACCGAATAAAACTCACCCACTGAATTATCTCCCTGAAGAATTACACTCGGGTATTTCCATGTTATGGCAGACCCAGTCTCAACTTGAGTCCAGGATATTTTAGAGTTTTCTCCTCTGGCAGCTCCTCGCTTAGTTACAAAATTGAATACTCCACCCTCACCATTTTTATCCCCCGGGTACCAATTTTGAAGGGTCGAATATTTTATCTCCGCATCCTTAAGGGCCACCAATTCAACGACGGCGGCATGCAATTGATGACTCTTCCTCATCGGTGCCGTACAACCTTCTAAATAACTCACGTAACTACCTTCGTCAGCAATAATCAACGTTCTTTCAAATTGACCTGAATCAGCCACATTAATTCTGAAATATGTCATCAATTCAATAGGGCACCGTACTCCTGGGGGCACATAGCAGAAGGAACCATCGCTGAATACGGCAGAATTGAGGGTAGCATAGAAGTTATCACTATACGGGACTACCGAACCCAAATATTTTTGCACCAGCTCTGGGTACTTTTGAACTGCTTCACTAATCGGGCAAAATATTACGCCGGCTTCCTTCAACATATCTTGATAAGTAGTAGCAACAGAGACGCTATCCAGCACGGCATCAACCGCCACTCCAGACAATTTCTTTTGCTCTTCAAGAGGAATACCTAATTTATCAAATGCCTCTAGAAGTTCCGGGTCAACTTCATCCAAGCTCTTTGGCGCATCATCACCCGATTTCGGGGCCGCATAATATATGATGTCCTGAAAATCGATCTCTTCGAAATTAACCTGCGCCCATTTAGGCGCGGCCTCATCCCCTTGATCTGTCCAATGCCGAAAAGCTTTTAATCGCCATTCCAACAACCATTCAGGTTCCTTTTTCTTTGCAGATATAAAACGGACGATATCTTCGTTCAAACCTTTTGGAGCGACATCAGACTCTATGTCTAATTCAAAGCCCCATTTATATTGAGAATCCTCAACCCCAGTTTGCCTAGATATAACCTTTTGATCAGCCATTCAGGACCTCTCCTTAACCAATTTCCTCATTTCACTAACCATTCACTTCACTGTGACATCAGACGAGCTATCACTTACCTAAAACCATCCAATGCTTTGTTGAGTTAATCAGTCAACAATACAGGATCAAATATAACATTTGCCGAATTAGGTGGTCAAAAACATCCGGACCCACCAATAAGAAAGTGGGTTTACCAAAACTCCAAACTTATATATATTCTACGCCAACCCCATTATTTGCACGATAACTTCCCTGCTCCCAACCATTTCACCTTTCATACCATCGAGTTCAACCATAAATATCCTCTGCCATTCACCAAGTGCCATTTTTCCTTCCACCACAGGAATCATCTCACTGGAACCAAGTGTTAAATGTTGGCAATGAGAATGCCCATTCGGACATTCATTCTCATGCATATGTACTGTTCGAACATCAAAGTCGTTGTGTCTGTATCGAGCGTCTTCGGAAGACAAACGTTCTAACATTTCCTTAAAATCTTCCAACAAAAGAGGTTCATTTTCTTGTATCACAATTGCGGAAGTGGTATGCCTAGAAAACACCACTAATATACCGTTTGAGATACCCGATCCTTTTAAAAATTCTGCCACTTCGTCAGTAATATCAATAAATTCTGGCGACGAATTGGATGCTACTTTCAGATCGCAAGTAAACACTTCCATTACCGAGCGCGAAACGCTCATATGCCTATCTACCTCTCACTGTAACTTAACACTATAGTTTTGCATTAATGATCATATTATAATCGATTGTTGATAACTCTACCTCAGTAGTTTCGAGTTATCAGAAAGTCTATTAATTCTTTAAATTCTGTGTCTGACTTTTCACTAAATCCGGCAGATTTTATGCCCTTATGGACCTGGAAAGCATAATTTTCTACGAGACCTTGGCAATAATCCATGGCTTTAGTGTCGTCTAAAATATCCAGAACACGAGACGTTTCATCTTCACTCAAATATTCTGACGAATACAGCGTTGAAATTTCCTTATCATACATTCCTTGCTTGGCCTCCCTGGCATGGATAATGGGCAAGGTATTTTTCCTCCTACGAATATCCGCACCAACCGGTTTGCCAGTAGCTTTACTTTCTCCCCATGTTCCCAAGATATCATCTCGGATTTGAAACATGAAGCCAAGAGCAGCTCCAATACACCTAAACAAATTCCCCACTTCATCGTTGCCAGAGCCGATTACAGCCCCCAAATGTACTGAAGACCTCAAAAGAGCACCAGTCTTACGAGAAATCATTTCCATGTATTGGTCTACATTGATCCTTGTTTCTCCTTCAAAAGATATATCCATGTACTGCCCTTCAATCATCTCAAGACAAGCCTCCGAAATAATCGATGAAGAATGATAAATCAGGCTAGGATTTTCAAAGTCCATATATGACATAGATTTTTCCGCTAATACTCTCATAACATTCCCAGCTACTAAGGCTTTGGGGACACCCCAAACATTCCACAAAGTGGGCCGGTGATGGCGTATTGCGTCAAAATCTTGTATTTCATCGTGTATCAGTGAAAAATTATGTATTAGCTCGAGAGAAACCGCCGCGGGAACGGCTCTATTAACATCCCCGCCCAATGCTTCGCATGTGAATAAACACAGGGAAGGTCGTATGCTTTTTCCTTTCTCCAAATCACACGGTTTACCTGCAACGTCTGACCATCCCATGCAATATCTCAACATGTCATAGACAAATGACGAACGATCCGAAATGGTGTTTCTCAAAGCCGGCTCCAAAACATCTTGGTATCGACTTAGAACCGAGGGGAGTTCGGGTCCGAATTCGACATTATTATTCAAAATTTGTTCTCAAATGGAGCATTTATGCAAACCTTTACTCGTTTATATCGCTTGCTACTAAAAGTTTAGTTCCGTCGCATTGAAACACTTAACAGCTTTAGTTTACAAAATTTGTGTTCCGCCTATGAGCAAATGTAGACAGCTGTTTGTGCGTTTTTTCACTTGCTAGCAAAAAGACCCTTGTGCTATATTTTCGCATGGAATTGTAGCGAACAAGTGGGGAATCTTAAATCTATCGCAACTATTATCAATTCTCATAAATGACGGTGTAAATCATGGCTGATGAATATTTCACACAATACGGTGTTATTGCCATATTTGCAGCCCTTGCTGTTGTGATACCTACAAGCATGTTATTAATTGGATGGGCTCTATCCCTCCTAAAGGTCAGGCCCAACAAACCATCCTTCGTAAAAAACAGCATATATGAGTGCGGATTTGAAACAATAACGGAAAGGTGGAGTCAATTTAACTTTCGCTACTACAGCATTGCGTTACTTTTCGTAATATTCGATGTCGAAGTGGTTTTCTTGTTTCCTTGGGCCGCATCTTTCGGCACAATGTCGGCACAATTCGGCTTGTTTGTGTTAGCGGAAATGTCTGTATTTATTGGTATTTTAGTTTTGGGTTGGGTCTACGCTTGGAAAAAAGGCTCTCTTGAGTGGAGTTAATTCAAACATGGTAAACACAAATAGTACAGACAACTCTTTGATAATTCCCCTGCATGATAAAACTTGGGATCTGGACCGAGAAGAAGGGAATTACGTAAACGAGCTAAAAGCAACCCATACTGAAGCGTTATCTGA
>CEUY01488347.1_pt1 | contig 48923 bp, 57 predicted proteins | sample 361481 | NCBI WGS metagenome assembly CEUY01 (sample SAMEA2622737, study PRJEB7988) | marine metagenome | isolation source: saline water (ENVO:00002010), including | reverse complement strand
CTTTCATTGTCGGCATAGGTCCCCGCTCCAATAACAGGCGAGTCTCCGATACGTCCATACCGTTTAGCCGTCATTCCGCCAGTAGAGGTCGTGTAGTCACCGCCAAACATAAATAGGCAATAAAAAAGGGAACTCGAAAGTTCCCCATTCTGTATTACTTCAGGCAGTCTGTAAGCTTCTGTAAGAAGTCTTGACCACGTTCAGTAAGGTAGCCCCTGCGTACTCTGTAATCACGCTTATCGTGTTCTAGGCGTACTAGATTCATACCCTCTTTGTCAGGTGACAGTCGATCACCAAGCATACGTAGGTTACGACTTACCGTTGCTTTAGGTAGGTCAAGTTTCTCTACGATTTCAGTAGAAGACAATCCCTCGTTACTCGCTATCATGATAAAGATAGAAAGTCCGTTAGGTGGAAAATCAGAGTGATAATCACGCAGCATTAGCGCTAAGTTCAATCCTCTCTTTAATTCTTTCTGCATTCTCTGTAACTCCAAAGTAGTGTGCGCTTCCTGCGAAAATACACCCTGCTGTTAAGACTAACGTGGGTAATATTCCTGCGTCATGCAGTAATGCGATAAGCAGCGAGTCGTTATTGTCTATTAAGTACCAATACTTAACATCATTTAAGTTAGTAAGACCCAATATATCATTAGACTCTACTGCTGGCAAGATAACATCATTAACTAGATTGGTTACCTCTTTGAGCATACTACTACTCCTTAATACCATGTATGCAACTCGCCACATTTAGCGAGGTCGCGGATTATATATACGGAAGTCTAACTAGCAATACTTATTTACTAACTGGTCATACTTCAGGTATTAACCTTCTGATCTATTTGATAAAAAAGGGAATCCGTAATGGACTCCCCTTAATTAATTTAGTGCGAACTATAGCCAGTTGCTTATTCGCTACTTGTTGAATGCGTTTTGTTTAGTGAGCAGGTGCATCCCCTACGCTCTTTACGTTTCTCTGAAACTTTTAAGTACACCAGTACGAATACCCAGATGATAGATACCAGTGCTGCCCAATCTGTAATAGGGAAACCTAGAATGCTCATGCTTGCGAGTGTGACTGGTGGTGTTGCTGCTAGTAAATCTTTCATCAGCGTACCCCCATGGTTACTTAGTACGACCATATAGCTGGCACTGTACGATCATCTAAGTGAATGAATCTGGGAACACCTTTCCTTTGACTTACTCCTATGCCAGTGAAACCAAGTTCAAAGGCAATCTTTGTGAGTAAGTAAGCGTCCTTACCAGACACACCAAGGTCAATAGCTGCTAACGAGTGTTGTCCTGCTTGTTGCTTCTTAGCTTCAATAGGATGGTCTTCACAACGGTAACCTGAAGTTACCTTAAGTGGTTTACCGTAAATATCTCGTAGCTTCTGTATGCGCTCCATGAACACAACAAAAGCACCATGAGGATTTAACTTCCCACAGTGCTGACACTTCAACTCATTATCAGTGAAGCTTCTTGTTGCCATATTAAGCTTGCTTGACTTCTTTACCGCAGCGTTTAGCCACGTCATCAACTGTGTCTTTAGTGATTTCGTTTTCTGCGTATTTCACTAGACCACGTAACGCTAATAGCGCTAATTCTTTAAGAATCATTTGCCACATAATTTTATACCTCTGCTAATTCTGGAACTGGCTCTTCTACCACTGCAGGTGCAGGGATAGCTTCAAGTAGTTCACTTGCTGATTGTCCTTTGAAACCAACCTTCTGTGCGATTGCACCTAGAAGTTCGTCACGGCTCTTTGCTTCTTCCATTAGGTCAAAGATACGTGCTTTAAGTTGGATCATCTGTGCTTGTGCTTGTTGCATTTGTTCGTTCATATAGTTTTATCCTTTAGTTAGTTTAAATGGGAAATTAAGATTGAGTTTTGAATGTAGTTGTGCGAGATACGGTTGCGCCTTCAGCGGTCATATTCACAGAACTGTGGAAACAAGGCTCTGCTGCCCATGCTTCATAATTAAGGTTTGTGATTGTCACAGTAGGGTTATCTTCTTTGAACTTTGTAACCACTGCTGTTAGTTCAGCATTAAGTGCGTCTTGTATTGACGCTAAAGTATTCATATCCATAAGGACTCCTTTTGAAATTTAGATGAAAGCACATGACATCCTTGTCGTGCTTCAATTGTTATAACTGCTCGATATAGCCATGGACTATAAACGACACCTCGTTGACTTCTGCTTCACTACCATCTGGTACGTAAAGCGTTACCTGTCTAGTGTTCAAGCTACGGTATCTGACAGCATGACGGTTACCATTCTCTAAGCCCCTAGCGTAACCAGTGACACATGAATAGGCTTCCGTTAGAACTACAGGGAAAGTTATCGTTATAGTTCCGTCACCTATACGTCTTGCTCGACCTGTGATTGTTGTAAATCCAGTGTCTTTATCAGTGTGTTGAGAAACAATCTGATAGTCACTCGCGTAAGTAGCACCTGTCTCCACAGTAGTGTGAGCATTCTTGATGAAGCTTGATTTGACCACTGCAGCGTACTTCAACACGATACCACCTGATGTACCTGTACCTGTTGTGGTACGAGTTACAAGTGCGCGATAACGGATGTTGTTTGACGTTGAAGGAAGTGTGTCAGTGTGAGAAATATCAGCACTGTAAGAGAACGAGTTAGAGTAATCTATGACTCGTCCTACGCCACCTTGCAAATCATCAAAATCATAATCCTGATAGTTAGCTCTTGACGTACCACGAACCGTAACACTTTCTGACTTGATAGTAGCCCACGAACCGTTGCTAATTGAACGCTGGATGTCCACTCGATAAACGGATGTACCCCAATTCGCTGAACTAGCTGTGCGCGTGTGCTTACGGTCACTGAAACGGAACTTGATAGCCACGCGGTCATTCTTAGCCAACGTAGTGAACGTACCTGAAGTACGGTTACCACCTGTAGCTATGTTTTGACTGATGTCACCAGTTTTCCACTTCTCACCATCTGAGATAAAGTAAGGGTTAATAGACTGCTTGGCAGACTCTTGAATAGCGTCAGCATCTACTGTGTCTTCAGCTAGACCACCCCTGAAGAAACCACCACCCTCTTTATCAATGTAGAACAAGTCTACGTGGTTAGCTGTGTTCAACTGACCTTGATAGAAGTGGATAGGTTTACTCATTAACGGATGAATACTGAAGGTACGCGTATCTGAAGCTTCAAAGTCTTTCACTGGCGCACCGCTTGTTCCAATGTTGAACGTGTCGTCAGGTTTAGCGACAACGTTAAGACCACCTGTAGCAATGATGTTAGCAGTAACTACACCTGCAGCTAACCATGACGCTGTGATAGAACCTTCAAGTTCTGGTGGTGGCAGCATGTTAGGCTGTAAGGTAGCAAACGAAAGAACGCGATAGCCATTCTCCATTAACTTACCTTTTACGTCCACGTCACCGTTACGGTAGAAGTGCGCGATAGTACCTCTAGCACCCCCTGCGACACTGTAGTTACCTGCTGTATCACAAGTTTGAATACGTAAGTCACCACCATCAGCGTTAGCTTCAAAACGGAATGAACCGTTATTGTTGTTCTTTGCAATGATAGAGATATTAGTATTCTGATTAGACCTGAACCTTGCTGCTACTTGTCCACCGTCTGTACGATAGGTGTCGAAAGCATTGTTAATGGTTGTAGGTACGCTTACTGCAAGGTTTGAAGTAGTTGCATGGAATGAACTACCGTTAGAACCTACTTGAAGCGCCTTGTCTGAACGAATCAAGCTACCACCAGTGTAGATACCACTAGAGAAAGCTAAACTTTCGTTAATGCGTAACCAACTGTCAGACATTTTGAATGCTGATTTTCCTTGAAGGTGTACTTCACTCGCACTCACCGTCATCCAAGTGTCTGTACTGAAAGGTGCAGTTAGACTTGCCACTGGCGCAGTATGCGTGTGTCTACCAATACCAAACACTTCACGTCCTAGAAGTAACGTTGCGTTATCTGTCTGGTTACCTACAGCTTGTAGCTGTTGATAGTCACCAATACTTGACTGCCAACCGTTTCTTAAGAAATAGACCTCACCTGAGTTGTTAGCCCAACCGTTGTTCCTACGGGTCATTTGCCCTGAGTTATGTAGCTCTGCGTAATAGCCACTATTCTCACCAACTGACAAATACGTACCTGTAAGTCTCGACTGTTTGTTATAAACAACTAGTTCATTCGTGACGTGTAAACCTACGTTCATGTGGAACGCTTGTCTATCTGTCGCAAAATGTGACCAAGAGGTGTTATAAGCACCAACATCCGTATAACCACTCTTAGTAGCTATACGTAGCCTGTTGCCGCCTACGCTCGAAAGAATGACTTCAGTATTTTCTACAGGATTATCACCTTCATGTAAGTAAATAGTACCTGTACGCTGAATACCTTTAACCTGTAATGCAGCACTGCTATCCATGATCTGACCATTACCAGTATGTAACTTATTGGTAGTGACTATACCTTGGTAGAAGCGTGAGTTACCTGCTGCATCGTTAAGAACCACACGATTAGCATTGGTCAAAACATCTGCTGCCTGACCGTTGTTATTCATGTTGTCAGCACTAGAGATAATCTGCACACCGCCCTCAGCAGCTAAGAAGATATTCTCACCGTTACCGTAGCGACTTAACATTAGGTCATGTGCTGATGCCATATCCCCACCGTAAATGTGTAATGCGTTACCGCTAACATTACGGAATAGGTCTGAAGACACGTAACCACTGACCTTAATATCTTCGTAGTTACCATGGATAATATGAGAATTTGTGAACTTCCATGAAGAAGTACCTAGCGAACTGTAACCACCTGACGCAAACGGTAGAAGACCGCTAGAAGGTGTGCGAATCCAACCATTGTTAGAACCGTCAGTGCTAGAGTTAAGACCCCAATAACCTTCCCTAGCATTCATGTGGGCAAGTGTACGACCTTTGATTGCGTCAAAAGGTACACCATCTTTACTGGTATAAATCTCATACCAAGATGACCAGTTGTCTGTAGTGTTACGTAAGGCACGTGTATACAACTTACCCCAACCACCACCTGTCCAACCACCCCACAATTCTATAGCACCTGCAGTACCTTCACCCCACACGATAGACTCACCGTATTTAGCTGAATCTGGTGTATTTGTCGTGGTGTTATCAGTACCGTAATGGTGTATACCGTTACCTAATACGCTTCTCCCTGTAGGCATCGTAGTAACACGTCCTAATGAACTTATTGAAGTAGGCTTACGTCCTTCATGGTACACATAGTTACCATCTAGCTGGATGTCGATATTCGCAGGTGTGTTAGTGTCTTTAAATAAACGCCAGATACCATCACGTACATACGACTTAATACCGCTTGCAGTGTCATCATCATCATAGTCACGTAGGAAGATATACTTACCTAAGCGCATATCTGAACCGTAGTCGCTTGCATTCGATAGGAATGAACTAGCATGTTTACCGTCAAGTAAATCAGCGTCCAGACCACTGCCAGAACCATCGTTAGCGTCAGTCCACACTTTACGCCAGTTACCGTAGCCAGTTGAACCTGATGATCTGAACATTAGTTCAGGTACAGTACCAAACTGAAGCGCTATCTGACTTGCATAGCCATTCTCATGACCATGGTGCATGTGGATAATATGATGCCACCCTGAGTTTAGACCTATGTCTTGACCGCGTGAGTATGTGTTGAATCCAGTCTTCTTCGTGCTGAAGTTTTCAAAGTTTGTGGTGCTTTCCTCATAGATAGTAGTTGGCATTTCTGCCCCTGCCCATGTTTTATAAGTAAGCGCTTGAATAGTTCCATCACGATTTAGGAACACTGTGTTCGTATCATAGTTACTTAACGCAATACCCTTAACATCCTGTGAACCACCAAAACGGAATCGTAGGTAGTCATCAGTATGTACGTGCTGCTCAACCACACCTGTAATGCCGCTACGTGAGAACACCTGTGAAGCATTAAAGTAGGTGGCATTGTTGAAGGTATAGGTGTTAGACAGAATACCATCATTAAAGTCAGCTATCCTTGAAGGTAACTGTGAAGGGTCAATCGTACCTGTAATCTGACTAAACGGATGTGTATGCGAACTTGGTGCGAATGTGCTTGGCTTACCATCAACCTCACCCCACGTAGGCTTATGCGCTGGACTGAAGTAGTAACTAGCTGCCTGACCATTAAGCTTCGTAGCGTTGTCAGCAGTACCTGCTCTATCAGCTTTACCAATGAACTGCGCTGCACGAATCTTAGCGTTACCTGCAGACTTGAAAGCAGCATCAGAAACAAAGTTCCAGATATTGTTAGCTTCGTCATGCCATATATGGTCAATGTTAGAAGCACCACCGTTACCAGTTACCCAAGCAGCATCATCTAACGAGTTTGCTAGTTGGTTACCACTGAAGCGCACAAAGTCACTTGCAGATAGACCACCAAGCGTACTAGCAGCACCTGCAGCACCACCACCTTGAACCTGCTGGATAACAGAAGGATTAAGTAATTTAGGTGCGTATGCTTTATTAGTAGTACCAGCGTAAATAGTGACTAAAACGTCACCACCTACGGTAATGTTAGGTATCGTATAAGCTTGGTTGAAGTTAACCTCTAGACGCTGTTGACCATAGCCACTCTTAGCAGTCCTGTGGAACTGTGAGTACAATGTACTTTCAGTACCCCACGCACCACCTTTAGGACGTGCCTTAGCGTTTACCCTGATGAACCAATCTGAATACGTTGTATTTAGACTCGCGTGTGTTTCAACAAAACGGAATGATACAGACGCTAAAGCATTGTTCACGTTAGTCATTAGCACTTCAGTGGTCACGTTATAAACAGTCTCACCACCGTTAGCTAAGGTAGGTGTTTTATCTTCACCTGAGAACGAACCACCAGTTGCACCTTCAGTAACAGGCATTCTGATTTGATCCCAGATAGCCTGTGAGAATACAGAAGGGTCATTGATAGTACCTGCACCCAGACCTGCATCTAACCTTAGTTTACCTTCAGAGTCGAAACGTAATACGTCACGTGTGCCATCGTTCACAAGGATAGGTGTTTCTGATGTAGGGTCTAATAGGACATACTTACCACTAGCTGTGTTACGTGCTTCAACGGTAGAACCTTCAAGTTTCAAACCTTTGATTACACCCGTAGCAGTGATGGTCTTAGAGAAAAGGTCATCAACGTCAATCGCATTGGCACGTACTGTACCGTTAACGATTTGATTACCATCAATCACCTGACCAACATTTGACCATGCACTTCCAGTCCAATATTTAGTCGCAGAGAAACCTGCTGCAGCATTGTGGATTGTTACGACATCCCACTTAACCAACTGGTCACCGTTAGAAACCTTAACGTAGTTAGTCGCTGCACTATCAGACCATGACGTACCATTCATGTAGTAGTGTTTGTTACCTTTAGCACCTGTCGCGCCAGTGTTACCTTTATCACCCTTATCACCCTTATCACCCTTATCGCCTTTATCCCCTTTATCACCCTTGTCACCTTCAAAAAGTTTCCATGAGTATTTGCTAGGGTCGCTACTATCAGCCAACGTGAAGTCAACGTATGTACCAATGTACTTACCTGCTTCCTGATTGAAACCTGATGTACCTGTAGCATTAGCTGCATAAGCAATGTGAAGATAACTAGTTTTACCGTTAGTACCATTAGTACCTGCGATACCTTGATCACCTTTAGCACCTTGTGCGCCTTCAAAACGTTTCCATGTGTACTTCCTGTAGTCAGAACTATCCTGTTCTGTGTAATCAACATAAGTACCAATGTACGCACCTGAAGTCTGGTTGAACCCAGAACTACCTGTGGCATTGTTCGCGTATGCTACGTGGAAGTAAGGTGTAAGACCGTCTGCACCTTTATCACCCTTAACGCCTTTATCACCCTTAACGCCCTGAATACCTTGCGCACCTACCCAATACTTCCATTTGTATTTCTTAGGGTCAGTGCTGTCAGCTTGCGTGAAGTCAACGTAAGTACCAATGTAATCACCAGATACTTGGTTGAAATTCAGTGTGCCTGTCTCGTTATCAGCGTATGCAATGTGAAGGTAACTAGTTTTACCATTAGCACCGTTGTTACCAGCGATACCTTGGTCACCCTTAGCACCTTGCGCACCTTCAAAACGTTTCCATGCGTAAGCTGAAGGACTACTACTATCCTGCTCAATGTAATCAACGTAAGTACCAATATAAGCACCTGAAGTTTGATTGAAGTTAACAGTACCAGTTTCATCATCAGCGTAGGCAACGTGGAAGTATGGCGTTAGACCATCAGCACCTTTGTCACCTTTAACACCTTTGTCACCCTGCACACCCTGAATACCACGATCACCTTTGTCACCTTTAGCACCATGTTTAGCGCCTTTGATTGCAGCTAGTGTTTCTGAGACTTGTACGCCAGCGTGAATGAACGTAAGTGTTACGGCTGGTGTACCGCTACCTGCAGACTCCAAAGTCACGTCTGACGCTCCTGTAGGTGTTCCTAGTGTTAGGTTACCGTTAGAAGCACGTGTCACACGTACTGTCTTCGTCTTGATAGCTGCACCACCTTTGTAGAAGGTAGCTACTACGTCTGTAGTTGTCGCTGTAGGTGTCCATGCTCCTGCTGTACCTACTGATGTCTCTGGCGCTTGTGTCCATACAAGTCCATTACTTGAATCAATAGACCCGTAGATAGCGTCTGCACCTGCACCACCATTAGCACCGTCAGTAACGTCTACTAGTGTGATGGTATCTTGTACAGTACCTGATACGCCTTCTTTAAGTTCTACTAACAGTGACCCGTTGATCTCAGCAGGTGTGAAGGTTTTCTTGTAACCTTTATCAACGCCATTAACGAATAGCTTGATAACACCTGAAGTAAGCGCTACGTCTTCACCTGAATTTACCTTACGTGCTTCTACCGTTAGGTTTCCGCTACTGTTCTTAATGGCTGTACCGTTAAGAGGCTTGATGTAGTAATAGGTGTTGTTTGCAGCACCAACGTATTCCAACAAAAGTTCATCACTGAAGTTCAGTTGTGATTGGTCAAAAGAGTCAAAGTGAGCGATACGAACATAACGATTCACTAGGCTGTCTGTGTAGTTGTATAGGTAGCTAGACTCAGTACCAAGTACAGCGTATAGATTGCTTGAACTAGGTGTGAAGTTAGCTGTGGTAGACACATAGATTAACGTACCGCTGAAGTCACGGTCTGTTGGTGGTGTCCATTCGATAAGGCTGTTACCGTTAATGTTGGTAACCTTTACATCACGTGGTTTAGCTATCTGTGCGTTAGTCACTGAAGCTGTACCTGCAGCAGACTTATTACCTGCTCTATCAACTAGTCTCACTTGAACATTTAATGATCTAGTTAGCCCATTAGATGAAGCAAAGTTTGTGTCGTACTTATATACGTACTCCAAGTCAGTAGTCTGGTAGATACCACGTACTGTAGTGCCTTTAAGAACGGTCACTTCGTAGTGACTGAATACGTCACGTACCATGCCACGGTTACTCGCTGCTTCAGGGTTATCTGTTGACGTGCCATTAGCAATCACAGTGTCACCCATATCGCTCCACGTGATCACAAAGTCATCTGAGTTATTACTAACAGATACGCCTAGAACTTTAGGTAATGTGTATGGTGGTGCGATTGTTACAGCTAGTGCTTCTGTAAAGTCTGAGTAGCCACGTACCGTATCATGGGTACGCAATCTGAACTCATAGTCTGCAGCTTTAAGACCGTAGAACTGGAATGACAGACCTCTGTGGGCTGACGCTCTACGTGTCCATTCTTCAGCACTTTTAAGTTTGTACTCGATGTCATACGTAATTGAGTTACTGAATGCACCTGCTTCCCATGAAAGAACACCGTAACCATCCGTAACGTAAGATTCTAGTGAGAACGCTACGTTTACTGGTGGGTTTATTACGCGGTCTTTAGGACGGATAGGTGTACTAGAAACACCATTCATGACACCTGTGTAGATTGAGTCATCGTACTCAATTAGGTCTACTGTTGCGATATTCAATTCTTCAGCGTTGATAGACGCTTTGATTGACTGTACGCGGAAGCGCTTCTTATCAAAGTTGTAGACGCTGTTAGATAAAGACACTACTGACCATATCTTAAGCAATGGGAACTTCAATAAGTCGATGTCAAAACTGACTGTTGTCTGGAAGTCTGCTCTGTTGTATTCACGGTTTGCGAAAAACTTAACAGCACCTGTGACCTTACCAGCATCTTTCTCATACGCATCTACTGTGTATGGCATCTTGATGGTCTTGGTTTCCAAGTAACCATCACGCATGATACGTGGGTCAGTTGTAACGTCTGCAGGGATTACATAGTCATCTTCTTTCTGGTTATTAGCGTCTGACTTGTAGGTAACGCTGACTGCGTTGTAGTAATCGCCTGATGAAGCTGGTGACACCTTAAGTGAGTTTTTAAGGATGTTATCTTCATTGAAGTCGTAAAGGTCGTACTCTTCTTTATCTTCAAACAGTAATTCAAGCTTACCGTTAGTGATTGTGAGCGCACCGCCCATACAACGTAGCATATCTTCAAGGTTATCTGAGAAACTAGCATCACCACGTATTTCAGCGTTGATTTCAAGACCGTAAAGGTCACACTTGTTTGCACAGTAAACGATAGACTCTTCACTGATGAAGTCACGGTCAATACCAAGTCCATGGTATGAACTCGTTAAGTAGTCATAGATAGCCAGTGCCACGTTAGAACTTTTACCGTTAAATTCGTCTGTACGTGGGTCGTAAATGTCATCTGCAGTGACTAACGCTCGTAGGTCATAGCGGTCACCTAAGATTGGATAACTAGAGTCATTTGAGTATTTAGCTACGATAGCTACGTAAGGTACGTTTTCACCTACGTGTTTTTCAGTCCATTCACCGTCACTGTAAAGACGTGCAAGCTTTGACGCTACCTGTCCTTTGTGACCGCCTGACCAATCCATTCTAAAGAACTTCTCTTTCTGGAATGGCTTACGCATTTGCGTCTGCATGAACATTGGAACGACTTCTTTCGATTCATTATCTAGCCAAGCAAGTGGTTTGTAAGAGCCTATGTTATCCCTTTCAAACATGCGCTCTTCACCAATCCATAGGTTATGGAACTTAACAGAACCTACCCCTGCCATGGCAAATACGTCTAGACGAAACTTGCTGTTAGTGTCTAGTACGTTTGAGTAAACCACGGTAGAACCTACCATTGACTTACCATAAACTTTATTACGTGGGTTCTGTGACCCTTGTTTGGTTACATTAATGCCACCGTTATTATCTTCAGGTGTCAGTGTGGTAGCGTAATAAGCACTACCTACGGCTACTGCTGCTGCAATCCACGCGGCTGTTTCGACTCCCATTAATTACTCCTTTCTGAAAACTAAGTAACTATCTGGGTCATGACCGCACAACGGCATGAAACCAAAGGTGTCGTTATGGCATACGCCAAACCACTTATCACCTAATGACAGATAGCAATTAAAACCTTTAGGGAAAACAACTACATCCCCTTGTCTCTGATAGGCAGGGATTATTCTTTTGTAGTTGCTGTTCTTGCGTAGGAACTGGCGCATAGAAACTACGCCAGCTACTTTTCGTGACTGTTGGACTCCGTTAACTAAACCGTCATATTCTTCGTGCATCTGCTTGTAATATTCAGGTTCGTGTAGTTCCAACACCATCAAATTGCAGTCCATCTTTCCTCTAACGTGTGACTGCCCAACGTACTTTCTTATGACTTCAGACAGACTCACTTGGTACTCCTTATCTGCTAGTTACTTCTTCCAAGCTTCTTCACCTAGACCTACGTCTGCTGTGTATTGGAAAAACATATCGTTTGGATGTAGCGCTTGATGGTGCGCTAATGAACTGGACATTAGATTTGCTGTGCGGCTTAAGTCTTTAAATACAGACTCCGTTTCAAAAGCTACCGTGATGGTTTCTCCTGATTCGTCAAACTCCGTCACTGGTGTCAGAGCGAATCCCCTGTGCCAATAAGACGCTGCAGAAATAACGTTAGTGTTATCTGGTAGTGTTCCTAGAAGGATGTCTACTGGCGCTTTACGGAAACCATGACGGTCAATGATTGGCTGCAGACTGGCGTTAAGTCCTGATAGAGTTATAAGGACACCTTCAGTGACCAACTCATAGCTAGACTCTTGATTACCAATCCGCAGTAAGTCACCTGCTGCAATCCAAGTTTTATTGTCGTAAATGACATCAAAAGGTGCGTTAGTGAAACGTACTTCAGTAACGTCACCAATGTCGTGATCTTTGTATTTCAAACGTGTGAGAACTACTGTAGTAGTCATAACGCTTTCTCCTTTATCCGTTGAATGCTTCACGCCATGCAATTGAAGCTGTAGCTATCTTTCCACTCATTGTGTGATTAATGGTTGTCTCGTTAGCGTCCAGAATCGCAGTGAATACTGGGTCTTTGAAATTGCATGGTTCTGTTGAAGCGTGTGTAGTTTTAAGTGAAGGGATTACTGAATAAGTACCACTACCTGTGATTGAAGAAGCGAGTGTGTATAGCTTCTTATCATTAGGTAACGTGAAGACTGAACCGTAAGGTATCTTCAAACCACCGTAGGTAACCTTGATGTTATTAGCGCCAATAGAATGCGCACCGTTTAACTTAGGGTTAGTTGTGATCTTGTCGTTACCGTATGCACCACCTAGTTTAATCTCAAAGGCATTCAATCTGCCCCGTAGAGACATCATAAAGCCATGAAGGACTTTAATTGCATCATACCCATAGGCAGTCAACTCGATGTCTCCTGAGAACCACTGAATGCCAGTATCGACACGATTGACGATACCTGACATAGACTCTGTGCTGTACACACGATGGTAGTTAGTAACCGTAACGTCCGTAATCCACAATTCACTAGGAATCGTTAAGGACATTTACCTGCTACTCCTGTGTCGTGAAGGTCGCTTCTTTTGCTCTTTTTGAACAAGTGCAGCGATTACTGTTTGTTGCTTTTGAAGTGCCTGTGCCATTGCCTTTTCATCGACTAATGAAGCACCCATGTTGATAGACGAATTGATAACAATACCGCCACCACCACCCTCGCCTTCACCCATGGCTTTAGTGTTATCAACAAAGTCACGTACTGTGTCTTTAGGGATAACCATTTCACCGCCTTCCATGTAGTAAGTACCGTCATAAGGAATCTGACCACCGTTGTGGAACTGACCCATTGACTGAATACCTTGATAAGCTGCACCTACTTCTGCCGCTGCCATGGCTGATGTAGCCACTTTGACGTACCACGGGTCATCACTAGCCCATGCTTTTGCTACAGCCACATACTGAGTCATTAAGACCTCTTGAAGTGCCTGTCCTTTCTCAAAGGCAAACGCTGCACGTGCTAAGGTTTTACTTTCACCAAAGAACGCTTGCATACCGTTCATTAAGGTCGCGCCCTTCTGCATTTCCATTTGGATTTCAGAGTTAACGCGTTTCATGGTTAGCTGTTCTAATGCAGCACCAAACTCTTGATGGTCGATAACGCGTTGCATGAGTAACTCAGCTAGGCGCATCTTCTCTAGTTCAACGGCTTGTTGTGACATACCTTGGTATTGTTCACCGTATTGCGCATCGAACTCTTGACGTGACTGTAGGTAGTTTTGATGAAGTTCTAGACGTGTCTTGTACTCTTCAGCTAACTTGTCTGCTCGTTCTTTTGCTAGTTCAGCTTCACGCTTCTTGCGGTCTTCTTCTAGCTTACCTAGAGCATCAAAGGCATTCATTTCGTCTTCTACTGCGCTATCAGTGATAATTCCCTGTTCACGTAGTGCTGCGTAATGAAGCAATAGACCTTCAAGCTTTTCTTTACCTAGAGCAATCTGCTTAAGTTGGCTGTCAGTTTGCTTACCAGACTCTGTGTCCATCTGGCGCATTAACTCTAAAGCTTCTTTAAGGACTGCAGGGTCTTGTGGGCTGTTAGGTACTTCTTTTGGTTTGCTACCTGTACTCTTGTTGAAGTCTGATAAATTAGTCTTCTCTACATCACTTATAAGCTTCGTTAGGTTCTGAACTACAGGGTCATTTGCAGCATTGGCTAAGATAGCGTTACGTCTAGCCACTAACTCATTCATCTGCGCTTCAAGTTCTTTAATAGGGATTTCAGGCTTGTCATCACCACCTGTTATCCAGTCGAACCAACCACCTGAACTATCTGGGTCATAGTCTTCAATGGTTTCACGTAATGCTTCTATCTCTTCGTTAACAGCGTCCAACTGTTTCACCTGTTCTTGTGTGAACAGACCGTCACTAAAGCTTTTATCAAAGCGAGCCATGACCATGAACACTTTTGCCGTGAACGACTTAATACCTACATAAATAGTTTGAAGTGTGTTGAGAACATAAAGAGAAATTTGCTGTGCTACTTTGAAGATACCTTCAGAGGTCGATTGACCTTCTGATAGCATACCTTTCAAGGTATCTGTGACCCCATCAAAGGCTGTGGATAATGCTGGCGCTAATACACCTGCAATAGACTTGATAAGTTCCCCTGAGATAATCTTAAGACGCGCAAAGGACTCATACATCCTGTTGATTTGATCCATGAAGACCGTAGACGTTCCTGCACCTAAGCTTTCAGCTTCTGCCATGAACTCTTGAATGGTTTTACCAGACCTACGTAATGTAACGCCTAAGCGATACATTGAGTCATTAACCTCGTCTGCCCAGAACTTTGCTTCACCAGAACCTAACTTACTGGTTAGTTTGATGAATCTATCAAGTTGTGCTGCAGGGTCTAAGTCAATCCAATCTGATGCCTTCTGCCCCATAAGAGCAAAGAAGTCCACCATTGTGCCGCCACCTTTAGCAGCATCAACGATACGGACGTTTAAGTCCTTCATACCGTCTGCTAGGTATTCTGTCTGTAATCCCAATGACTGCGTAATGTGCTGCATGGACGCAAAGGTCTTCATGCTTACACCAGCGACATCAGACATACGTTGCATTTCTCGTTGCGACTCGTAAATCTTATACGCTAAATACGCGAAACCCCCTGCAGCACCAGCCACGAAAGCACCTTGCTTCAACAATGTAGCACCTACACTCTTGATAGCCTTGACCGTTGTGGTCGCAGCTTTAGCCATGCTTTTCATGCTCTTAACGAAAGCGTTTTCAGCCTTCTTAGCTTGCTGGATAAGTTTCGCAGCATTCGCAGTCATGGCGATATTGACGTTACCTATAGTTACGTTTTTACCTGCCATGCTTACTCCTTATTGATTTGGGATAACCTCAATCAACCAAACATTGCAGCCAGCTTGTTGTGCATTTCTTTCTGTGACTCTTCGTCACGTCCATCAGTAATATGCTGTTCACGTTTCATGAACGGGAATATGTCATCATGACTTAATGGCTTGCCTTTCTTACCCATTTGCGAGTTATAGATAGACGCTGCCACCGTTCCTGATTGAACCCATGACGTACTTGGTAGGAATGGCTTGACTTGATTAAGAAGGAATAAGCGATTGATTAGCGCAAGTGGCTGTGCGTTGAACTGTTCGTAATCTAGACCCCAATAGATCATTAGTTCCAGACAGAACATTTCAAATTGATTGGATTTGAGTGAGGCTATGCCTTTTTTACGTCTTCCTCATTGTTCAAAGCACCAGACACTTTCTGGATTTCTAACGCAAGTGGAAGGATGAACTCAGCTTTACCTGATGTTAAATCTGCAAGGTCTGCATCAGTGAAGATACGCTTACCTTTAACATCCAAAGCACAGCGAGTAACTAGTGCTGCAAAGTAGCGGTCTTGGTTCATGGTCTCAGACCCTTCGTCCATGCCGTGAGCAGCAGCGTAAAGGTAATCTGATGTAGACATACCCTTAACTTTAAAATCCCCGTAACCGTCAATAGACACTGCTACAGGCTTATTTGTAATTCGTTTAAGTAATTCAGCACGATTCATTGGTTAGTCTCCTTCAGGTTAGCTGATGTAACCTTCAACGATTAAACTCGCTGAAGTAGTTGAGGTAGATAGTTCTGCTTTCTTAGGTGTGAAAGTCACGCCATTGATAGTGCATTCTGCGCCCTTAGAGATAGCGTCACGCACTTCTTTAGTCTTAGCGTGTACGTCTGCAACAGTTAATGCTGGCGTTGATTGTAGGGCTTCTGAGAACCCGTAATGTAGGCTTTCAGATGATGCAAAATATGCTCGATGTTTAATCATTGGTTTGTTCCTTATTTGGTATGAAAAAAAGGGATAATCTCTGCGATCACCCCTTATGGTTATTAGGCTTTGTGAACCTTAGTTGCAGCACCGTGAATAACGATTGATACGCCATAGCGTACAACGTCATCTGCTGACTGGTTTACAGAGAAACTCGATACCTGACCGCTGAACATGATGTCAGTCTGTTTAGTACCCTGACGTAGGCGTACACAGAATGAAGCTGTGTTTTGACTTGCGTATAACTGCTCGATTGCTAACTGACCTGTGTCTTCACTGTTAGCAAGGAACTCGCACTCGAAAGCACCCATGTTTTTGATGGTAGTGAAAGTGTTGGTGTAACCTTGACCGTATACGTTAACTTCAGTAGTACCTGCAGTATCTGTAAGACCACCAATGTCAGTTACGTCACCAACTGGTAATGTGAACTTAGTAGGGTCAATGGTGTTTGCCGTTAAGTTGTAGAATAATTGTGTGTCGATACCACGTGTACCGCGACCAATACCTGCCATTATGAACTCCTTATAATGCGCTTATTGAGAACAGCAGGACGCATTCAAACGCCTTGCTGCTGGTCTTCACGAATGCTGCGTTTTCTAAGCGACAGTCGATGACCTGATGTGAACCAAGAACACCTGTGAAACCGTCTAGGGCTTCAATCAGCTTTTTCTTGTGTGTGTTGATAACAGAGAATTTGTGACCACCCATGAGGTTGACTTGAATGTCGTGTGAGTAGTCGAATGGCTTTCCGTTGTTGCCATATAAATCCATCCCTCTAGACGTAGTGTCTTCCACTGTGAACGCTGGATAAGGCGTACCTTCAGGCTTGACCATTAGGTAACCTTTGACCCCATCACCAAGTAGATTTTGGATGAACTCAATAAGGTCTAATTCCATGGACGCTCCTTTGATTAGGTGCGTGTAGAAGCGACTTTCTTAAGTGTTGTTAACCAACGTTTCTGTAGCGTTGCAGCAAACACATTCATGGCTTGATTAGCTTTTGCTCTTTGGGCTGGTATTAGGAAGGGTTGTGGCTTCATTGCGCCAACTGCACGTAGGAAGAAGTCTGTGTCACCACCTTCTACGTTGTGTTTCTTTTTCTCCAATACTTGCATGAAAGGATCACGACCAAACTCTATAGCTGCAGCGTATGAACCCGTTGAACCGTTTTCTTTATCGTTTCTAAAGGTAACTACCTGTCTCGCTATGATGCCCCTGCGCATAAGCTTCTTGCTGTGAGCAGACCTTGCGACTGTTTGCTTAGGGTCGCGTAGACTCAAAAGCTGCATCTTCTTACTTTGTTTGGCTGCTATCTCTGGACGTATGACTGGCGCTCTCTTCAGAACTTCAGCATGTATTACTTTGTTAGCCTTAGCGAGTGAGTAGCGGATGTCTAAGAAACCTCTGTTAGTCTTACCGTTTGGGTAAGCGATAGCGACTTGATCAAACAGGTTTATCATCTGGCTATACATTTTGCGTATGTCAGCTTCACCGTTGTAAGTGATCTTGGTTTCTACCCATCCATCTGCCCTAGCCATTAAGACATCCTCAAAGAATGCTCGTCATTACGTGCTAAGATGATTAACTCTTTATCAAGGTAGTCTACGTTCTTAACGCCTTTAACCTCGTACTCACGACCACGGAAGACCACAACCATATCCTTGTAGTCCAACTCGACTGCTTTGATGTAAGGTATGCGAAACTCCACGATTTCTACTGCTTGCAAGTCGATACCTGTACCTTCCATTGAGTCTAATACTTTGACTTTGGAACGTGGTGCAGCTACCTGCTTCCATGATTCGATTTCGTTAGCTATGTCGTAAGTGTCTGGTCTGTGTAGAGTGATTAAGTGTCTATAAGAGCCACGTATCATTTGACCCCCTTACACTTGATAGATTTTGTACTGATTGAATAGGTACTTGTGGGTTACTGGAACAGTCGTAACAGTTACGCCCTGACCTACTGCAGCGTCTTCACGCATTTCATACATTGTTGCTACGAGTAATAAGATGCCCTGCTTGATAGACAAAGGAATCTCTTCACGTTTCCAACCTGTAACGAATGTGACCTGATAGTCCTTAGCGTGTACCCTGCGTAGTGCAGCGATAACTTCACGCTTCAATACCAGCTTATTAGTGATTGGATTGAACGCGTACTGACTAGGGTCTAATGTGACCCGTTCTTCAGTAGCATAATCAACGTATGTTACTTCGTTAACGCTTGTAGCTTTACCTAGTGGTAACTGCGCTTCTAGCGTACTTAACTCTGCGATTACTGTACTTTCAGCAATCAACCTGCCCATGTACTTTTCTGCGACTCCAATAGCAGCACCAATAAGGTTCTGTACGTAGTCACTTTCTGAGTCATCCCATAGGCGTAAATGTTGGGATGCCATTGCGACATCCACAACGTCAGAGAAAGTACGGCTTAGGATTGAATGTGCCATAAACCGTACTCCACGCTATTAAACTGAAGCTAACGCGAAACGAACAGCGTCAGAGTTACCAATGATTTCACCAAAGCGAGAATCAAGGTAGATAGTCTTAGCGCCTTTAGTGGTAACTTCGTCAACGATGTAATGGTCAGAGTTAGCTAGAGGTACTAGCTTGTACGCAGACTTAAGGTCACCGTAGAACACTGGAACGTTACCAGCAGCAATGTTAGGCATCTGGTCGATGATCACGATTGGACGACCTAGCATCACGTAACCTTCACCCCATGCAGCACCAGACACTGCGAATTTACCAAACTCAATCACTGGATGACCGTCAGCAGTGCGTAGTTTCTTGATGGTGCTGAACGTCTTAAGGTTCATGTACCACTTAGCTTTAGACTGATACTTCTGAGGTAGGTCAGCTTGTAGGTCGATGAAGTAATCTTGTACTGCATTAGCGTCAGTACCAAACTTACCAGCAACGCCAGTCTTAACTACTTTGAAGAAGTCAGCTTTACGAGTCGCGTCACCTTTAAGGGCTTCAGCGTAACCGTTAGCAGCGTCTAGACGTGCGCCTAATAGACCGCGTAGGTTCTGTACGCCATCAGTCTTAGTACCGTCACCAAACAATAGTAGGTCGATAAGCTTGAATGACCACTCTTCAGCGATAAGACGCATAAGTTCTGCTTCAACGTCAATGTGAGCGTCACGTAGAATTTCGTGAGTCATTACAGGCATTGCGAATACCTTAGTGAACAACGCAGAAACTTCTTCGTATGACTGAGTACCAGTCGCAGCTACTTTAGCGTTAGTACCGTCTTGTTCAGTAGTCTGACCAACACTAGGACGAACCTTTAGAACCAATTGACGGAAGTCAGTTGAACTAACTGTTTGATTTCCAATTTCTTGAAGAAACTGAGTGTTAGCAATTGCTAGTTCGATGATTTCACGGCTTAGTTGCTGTTCGATAGCGTTACCGTTAGCAGCTAGGTCTAGTTGCTTTGCGAACTGTTCTAGAGTTGACTTGGCAGGTGCAGAGTTAAGGAAGTCACGTACAGTTTTCTTACGTGCTTCAGCAGCAGCTTTCTCTTCTACCGCACTTGCACCATGTGCTTTAGCAGCAGCTTGCGTATCAGCTAGTTCATTCGCTAGAGCGATAAGAACAGACTTCATTTCTTCAGTGTTGGTGATAGCTTCAATAGATTTTAAATCGAATTTCATAGAGATAATTTCCTTATTTTGGACGCACGAACCCCTTGCCAGCAAAGGCAATAAGTTAGGAAGGCAGTGCGTTATTTGATGTTTGCGCGAGGTGCGCTAAATGGTGGGATTTGTAGCTGTGGGATTACTTCCAGAACGAGTCAATTGGTAATGACTTCTCGCCCTCTGTTTCATCGTTTTCTTCTTCAGTTTTGACTTCAGTTTCTTCTTCCACTTCTTCAGTTTTGTCTTCAGTTTCTGTCTTTTCTTCAGGCTCTGACTCTTCGTCTTCTTTCACTTCTTCAGTGGTTTGGACATCAGCTTCAGTGTCAACTACGTACTTAAGACCAAACTTCTCAATTAGGGTCTTAACTTCTGCTTCTGCAGCTTCACGCTGTCTCTTCATTTCTTCAGGGTCAACGTGATCAGGCATGTACTTTTCAGTAATCAAACCTGCTTCTACATCACTGAAACCTACGCCAACCAAAATTGACTTAAGTTCTGCTGCTGTAGGTAATTGGTTATTTTTGAGTTTCATCTTTACTCCCTCTGTTCGTGAAAGCTCGTTGCAAGGGAACGTCACAAGGGATGTTTCTAACAGATGAACTTCCTTCAGATAGTTAGTGTTAGTCTTACGGTCAAACTCTTCGTCAATAACGTAGTAACCAATAGAAAAGCCTGTTACTGCTCCCTGCTTGGCTAATGAGAAAGCTTCTCGCGCTAACTCTACGTCCATATTCAAATGTGCTTCACCTTCAAGACCACGGCTGGTTTCTCTTAGGTTTTTCCAGATACCAATAGGCTTGGTATGGTCGTGTTGCCATAGCACTACTAGGTCACGTCCAGACTCTTTAATAGCCATTAGTGTCTTCGTAAATGCGCCCTTCACGGTCACATCGTTTGCATGGTCTTTATTACCAAAGTGGTTCAGTACGCCACGGATTACACCTTCTTCACTGACACTCTTCGTCATAAAGCCCACGACTGCTTGCTTCTTAAGCATCATCTTCTCCTTCTTTGGGCTTCTTCTCGTCATCATCTGACTGTGGTTTCTTAGCGTTTTCGATACCTAGACGTAAGGCTTCCATTGAAGCTTCACTGTGCTTCTTGGCATCTTCTGCTGTACCCCAGACGTAGTTGTTTGATTGGATTACAAAGGTGTGTGTTGGGTCTGATGGTGCGTAGTCGAACATTTCACGCGACTCTTCGTGACTGATGATCCTGTTCTTGATTAGCTTCTCAGCTACTTCTGCCTGAGTCTTAATGTCACCACGGACGAATGCTGAAGTATCAAACTTAGCAATCATGTTGTCTGGTAGGATTCGATTAAAGGCATTCTCAATCTTGATAATGATTGGAAGTAATGAAGTCTTCAGGAACTGCAGGTTGTTATGCTCTACGTTGTTCATTGTCTGAGCAGACGTGTCGTTAAGCATGTGTACAGGAACACGATAAGCTGCAGCAATCTGCGCTCTACTGAACCCAAGCAACTCTAATAACTGAGCATCTTGGTTTGTCATCGTGATATTCGTGTACTGTAGACCACCTTCTAGGATTGCTACCTTACCTGCGTTGTCAGTACCACCATAAGCACCGTTCCAGCTTGTTGCTATACGGTCTATGGCATCATCGTCAAGTGTGTCTGCAGTGGATAGCAGACCGCTTAAACGCGTACCATTCTCGAATATCTTGGCGTTATGGCGTTGTGTGGCAATAGCAGTACCAATTTGTTCTGCCATAGCTGCAATAGGCGATAAACCTTGATAACCGTTAAGGGTTAACAGCTTGACATCAAATAGGTCATCTTCATGGAATGGTGCATAACTGGTACGGGATTGACCGCTATTAGTTACCCACTTGGCAAAGGGCTTGCCGTTGCTGTCCATGCTTAAGTTCACAGTATCAAGGTATCGCATAGGCTCTAGTGTCATCACTGAACCCAACGTATTACGCTTAATATCTAAGAAAGCATGACCGCGCAGCATCAGTACGGCTACTAGGTACTCGACCAATTCTTGTGTGGTCATGTAGTCGTTTGGAGTCCTGCAAAATATCTTGCTCTCTCGCGTACCTAAAGAGACTTCTTCTTTAATCCTTCCCTTCTCTCTGTAGAGTCTCAGTGGGATCATCCCAATAGACTCGCTAAGAATCTTCACGCACGTGTAGACATCAGCTTGGCGCATTGCAGACGTGTAATTAACGTCTACGCCAGCGTGTCTCATGTTTGATTTGTTCAATAGTGAGTCTATGTAGGGATTAACAGATTTCTCTTTTGGTACTTGTGGTGTCCGTTTGAAACGGCTAAAAATAGACATAGGTACTCCTTATCTATCCAAGTACCACAAGACCTCTTCCTGATTTGCCTGAGTATGGTGACTTTCTAGGTCGCTCTTGAATCTCAGCCATGGATAGAGCAATGATCGTTGCAATCACTGGGTCAATCTTGTGTAAGTTGTGGTTTTCACGGAAGACCGTGATGTTTGACTTATCATCAACCTTCACCACTGCACATGAAGCTGTCCATTCAAATGTCTTGTCACCGTTGTATATCAGTGACCCATCTTCAATGTAGCGTTGTAGCAGCTTAGAAGCTTCTGACAGGTTTGCTTTGCTCTGCGTTATGGACACCATAGGGTATCTCTTCTTCTCTAGCTGTGTAGCTATAGCGGTCAAGTGATACGGGTCATAGGCAATGGTTTCTAGGTCAAACTTCTCACGTGCTTCTTTCAAAACACCTTCGATTATTGAGTAATCCATTGAGTCAGCATTCAGGATGTTAAGGTAACCTTCGTCATCCAGTTTTAAGTACCGCTGACGCATCTGCTCACTGACCTTATCCAATGCAGAATGAGGTAGGAAATTGTCATAAAAGACATTAAATGTGCCGTTATCGTTAGGGAATAGATAACAAATTGAGGTTAAATCTAGATAATCAGCAAAGTCTAATCCTATGATGCACTTGCGACCTAAGAAGTCTTCTATCTTGGCATCTGGGTTAGCACATGCGTAGACCTTATCCATGTTTAGCCATGCTTCAGCGTTATTCACCCACACGTTACAACGCTTAGTTAAGAAGTTGGCACGTTCTGAGGTTATACGCTCTGCTTTACGGCATAGACGCTCGATGTCTGCTAGTTGTACTGAGACACCCAAGCAAGGGTTAGCTTTAATCCAGACATTTGGGTCATTGAACTTGTCACCACTATCTAACGTGTAGATAAGTGCAAACTGCTCTTCCTCTTCACCGTACTGATTCAGGATGTATACACCATCGTCAAACATTGCTTTACCAATGTCATCTAATAGCCAACCTGCAGTGCTGATAGTGAATGCTAGTGGCTGCTCTCGCGCACCTGTAGCTGTCTCTAGTACACCGTAAAGTAAGTGACCTGCTTTCCATGCGTGAATTTCGTCAGCAATAAAGCAGTGAATGTTTAGACCATCTAGTGAGTTACTATCTGAAGCTAGTGGTGCGAACTTACCAAACTCTGCATCAAAGTTGATTGCACCATTCTTAAACTCTAAGAACGTCTTCAAGTCAGACATTGAAAGCATACGTACTGCGTCATCGAATACGATTTTCGCTTGGTCTTTCTTGGTGGCTACGCTGTATATTTCAGCACCAGTTTCACCATCTGCAGCCAGCATGTACAACGCTAGACCTGACGCTATGGTTGACTTACCGTTCTTACGTGCAACGAATATAGACGCTGCCTTGAACCTACGTAGACCTGAGTCCTTGCAACGCCAGCCAATGATTGAACTCAGTGCAAATATCTGCCATGGCATTAATTTGATTGGTGTACGTGCCAGCTTACCTTTGGTGTGGTTAATGAACTTGTAGAAGTCCACTATGTGCTGCGCTCTGTAATCGTCTAGGTAGTAATTAAAGGTAGGGTCATGGTGTGACCTATAGAGGTCTTTGAAGTGTCGCTCTGCAGCCTTTTTAAGTGGCTTACAGGACACTATCTTGCCTGACAGTATATCGTCTGCGTACCTGTGCATCTGAAGGTATGACTGGTCATCATCCGTCAAGTAATACAATGGACTCGCATACTGCTCACGCATCTGTTTGACTTGTGATTTTGTAGGGTTCATTTTATCCCCCTACGAATGGCTGCAGGTAATCACCGTCCAGTTGAAGTTTATCTTGTGTAGGGTCGTAGTAGCCTATTGCGTGACCACCATAAGTAAGGACAAATATGTCTGCTAATTTGGTGTGACCTATCAAGTGTGGTTTTAACTGTGGGTATTTGTCATGAACTAGTTCAGCTAACATCATGGTCTTCGTCCTTCCATCTGACGTGTTGCTGCAGATAAGAACTGACCTAATGCACTCTGACTCTCTTGGTTCTTCTTATGAACCTGAACTTTGGAACGTGCTGCAGGTGACAAACCTAACTCGCCAAGCATCTTAAGGATCACCTTTAGCTTGTCATCACGTATCTTAATTTTGGGATTAACTACCTGCTGCATAAAGCCAGTAGCTGTAGGTAACTTCACCATGAAACCTTCAGATTTCACGGCAGCATCTAACTCGACCCATTCAGCCATTTCGTTAGATAGTAGACCTATAATCACTGAGTCTGCCTGAGTCACAATGCTCATTTCCAGACCCCAACCTACTACGTCATTGAAATACTCAACTGCATTAGACGCTACGTATGTAGGTAACTTTGGTGACTCGATTGGTAACTGTGGCTTATCTTCCTCTGCCCCATGGACTGAAGGTCGATAAGTACCGTTAGCTTTTAAAGTTTCAATTGGCAAAGCTGTTCTGCCCATGGCTACTCCTTATGTTATTTAGTTGTTGTGAAAATGGTTGAAAAATAAACTACGGTTTTTTTAAGAATCACTTGGGGGCGCAATCGCCACGCCTGACGGTCACCTCCGCTGTACCCCCCTAGCCACGTGGGATCATGAAGTGGTCGATCAGTTGATCATTTCGTAGGCAGTGGTATACCAGTGGGTAGGATGTGAATAATTCATGAATAATGATGAATAAATGAATATTTATGTAAGATTATTTATTGGTCACTATATGTACACACACTGGTTGTGCAGTGTTCCACAATATGTTTCACATACTGGTTGTGCAGTGTTCCACAGATGGGTTTCACGTGGTGCGCTGGTAGTGGGTATCTGGTACGGGTAGCTGTATAAAGTGGCTACTATATGAAAGGGCTTATTCTGAAGCGTTAGAAATTGCGCTAAACATTGCATCTAGAATCGCAAGTTCGTCACCACTTGAAGCTGGACGAATACCCGTAAAAGTTTCTTTAATCTGAAGCTTTTCGTCTTCTAAGTACGCAGTGTAATAAGTGCCGTAATGCTTAAGCGTTGCACCATGTAGTAATTCAATATTCAGTATCATTTTCACCTCTTGATCATTGTTTGATCGTTTGATTAGTTATAAGTAAATATTTCTTGCAAGAAGAAAATACTTGTATATGATGCGCTTCATCAGGTCAGCGGTTGACCTCTACAGGATGAATACAAAATGAACAGCACATACAAGTACACTCTTTTACACAATGAAACTCTAGAAAGCGTTAAGGGTTTAAAGGTTTACGTTTATTTCAACCTCCATAAAAAGGTGTTTAGCGTTAAGGCTCTAGAAGGTGCTAACAAGGGTCGTGTGATTGCCCATGCTGAGTGTGTGAAACTTCGTGATTGCACTTTCAAGGTGTCTGAAGCTGGCAGACAAAGGGTATTAAGGGAGCAGAAGAAATACGTTCACGCTGGCGTAGTGGGTACGCTTTACAAGCTGGATCACTTCAAGCCATTTACTGAAGAAGGTTTGTTTTCTTGTGGCTTCCAAAAAGCCTATTACAACCCGTATTCAGTCGATAGCTTTGTATGTGGTTCTGAAAAGTTATCTGATGCGCGTTTAGTGGCTCTATATGATAAGAAGATTATATTTAAAAAATAGGCTAACTAACGTGTAACACTCCAACCATCAAAAGGCGCTCTAGTAGCGCTTTTTTTGTGCCTATTGATCACACAATGATCACTTGAACAATTATAAGTAAATTTTTCTTGCAAGAAGAAAATACTTGTATAATATGCACTTCAACGGGGCGCGACTGACGCGACTTTGAACCCAATAGACTCAGTAAAGGAACTTTTAACATGAATAATCTTTCTACTCTTATGCAGCCTAAAAAAGCAACCGTTGCAGCTAACAAGGTTTCAGGTGTAACGCTAGGCATTTTCACAAGTCCAGTAAACGGTGACCTTATAGAACTAGTTGCGCTATTCAGTGGTAACGCTAAGACTGGCAATATGATTCAGTTATCAGTTTTACCAGTTGACGGTGACATATCAGAAACGAGTGAAGGACGTAACGCGATTTGTGGAAGCTGCCCATTAAAGAAAGCTTGTTATGCACATGATCAAGGTTTGTTTGCAATGATGAAGGCGTACAAGGCTGGAAAGTATCAACCTATGCCTATGGATGAATTTTTAGCCATTGCACAATATAGATTCGTGCGCTTTGGTCGCTTTGGTGACTTGTCGCTTCTTCCTTATGAAGTAGTAAAGCAAATTGCAGACGTTGCAAAGGGTTTCACAGGTTACACCAATCAATGGCGCTCTAAATACTTTGATTCTCGTTTCACGTCTATTTTCATGCTTTCAACCGTTGGCATGAAAGACTCTGAAGAAGCTGCAAAACGTTTTCCTGATGCGCGTCAATTTCGCGTTATCAATGAGAAGGCTGAATACGTGAACGACACAGCAAAAGGCTTTATCACTTGCCCATCTACAAACGGCTTTAATTGTGATGAATGCTTGTTGTGTGATGGTCAGGCGCAAAAGGTCGCTGGATTGTCTATCGAGATTCGTGCGCATGGTATCGCGTACAAAACAAAGCGCATTAACAAAATGCTTCAAAAAGACGTTATAGCTACTTTTAAGGCTTAATAGACTAACATGATTATATTAATCACTAACGGTATCGAATCCTATCACTACAAAGGGCGCGTATATGCAAGTATGCGCGATGTTTTCACCGCTGCACTACATAGGGTCACCCAATGAGTAAAGACACAGCCAAGCGCATTCTAGACGCTTTTATGTGGGTTTCTTCCTTCATACTTCTAGCACTTTATTGCACCATGGTCATTTGGTGGTAACTTTTCGCGCTCCTTGTGGGCGCTTCTTGCGTAGTAAGACCCTAAACTTTAAACTGTACACACTTTCACACGAGGTTGATTTGATGGAACGTAAGACACTAACCAAGGCACAAAAACACCACATTGCAAAAGACTTTTATAACTATCATGTTGCGGATGCTTGCCTGATGGTTTTATGTGATGGTTCTACCCTATACGCTGCAGAAAAGAAGTATTCAATTTCACCCAATACGCTAGGCTCTAAAGTTAAGCGATTGAACGAACTGTTCAAGACCATTGAAGACGCTTTGAATATCTAGCCAATACCTAGCACAATTGAAGACCCTTAACGGGTCTTTTTTTGTTTCTGGCGTATGGTATTTCTAACTATTTACACAATCTTTAATATTTATGTTTCTTCTTCTCTATTAGTCAGGGATTAAAGGATCATTTAAACGCTCTCAGATCAACGTAGCGATCATTTCACCACGTACCCTATACGGTTACCCATCCCCACACCACAAAATGATCGTGGTGGCTCTCCTAGACGCTAATAACGTGCTACAAATTACAAGAACAATATTCTTGCAAGAAGTTTTTACTGTTCTAACGGGTTCGCGCTAGGTCTAGTATTTACTGGCTTTTGCGGTCTACTCCTTAAGTTACCAACCGTAAAGCTGGCAGGTTCTGAAAATGTTTCACGGACGGAAACGGTTAAGAATCAACCTGTTCACGGATTGAGCAGATTGTGTTCCACGGATGGTTTCACAGCCTTTAATTCTGCATACGTCCTTTCTTACTTATTCATGGCACTTTTACTGAGTAAGAATCACATTTTGCCATTATTTCTCCCAGACCTTTTTCAGCAGTAGTCCATTCGACCTATACTTTTATTTTTTCTTTCCTGCTTTACTCTGTGGGTTTTATGCACATGGTGCGAACGACAAAGAGTACGTAAATTAGTAATATCCAAGCGTCTACTGTAGTCATCTTTTACCTCTACTATGTGGTCTACATCCATACCTTCTTTAATGAAGCCATTATCTTTACAGTCTTCACATAGTGGGTCTAAGCGTAGTTTCTTATCGCGCAGGTTCTTCCACGCTGCTGAACCATAGAAGGAACTTACTGAGTCCTTCATGTTTACTTTAGATATTCGTCCACGAACCTTAGCTTGTTCCTTGGCTTTTATATCCATTGTTGCTTGGCACTTAGGACAATACCTAGTGCTTGTTATCTCTCTACAGCCAACTGCTGCACATACTTTCCTTGGCATTAGTTACTCCTGTAGGAAAGACCCCCCTATTAAATACGGGAATCATTTTGAAAAGGAAGTGTACCCCTACGATAACGCAACGGTACACAAGGTATGTCACTCGTACCCATCCCACTCACGCTCGATTGGATCAAGCATGTGCGCAATGAAGGACATAACGAATACGAATAGAATGGTAGCTATTAGCCACATCATTCTGCAGGTGTCTCTACTGACACTTCAGTATCAGGTGTAACTACCTTGGTTTTCTTTGTGCGCTTAGGTGTTTCACTAGGCATCTTTTCAAGTACCTGTAGTGTGTCAACGTTACGCTCAAAGTAATCTTCTGATACTTCATATTCCATACCAGTGATCTTGTGTTTTACTTTCATGTTTACTCCTAGTTGTTACGTATAGATATACCCACATAGCTGCAGGTATATATCTATAGGTCTCTCTCTTCTAATAGTCAGGGATTATTCTAAGTGGTGTTTTGCTGGTCTATTCATAGTTTGATACTAAGACTCTTGAAGGGTACTTCTCCTTGTAGTCTATAACTAGGGATGTACCAAACAACTCCACCAAAGACTCTTCCTCGACCCAACCGTAATTAATAGATACAACGAATCCACGCCCATATTTAACAGGCTTATATTCACCAACCTTAGAAGCTAATCTCATGAAGTTAGCCATTGCATCTGTTTTAGTCAGGAAGTAGTAGTATCTTACATATCTCGAATCTTTCTGACCTGATATACCCACTTGCCAAACCTTAATGTCAACTGACTGATACCTGTGGCACTTCTTACATACAGTCGTAGTCATAGGTCAGTCTCCTTCACTCTCTCTGGAAACTCAGTTAGATAATCCCATAAGTCTGCAGGTGTATGCTTCCTGTGCGCTTCCTCGTAAGGTAGCCATTCGAGACTTAATGAGGTGCTTGTAGATTTAGCATGGCTCTCATTAGAAGAACTACGTGGTGCTTCATCTGCCTTCACGATTGCATTAAGAATCTCTACTGCACGTGCAGCACTTAATGATGTGACTGTCAGAGTACACACTTCACCATCTGGTCTTTCAAATGTATCTCTAAGCACCCAAACCTTTATTTTTAAGCCTGTCATTTAAAATCAGCTTCCTTAACGAATACGCCATCTACCATGCGACCTTTACGGTCTTTAATATCAAGCCATGCTTTCTCTAAGCACTGCTCAATTGCCAACCCATTGCGCTCTGCGATATTCACTAGAACCACAATGATGTCACCAATATCATCAGCAATGTCTTTGCCTTTACAGATATTGTCAGACAACTCACCTGTTTCCTGTATCAGCTTGCAGAACTGTGATTTGTCATCACTGCCTTCAATCAGATTACGGTCACGATGCCATTGCGCAATTAGCGCTAAGAAGTAGTGAGCATTCTTGTTCACCGCTGCTACGTTATTCATAGGTCAAACTCCAAGTCGTTAGTATCGTCTTCAATCGTTCCAACCAAGTAGCTACCGTTTTGTAGTTCCATGTTGGCTGTTTGTACTTTTGAAGGGTCAATGTATTTGTCCATGTAAGGCAGTGGTGTGCGCTTAGGAACGTCAAAAGAAGGCTTAAGACCAAATGTTTCATACACTGGTGCAGCCATGTAGTTTACGTATTGCTTTAGAAGTGCAGCGTTAAGACCAATGACCTGTCTACCTTCACTGAAGATATAGTCAGCCCATCGTTTCTCGTTATCTGTTACTTCATCTAGGATTGCTCTGATTTTGTCTTCGTTACGATACAAAGCTGCTTGCCATGAAGGGTCACGCATAAGAATCGTTAGGATTGCATTATCAAAGCGAGTGTGTAGAAGTTCGTCACGGCAGATTAGTGCTACCAGTTTACCAATGCCTTGAAACTTACCAGTTTCTACAAGGGCAAATGTGACAGCAAAAGATGCCATGAATGCGATTGCTTCTAGTGCAAATAGAGCAGTCAGAACTAGCAGCATAGCGTCTTGTTTTTCTTCAAGGGTCACTGCTAGGTCTAACTGGTCAAATGCTGCTACGATTGCTTCAGAACGCTGTAACACGTTAATGTTTGCGTAGGTTTCCTGAAGCATCTTGTTAGGGTCAACAAACGTCTGCTTAACGATGTGACTGTAAGTACGGGCATGGATAGTCTCAAAGAAAGACCACAGGTTTATTAGACCTTCCAATTCTGGATTTGTAACGTGGTCAAGTAGAACACCTGAAATAGAGCGTCCTGCTACTGAGTCTGCTAGGAACTGCCACGACAAGGTTTTAGTCATCAACTCGACCGTCTTAGGGTCAGTCTTGATCATATCTAGCTTGTCTTGTGTTAAGTCAATTTCAAACTCATTCCAAAGCTGCGCCAGTTGTTTCTGGTACAATTCTTCAAGAACAGGGTATGTACGATTGACGGTATCTAGTAAACCTAAGTTTTCACCAAAGAAAAGTGGGTAACCGTTGATATACCCTTTGTTGTTTGCGTTAAATTGGCTCATGCCTGTAATTACCTCAATTAGTTTTTAATAAGGAAAAAGCCCTTGCGATTTGCGCATTGTTAAGAGGCGTGAAGGGCATATTAAAATCAAAGCTTGCAGCCACCTTGACACCCGTCTTCTGCATCACTAAACGAACCACCGTTGTAATCATTGGTGTTCAGGTAGTATTGTGTTTTGCAGCCTAGACGTGCTTGCGTTACCCACTCTTTCATCATTTCAGCCATAGACACTTTCCCACTCCCAACGTAATAGTCAGCAGATAGTGATTGGTCTGTGTAGGCTTGAACTGCAGCGTAGGCTTTAGCTAAGGTGTTGTTGCTTATATCCCACGCAGTTTCTTCAACTGGTGGCGCAATGTATTGAACTGAACCTTTACGGCTCTGTTTGTTGATAACGCGTCTACGTACTGGATATAGACCGTTTGTAGCGTCTGAGAACACTGCAGATGACTCTGTAGGCATGTGCGCTACGAGTACGCTATTAACACGTGGCTTACCGCGTAAAGCTTCCCAATCTAGTTCTGGTGCTTTAGTGGTGCGCTTGGTGTCGATAGGTAACCAACGATAGTCAATAGACCAATCGTCAACTGCTAGATATTCGCTTGTTAACGCTTGTGAAGCTTTTAGCAAGTAGTAGTAATGACGTTCAGCTAACGCTTCGATTGCATCAGAGTCTTCGTAACGTAGACCACGGTTGTACAGGTAGCCAGCCAAGCCAGTGATACCAATACCTAGTGACCTGCGCTTCAGTAGGTTCTTCTGCAGTGAAGGCGTAAACATCAACGCTTTGTCAATCAGACGATTCAACGTGTGTACAGCTATCTCAGCTATCTCTTCGTATTCGTCTTCTGACACCTTCATCACGTTAATCGCAGCCAACGTACAGAAAGCCATTTCACCGTGACTGTCTGTACCATATAGGTCAGGCATGTGTAGGTAAGGCTTAGTAGGTAGTGCGATTTCCATACATAGATTTGATTGCTCAATGTAGTCCATGAATGGTGTGTGTCTGTTCATTTCTGACAGGTTCACGCTATACAAGCGTCCAGTCTCTTTACGAACAGTTAGGAAGGCTTTAAGAATGTCACGTGCTAATAGACGTTCACCTGCAGTACCGTCAATTGAACGGGTCTGGATGTAGCCATTACCTATGACAGCGTTAAGAAAGTCATCGTCATACGCCATGGAAAAATCTACTTTATCCAAGCGTCTATTTTCAGGTGTACGCTGTGACCGCAGCATGATTAAATCCATAATCTCTGGGTCGTACACACTGTAGGTTATCGTGGCACTACCGCCTCGCGTAACCTGCGTAAACATTTTGACTGACTTATCGACTGAAGCGTAGATAGGCACTTTGCCAAGATGTTTAACAATGCCATTACGCACAGCATTACCCACAGAACGGGTATTAAAACGAATGCCAATACCAGCTTTACGAGCAGTTTGCATATAAGCCAAATGGTCAGCAACGCCAATGCTATCAATGGTGTCACCACCTGAGATAACGCAGCAGCTAATCGAGTTAAAATCACCATTACGTACTCCGTTTACTACTGGCGTAGGAAGGTTGAGTTTCCCTGTGATGATCGCTTTAGCCAGTTTGAAAGCTTTCTTCTCATTGTCAGGGAATACTGAGTGTCCAATAGCCAAAGCACCCATGTGTGGTGTTTCTACACACACGTCATCACGCTTAAGACCGTACTTGTCTACCCATTGCTTGATCTGCCAGTATTCCAAACGTGTCTGGTATAAGGCTTTGTAGTGTTCTTCCATGCTTGACTTATAAGACGCTACCGTCCATAGACCTAACTTGGTGAACTTGTTGTGAATCGCTTTGAAGGTGTCCTTGTCGCTGATACCAACTGCGCTCATATCTTTACGCAATTGCGCATAAAGTAATCTTGCTGCTACGCGACTGTAAGCAATATCTTCACGGTCTAAGCAGACCTGAATCATTGTGTTGTGGATTTCTTCAGAGGTTGTTTTTAGTGGAAGGCGTAAAATGGTTTCTTCAGCAATTTCTTGCCAGTCAACGCTGTGTCGTGCTGCATATTCAGCCCAACGGTCTATTTTACTTTGGTCAAACTGCTGTTCTGTACCATCACGCTTGGTGACAGTACGTTCAATCATAGTTCTACGTCTACCTCATTCAGTTGTGAAAGGAACGGTCTGATTTCTTCGTTGCCAACGAAACGTGAACCATCTACATCCAGTACGGGAATTGTACGAATGTCTTTAGGTACTTCTACGCTTGCGTCATCAACGTCAACAATCTCGACTCCCTCACCGTTACCAGTGGCTTCAATCCATTGCTTTAATGCTTTACATGGACTGCACCATTGTGCTGTGTACAGAATCATTTGCTTTCTCCTACAAGCGCTGCCCATGCTACAGGGAATAGTGGCTTGATAATTTTGTCTAATTCAGCAGCAAACTCCTGCGCTTCTACTTGTGCGTGACCATCAATACGCAAGGCATAAACGTGCGCAAAAGCCATAAGGCTTCCTGTCCAGACAAACTCTGTGTTCATGCTTTGTGGAAGGATGATTCGTGCCATTTCTGGTGCTACGCCAATGGACAATAGCCATTCGTACTTATCAACTGCGTTGTCGATGTACTCGCTGTACCAGTCAATGATCATTTCGTTCTGCTCATGTTGACCTGCAGAACCTTGCTTGATTGAAGCTTCAGGGCGCTTACGCCATTCTTTTGGATAGTAGAACGATGGTGCTGTAGACACATATCTACGTGATACTTCGTTCCACGACATTCCTACTTGGTGTTTACCTAGCTGTCGCGCTAGGAAGATAGGCACATCACAGCGAATAGTGATACTTGTGTGTCTAAAAGGGGATGTGTGCTTATGGGTAGCCAAGTAATGAACAAGCTTGTCAGCTTTTGCTTTATCGTAACCTTCAGGTAATTCATACCAACTCCTTAAAGTCTGCATTGAGACTCTTGCTGTGTTGGCGATAGTTTCATCACTACCGCAGTGCATTAATAACTCTAGCTTCAAAGCCACGCTCTCTTAGCTTGCCGCGCAGCCTTACGGGAACGCACCTTGCTTTTCTGAGACTTACGCTTTTGAGAACGTTCTTCGTAAAGGTCGTTATCGTAGTCATTTAACATAGTTAGTCCTTAAGCCTTAAGAAGTTCAATGTTGTCGCGCATAGTAGTCGCTGCAGCAATGTCCAGCCTTAGTAGAACTTGCTCACCGCGTAGTGTTGCAATCTCTTCTTCAAGCTTGTTGATACGACCTTCTTTAGATTCAATCTCAGCTTCTGCTTTGATGATGTCTGCGTTAAGACCTTCAACGTGTGCCGCCATAGATTTCTGAATTTTGTTTAAAGTACGCATAGTTTTAGTTTCCTTGTTTGTTAAGTTGTTGTGCGCGTATTGCGCTGTCAGTGATGTCTTGAAGATCATTGGCTAGGTCTTTGTGACCGCGTAAGCCAGCGTTAAGAGCCTTCTTGATTAAGTGCTGTAATGCAGGGTCAGTAACATTGAACGCTTTCAGAACGTCATAAACGTCTACACGTGCAGTGTTACCTTGTGCATCAGTGATCTTCTTAAGGTATTTCTTACCTGAATCTGGGATAGGTGCTAGCTCTAATACAAGTGGCTGTCCAGCGTTAAACAATGGCTTAGGGTCTACCCATTTTGCCCATCTTGCGTCACGTTCTAGACCATTAGAGTCCTTGAAGGTATTGCGCATGATATTAACTTTATAAGTCTTACCAACCTCAATGCCCCCACTAGAGCCGCCACGCCACTCTACGAGTATTTTCTTTACGGTAGCCATAGCTTCACTTCCTTATCTTTAAAGTTGTAATCACTGGCGCGACAAATACGTGCTACACGTGCTTGTTGAATTGCGTCAGCTTCTGTCAGTCCTGCTTTCAAATAGCACGACAAAACTGTTGCCCACATGGACTCGCTAGGTTCTTTCACCCAACGTACTTCTGATTGACCTTTACGCGCACCAGACTTAAACACATGCTCTGTCGCAACGAATTTAAGCTGACCATCAAGCATTTCTTCTGCTAACACTGCGCCCACGCCTTGACACCCTGCGTAACCATCAGTTACGTCACCAGTTAGTGTCTGAAGCATGTGGTAGCGGTCTGCAGCTTCTAGGCTCTGTTGCCATGGCTGAACGTCTTTTGCTGGATTGAATATCCAAGCTGGAATGGTCTTCATATCTTTATCTTCAGATACGATGACCTTACGGAAGTCAGGTTTGTAGGCATCCCAAGTTGCCAAAATGCCCATCACGTCATCTGCTTCAAGTGTAGGTCGCTGGAAGGACTCATAGTGACTTGCGATACCTTGCTTAAGCCAGTTAAGACCTAATGGTTTACGCACGTCTTTACGGTTGTCCTTATAGGAAGGCAATACGCTTTTGCGCCAGTTAACGCTGTCAGTGATACACACCACGACTTCATCAAACTTTTGCTGTTTAGCTAACGTGTCGATACGTTCTACTGTGGCATCAAATAGACGCGACAACGGGCTATAAAGCATACACTCTATGAATCCTGAATCTTCGTTTTCAAGAAACACTTCCTCTTCACCTGCAGCAGCAGACTGGAAGGCAAAAATATCTAAGTCCAGCAGACCTAGTTTCTTAATCTTTGCCATTGATTTGCTCCACGTATTTTCCACGCACTTCTACCACTTCAGTATTCAAAGCTTGGTAAGCCTGTTTGAAGCGCTTCTTGAACGCTGGAAACTCTTCACTATCAAGGCAATCCACGATTTCTTCTTTAAGATATTCCATGAATGACAGAGCCATACACATGGCAAGCATTGCGTTAACAGTGTTGAACTGCTCTTGTTTAATCTGTACAGGTTCACTCATTAAAATGACCTCGCAGCTAGTTGCTCTACGTCTTCACGAACCACTGTTACTTCGTGCATTGCTGAACGACCAAATGGATTACTTAAGGCTTCCACAAGGGTCATTTCTTCTGGTACAGGGAACACCATTCTGAAGTTCTGCTTGTTACGTGCTGCTGGCGCTACGGCTTGTAGACGCTTCCACTCGTCACGTGTCAGAATGATTTTTGTGATACGGTTATCAGTGCCTAGCGACTCTTTAACCTTGCGCTGCATTAGTTCATAAACGTTTTCACGGATTAGCTTCATATAATTAATTCCTTTGGGCAGTGTGCGTTGATTGGTATGAAGTGAGACAAGTTGTACTCACCTGCTTGGTAGACGCATTCATTGATTGGTGTGCCTGAGACAGACACTTGATTTACAAATAGAAGGACTAAGATGACTTTCATCAGGGTTACCAATGAAAGTCTGCAGGTAAGTAAACTTGCGTGTGTCTTCTAATCACTGATAGAACCTGTCGTTGAGGTGCTATCTCTTTTGGAGTAAGTCTTATGAAGATTCTCCAACTAGGTTTTGTTGCTTGTGTTCCACGATGTGGAGTCCTTTGGTTCATGTAAACCCAAGTACGCTTTGGGATTTTCTGAGTAGGTAGGTCACGATCTCTAATCAGTGCTGCTAGTTCACCGTGATCCTGTATGTCAGGAAGGTCTACGTCTTGTGTAAGGAACTCTGTGGTAGGGTTACCGCTGACCCATAAGAGCATAGGTCGTGCGTCAACTGGTATCTGGTCATAGACCAACTCACCAGTATCAATTCGTGGTACGTTGTCACAATGCCAGTTAGGTATACAAGGGTACTGACCGCGCATTAGCATGTGTACCTTGATGTCTATCTCATAGGTCGTTATGTCTTCCCATGCAGGACTGTCTTTAAGTACGTGCATCATGTAGGGCATGTGCTTCTCTACATCGTGTACGCTACCTCTGTGAATACCACAAAAGCCTGTTGATAGTTCCTGAACTGTAGGCAGCATGAACTCTGGTGTCTGCCACCCAAATGTTGGTTTGTTGAATTTCATTGATTTACTTCTTTAAGAAAGGATTAGTGTGTGTCTTTCCAAGTCGCGCCAATCTTGAAGTCTGTGTCCAGTTGGCATCTGAAATTGAAAAGTTTTTGAACGTTGCGCATTGCAGTCTGGGATAGCTCACCAAAATGCTCTGCAATCTGTCTTGTACGACAAGCAATCTGTACTTCGTCATGTACCCATGCGCAATACATAAAGTCACCGTGAAGACCATGTGTGTAGCCAGCTTCGATAGCTAGACGCTCTAACTCTACGATCCACTGCTTACAGATAACTGCTCCTGCACCTTGCAGTAATGAGTTAAGTGCAGCATGTGCTGACCTTGTGTAGATTTTGCGACCATCTAAGCCAAGGATGTAACCTTGCTCTTTGTGAAGTGCCTTACACTCTTCAATAAGCGCTCTAAGTGCAGGTAGACCTTTAGTAAAGTTTTCCTGTACCTCAGTACCCTTAAGGATGTGACATAGGCGCTCACGTGTTGGTAGAACTGCAGTTTCAGGCTCAATGTATCTACCTGCTTGCTTGCTCTTCATACGTGCAATGTTGTTAAGCTTTTGCTGCTGCTTCTTAAGCCACTTAATGTGTGCTTCTGCTTTCTTCCACGCTTGGTACTCTTCGTCCGTATAGCCAACCTGCTCACCTGTTAACTCTGCACCACAACCATAGAGGTATGAGTAGATGAATCGTTTTGCTGACCGTCTGCCATGCTCATGATGATCGTCATGTTCATCACGGATAGTACCTACAGGAACGAAACCTGCAGCTTGCGCGTTTGCCCAATGCACATCACCATTAAGCACAGTGTCTATGTATGCACCGTTGTCATAAGGTGACATAAAGTGTGCAAGGCATCGTAGTTCCAAACCTGCAGCGTCAGAGCCAAATAAGACCCATCCGTCAGGCACTGTGAACAAGTCACGACACTCACCACCATAAGGTGCTGCTGTACTAGGAACTTGCCCCAAGTTAGGATTGTGATGTGTTGCTCGACCCGTAACAGCACCGTTAGGTGTCACACTGTGGTGGATGTAACCTTGTGGTGTTACTTTGGATAGCCAAGCTTGCTGACCGTCATAAAGCTGACCTAAACGCTTCTGTATTAGAAACCACTCAGCCATTAAAGGCGCTTCAGGGAACTTCAACTTAGCTAAGACTGCTTCATCTACTTTAGGCTCACCACTAGGTGTGAACTCAGTAGGTTTCCAGCCACGCTCTTTGAGAACTCTGATGATGTGTGTTCTAGAAGAAGGGTTAAACTCGACCCATTCAACTGGTGTGAAAGGTGCGCCAGCTACACGTGAAGGTTTAGTTGGATCACGATAGGTCAACGTCCTTGAAGGCGTGACCATTTCACCACGCTTAAACCAACCACCAAAGGTATCAACCAAGGCAGCGTAAAGCGCTTCTCTGCGTCCAGACAGAACTGCCAATAATCTATTAGCACCCTGCTCGTCAAACTTGAACCCGTTACGCTCCTGCTGCGCTAACAGCCATGACGCGTCATGTTCCAGCTTAATAGTCTGGTAGTAATTATTGTTTGCTATCTGTCGCTCTATACGCAGGAATAATTCAGTATTCACGCGCACGTCTTGAAGACAGTAGTCACCCATCATAGGCGTGAAGATACTACCTTCCCATCGTGGGTCTTTCTTACAGCGTGTTAAGCGTCTGCTTCTATCGTCACTGCTCTTAGCTAATGCAGGGTCATTCAGTGGTTCATAGACTGGCTGTCCTGAATCCATTACAGGCGAGTAGTCCATCTTCTGAGAACCACCCAAACGAATACCCCACGCTCCAAGCGAATGACTTCCCATCATGCCGCCTTTAAGCTTGTATGTTGCTCTGTGGTCTAGTTGCGCCACGTTTGCCCATATAAGCCTTACTGCAGTCAGCGTATCGAATATCTTTTCTTTTGGAAGGCAGATACCCGTTAGCTTTTCGATGACAGGATGGTCATACTTGATTAAGTTGTGACCTATTAAAAGGTCTGCATTCAGTAGCGCTTGAAGACCATCAGCTAGTGTGCCTTTGGTCATCATTGCGTAACTGTCTGCGTAAAGTGCTTCTTCTGATGTATCGACATCCACAGTCGCAATACAATGCAACTTGGTAACGGATTCTAAAAGACCGTCTGTCTCCACATCCCAACAAAGTCGAGACATAGTTAGAATCCTTCTGAGGTTACTGGATCAAATTGAGGTGCTTGCTGTGATTGCTTCTTAGGTGGTACGTAGCCTATAAGCTCGTTACTGACACCTGTGGCATCGTCATACTTCAGATAGGTACGCTTACCTACCCCACGACCAAACTTACGTCTTTTAAGCTGCACGATTGTCGTGATGTGCCGTTCTTCTTCATCTTCTGCTTGCTGGTTTCTAGCTAGACCAATTATCTGGTGCGCCCAGAATCCAGTGGCACGTGAACCTTTAAACTCACGTATCTGTGGCACTGCGCCTTCTTCGTGAGAACCCTTTGCAGGTGTGGTCAAGTGAGATACCAAGTGGAAGATAACGTTGTAACGTTTAGCAAACTCAGCGACATCAGCCATGACGTATTCAAGTACGTCCTTCTCGTTTGCATCAGGGTTACCTGTTGCTAGTGCGGTCAAGTGGTCTATGTAGAACACTCGATACCCCATCTGAATCAGGTAGAGAACTTTTGACTTAATACGATCCCAATCACATAAACCAAAGTTGTCGTAAATCTGGCACTTGCCTGAATAGCGCTTAAACGCTTTACGCATTGCTTCAGTGTCATGTTGGTCAGGATGGTTAGGCTCGTAGTATTTGCGCTTATCGTGCTTACCAGCCATGTATTTGAGAACTTCTTGTGGGTCATTCTCTAGTAAGAACAATCCAACCTTCTGTCCTAACACCGTGATGTCGTGGTCTGCTTGCTGCAGTAACGTGTCAGTTTTACCTAGACCTGTACCTGCACCTACCAGAACAATTTCACCGTAGTGTCTACCATTACTGGACTTATTGAGTCCTTCCCACATCCATGGCAAACCTGCTTCGACTGGCTTCAAGGCATCTTCTATGATGTCTTCAATATCTAGCAGACCATCTGGCTTATGCTCTTTAGCAGTCCACATGGCATTCAGTAGTTCTTCCACGCGACCATTAACAAGCATTTCATTAGGGTCTTTAAGTGGTAACTGGATGATTTTGACGTTATGTCCTAACAGTACGTCAGCACATTCGATTGCAGCTTCTTGTCCAACTGCGTCCATATCGAAACAAAGAAGAATCTCTTCAAAGTTTGATAGGTACTCAATGTTGGCAGTGATAACTTTACGCGCATTCGATACGCCATTAGGAAGGCTCAATACAGGATATTTGTTTGACTGCACCTGTGAGTACGTGAGCATATCAATCTCACCTTCACAGATAATCACCTTCTTACCGCCTGAGAATAAGTGCATCCCTATTAAGGGCTTATGCTCCAACGTGCCTACGACTCTAAAGTCTTTGTTCTGTAGGCGTACTTTCTGCGCTACTAATGATCCATCAGCTAGAATCACATCACATGCGTGTGCGACCTCACCTTTGTAATCAATTATTCTGTAGCCAAATTTACGACAAGTTTCCTCGCGTATCTTACGCTTGGTTAACGCTCTGAACTCACCTGCGATTGGATTGAAAGGTGCATCTGAACGTTGTTTCTTTTTTGAACTAGTACGGGTAATTTCAGACCCATCAGTAGGTGGCTCGTAATGCTTACAACCATGAGTAAAACAGTGTGCATGACCATCGTCATATCTAGCTAGGTTGTCTTTAGAACCACATGAAGGGCATGACTCTTTCCCTATGAAATTAGAGTCAGACATGCTGTGTGGATTTTCCTTTAGGAAGGTGACTTCACGTACTCTTCGTAGGTACGCTCTGTGCAATTTGAAACTTGAATGAAATAGCCAAGTTCGTCTTCATCATCTGTGATGAACTTGTTAGCTGACATACGAACAACTTTGTTATCGTTAAAGTCTGGTATGTGCTTCTGCAGCATATCTAGAAGAGGTTTCCAGATATTGTCTAAGTCAGATGACCTGCGTCTAAATAAGACATCCACATGGACTTTTACAGGTCGTGTCCAGTCAATAGAAGACAGGTCAGGTAGTTGTCTACCCGCCTGTGCTGACCATTTTCTGTACTTAGCTGAATCGACTTTCCTGCCAAGGTGCATTTCATTCGCTGATAGAGGTTTAATTCTTAAGCGAAATAACTCCATTATTAGAAGTCTTCTGGACGCATACCAGCTTCAGACTGACCACTGAATTGAGGTGCATCATCACCTTCATCACCGTAGCCTTCACCAGCACCAAATGTAGGCTCTGCGCCACCACCTGTGTACACTTTGGCTTCTTTGATTTGTACGTGAGTAGGCTGAAGACCAATGAAGGCTTTGCCACGGAATACAGATACGTAGAACGCAAAGTTAGCGTTGATTACTGTGCCGCCAGTAAGGTTAGGAACGTCAGTAACAGGATTCATTTTCATATCCCATACTTTGAATGGACGTTCACCTTCTTTGAACTCGCGTACTTTGAAGTGGAAAGTGATAGTGCCGTCATTGTTGCGCTCGTAAGGACGCGCATTGTCAGCTTTAGCACCAAGTTCTACTGCAGATTCAGCTAGAACAGCGTCAATACGTGCTGCTAGTGATTCAGCAACGCCACCGCTAAGGTTTGTTGAGAACTTGAAGATAGGTTTGTCTGGATTGTACGTGTCTGCTTTCGCAATGTTTACGTATTGGTTAAGAACTAGGTCTGTTAGCGCCTTCTGTGCGTTGATAATTTTGTAAGCCATATAGACTCCTTATGTTTGTTTTACGTGGGTTCGTAAAGTGAACGACTCCGTTTTCGTCTACGAAATATGTCATTGTTTTTCCTTAGATTTTCTAATCACAGTGGGTTTGTTGGATTGGTTTAGTTGATAGCTTCTAACGCGATTACTGCGTCAGTCATTTCATCAAGTGCTTCTTGAAATTTGCCTTTATCTGAAGGCGCATGTGCAAGGACTGCATCAAATGATTCTGTTAAACGGTCAATGGCTTGCTGGTACTTCTCACGAATTTCCAAGCGACCCTTTGCGTGTGCTTGTCTTTCAAGTACACCGCTACCGTCATTGGCGAGTACAAATTTAACTAGGCGCTTAATTGCCCAACGCATAGCCACTAGGTCTGAAACCATTTTGTGGTCTGTGTTAGGGTTTACCGCGTCTACTTGCTTAAGACCCATATCAACGAGTCGTAACGAGTCCAGCGCTTCTGCCTTAAGCTTTGCTCCAAGTACACCGTTAAGGCGTTTGAATGCGTTGTCAGGCTTCTGCATGGTGCTTAATGGTTCATCTAGTAATGCAGCCATTTCTTTCACCGTGAACTTTTCGCGTAGCATCAAGTAAGCGAATGCTCTGCGTTGTTTGTTACTGACTTTGATTTGTTTTTTCATTGGTTAATCTCCAAAGTGGATTTGATTGTCTAATTGGCAGGGAATAAAAAAGGGCATCCAAACGGACACCCTCTTCTCTCTGGTTATGCTGCTAGTAATGCTTTGACGTGTGCTTTCTGTGCGTCAGATAGACCCATGATTAGTGCTGTTAGGTCATCATCAGACATAGAACTATAATTGTGTTCTGACTCTACCTGTAGACTAATTGGCGCAACTTCAGACGCAACTGTGCTAACAACTGCATCCCATGGGTTAGCTGCTACTGTCGCTGCAGTGATGTGCGTGAAGACTGTTTCTTCATTATCGTCCATTTGCGCATCTTGCGTTTTTGGACTTACCTCTAAGTCTTCATTATCGTCCATTTGCGCATCTTGCGTTTTTGGACTTGCAGATAAAATACGCTTAACGGTTGTTGGCGCGATACCTGTACGTGTTGAAATAGCTTGCGCACCTAAACCTTCACTACTTAACTCTTCTACTGTGAGGTCACGATAGTCAGTTAGTTCTTGGCGTATCTCTTTTGTCTCATATTCATAAGTGCGCTTAGAACAGTTAACCACTTTCATGATAGCCGCTGCATTAAGCGTAAACTTATCAACCATGAAACGGGTACGGTCTACTTCTAACAGTGCGCGTATCGCATTCTTAATGTCACCCTTCTGGCGCTTAAGACCATGTACTGAGTTAACACCTGCTGCTACGACAATAGCGTCAGCCATGGTTTCATACTCTTCGTACTGGATAGCGATAGATTCAAGGTCAAGGTCTGGACGTGCTAATGGTTCACCACGTGCTAAGAACTCTTCAGATGAAAGCCATAAGACTGAACGTATTCTGTGGAAACCATCAATAGGAACGTAAGTACCAGTTTCTTTAACTAGTGCTACACGTGGCTTCTGTTCAAATTCACCCTTCTCTGAATAGACATAAGCTAATTCTTCAACGTGAGTCTGTGACTCCTTCATAAGACGTAGTTGAGTAGGTGCGTTAAGGTCGATTAGTTCTAGTTTGATATTGTTCATTTGTTATCCCTGAGTATTAGATAAACCAAAAGAACACTATTAGATAGACACTAGAGTACCGTCAGGTAACTTATAGGCATCTTAAAGACACCTAATAGGTTTACCCTAATAAGTAGTAATAGTAGTAATAATCTAATAGTTATTTCTTTTGGAAAGTAACTTAAAGTGTGCGCCACGAACCTGTGGCAAAAGAAGAGTCCGTCTAACCTCTAAAAGAATCCGCTAAGAGGTATGGTATGTTCCGTCTAGAAGTCAGGGATAATATAGATAAAGACTCAGTAACGCAACTAATTTTAATGACGAAACCCTTATAAACAAAGGGCTTGAGCGTATTTTAGACAAAAAAAAAGACCACGTAATGTGGTCTCTTTGTTTTCAGCCATTTTAGCAGAAAGGTAACTCTGCCTTTTTGATCAAATTTAAGTCTATATGACCTAATTCTGGGAACGGGATTATTTCACCACGTAAGTCTTCAGGTACTTGCTGATCCAACTCTGCAGCTATTCTCGATAGCACATCAGTAGAAAACATTTCACACATTACCTTCTTCAGTACGCGTACCATTTTCTGGGTCTTAGCTGCACTCACAGCAAACGAGTCGTGTACTACTCGCCAATCCATGATACCCATACGAATACCTGTAGCAACTGCTTTAAGAAGCAATGACGCGTCCAGACTGTGTACAAAGTTTGGTGCTGCACCTAGCTTCTGCTTATTCTGGTCTACCTTACCAGTGTCTACACGTGTCGTGGTCTGCTTACGCTGCTGTCCAGTTAACACTGAGTCAATGATTAACTCTTGCTGCTTTTCGTAATGCTGCTCTACCGTGAAACCTAGTGGAGTAGTCCAGCGCATTTTCTTACCACCTTTAGAGATAAGCTTGCCGTACTGCTGCAGACTCTTCATAACACGTGATGGTAGTGGTGCGATTGCTTCAATGGCATCAAAGTTAATCTTAGCAAGTAACTTAGCTGCTGCCTTACGTAGGGCTTTAGTATTGAACGGGTAACCAACTGTGGTCACATCACCGTCACGACCTACCTTCTCCAACGCTTTCTTGTACTCTGGCTCAAAGTGGTCAACGTACTGCTGCTGTGACATACCATTGGCTTTAGAGCCGTAGAAGTACGTCATAGTGTTACGCTTAAGCATGTTACGCGTCAGCTTGTCGTCCTTCATAGCGTATGACCATGACAAGATTAGACGTGCAATAGCGCCTTCTTCGTCATCGTTACAAGCCACAGCTACAAGCATTTCAGTCGCAGCACTAGCAGCTAGACCGTAAATGTCCTGCATGATTAGCTTACCGTTTTCATCACGCTTTGCTGGAAGGCAGTTTGTGTTGAATAGTGATGTCTCACAACGGGTCAACGCACCAAGTATCTGTAAACCACTGCAGGAAGCATCACACGCCACTGAGACACGACTTTTGTGGTCGTATGGGTTATCTAGTGCCATGGCATCTACAAGGTCTTTAGCAGCCGCTAGGAACTGGAATGGCTTATCTGTTTCCTTTTCCCAACCACGGTTAATCAATGGGTTTTCTACCCATGACACAATCTTATCCCAATGCTGCTTAACGTAACGAACGCGATCACCAAGGTCAGCTTTGTCGTACCCCATTAGGTTAGACACGTTAATGCACATCCAGTACAGACCCTTCATACCCACTCGTTCAGCTTCAGCTAACTCTATAAGGGCTTTCTCATGGTCTGCGCCTTGTGGGTTAAGGTTAGGTGTCGCGTAGTACACACGACTTCTACGGTCAACGCTAACAGGAAAGTGAATCACCTTGAACGGACTGTATTTCTCAGCCAGTGCAATGGTACGGTTCAAGTTAATCTTAGCGCCAGCTAACTCTACTTTGCGCTTCTTGTGTTCAGCACGTGCGCTCACTTCGTTCTTAAATGTTTTAACCAAGCGTCCTTCGTATTCTTCTAGACTTGCCATAAAGTCTTTGAAGCTTATGTCGGGCGCTTTTTTGTTTAGAAGTGCTTCAGCTTGAAAACGTGCTTCCATGGTCAATACGCTAGGCTCTGCTTCGATTTCAAATGAAGGTAGCTTTGCAACGGCACGACCACTGGCAGTCATCTTCTTAAGACGCTGTAGCATCCACTTGTTGATACGGAAACGTGAATGGCTGATACCGTTAATGCCTTCCATGAACGTAGCGTACTCTGGACGGTTATTATCACGTAGTTCTGCTAGTAGATTCTGGTCACGTGATTTCACTAGGTTTAGTGGAGCGTTAGACGTTCTGAAACCGTAGCTGTCAGTCATACCGTAACCTAGTGGTGTAGGTGGTACTACCATAGGCTCATAACGCGTAGCATTCTCTATGATTGCTTCATGGCTCTGGCTCATAGCAGTGGCTACAGCTTGCTTTAACATTAGAACGTTCTTGATGTTTGACATTTATTCTACTCCTAAAAAAGAACAGGGCGATTATATCACCGCCCCTATAGTAATGCTAACTAATGCAACTAAATATTATTAAAAAACTTCTAGAACCTGCTCTACTTCAAATAGGTCACTGTGGTCGATGATCAGTTGGTAAATGATTTGCCCAATTAAGACCCTGTGTTCCACTGACCATGGTTGCCACTGCATTCTGTTAGCAGATAGGCTATAAGCAACTTGCTTGTATCGCTGCTTGGCTGTCTTAGCTTGCTTCGTCATGGACTCTTTAAGAAACTCTGCAGCTTTACGGTCTTGTTCCCTGTAGCTGCGTAACATGAACTCATGCTCTACGTGTTCACCAAACGCATGTATCAACGCGTTATCTGAAAGAGTACCTACACCATTCAGGCACATAGCAATGCAGTCTGCAGTCATGTTGTAGTGGTCACGTGCGTCTAACATTGATAGCACCCTGCAAGCTGGAACTGATTTGCTTGGCTTACCGCGTGAAGGTGTTAGCGTTTCCTGAATGTATTCTTCAAGTGCCTTCACGACTCGTACAGTTGCCTGTGTGATTACGTTACCTGCTGACTGTGCTTCTGACAGTAGACCGCTCTTGATTAACTCTTCCTGCTCTCTACGTTTCTTCTCCTGCGCTTCTCTACGCACGTTAGCTTCATTCTCTAATTGCCATAGTTCAAGTTCTAAGGCTTCAATGGTGTCACAGATAAATTCGTTCATGTTAAATGCTCTCGTCTAATAATTTCTGCAGTGCTTCAATTCGTGCAGCTAGTTCTGCTAGTTCTGCTCTTGATTCTTCAAGGTACTTCTTGTCTTCTTCCATACTCACCTCTTTTTTTGTGTGCGTCTAATAGTAAGGGATTTTACCCCTATAGACTCACTAACGCAACATAATCTAGCTAGAGCAATCGTTTCACGTGAAACATGCTTTAAGTAAATTATTAACACAGATATGTTTTAACTTCAGGTAAAGCCAAAGAGATAGGATGTCTAAACTGCTTAACCAATTCCAACTGGCTCATATCAACAAGAACTCTCTTTCTCTTTTTTTTTTGAGAAAAGCTTTTTGAATTTAAGTTGTATCTAACTACTACTAGGTTTATTTAACCTACTGAGTCTATATCATGGATGGTGAAGTGGTTGAGTAAGATGAAAAGAACCCATACCCACAAAGTTATGCAGGTTGGTCTTTTCATCTTGGTATATCACGGACAGAGCCAGCGTATATCGTTTCGATGGTCTACAACTAACTACCTTGTGTAGACTTGTCACCTTTCCGCTTTGTAGTAGCGTCCACCCTCTCTAGTGACGTTAAGACTGAGTTGCGCTTTAGGGATAAGTTGTAGCGCATTATTCACGTGATACCCCCAACTGAGACAAATGGACATATAAGGGTCACCGTCAACCTTGTCTTATTCCACAAGGTGAAAGCGCACATTACTTATTTGTTCTCAGTAACGCAACTAAATTTAACTATAGTATGTTTCGTTTGCGCATTTCTTGATCGTTAGGTATAAAAAAAGCCCAATTAAGGGCTTCTTTTTGATCAGGGATCATTTCTTCAGGCAACTTCTAGACCTGTAAGATCAGCTATCTCTTCTCTACTTAGGTCACGGCTCTCTAGCTTGAATCTATTGACGTAGAACTTCTCTATGGCTTCTACAGCACCTTCAAACTTGTAGTCGAGGTCTACGTTAATGTCAGACCCTTTAAAGCGTATCTGCCAGCTATCTGGAAGTAACACGATCTGTTCAATCACTTGCTTAAGGTTCGCATTGAACTCTAAACGGTCTTGTGGTGTTTCCAGTGTGTTATTACGTATGTTGTCTTGGTACTGCGCAATTGTGCCTGTAGGATCGCTCACACGCTTGCCTGAAAGCATCTTACGTAATTCTTGTAGTCTGCCTTCCTCTTCAGTGATAAACGCTTCTACGGCTGTCCTAGCGCCACCTTTCAACACTGACAGCACCTGTCTGTTTTCCGCTATGGTTTCCTTCACGGTTTCTATCTGGTCTTTAATGCGCTTCATAGCAGCTTCGTCTACTGCCACTTCAGACACCAGTGAGACATAGTTCAAGCGCTGCAGTACAGGTAGTACGTAATTATCCACTGTGAGTGACGATACGGCTTTTGACGAACACCCTTTAGGTAGGTCAGGCTTACCATGTGAAGTCTTTGCTATGCACTTGTGGTACGTGTATTTTACGCCTTCCTTCCTACCCATCACGACAGATATTGTGAAGTTACAACCACACGACTCTACTGGACACTTAACGAGGTCGCGCAGGTAGTTATTGAACTTGTCTCTACGACCACCATGTGAGGTGTCCATCTGACGCTGTACTTCATAAAAGTCATCATCACTTATCAGTCGTGGGTAGAAGTCTGTTATAGGTTCACCAACTGGCTCATTAACACGCTTACCGTTTACCTTGGTTACAATGTGCGGCTGGTAGAACCCTGTGACAGCTTTAGAGCGTAGATAATGCCCCACCCTTTGGAATCGTATTACCTCACCTTTAGTATCTCTGTAGCCTTCCTCATTGAGCCTAGCAGCAATACGGTTACCACCTAGACCTTCAAGTCTGTACTTAAACATTAAGCGCACTACTTCAGCGAACTCAGTGAACTCGAAACCTTCACCATCTGCAGTGGGTCGTAACCATGTAGGGCAATGTGGGGTCGATAGTAATTCTTTCTGACGCATCCTGAGTCTACGCTTTGCCATGGTCGCTGAGATACGTTCAGATTTCTGCTGAGATTCTAGGTGACCCAGATAGAGTCCTATTGATACAATAAGTGAACTTGTGAAGTCATTGTCGATGTCATGCTTGATGATGACACCAAAGCGTACCAGACCTACGTCAATACCATGCTCTGCTAGTTCATCGAACAAGCGTTGTCCTTTACGGATGCCTAAACGGGTCAACCTGTCAGGCGCTTCGATAACTAGAAGTGAGCCACGTGGGATTGTTCCATCACGAACTGCTTTAAGGAAACCACCCAGACCTGCAGCATCTTGAATGTTTGCACCTGAGAAAGCTGACACACCAAGGTCACTGATAACAGTGTCTTCTTCAACTTCATATTCAGGGTAATTTTCTAGGAACTTTTTAGCAGCTTTTACTTGGCGCTCTATGCCATGACCGTCTACTGCTTGTGACGTTTTTGATACCCTACTGTAGAGGTAGGCTTTCTTACTTGGTTGCATTTGTAATCCTGTGAAACCACGGTAAACAAAGGGATTGAACCGTGACCACGCGATTATACAGTGTTTATGTCAAATATACATACCCTCTGTGGATGTTCCTGCGACAATGTTGCCTCCCTGATCCAATACTACGGCTCCAACAGTGCCAAAGCGCTCATTGCCTTG